>VTLG01011125.1_pt1 | contig 35899 bp, 54 predicted proteins | sample 4694571 | NCBI WGS metagenome assembly VTLG01 (sample SAMN12604809, study PRJNA352737) | marine metagenome | biome: ENVO:00000447; feature: ENVO:00000209|ENVO:00000569|ENVO:01000036; material: ENVO:00002151; isolation source: viral sequences binned using virsorter ...
TGTCGCGATTCGAGCCGTTTGGAAGTACCTCTGACCCCCCCCGCGTTGGGGGCTTGGTGTACATACGTACACTAGTGTACACCTGTACACCTAATATACGCCTCATATAAGCGATGGTTTATATAAGCCATGATGGATGCGTTATGATGCTGGATAGTGCACGGATGTTCACTAGTTGCGTGTAAGGCTCTGAGATGCGTTCTAACGCGATTAGATGCGTTATGGGCTATGATACCTAATGCACGTTCTGCGCTCGTTACGGGCTGATCTGGAGAGCCATTTTTTGATGCGAGCGCATAAAATAGGCCGGAAATAGCATTTCCGGCCTATTAACTCTTAGATTGTCGGTAGTGATTAGATTAGATTAACAAGATTAAATCGTCACCAGACTTGTTATATAGTCCGTTGATATCTCTCAATTCCTTAAGCTTCCATCTGAGCTCCATATTAAAACGGGGGTGACATTGGTTACGTATATCATCATAACGCGCTTTGAAATCCAATAGGAAATCGTAATGTCGCCGCCATTTTCTACGGTGTCTACCGTCTTTAGGTTCACAATTAGCCATTGTGGCTAATACTTCATTAATACACATTTTCACATTCACTATGCGGTCCATTGTCTTTTATCCTTAATTAGTTGCGTAGATGATCCATCGCGTGAATATCAATTGCAAATCCCGATTCGAGCGCGTTGTAATATTCGCGCGTTGTCGCTGCTTTTAACTCTAATCCGACCACTTTACCGTGCTTACGTCCACGTTTATCTAAGAATCGTAGGTCATTTAGTTCGCCACTAATTACCTCGTAATCATTCCATCGTTTAGGGAATGTTACGTGTTGCTGTCCCCTGGTAGAGCCAAATACAATTGCACAATTAATCCCGCGACTAAGACAATCAAGAATACCAGCGTTATTAGTCTCACTACGGGAAGCAGTTACCCAATAATTGCGTTCTTGCAATCCCGCTCGATGCAAACACTTTGTGTAGTCATAAAAATATGCTCGCGAGCACTGATATCTATAGAAATATTCCATATCAATAAAATTTTCCCACGGCAAATCCGAAAACATATTTAGACGGAAACACGGTGTATAACCTGTTTTGACCCCGTGCTTACATTTGTTCTCTAGCTCAGTTTCTAGGCGATTAAGAAACCATCGCCTATGCTTAAAGAATGCTATTGTTCGCGCTATTTTGCCTATGTGTATGCGCTCGTAAACAGAACGTAAACCGGTTAAATCCAAACACGTATTGGCACACGTTGTGGCATTTTTACATGTGTTATAGCCACTGATTTTATGCGGCGCGAGCGACAATCCGAAAGACCGATAGTCAGTATCTGAGTTATTACTTTTAGCTAACTTCGTATTTTGGTCACCATCGCTCAGCAAATTAGTACAGTGCACAGTGTAATCGATTGAAGCGGTGAATTTTCCGGACAGTGTTGTACCTTTTGGTATATGCACAATTGGTGCACCATGCCGGAAGTCTATAACGCGCACAGTAGTTGCGTTTGCTATTTCCTCTGCATAATCCTTTGCAAAGTCTATTTTTACATTTCTCTTTTTGGTTTGTGTAGTCGTCATTTTAGTGGTCCTTTATATATGGTGGTTATTTAGTTTTTGATGGGGCGTAATATCGCCATTCAAGCTGCTCAGCGATTCGCAGCGAGCGCGATTGATAACCGCAACTGTAATCAACCGTAGCCTTTTCAATGTCTGCTAGGTCGTCATACCATTGGCGATATTGGCGCGATTGAATCATAGCGCTACGCGCATCAATAATCATGTCTCGCACTTTTTTCAAATATCGTAAATTTTGCATTTTTAAAATTCCTTTATATATAGGTAGGTAGGTGGTTAACTCATTAGAACGCGGGCAAGAACAACCGCACTTGCCACGGCAACGTTAATAAACAACCGCGTACGCTGTTGTAATTCCTGCTTAGCTTTATTCGCCTCTGCTTGCGCTTCGTGGAATTGCCAATGGCGCTCACGCTGCATTTTGTCCACGTCCAAAATTCGCATTTTGATTACGTCTCTTGGAATTCCAACAGATTCCGCGTATGCGTATACGCGTTTCCACGCTTGCCCGCGTTTCTGTTTATCTGTTGCAAATATGTAATTGCTGCAGAATTCAGCCGTTGCGAATTTATCGTAATTCGCGAATCCATCTTTTAGTGATTCATACATTCCAAAATTCCCCCTTACATTCACGATCAACCGCGGCTACAGCATATTCATTAGATGGACAATTCCATTCCGTTTCTCCATCGGGTGAATATGCTATATATCTTCCCGTCTCCGTCTCTTGAATAGTCCACCCGCGATAGTAGTATGACACCAGCTTACGCTTAGGGATGATATTGTCGTCATTGCTAGGAAATGACATCAAACTTCTGATCTTGTCACTCATGTTTAGTTTTCCTGAATGTAGTTAGTACGATCGTGTTAACTCAACATTAGTATCATCGCACATCTGCTCTAAATAGTCTATAGTTTTTTCTAAAAACTTATTAGATTATTCTATTGACATCGAATTACAGGTCGATATAATGAACAGCCTAAGAGACACAAACAACTAACAACAAACAACTAACAACTAACAACTACAAGGAAACAAGAACACCACATGACACAATCCACACCATGCCATACGCATCCGCAGTGGTACATATAAGCCACCACTGATATGAGGCAACCCATCAACGACCATCGATGCGTCCACGCGCGGCAGCGTCAAGGCGCGCAATAAAATTGCATCGCAGGTTTAAGATCGCGGGTTTAACTTTGCGGGTTTAACTTTGCAGGTTTATCTTTGCGGGTTTATCTTTGCGGGTTTAACTTTGCGGGTTTAACTTTGCAGGTTTAACTTTGCAGGTTTAACTTTGCGGGTTTAAAGTTCGCAGGTTTAAGGTGGCAGGTTTAAGGTGGCAGGTTTAAGATCGCAGGTTTAACTTTTAAAGGAACACTAACATGGATATTTCACACATGATTCTTACTAACCGTCCACTCACACGCGACGATCTGATCGATATGTTCGGACTGGAATGGGGTGACTACGTTGAATACTTACACTGCGAGTGCGACTGCTTCGCAGGTTAAACATTTTTAAAGGAACACTAACATGGATATTTTAAGACAAGCCCAAGCACAGGGAAGTCTGTTTCGTCCGGCCAACATGGTTAACTTTATCATGGCAGTTGCCGAGGCGGGATGTGGATATGATGGAGACAATCTAGTACCAGTTGATACGATTCTTGAACACATTGATGGAACACACGGTAATCTCGAAGGTATGCAAATATTCGGTTTGCTTCGGATCGACGACGGGCATGTTCAAATCACAGGTAAGGGACTAAGCCTGTTGAAATCTACTTATAGAAAGGAACACACACGATGAGCTGGAGAATTGCATATACAGATTCGCGGGAGGAATTCGGGAGTGATGTTGTCGGTGAGTCACGGCTAGAGACGTTTGACGACGTTCTTGACCATCTGTTTTCGGAGCATGAATATGTCGATTGGCGACCGTATCCAGACACGTCAATGTACAACTACAAGATTACTGATGCACATGACGTGACAATCGCTTTTGTTTACTACCAATATAATTAGGAACACTAACAATGAAACGCTTGAGAATAAGTAGCTATCAGCCATATAAACACTGCGGTCACAACGTCCTATCGTTTTTGATCAGGGACGTGCGGGTGGTGGGAAAGACACGGTTTTACAGAGGAATCGCGCATCTCCATTCGCCGTGGGCAGATCACCCTGAGGGTTGCCTTGCAAAAGTAACATGGTCGGAAGATTTCATCAACTCATTAATTGATGAGTCTACGCCTTCATGCTGCGAATTTGTATTTGATGACTGGGCGACTAAACATGAAGATTGGCTGACAGGCTTGCCGTTCGATCCTGATCCGGTAATCGCGGTGAACTGGGATTTTGAGGAATGGAACATAGCAGCCGGATATAAGCATTAGAAATGGAGCACCACAATGGAAAAGCTAAGACTATACCCCTCGGTTAACACACATATGATTGATGCTAGTGTATATGCATCACACACGCGTTCTATCGATATTATCGACTGTGGTTACAACCGAAAAGGTGAACTCGTAACGTATGTTTGCGTGTTGAATAACAAGGACGGGTCTTCGACGTTGTGCGATACACATCGTGACGACGAACAAGATGATCTCTGGCAGGAACTCCTTTTCTTTTGGAGTCCCGATCCGGTAAACGATTCAAAAATGGAGCACAACAATGAGTAACGAAAACGCAGTCGTATGTTTTTGGGATTTTCCTTACGAGGAATTCCAGCGGTGGCGCACTTTCACCGACAACGAAGAATTCGCGAATATGCATGATTATCAAGACATGCTGTTTTCGCTGATCAGTTCGTTCGAGGCAGCAGGTGAAGAGGTCATCAAGGTACGAATGACAGTTGATGAGATGGCAGCGCGACTTGAAGCTGCGGGTTTTGAGAATACAACCGAGAATCGCGCGGCAATTTTAACTATGGAGGTAACACCAAATGACGACGAAGAAACAACTAATTAACATGATCAATCGCCAAGCAAGTAATAGGAATTTAAACCCAACTCAGGTTGCTAAACGTGCTGGCATTGCACCACCAACATGGTGGGGAATCAATAACGGGAACAATGCGAAGTGGGATACGCTGATCAAGGTAGCCAAAAGCGTCGACATCAAAGTGACAGTAAACGCCGAGGTTATTCCTATTCATCTGTAAGCAGGTTACGCATCCTGTCGAGGCATCTTTTTGCCTCGGCAGGTTCGTTTTCGATGGCTTTTTCCGCAGCGTCTGCCAGATGGACAAGCGACTTGTTTGTGCGGGTTAAGCCACTGAGCAGATCCGTTTGCTTTTCAATCGCATCAACCGTTCGTTTCTGCTGCATCTTTGTTGCATCGAGAAAAATAACATGCTCTTGAACCACCTTCCGTCCGAGCGGCGCAATGTATCTGGCGAGTTTATAAATCGCGACAATTACTATAATCACTAGTGCGACTGGCAGACCCAGTTGCGAAACAAAATCTATGACATCTTGCATTGAATTATCTTTGTTAAAAATCTGCCGGTCGTCAGGGCTGCCGAGTGGCAAATGAGGGCAGCAGCCCAGTGGCGCGACGACCGGCAGACAGTGGTGTTTTATTTATCAGGGTTTGTCCCGCGAAGTGAGTCTCCGAGGATCAATGAGCCTGCAATCGCGGTCAGCCGATTGAGGGTTTCAGCACTGAACCATTCGAGCTGTGAATTAACAGCAACCATTGCGGCAGTTACCGTAGCAAGGATCACACGCTTACTTTTCAGCGCAGATATAAAATCAGAAACGAGAGACATACTATTTTCCTTTGAACAGGTTCATGATTCCGCTGACGCCGCCACTGGACAGCACCATGTAGGCAGCAAGTCCGGCTGCGATTGTGAAAAACAACCACTTCCACTTTTGACTTTTAGCGGATTGGAGCTGAGCTTTGGCATCAAGCAAATCACTGCGTCGATCTGTGCGAGATTCTTTTTTGTCCTGGCGGTCGGGTTTCGCAGGTTCAACAACTGCGGGTTCAGCAACTGCAGGTTCAACATCAGATACACTATCTGATCTATCTCGTTTTCGACGTTTAGCCATTGAGGTTTGCCACTGTTTTGCGGATTGCTTTGTCAGCGTCCGTTTCGGTTGTGATCGTGATCACATTCGGATCGTATAGAAGTGAGCCGCCGTTATTCTTAAAGGCGGTAATCGTGCGTGCGATACCACTGGTTGTCATATCCACGGTGCTACCAGCAGGTGCATCAAGTAGCAGGTCCGCGACTGTGCCTGTGCCAGCCAGGACCGCCGACCCACCGTACAGCGTGAGCTTTGTAGACACTCCCGCATCTTCGGCAGTTTTGAACTTACCGTTGTAGACTTTTACCGTTGCGGGGGTTTCACGGGTTTCAACCTCACCGCCGGAGATGTCCACGTTTGTTACTGATGTCAGGTTTGAGCCGAGGACGCTAACACCACCTGATACACGGACATTGGTTACAGAGCCTGTTTGCCCTGTCTGCACGCAATACCCAACCCTGCCATTGGACACCGTCAGCGTCGACACTGTGCCCTCCAGATTGACGCCATAAGAACCATTGGCCGATGCACCACTGTTAGAGACGACTACCGGAATGCCGGTCGACCCGAGCTTGATCCAGATAATTCCCCCACCGTGATACTCAAACTTCGATGGGTCAGCAATCAGCGGGCTAGTGAATGAACCGATTGTGGCCGTATAGCCGGCCTCAACTACGACGGATGAGAATGCGGTTGTTCCCTGATTCACATTCGTTGTGCAGTCATTGTTGTAGGTGCTCGTAAAGACGACGGTATCGCCTGCACCTGGCACAGCGCCAGATGACCAGTTGCTCGTCGTATCAAAATCCGTTGGACTGGTGCTGTCTGTTCCAAGCCAGGTGATTGCAGCCATGATTTCCCCTTTTTATTTATTTTATTTCTGTAGTTTCGTTTCGATGTTTCCAGATAATGCCTGCGGCATTATTTCTTTTCGACTGCTTCCCATTTTCCTATGGGACAGCGTTCGGATGCCCACTCTAGCTTGTTCGGCCAGCCGGCCAGCCGGCAGCCACACTGTAAGCATTTGTCTTCTCGATTAAACTCACACTCGCCACAAATCCGTTTACGACGAAGCAGTTCGTCTTTGGGTGTTGTTCCTAAACCTGTCACGACGTGTTTAAATGCGGATCTGGCAAACGTGTTGGCTCGCCTCCAGAATCCTGGCATCTCGTCATTACTGCGGTAGGTCACATTTCCGCAGAAACAGTACAGCGGATAGTCGTCATTTGCCATCGGGACAATCAGTCCGCAGACACACTGGCACAGGTGTTTATCCGACATCGACACCTCCAATGTCCGCACCTGCACCGGCTGTAGCCGCCGGTCTTGCGAACGTCGTGTTGGACAGTGCTGTGAGTGACACACTCCCCCCAAAACGCCAGCGTGAATGGCTGTTCACTTCTCCATCAACGCTCATTTCAAACAGCGGTATTTGCAGATCTGCGACACTCAGACAGTCGATATCCGTGGCGATAGGCAGGTTAAACACGCAATACTGACTTTCTGCCGTATCCTGATTCTTTTCAACGCAAGGTCGCTGTGCCGTGAGTGTCATGGCAACGGTGATACCGCGCGGAATAGCGAGAGGGTCGTTCACCATGATCCAGCGTGCGCCGAGCTTCACGCGTTTCATTCGCCTTAGCAGAAAACCGCCACCAAAGTACAAGCTCAGTGATAGGCTCGTTGTTTGGAGCGGGGGATCAACTATCGTCTTACATACTTTTGGTGGACCGGCGGTGTGTGTTTCTGTACAGGCAGCACAGTTGCCATTTGATGCGTTACCAGGACCGCACATAGCACAGATGTACTGCGTGCCGGCTGTGTTGCAAGAATCAATAAATGTCGACCCTGAACACACGACACCTCCGTCGCCCTGTAGCATCCCTCGATGACCGGCGATTAAGCGTATTGTATGCGTGCCGTTAATTCGGTCTGCACACGCGGTGTTTGTGGCATCGGTAAAGTCACTGCACTTTACCGCAAAAATTTCTGCCATTTGGTCATCAATGCAGGCGATACACTCTGCTTGTGGCTGGCACGTTTGACATGCCTGACTATAGGTACTCAGACCGCGCACATAGCGTGTGATCACAGCGTTTTCGCCAGCCGCTGAACCGTAGATCTTCGTTGTTAAATCAGTAAACACCATCAGACCTGCCACCCCTCCGTGATGCTTTTGATGTAAGCGACTGTACGCCAGTAGATTCCTTCAGGGTCTGTCGTTGACTTGTACAGATACGGCATCACACAGTAACCCATCGTGTAACTGTGGCCGTCTTTGACTAGATGATTCGGGTCAGTCACCTCACTTCCGGCGTCACTGAATTTGATATAGCAGCCATCTCCATCAGCATCACCACATTTGATCTGATAACCGTGGGTAACAACGACCCCTTCGCTCACCGTCACATCGATTTCCGAGTAGAGTCCGAAGGTATCCGTGTTTGTGTCGCTGGTGTCGCCGGTGGGACGGGAGCTTTGACCAAACCCAGAGCCGCTGTCGCTAATGGTGGTGGTGGTGCTGCTGCCTCGATAGGGCTTTACGGTGGCCGTCCCGCTGGACGGGAGACACGATCCTGTCGCGGAGTAGGTAATGTTTCCTGTTACGCTACTGGCAGTTGTCGTACCACAAAACCCTGCTTGCGATCCGATCTCCACGTCCTTTTCAACATCAGTGCGACTTGTTGTATCAACGAACATCATCTCTGCTGTTTGTTCGTCACACTGGGTTTCGACACATGAGTCACATGTTTCTTTTCCACTCTCTGCATCGTTGTAGCGAAACGAAATCGATTTAATCGCTTTTCCGTCGGAGACATTAAGTGCAACTTTGTCACCCGCGTAGGTATAGCCGCTGCCGTAGGCCGTTGTGCCTATTACCTGATCAGGTTTATTCTCGCTACCGCCAGCCGAAGCAATGATATTTACACGCGTGGAATCTCCCGGCCACACTTTCTGGCATATTCGCCAGGTTAGTTGGTCGCCTACGGCAAGCTGTCCACGCAGGTTAATCGACCCTTCAATACCAAAGCTGCTCTCATTGGTAGTCGGACTCAGCAGGTTACTCGTCGTAATGAAATCACTATCGATAAACGATTGATACCCGTCAGCTCGCGACTCCGGCGTGTAATAACAGTCAGTGCAGTCACTATCTCGAAACACACAGCGGTTTGCTTCATCGGTCGTTGAATTGAAATTAGTAAACAATTCCGTTTGATAGTTGTCGGCATCCTTCTCCCACTCGCCAACGAAGATGAAGTTCTCATTGCCGGCCATCGCTGTGACTTCGAGTTTATGACTGGATCGTCCGGTAAGACCGTCATCGGTCACGCCCCACATGTAATTAGCTGAAGAGCCTGCTGCGGTCGGTGTTGCGTAGCTTGTTCCGAGCCTCCGCACGGCAAAGGTGGTGATGCCTTGCCAAGACGGAGCATAGTGGCTTGAATCACTTTGGGATGGGCCGTATAGAAACAGCACGGTTACTTCATCACCGTCAACTTCGTCAACGTAGTAGTAATACTTTTCGTAATCGAGCTGGGATTCCCCAGAGATTGTATCGCCGGCCTGGCAACTCGTGGCACTGGCGGTCATCGTCACCACCCAGCCATCTGTGGTAGCGGTTTCGCTCGAATAGGTGAGCGTCTCAAGCGACGTGCGGATAAAGTCGTCTTGGAAAATCAGACAGCCAGTATTCTCGCAGCACCCCATTTTAGCATTGCACCTCGATCAGTTCCCATCGACCCTGTGCGTCGTTGTAGGTGATAAATGCATTATCGTTGTCATTTCCTGAGAGATTCAGGGTGTTGTAGGCAGTGAGGCTCGAAGCAGTGGTGGTAATCCCATCCAGCGGTATCAGCGTGTCCACGCTCACTGACGCATCGCTGGTGGTCAGTGCTTCGGCAAGTTCGCAGCGGTAATTATTGGCAAACTCCGGCGGGAATAGTCCGGCTTGGACAATACACCATTGCTCTCCGAGTAGCGTTGGCTTTGCCACGATTCTTGCCCCTGCTCGGCCATTGGCTGCGCCTTTAAATAGTCCATGCATGCCCACACCGTCGTGTGCAACCGCTACGGAGTCGTCACCGCTTTGGAGATCCACACGGGCGTATGCCAGTCCTGAGACAATCACATCGCCAACACCACCGGCACGTATCGTGTTTTTTGTTACTGCCAGGTTGGTGGGGAAATTATCCACCGCGTCGGTGGCTGTATTTAAATATGCGGCGGTGCAGGCAACTGCCATCTGACTGCGAAACTTGCCCACCGCGTGCGAGTGTCCCTGCCCAGCATCGTTAAGTGGAGTGGTGATAGCCACGGCGCTACCTGGTGCGAGTGTGGCCGAGTCGTTTCTCGCTTTCAACATCACTGGCGATGAGGCCACGGTAACCGATGGGCTTCCTTCCACACGGACTTTAGAGCCACGCACAATGTTCGTTGCTTCGATGATTTCATCAACGTCGCGTTTAGATATTGAGAAAATTGATCGGTTTTGAAGCGGCTGTGGCACGATTAAAATCCTAAATCCTGTCCGCGATCTGCGCCCACGAGTTCGATAGGCAAACCGAGCTTATTAAAGTCTGCGCGTGGGTAAATTCTTTCTACATAGGCTGCTCTGGGACGGGTGACCACGTTTTTTTTCTCGTCTTCATGGTTTTCATAACTAATCCACATATAGTCATGTCCAGGTTTTTCAACCGCCGTACCGACAACGTCGATTGTTCGATTGGCTGAACATTCAAACTGATATGTCACGGCGATTAGGCTGTCGTTGTATTGTCCGGTTGCACCTTTAAAGAGCACCTCACCAGATGCGAAACCACGGAAGACGCTGTCATTGACTGTACCAGTGACTTCCATGATGTTTCTGACAAATCCGGCAGCGACAATCGCCGGCGAATATTTGTGCGTTTCGGTGAATATCAGCGATGGAATCGTCACGTCCACGCCTTTCACATCGTCGCCATCCACATTGATGCCGCCTTGGAAATCCAGAGCTTCTAGGCCGGCAACCAGTTCGTAACTTGCTACTGTCTCAAGCGAGTGGTTGATGTGTGTTGTGCCGCCAAGGGTATTAAAGTTGAAAGTGCTATGCAGCCTTTCAAACTCTCGGTTGTTATATGACACCGTTGCCTCAAAGACCTTGTAGTCGATTGCCACGGTCTTAATTTCACCGACAGGCAGACCTTCATAAAACGCTGGTGCAGTTGCCATTAGGTTACTTCGAGCTGCCGCATCGTCGGACGTTCCGACAATCCTGTATTTTTTTTCAAATACGCCATGTCGCGGAGTCTGTGTCGAACTTCCAGATCCTATAATTTCGATGACATCTATTGCCATTTACAAATCTCCTGTCATTGTTTCTAGAAATTGCTTTACGCCGGACAACGTCTCCGCAGCTTTTTCATTGGCTTTCGTATTGCGTTCTTCGAGATTTTCAAACGCGTTTGTTCCAGCCTCAAGTCCTAAACGAATTGCTGCGGCATAGTTCAGTGCCCCACGGACTCCGGCGATGGCGTCTTCGATTTTCTTGTTATCGTCAATCTCTGGCAGGGCAAGCGCGGCGAGCCTCTCCTCTTCTGCTTTCTCTGCCTTATATTCTTCCCACTCAGATGTCGCCTGGGCGGTGAGTGCATCAAGTCTGGCGCGTTTCTTTTCGATTGCCTCCTCTCGGGTACGGATTTCTGCTTCGAGCTGACGGGTTAGTTCGTCGTTAACTTGTTTGCCTAACTTCTCTAGTTCAGAGATCTCTTTTCTGTATCCGTCGTTTCTACGTTTATTCACTTCGTCATAATATTTCGTTATCCTGTCCTGACGAGGCGTGTTTAAAAATGCTTCCTCTTCCTCGGTAAGCTCGACACCAAGGTTTTTTTGCAACTTAAGGCGAGTAAACTCTGGATCTTCGTTGAAGGGGTTCGCTGTAATTCGCGACATTGCTTCTGCCGTACCGGATATCTGATTCATCACTGATTGGCTGAACTCCCAATCCTTTTTTTGCACCCACGTCCACAAATCCATCAGGTCTTTAGCGAGTTCGTGTGTCCACGCTGTCCAGGCGTTCTTTATACCTTTCATCATCTCAGTAAAGACCAGCTCCACGCCGGCGCTTAGAATTTCTGCTGCGAGTTTAATGTTGCCGGTTTGCAGGGCGGCGGTAATGCCTTCGACCATCTGGCCGGCATCATGTTTCGCCTTTTTAAACGAATTGACCAGGTTTTCGCCAAACAGCTTGACCAAGTCGGAGGCCAACAGTACTAACGCCCCGAGTCCAGCAGCCATACCCAACAAGGCAGGACTGGTGACAACTGCGAACGCCGCCAGCATAGCCTTTTTCAGCAACTTCCATGACAGGATAAACGACTTCATTACTCCGGTTATGAGCAACTTGATTGCGGTGAATGCGAACGAAAACCCACTTAATGCAAATGTTAAACCTTTGATAGCTACGCCGACAGTGAGTAGTCCACCCACAATACCGACTAAGGATATGAACAATGCGCCGTTCGCTTTAATCCAGGGAAGAATAGCCTCAAGTACGACATTTATTCCCTTCATGACTTTAGTGACCATCGGTTCGATGGCTTCACCAATGGTTGTGAATACAGAAACAACTGATTGCTTGAGTTGATTCCATTGAAAAGAAGCAGTCTCGGCCATTTTCTTAAACGCCTCTTCGGCCGCACCGGCTCGGTTCATCATATAACCGAGATCCTGTTCAAATCCTTCGGTATTAGCAGTGAGCGTCAAAGCGGCAGCCGCTGCCCGCACATTCGGGAACAGCTTGGCCTGCGTCTCGGTATCCAGTTTTGAGATACGTTTGAGAAAGCCGAGCACACCGCCCCACGTTTTAAGTATTCTGGTGTTCATCTCCTTTCCGAAAATTTTTGCGAACAGCTTAGCTGATTCTTTCGTTGGACGGATAATACTGCCAATAAACTGACGCGTAGCCGTGACCGCAATCTCAGGCTGAAGACCGGCACGCGTTGTTGTGGCGAGCATTGCACCGAGTTCGGTCAGTTCGATTCCGGCTAGCGCGGCAAACGAAGTGGTTTTTCCGATAAACTGTGCAAGGTCATTAAACTGCAACTTACCTCGCTTGACGGTGGTAAACAGTACGTCCGCGACATCGTTAGCTTCGCTGGCCTCCATGCCGAAACTGTTTAAGATCGTCGTGATGGCATCGACCGCCGTCGCCGTGTCGGTTAGCCCTCCGACCGCTGCCTTGGCCGATACGCTTAGTACCGCCAGTGCATCCGCTGGGGCAATGGCTGCTGAGAGAATGTCATAAAGACCGCGTGCGACACTCTCGGTTGAGTCACCGAATTCGCGACTCATATCGAGAACTGCATCGCTAAACCGCTGCATGTGCTGCTCCGGTTTATCAAGCATGGTCGACACTTCGGCCATCTGCTTTTCAAAACCTGCATACGCTACTGTGGCTGCAATAAACGGTGTCGCAAACATCGCTCCGGTTGCGAGCATGCGGTTGGCGACGTTGTTCATCCTTGCAGAGAACCGTGCGAGTTTACGCTCGACAGCGTGCATCCCTGTTGTCACTTTGTCGCGTAACGTCAACTCGACATATGCACCACCGGCACGAACAGTGGACGGATTGGATGGCGATTGCCTCATTTAACTGACTCCTGTGCCCGCGCCAAGATGGTATCTTTTAAACCCTGATTAAGCCGGCTTTTTGCAAGGAGCGTCGGCAACGTCACGCTGATCACCTGTGAGAACGCCGGACGCATATACGGTCGTGCTTTGTAGCGAACAACCATTGTGCGGCGATGTTTCGGCCCAATGATGAGCCTGCCCTTATCATCTTTTTTCCAGTTCTGGTTCATCGTTTGTGAACCACCGTATTCAAGCAGCGCCGCAATGTTTCTGGTGCGTGGTAGTGGGCCAATAGAAACTGATAGGCTGTTCATATCGACTCCGAAGCTGATCGCTTTACGCAGCACCGGATTAACATGTGCAAACGGCGGGTTGCCAGGTTCGCTATAGGCCCAGCGTTTGTAGACTTCGCCGTTCCACCAGATGAGCTTTGGATCAGGCTTTCGCTTTCGGCGGTATCTCTGATTACGTTTAGCGGTCGTGTGAACACTGCCACCAAACTTAAACAGCAGCATCTCATATTTCCTGTCGAGCTGTCGGACGGCACGATCCTGCTTAAACACGACCTTATCCATTTTCATCGACAGGCCACGGCCGGCTCTGCGGGCAGTGTTAATGCTGCGTGCAGTGTTACGCACCACAAAACGACTCGCAGTGCTGTGCGAAAACGACGAGCCTGACAGACGCTTTAGTTCTTCATGGATATTACCCATCTGGATCGCCTCTGAGCAGCATTTTTAGGTTAGTGATTTCACCTTCGGCATCAGGTTTCCTTCGCTGATTTTTTCGATACGGATGAAAATCAATAGCCGTCATCTTACGTGCATTTTTGGCCGAATTAACATTGACCAAAAGTGCCATCAGACTCGCTGTTTGATCCCAATTACTAAGCTCTCTAGCTTCGCGCATTTGCGAAAGTTCCCGCAGCGTAAACCGCCAAGGTTCTATTCCGCAGACTCCTGCACAAGTCCAGATGAGTTTCCAGGCGTCTTCTGCGAGATGTTCGCCAGTGCCTCGTCGTACTGCGCTTCCATCACCGCTTCCAGATCCTCGCTCATCACCTTGGCTATCGCCTCGGTCTGCTTGTCCCTGGCTAGCGTGTAACCGATTTTCCAAGTCTCCCGCAACAGCTCGCCCTGCTTTGGGTTCGGGGAAAAATCCGCAAGACTTTCAACGAGTGCAACGATTGCCTGCTCGACGACCTCACCGGCCAGCGATCTGCCGAAGTCCTCATCCGAAAGCCCGCGTTCCTGGGCCTGGTCTTTACAGATCAGGTACAGGATGTCGATAGATCGGATCAGGTCACCGGCAATCTCGCTTACCGTTTCCATCACATTTGGGTTCACCAGGTCAACGCCCAGTTCATCACGGACGCGTTTACAGGCCAGCACATTAATTTGTACTGTCCACTTGCGTCCTTCCGTATCCTTAAAACTTGCCATGTTGTTTATCGCCCTTTCGTTTTAATTCATTAGCTGATGGTTACCCAATCAGGTGCAGTGGAGCTGTAAGCCGTTTCAATTGTGACATCAACGGTCATTGCTTCTTCAAGTCCTTCGTTAATCGTAAAACCTGTGATCGTGAAGTCCGCTTCGAGTCCCTGCGTGCCGGATGTTGTACGATCACCGTCGTAGATACCGAATTTAATATCCGTATCATTCAGGAAACCGTCTTTGACAGCGGTGAAGTTTGCATCTGCGGTATCGTAGACCATCGTGAAACTAACGCTGCCGTTTTTGAGTGTCGCAACACTCTGACGCCAGCCATTACCGCCTCGGGTAGTGACATCTGCCGTTGTGCGATCCAAGTTCAGGGTAACATCACGAACATTTGAAAATTCGTACCAGGTGCTGGACGCTTCGCGGTACATTTTCGCATTAAGGCCAAGTACATAAGCCATTTTCCTACCTCACTTTCAAGTAGTTGAGTTGCACGACTTGCAAAAACTCGTGGTTCTCATTTAATAATTCGATGTCGAACACCGGCTCGATGGTTGCTCCGAGGTACGCAGCGCCTGCCATCGTCTGACGGTCGAGGCTCTCCACTACTTCTTCTGCAAATTTCAGCGAGCTTGAAATGTCCGGGTCTTCGGCCGGCGTAACCGGAATCCGAATCACCATCGCGAGCGTAAAAACGTGTTGGTTTTCACCGCGTGCGATGACGGTTAACTGTTCACTGGTTGGGTAAATCGTGATCTCTGCACTCGATAACTCTTCACGCTCAAAGTCAGGCAGATAGGTTCTGCTAACAGAGAACGTCTGGGAGAGCGATTGAGCTGTCAGGTGCGTAACGGCCGCGTCAACAACCTGGGTGAGCTGCGAGTTTGACACTAAGCAGTCTCCCGAGTGTGAACACGAAGCACCTGGTGGTAAGGGTCGCAATAACGGAAAACGCGATCACCGGAGGCCGGCGTCACTGGACGTGTGGTTTCCACGCCGCCGACCGTCTCGGTAATCACATCTCCACGCTCTGGAAGTACAGGAGTACCGCCAATGACAAGATCAGCAGCCGGAAACATAAAGTCCCGGCTAATTGAACTTTCCATGTACCCTTCGCCATCACTTCTGACGAAATTCGTTTCACCAGGCACGGCTCGCACCAAAACACTTCTCTCGCCGCGCGTGTAGCGTATCTCCACGCCGGCGGCGGTCTGAAGCGTTTTAAAGTTCGAGCTGATGTGCGTGGCTAGTGACATTTAGCTAATCAGTGCCTCAGTTGATGAGATCTGATCAGTGACGATAATCGGCACGCCGAAAGCCTCTGCCGGATACGGTGCTGGAGCGCCGGTGGCATTGGTGGCTGTACGCGAATTCTGCAGTTGGAACAGTGAGCGACGATTCATCGCCAGCATGTTCGGCCCACGGCCGGCTGGGAATTTGCTCAGTGCTTCAGCGATCAGTGCATCGGTCAAACCTTTACCGGAATCTTCGGTAATGTTTGCGATACGACCGGCAGAGTAGCTGCTACCGTAGATCAAACCACAGTAGCCGGTGACGGCGGTGTAGTAGCTAGGGAATGTACCAGTCGTTGAACCGCTGGTTCGCACGATGGTCGTATCCTTGGCTTCGATCACGCCTTCATTGCCCCAGGCAACCTGTGTATCGTTGAATCCACTGCGGATGAGATATACAGACGATCCTGTGTCAGCGGTTGTACCGCCGGCTGAGATGACGGTTTCGTCAGCAACAGCATCAAGTTCATCAGAGAGTGATGCAAACCCGTTGGTGTGACCACCGTTGATAATTTCGTCCTCGATTGATGCCATCATGGACTGCATGTGATTTCTCATTTGCAGTGCGATGAAAGCAGCAGCGCCAAGGCGATAGCCTTCAGCGGCAGCAATATCGATGTTAAAACTCGCATCGGCAATGGCGAGATCAACACTGACCTGGGTGTATGTCGCCACGTCGTTATCCACGCCGTCATTGAGAAGTCGGAAATTACTAGCCGGCGCTGCAGTTTGCTTCATATAGAGTAATTGCGTACCTGGCACGCTAAATGCGCTCAGGGCAGCAAGAACCGGAGCGTCGTTAAGCACGTCGCTCACATCAAATTCAAGGTCTGATTCGTTGAACTGAATCAGTTGTGCACTTGTATAATAATCGTCAGCCATTTTTAAAGTTCCTTATCGGGAGGGAAGGGTGTTTCTACAGGGATTTGGTTTCGAGCTGTTTTTCAATCCGGCCAGCCAGGTGGGCTACCAGATCATTTGAAACGCCGTTTTTCTTGAAGCGTTCTGCACGGTCTCGTGCGTCACGAACCTCGGCATCTTCAGCAGCAGAAAACGCAAGGGGCTTCGACTCAGCGTCAGCGGTCACAGCCTGACGAAGTTTTTCGTTTTCGTCAGTCAGCTCGGCAACCAGCTCAGTCATTTCAGCGAGGCTCAGTGCGTAGCATTCAGCAATCGATTTGCCGTCGATGAACCACACAGCTCCGATCTCACCAAACAGCTCGATATACCGGCGTCCGTCATCAGCACTCAGTGCGGCAGCTTCCAGAGCCGGCTCTGCGGCTTCGATGTCCTGCTCGGTGGCGTCATCACTTTCACAGACCTCATCGACCTGCTGCTCATCGGCCTGAGCTTCCTCGGCAGCGTCTGTTTCCAGCTCATCTACCGTCTCAAGTTCGCTTTGAGCGACTTCCTGAAGTTCTTCGTTTGTGTTTTGGTCGTCAGACATATTTGTCTCCTTGAGATTAATAACGCGTTCACCTTGATTTGTTAAAACGATAGAGTCGGTGTTTTCGTCTGCTCCGTAGGGGGTCACGGCAACACCGCGCAGCGGCCACTGCCTGATCACCGTCGCATCTCCGGTGAACTTGCGGTTGTTGACCGTGAACTCGCCCTCTGTGGAAATCCGCTCAACGGAGATACCGTCACCGCCGAAATTGATCGATGCCTGCCACGGAATACCGGCACGGCTTTTTTTTGCGACCTCTGCAGCGCGGTCATCGTCACTAAAGCTGACTAGTTTGCCGCGAGCCACGAGTCCTTCTTTTTCGACCTGGAATGAATCGAGGTATCCGATGACCTCTCCAACGTCGTGATTAAAATCGATTGGAATTTTCTCGGCCACACGCATGCCGTCCATGTCGTGAATCGTCTGGTTGCCCCAGTACCAGTGTTCGATTGATCCACTGCTACGTGCCAGCAGCCGCACGTCGTAGAGCGTTGCTGCACTACTCTCGTCGGCACTCTCTGTAATTTCGATGTCGCTCGTAGCGAGCGTAAACGCCTTTTCAGGTACGTTTTGTTGTTCCATTTGGTTAGTCCTCATCCGTTTCAAGTGCTTCGCGTGCTGCTTCACGCTGTAGAATTTCATCGCTAATGGGGGTCACGATTCCACTGGAATCCATTGCCACACCCCGCTCGTTCATGTACGCCTGCTCGTCGGCTAGTGTGTCGACGATGTCTTTGAAGTTTTTACCGTGGCGTTCACGAACGATTTGTGTGCGTGTTTTCAATCCGGCGTTGATGGCAGCAATATCAGCGGTGATTTCCTGCATCGGATTCCACCAAGGTGTGCCGTCGCTGATCCAGCTCCAGCGCAGACTACCGACGTTCATGCCGCGAGGCAGACGCAGCGTGCCATCGGCCACAAACAACCGCAGCCGCCAGGCGGTTATTTTGTCGAGCATATCTGCCAGATCTTTTCGTTTACGCTTGGCTGATTTTTCGTAATGAATAAAAGCTGACCTGCTGCCGAAGAAGTTTGTAAAATTTTCCGAAAAAAATGAAAAAGGCAGATCTAAACTTTTAAGTGCGATCCCGATCATCTGCTGAGTAAACGTCTGGAATTCGTTCGACGGATTCTTACTTTCAATAATCTCAGCTTTGTCGCCTGGATCGAGATCGAGCATGACCGGCCCTTTACCGAAATCGACCTTATAGCCAGTGCCGTCTCCATCGGCCGTCACATCGCCCCAGGCTTCAGAGCCTTCGCGTGATAGCACAAGCCCAAACATCTGAGAGATCTTGAGCTTGGCTAGCGCATAATCAAAACCTTCGTACAAATCTCGGTACGTGTTAATCGCACTTGCCAGTGGCGATACCCCGCGTACCTGATCAAACCGCTCAAAATATGCCAGTTGCAGGACCGAGCGAGCGTTGACGGTCCGCTGAAACTGGTAACCACCTGAACCGTCGCGACCCCAGACGCCAACGCGTACTGTTTTGCCGGCTCGGTTGAGTTTTAAACCATGTACCCATTGGTCTTTTGTTGAGATCTTCTCAGGATTTCGGACACGGTCACTTTCAATTGGCTGAAGATGTCCACTTTTCATCTTCACTAAGAATATATCGCCATCCACGGTGCGTCGTTCCTCGGCCAGCCGCATAAGCCTGGCGAGTGAATGCCGGCCAGTGACATCACAGTTTTCCGGCCTGGAATACCATTCGACGATTGACTGTAGCTCACGATCAAGACCCGTATCGCCGGTATCCGGCTCAAAGGTAAAACGCGTGACATAATCCAGATGCCTGCGAATTGCCCACGCGCAGATGGAAAAGTTCTGCTGCAGATCTCTCGCGTTACTGACCAGTTGCTTTCTTCGCGTTGGCGAGAGAATCTGATCAACGCTTTTAAGTCGCGACGACGGGGATCGACGTTTTTGACTTGATACGCTCGCGTCGTAACTCAAGTTTGTTTCACGGGCCATCAGAGAGATCCACATTCAAGGAAAGCGGCTGCGTATTGTTTTCTCTCGCGACAACTTTCTGCCAGTATCTGAGTTCGCGCAGCATTTCACTGCGGTTCGTTTCGACGCTGACGCCGTCGACAGTCGTTGAGCGAACGCCGCCAGACCCTGCAAGTACTTCGCCCTGCAGTTTGGCAACCATCTGTTCAGCAAAACTTGGAGAGCTTTGCGCAGCATCACTTCGGGTAACATTTGTAGGCATAGAGCCTATTTTGAGAAATCAGCGCGTTCACTCCGGCATCAGAAAATGCCAAAGGAATTATTATTTTTCAGGTACTTTAGAAAGCTGCCTGAGCATCGCGGTGTAAGCATCGCGTGCCTGTTTAGAATTAAACCAGATCGGTTTGCCGTCCGGTTTTTTGGCCTCGTATCCTACCTCTGTCGCGGTGTCTTTAGTCTTGTCATGCATAGGTCTGTTCGCATCATCGTGGTCTGATTACATCTGTTCTAAGCTCTGTAGGTGTGGTCGTCAAACTTATCTCTATATTATCGTCCATTTTCTACAAGCGCTTTTAGTGTTATTTACGCCACAAACTCACTCGGTTGTAGCGGTTTCTATCATGCACCCGCGATGTGACACGTTTGGTCACACACTGGTAAAAAACATTAGTAAAACCATGTCGGTCGCTATCTTTATTGGTGCAAAACGACGGTAGATGGGGCGCAAAAATACCAGAAATAGAGCGTTTGTCTCGCGCGGAGTGGCGCAAAATGCCGAAATTAGTTGCGCAGATACAGAGGGGGCAAAAATACCAGAAATAGACCGCCTACTCAGCGGCAAGGTGCTCGGCAAACACTTTCCAGCTGTTGAGCCAGGCGAGTGCCTTCTCTTTGTTAACGTGCTCTCGTGAACCTGGCCGCTGCTCCTGAGAGGGGCGCACTCGTGAGATGTCTGTACCGGCAACGGCTGGCGGGAACGCATTGGGATCATGCTCCATTTCGAGCACTTTGAGGGGATTGCTCCCAAAACAAAACACCATGCCGATCGACCGCTCACTGGCAAACGCCGGCATCTTTCGCCTGAGATAATCCGTAATGATGTTTGAGTCATCACTGAGCATGGCCTCGGTCATTGTGCCACACCAGAAGGCCAGATATGCACCGAGTTTATCGCACGATGGCTCACTCGCGACTAGCTCACGTTTGTGGGCTTCGAGTTTTTCACAGTGCAGGGCAAGCGGCTCATACCATGTATCGCTTGATCCGTTTTCAATCAACTCTTTTAAGACAGCAATCTCACCACAGATTGCGTCGATTATTTCATTGTTCATTGCCACTCTTTTTTTTAGTTAGGGGTTGGGTAGGTTCTCCGGCTCGTCATATACAATGTAGTCGTCAATTCGCGTGAGTCGCAAGATTCCCATTGTCCTTTCGAGCAGCTCGTGCGCCACGAGCTTTTCAATCATCTCTTCGACCCACGTCACGCCTTTATCCGAGTAGCCCCAGGCGATCTCGTGCGGACGCTCAAGGATATAACCTGGCTCAAGAATAATCTCGTCAAGCGCAGGTGTGAGGAATCGCACTGGTTCAATATTGGCCTGGCCCATCAAAACACAATAGAACACGAATTCTTCTCGATTGTCGAACACCGGATGCATCCGCCCCAGCGGGAGGTAACCACGGTCATCTGGAATTTCGTAATTCACCATAAGGTCGATTGCTCCTATGTTAGCCACGTTTGGTGCATCTTAAGCGTGCGAGTTGTTTTTTTCAAACACGTTCATCTCACTGGCTATTTTGCGTGCCAGATGCGTATTGCGTTTTGCATAAATCCGAGAAGTCGATACGCTTTGATGTCCAAGTATAGCGGCGACTGCTTCGATTCCGAATTTTTCGTCTAGATATTCTGCGGTACTGTGCCGGATCTCATACGGGCAGAAATGCTCGATTCCCGCACTCTTGCAGGCGGCAAGTGTACCGTTGCGGTAACTGTGACGTGTATACTCCAGCTTTCGCCGTGTGAGTGAGTCGGTACACTCTCGCCACGACTTAGGTCTGGCAGAGGTTTTCACCCAGCTACGCACTGTCTGAGGATGCACACCGGCAATCTCTGCCGCCTGGGTTGCCTGTAGCTCGCCGGAGCGTACACGTTCGGTGAGCACCCAGTTTTTTTCATCGCCTTTGCTCTCAAGGCTCTTTTGGGCGTTATGCCATGCGGCACTTTCGCGCGGGGTAAACACCTGATCCATTCCGGCAAGCGGACGCACGCGCAGGTACTCATCAAGCTGCTGTGCCACCGGCGTTGGAATAAAGATGGTGCGCATGAGTCCGCGATGGGTGTTCTTATGTTCAGCCGGCTCATAGACCCACACGTCGGCGGTTTTATCAATTTCACTTTCTTTCATGACGAACAGCTCTTTGGGACGCATGCCGGCGGCAAGCTGCAGTGTGAGCATCATGGCTAAGGTGGGCGATGCGTGCTCAATGGCCTTTTCCACGCTCTCGATATCAGCGGCACGACGAAACCCGCGTCCACGCAGTTTTGGTGCATCGGTCTTACTGAGCGGCTTAAGATTCGCTAGTGAGAATTCCTGCATTTCGCTGACCAGTCCCTCGGCCGCACCGAAGTTAAAGATGCCACGGATTTTACTCACGAGCGTATTGATATATGGCCGGCTCTTTGAGTCGGTGACCGAGGCTTCTGCCACGATCTGTTTACGAATAGCATTGAGCGTCTGCTTTTTAAAGTCGCTTACGCGCATATCCGAATAGGGCAGCAGGTATCGTGCAACTTTAATGCACTTATTAAGTTCCTCGCGTGTGCTGGTGGCTCTTTCGCGTGACTGCAGCCAGAGTGCAGCAAGTTGGGCGATGGTGGCTGAGCCGTCGCATTTTGGGGCAGGTGTTTCGCTCTCGGCGTAGACGAGCGTTGCCATGAGTTTTTTGAGCGATTCAAACTCGCTAAGTGATTCGTTTGAATTAAACGCACCGGCAAAGTAGACGGTCATCCGCTTGCGCGTACCATCAGCTGCATAGCCCCAATAGCGGCACATGCCTTTATCGCGACCGGGGCGCTGTGTATATTTTGGCTCAAATCCCCGTTTAGGTAGGAAATTGCGGTTAATTTTCATATGGTTGTTCTCCAGATAAAGGAAATCGTTTCGCTTTAGCCGGTAGGTGTTTAAGGGGTGTTTCTGGACACCACTTTGGACACCACCTGCTGCGGAAAACAACCTGCGTGTTTATAGGCCTAAGTCCCTATATTTTAAGGACTTAGAATGGTTTTGTTAGGAGTCGTGAGAGGGTAAAAATCGAGGTTAGCAAACCCGCGCTTTCGACCACTCAGCCACCTCTCCCAAGTTTTGTTTTTGTTCTACAAAACCACTTGTTTTCCAGTGTAATATGTATCGGCTCGTTTCGCTTCTGACGCCAAAAAAAGACAAAAATGCAAAATCTGATGGTGTCCAAAATGCTCTAAAAGGGGGTTATTTTGTATCATTTCAATACACTTTTGGCTCTGGACACCACTTTGGACACCACCTGGACACCACCATTTACGGCTTGGGAAGGTGCTTATCAAGGTACGCCTGCGAACACTCTGACGAAAAGTTACTCAACGCCTTGAGCGCCTTTATCATCGTCGAGTAGTACCGCACATCAATCGACTTAATGTCTTGCTGCTGCATCTTGTCACCAATCGCAGTGAGTTGTGCACTGGCCGATTCGATCTCGGCAGCTATCTGAGACAGTGCGGTCACCGACAGTTTTTTTGATTCGTGTTTCACGCCCACATCAAAGTGCCGCCTGAACTATTTGAGATAAGGACTAAAAGATAAACGCGGATAGATATGTGTGTCGCGTACCCCCTAAATGTACTTATCAGATTGATAAACACAACTATCGCGAAAGGTTTTTGTCGGTTTTTTGCAAAAAACTGTTCGTAAACGCTTTGTTTTTCTGGCTAAATGTGTACAAATACTTCCTGCCTGATCAGACGTGATCACGTTTCATCACGCCTGAGGCGTCCCGCAGGAGTATTTTTGTGTCCCAACTTCCAACTGATTTGATCACCACCGGCCAAGCTGCAAAGCTGCTAAGTGTTACCGCGCAAACGATACGCAATTATGCGAAAAGCGGCAAGATCAGATCTTTTCAAATAGCTGGTATGCCAAACGGTCGTATCTACACGACGCGACAAAGTGTTGAGCAGCTTCTGCGTGACTCTACCAACTCATCGATTGCTCATAGTTATTCACCAGATCACTACGCGGCGGTCGACTATCTCACACGCATCACAGGAGCAAGCAATGCAACTGAGTCTATTTACCAATCCTAAAACGCAGTCGCGTCGTGGCGATCCAGATACGAGTCACGATGCCGTCGCAGATCTTTACAGTACCGGCACACTCGGACGCATGGAACTTGTCGCACTGAACCTGATCCTTGCAAGCCCCGGCCTCACCGCTGCGGAACTCGAAGCGGAACACGGTTTCATCCGAGGCCAGCTTCAAAAACGAATCAGCTCATTAATTCAGCAGGGTCGGGTCTTTCGAGGCGAGAAACGCAAGTGTGCTTTTTCCGGCCGAACCGCATACACACTTTTTACACGAAGCCAATTGAAAGGAAACTAACATGCCTTGGGAAGATAAACTTTTTGACCAGTACGCCGATGCGCAAGCATTTATCGATGAAACGCCTGGCGAAAAACTCGTTAGCAAAGTTGGTAAGCAAACACGCGTGCGATACATGGTGGCCGACGACGCTGCTGCCGTTAAGGACGAAGTGGAAGTGGTTGAAGATGCGTTGCCCGTTGAAGATGCGTTACCTGTTGAGGACGCGTTGCCGGTTGACGATGCACCGGAAGACACTGATGAAACTGAAGATAGTGAGGAACAAGACGACGAATGAGCGACTCATTAACCTTTTCGCTTGACGATCTGATTCCGCTTGATGAGGCGAGGCATGTGATTCCAGGTGAGCCACATCTGGTCACCATTCGCCGCTGGGTGGCAAGTGGTGTACGCGGTACTCGCCTGAAGACGGTGAAGGTTGGTAATCGCGTCTACACGACGCGTGATGCGATTCAGCAGTTTGTGAAAGACTCGAATCGTGATGAATCATAGCGACATAGTAGCCCCTCGTCATTACAAGCGTGATGACGGTCAGCTTGAGTGCTTCGAGGCGTTCCGGCAAATGTACGGAAATCAGGCCGCGCTACATGCCTGCATGTTTAACGCGACTAAATACATTTTTCGGCATGACACGAAAGGTTGCACTCATCAGGCCGCGATTACTGATCTTGATAAAGCGATTCATTATCTGGAGTTTGCGAAGAGCATTTACTCACAACTCGAAGAAGAAGACCTTTGAACAACAGCCTGCGTGTTTAGCCGATTTGCCTGCCGAAGAAAGTTCCCTTCCTCTTTCGGCGGTAGGCAAGTCGGGCAGGTTTTTTGCAATGAATAAAAATGCACAAGAGTTTTCAAAAGACTTTTTGATTTTATGGTTTCCCGAAGATCGACAGATACGGCTTTACCATATTGGCAAATCAGGAAAGGCGACTGACCGAAAACTACTGCAGATTTTTCCAGCACCTGACGGGCCTAACGATAGTCGACTGAACGACATGATCGCGAACTGGCTCATTTACTTTCAATTTGAAACATGAACCAAATAGACCCTCACAGATGTAAGGGTTGTGGCGCGCTCATTAAAACTCAACTCTGCCTCGCGTGTTCAACACGCATGCAGATGAAAAGACAATATGCGACGAATTTATCTTTACGACGACACGACAGCGGAACTGAGTCAAGCAACACTCGACCAGATGCCAGAGGCCTCACGCGAACGGTATCTGAGAGCACGCACGATGATGAAAACAGGAAGAGTCAAGAATTTCAAATACTACAACCGAACGCTCGGCATCGTCGAAATGTCGATGCTAACCGAATATCTGCGGATCGTGAAACGCTTCGACGATGCGTGGTTGAACTTCAACAAAAGCTTTCAGCAGCTTTTAACGAATTTGTCAAACGAGAGGGCAAGACAAAATGAACATGAATCTGAACCAGGCGATCAAGAAAACAACAACACTACTTCAGGAGACGCAACACCAGTGGTCGCGTCTGATGCCGCCTCACGTGGATGCGGACATGATGTTAGGCGTATTCATCAATCTGTTTAAAACTAATCCCACATTGCTTGAATGTGAGCAGACGAGCCTCTGGAGTGCCATCGCACAGTGCTGCAAACTCGGCCTGCGGCCTGACGGGCTTCTAGGTGAAGCATACATGATCCCGTATGGGAATAACGTCAAGCTCGTGATCGGATACAAGGGTCTACTCGCCCTTGCGAGACGTTCCGGCGAGGTCGCAAAGATCTCTACCGCCGTTGTTCGTGAAGGCGACCGGTTTGAATACACGCTCGGTGATGAAGAGAAAATTGTGCATTCACCCACTGCTGAGAGTGACTCACCGATTACGCATGCATACGTGATCGTGACGCTCATCAATGGTGAGAAAGTTCGGAAGGTCATGACGGCGTCAGAGATCGAGATCATCCGCTCTCGCTACAGCAAAGGCTCAGATAAAAAGTCTAGCCCGTGGAATACTAGCCCAGACACGATGGCACTCAAGACGGTTGTGCGCAGCCTGCTTAATTCCGGCCTTGTCCCGATGAGTATCAGTAGACAGTTGCTCTCAGATGATGGCTCGGTGCAGCCGCTCGATAATCAGGAATTACAAGCGATTTATAACACAGAAGACAAGCGTGAGTTATTGGTTGGCGTCGGAGACGCCTCATCTCAATAAGGACACTCACGCGCGGCGGTGGTGGAGATGTGTGCACCGCCGCCGCACCTTTTACAACGGATTGAATTATGAAAATCGAATGCTTAAATCACGTCAAAACGCTGAAGCTAAAACACCGTTTACAAATACCTAAGTGGCAGGCTGTTGGTATTCTTGAGACGCTGTTTAACTTCGCTGCTGTCAACGCGGATGACGGTAATATCGGGCGATACACCAACGATGAAATATGCCTTTATCTTGAGTATTTTGACTCGTCTGACAAACTTATCGAAGCGTTGATTGAGTCTGGTTTTGTCGATGTTTGCGCTGAAAACCGGCTCTCGATTCATGACTGGAATGAACACGCCCCAAAGTACATCAAAGACCGTATTGCTAAACGTAATAAACGTCGCGCCGTGTCGCAGACAGTCGGCGACAAGACGCCTGATGTCGACGCTGGTAGCAAAATGTCGGGCAAAATCGCTATTAACCAAGCCCAACCCAACCAAGCCAAGCCAAGCCAAAAGAAACGAGTTTCTGTTTCTCGTTTTGACAAACTACTCGACAAATGGAATCAGACTCGCGGCGTGCGAAAGATCCGCAAGCTCACAGATAAACGCAAGCGTTCGTTGCAGTCACTCGATGACAGTTGGCTCAGTGACGCAATGACCGCACTGACTAAGTTTCCGCTGAAGTGCTGGAAAGACGGGAGCTACGTTCCCACGTTCGATTGGTTCATCCGCAGCGACACGGTGACCAAGATTCTCGAAGGGGCATACGACTGGATGACAAACCCTGACGCACCTGGTGCATCGTATGCTCCACCACCGGAAAAAACATTGTCGCAACAAAAATACTCAGAGCTGTTTCAGCAGCTCAAAACATTACAACGAGCCGGCGAGGGGCGAAGTGACGAGGCCGAAGTGATTCGCAATCAAATGGGAGAACTGCAATGCGATTCGTCGGTATAGACCCTGGAAAAAATGGAGGCTTCGCGCTTCTTGATAACGGTAACGCGCACGCCTGGAAGATGCCTGAAACCGAAAAAGACGTGCAGGATCTCTTCGAGGAACTTGCCCTCGGTGAAAAAGTCTTTTGCCTCATCGAAGAAGTGCACGCAATGCCTGGACAGGGTGTGGTGAGCATGTTCTCGTTTGGCCGCAATTACGGCATGCTGCGTGCGATGCTCGTCGCGAATTACATTCCGTTTGAAACGGTAACACCTCAAACCTGGCAACGGGAATACGGACTCACAAACCGGCAGTGGTCAAAAACAGTAAAGAAAAACCATCACAAGGCGCGGGCGCAGGAACTGTTTCCGCACATCAAGATGACTCACGCGCTGGCAGATGCTTTGTTAATTGCTGAGTACGCACGAAGGAACTCAAAATGAGACCGCCACGAAAAGATACACCATGTGGGATCGCACTACTATCAAAACTCAACAGTCGAAAGAAGACGATTGAGACGCTATCCAAACAGAGCGGCGTCTCGACATCGACGTGCAAACGCATCCTGCAGGAATTGGTCGCTGACGGTGAAGCCCTCGCGATTCCGCAATGGCGAGTTGTGAATTACGTCACCGGCGAGAAATATCTTGCGACCGAAGTGAACAGTCTGAAAAACGAGAGATCAGCAGGTAACGGCCCAACCCTTTACGTCAGGAGTCAGCGATGAAAGCACGATTTGTTAAACCACACACACGAGAACGATGTGTCGTTCGGGCTAGCACGATAGACGTGTTTGCCGCCATTAAGCCTGAGATTCAAAACCTTGGCATGACCGAAGTTGGCGTATTCGGTTTTTTCAAACATTTACTTTTCTGGTGGCGAAAGCCACGGCGTGAGACATAAGCCTGAATTGATAGCAATGATTGTTATTCTGATGCTACCAGTACCTCGGGTGCTGTTCATCCTGGCATTTATTGTTGTCGCTTTTTCCGCAAACGTATTTAGGAGCGTTTTCAGACGTGACAACAGTAATGGAGTGCGTTGATTGTGGTTGTGCGATGACCTGGAACTCTGATATCGATGGCGAAGATGCCGATGGCAACGAAACCATAGAATCTTTTTGGTCGTGCAGCGACGACGAATGTAACCTTTTTATGACGATTATCAGAACCATATGAGAGTTTTTTCAAAAGCACAAGTGATCAAAGTCGTTGACGGAGATACCGTTGATCTCAAGATCGACTTAGGTTTTTACGTCCACGCGATTATCCGCATTCGTCTTCATGGTGTCGATACACCGGAGCGGGGATCGCCGCTCTTTGACCAGGCGACTGAGGTTCATAGAGATTTACTGAACGATGTTGCCGATGAAAACGGGCAATTCCTGGTGCGTGTTTATAAAACCGGCAAGTTTGGAAGATGGCTAGGCTGGATCGATGGTGTCAACGACGTATTAGCAGAAACCTGGCCGTACCGAAAATGATTATTTTGCACGATGAAAAACTCGTTGTTTTGACTGCTCCGCGAACCGGCAGCTTGCATCTACACGAAGCACTGTGCGCAAGACGAAATGCCTACTGGGTCGTGGGAACACAAAACGGTCACACATCGTCTCGGCATATCGCGACCATACCGAATGAATTTCGGCATTATCGTCGAGCCCTTATCGTGCGTCATCCGTATCAGCGGCTGCTGGGACTTTATGACGAATATAACCGTCAACGCTCTCAGGCTAGAAAGAAACCACTGAGCCTTCTTGAATACGTCCATCAGCGTCACGCGTTCGGTTGGCGGCATAGTTGGTCTATTGCAAAATGGGCTGACGAAACCGTTTTTGATTTCACTTTTCGCCTTGAAAAAATTCGGTCGGACCTACGAGACGTCTTTCAGCGAGTCCCGACGATTAAGGCGGCAACTACCGAGCGTGATGACTGGCGATCCGTTTTTTCTCAATTACCTGATGCTGACCTGGCGAACCTGTACAGCGATTTGATCGAAGACAGTTTATTTGGATATGCACATGATGTGATGCGACCCAACGTCGCTCCAATTTACAAATGCCTTTAAAATTACGTTTAAAAGAACACGACAAGCTCATAATCGGTGGCGCTTTTCTGGAAGTTGACAAGCTCTCTCTGTCAACCGTCACTGTTAGCGTGGAAGCTCCCGAAGACATTACGATTTTCAAACAACGAAAAACGACTTGCCATAATGGCTCAGATTCAGCAGAATACGATGAGTCGTCGAACGACCAATCGAAATAACCTGTAGGACGGGCTGACGCCATTTTGGCGAGCAGTCCGTTTTTTTTTGCATTCGGAGAAACACATGGCATCTGGAACGACAGATAAAGGTAAATATCTTTTTTTAAAGTACGCTTTCGACGGTGAAAGTGTTCCGGCGACCTATCGTCTGATTCTTTGTGAAGATGATACGAGTCCCACTAAAGCCACGGATACTCTCAGTTCTCTCACAGAGCTGGCCGATGGGTCTGGTTACAGTTCGGGCGGTAAAGCTCTCACCAGTAGTGAAGCAACTGTTACCGAAGTCGACGGCACTGTCGGTGCTAAGGTCGTGTGGGATGACCAAACCTGGACAGCAACCGGCACTTTTCCAGTTAGCGGTTCAGGTGCTCGATGGGCTGTCATCACGGATGGCACTGCTGGTAGTTCCAATGTGCTGGCGTACTTTTCGCTTGGTGAAAACCGAACGCTCGCAAATGAACAAACGCTGACGCTACAAGGCTTAGAGGTAGATCTCAACGAACCGGCTTAGGAGTCGTAATGGAACTTCTGCTTAAAGTTGGTGATAGTGACTCTCCCGCAGGATATAGGGATGGAGATATCGTGTGCGCGTTTGCGACCGATCACATCCTGAAGGTGAACGCGCAGACGATAATGTCTGCGCCGGTCGAATTAGATTCGGTGTCTGGCCTGAATCCGTCGGGAACGCTGTTAGAACTATTGTGTGAGATCTGTAGTGAATTCAGGTTCGTTCGCCACGGCAGCAGCGTTGTGCGAACGAGCCTGGTCACTGCAGAAGAGACGATGCACGATGCGACTACAGCAGAGTCGATTCATGTAACTCCCTTTTTGAAACGTCGGCTAAAGCACCCTCACCACCAAATCTTTGGTGAGACAGGAAGTGAATATTGGTTTGGTGGTACGCGTCAGTTTTCAGCAACAGAAATCTGGTCAGTTTTAGAACAGCACTCCGATCATTCACGTGCGGATTACCGCACTTGGCCTTTCAGCTTTGCCGAACGCTCGCATTTTCTCCCAATGTCCTGTGCGGGATACGACGGGCATGAAGATGACATCTCGCATCCCACCGCCCAAAAACGATGTGAGCCGGTGACCGAAGATAACGGTACGCCTGAACCGATTGATATTGCGAAGCGGGAATGGTTCGTGCCGTACTGGGATCTCTCCCAAACTCTAAGTTTAAATATCGATGACGTTAGAGATCAGGCGATGATGATTGATGCTCGGATGACCACCGGAAGTCCGGCGTTAGATGCCACAAACATTTCCAAGGTGATAAACGGTCTAATCTGATGGCAACCGTCACAACTTCAATTGGCACAAACGCGGCCATCGATACTGAAACGCCATCAAGCGGCACTGGCTCGAATCCGTATACCGTTACATTCACGAATGATCCCACCGGCGTGTCCGTTGGCGATTCGATGGACGTATCTAACGGCATGGGTACGACCTATAACTACCTTGTGACCGCGATTTCAGGCAGTGACTACACCCTCAAATGGATTACCGGCGGTGGTTTTGCTACGAATCCCTACGGAATCACTGACCCGTATTACAACCAGGCCATTGGAACATTTAAACGTACGTACTCGACGATAAGTGCTTGGGAAAGCGACCTGGATGACACAAGTTATTATTCTTCCAGCGATGATGCGATAGGGGAAGCGTACAACGACTCGACGTTTAACGAACAGGTAATTATCGACGGCGGCGGCACGGTTGGTCTATCGTCAGTGAAACTGACTGTACCTTCATCTCAGCGGCATGAGGGCAAAGCCGGCACTGGCACAAAAATCGAATATACAGGCTCGGCATCCATTAGCTTTTTGATCAAGCGTAGCAATATTACGGTCGAGTGGCTGGAACTCGACCTGAGCAGCTGCGGTTCTACCGTGTCTTCTGGTCTGAATTTTGGTGCGAATTCAACTCAAGAAGTTTATTTCACGAACAACCTGATCCATGACTTAAAGACACAAAGCGTCCACATTCATGGGATCTATGTCTGGGGCACAGGTAGTTCATCAAACTCCCGTTATTTGATGAACAATATTATTTACAACATTGATAACTCATCGACGACAAAAGAGGCGATGGGGTTAACCGTCTCGTCCGGCAACTGGAATGTTTATCTGTATAACAACACCGTTTACCACGTAAAGACAACCGGCAGCGGTGACGATGCGTTTTGCTTCAATATCGTTGACACAGACACGACGCTCAAAAATAACATCGCTGCACGACCTGTAGCCGCTAGTTCTTCGGACGAAAAGTGCTTCAGCGGTTCGAGCTTCACAGGCTCGACACACGATTACAATCTGTCCACAGATTCAACTGCGACTGGGACTAATTCGGTCACAGGTGAAGACTATGAAGATCTGTTTGTGTCCGTGACGGTCGGGACGGAAGATTTGCACCTGGAGGAAGGTGCGGCTGCTATCGATGCGGGGGTGGATCTAGGAACATCCCCGACGGGCGTCAATATCGACATAGACGGTTTTGACCGCGACACAGTAGCGTCATGGGATATTGGGGCTGATGAGTATGTTTCAAGTGCAACTGTTGTCACTCCGTCAGCGGCGGCGTTCGTTGCTGACGCGGTATCACCAACCGTTGCGAGTGGTTTGTCACTCACGCCATCTGTTGCTGCGTTTGTTGCTGACGCTGTGTCTCCAACGCTGTCGAGTGGCTTATCGCTAACACCAGCGGTAGCCAGCTTCGTCGCTGATGCAGTATCGCCAACCGTCACGAGTGGCTTATCACTGACACCAGCTGTTGCGGCATTCGTCGCTGACGCGGTATCGCCAACTGTTACTAGTGGCTTATCGCTGACCCCAGCAGTGGCTAGCTTCGTCGCTGATGCGGTTTCACCGACTGTATCGATCAGCGGTGGTGGCATTGATGTTACACCGAGTGCTGCCAGCGTCATTGCAGCTGCACAGTCACCGACCGTATCAATCGCATTCTCACTAACACCGGCTGCGGCAACCCTGGTAGCTGACGCACAGACACCGACCATAACAAGTGCTTTGTCACTAACGCCAGCCGCAGCCAGCGTCGTGGCGACCGGAATTTCCCCAACAGTTTCAAGCGGTTTAACTTTTACACCGGCAGTAGCTCCAAGTGCAGCCAGTGCTGTTTCGCCGACCGTTACGAGTGGTATCTCGCTGACACCTGCTGTGGCGAGGTTCGTCGCAGCGGCAATCGACCCAACGGTAGTGGTCAGCGGCAGCTCGATTATTACACCTGCTGCGGCTGTGGTCGTCTGCCGAGCAAGCGTTCGATCAGTTGATCCGACCGGGATTTTATATATCGACACCCCAAGAATCAAAGCTCCGTCCATCGCGTCACCACGGATCAAGTCACCAGACATCAGCGGACAAATCGAAAGGTAAATATGGTTACTCAACTCAAAAACACCTCAGGCGATTACATAACGATCCAGAGCGGCGAAAGTTGCAATCTGACCGGCACTGTGAAAAGCACTGAGGGTGTGACTATTACCTCGCTGACGACTTTCACAATAACACTCTATGACGCTACATCCGGTGCGATTATCAACAGCCGAAACAAGCAGAATATTAACGGTGTAAATGGCGGCACATTCACGTCAGGTGACTATGTTCTCGAACTCGATTCCAGCGATACCACTGCGGTCGGAGACATTGAAGATGATACGACGCAGGATCGCATAGCTCGATTTGAATTCACTTACGACGATGGCGATTCAACACGTACAGGAATCGACGAATTTAGCTTCAAAATTGAAAAGATGAAAACAACCATTGGCGTCGGAAGCGGTGCTAATGAAATTACGTTGACTGTGACTGATTCGAGTGCGAATCCTGTTGCGGAAGCAACGGTTTATGTGACTACCGACTTGGCGGGGCAAAATGTGGTGGCCGGGCCGGTGATTACAAATGTAAGCGGTGTAACCCCGACTTTGTTTTTAGACGCTGGCACATACTACAGTTTTTCAAGCCACGCTGATTACACTTTCACTAACCCGCAGACCGTAACGGTATCATAACCGACTCCACTTATTACGATAAACATCGAGAGACGATGCGGTCGCGTACCTCTGCGCAGAGCGCAAGCGGTCGCGATATCTCTCCGCTGCCACGCGTGCGTTCGGGTACACGTAAAAAGTCGTGCAGAGATTCTTTTCGCAAGTTCTGCGATACATACTTCAAAGAAGTGTTCAACATCCCGTGGTCGGATGACCATCTGAAAGTCATCGATAAAATAGAACGAGCTGTCCTGGCCGGCGGTTTGTTTGCATTAGCCATGCCCCGTGGCTCGGGGAAAACCACCCTCTGCGAAATCTCGGCGCTATGGGCGATTCTGTACGGCCACCGCAAATTCATTTGCATGATTGGTGCGAGTGAAGACGCTGCTGCACAAATGGTTGATTCCATTAAGGCCGAAATCGAAGTGAATGAATTGCTTGCGGCAGACTTTCCTGAAGTGTGTTATCCGATTGAAAAACTTGATGGCATCGTTAATAGAACAAGCGGTCAGCTCTACAAAGGTAAGCGAACTCACATCACCTGGACAGCAAAAGAAATCGTGATGCCGTCGATACCTAAGTCGACTGCGAGCGGCGCGATTGTAAAGTGTGCTGGAATCACCGGACGTATCCGTGGCATGAAATTCAAACGACCGGATGGAAAATCTGTCCGGCCTGATTTTGTGATTTGCGATGACCCGCAAACGGACGAATCTGCTCGGAGTCCGTCACAATGCGTCACTAGAGAAACAATCCTGGCGACTGCCATATTGGGACTCGCTGGGCCTGGACAGAAAATGTCCGGCATCATGCCATGCACAATCATTCGCGACAACGACATGGCGATGCGGATGCTGGATCGCGAAAAGCATCCAGAGTGGCAGGGCGAGCTCACCAAGATGGTCTACAAGTGGCCTGATGCTACCAACCTTTGGGATGAATATGCAGAGCGGCGTGCGGAGGAATTGCGAGCCGATGGCGACGGTAGCCAGGCAACCGCCTTCTATGCAGACAACCGAGACGAAATGGACAAAGGCGCGATTGTCAGTTGGTTTGATCGATTCAATGAAGATGAGCTATCTGCGATCCAGCACGCGTACAACCTTCGCATTCGTGATGAGGCTGCATTTTTCTCCGAATACCAGAATGCTCCGGTCGTCGATTCCGAGCAGAGTGATATTTTAACGACCGATGAAATTTCCGAGAAAGTGAATGGCCTCAAGCGTGGCGAAGTTCCTGGCGACGTTGATAAGCTCACCTGCTTTATCGACATTCAGCAGAAGGTCCTGTTCTATACGGTCGTCGGATTCGCACCCAACTTCACCGGCTACGTGATTGATTACGGAATTTATCCTGACCAGAAAATGCGTTACTTCACGTTACGCGAAGTTCGCACAACCCTTCAGCAGAAAAAACGTGGCGCTGGCCTGGAAGGGGCAATATTTCACGGCCTCGAAACGCTCACTGACAAGCTGCATGACACTATATACACCCGTGATGACGGAGCGGAGCTTCTTCTCGATTTAACGCTTATCGACGCGAACTGGGGACTGACGACCGACCTGGTGCATCAATTCTGTCGCAACACGAAACATCGCGGGAAAATCATGCCAGCTCACGGTCGCTACGTTGGTGCTGCCAGCAGACCGTTCAATGAATATTCGCGGAAAAAAGGTGAGCGGATTGGCTACAACTGGCGCATCCCGACGGTCAAAGGAAAGCGAGTGGTCCGCCACTTGCTATTTGATAGCAATTTCTGGAAATCGTTCCTGCACGCACGGTTTGCTCAACCGTTTGGCGACGGGGGAAGCCTGACGCTATTTAAAGCAAAACCATCGGTGCATCAAATGATTGCGGACCAATGCTGTGCGGAATACCGTATCCGCACGGCTGGACGCGGACGGACGGTGGACGAATGGCGGTTACCACCAAACAAGCCAGACAATCACTTTCTTGACTGCCTGGCGGGATCATGCGTGGCCGCATCGGTGCTCGGAGTAAAACTGTCAGGATTGCGTATGACGCCAACGAAACGCGACTCAGACGACGTGGAAGACCCGAAGAAATACAAACGCAAACGAGTAACTTATTTGGAGTAAGAGATGGCTAAGAAAACGACAAAGAAACGTGGGCGACCAAAGGGTAAAGGTAATGCACAGGTGCAGACAGTAGATGTGCGGCTATCGCGTTGCAATAAGTGTGGGAGCACCGAACGCAGCAAGTATTACCAGAAGCGGGAGCTCGCTCTCACAGGAATTAACCAGGATGGTGAGATTTATAACCGCGTGATTTGGCGGCGAACTCGGTGTCTTGAGTGTGATCAGATCCGTGACGACCGCACATACATGTTTGTGCCTCCAACCGATTGACCAGGGGTCGGTGAAAACGTAAAGTGTCTCAAAAGTCCGGCCGGCTTTCCGGGGGAGAAGAAGTAGTGTTCCACTCCCCCGGTTTTTTTATGCGCTGAAACTTTTTGCAATACTATGCCGATGTATATAAATAA
>VTLG01012893.1_pt1 | contig 35898 bp, 39 predicted proteins | sample 4694571 | NCBI WGS metagenome assembly VTLG01 (sample SAMN12604809, study PRJNA352737) | marine metagenome | biome: ENVO:00000447; feature: ENVO:00000209|ENVO:00000569|ENVO:01000036; material: ENVO:00002151; isolation source: viral sequences binned using virsorter ...
CGAAGGCAACGGCTCTACGCAGACTTGAACTGCGTCCAGGAAAGTGACAATCTCCCGTTCTAACCAGTTAAACTATAGAGCCAATAAGGATTATAATTAATTAGAATTACTAACTAATCATAATCAGTAAAGTTACTAAAAACCAACTGACTGTGAAATAATATTTAATTGTCAAGTTAAATTGGTTGGCGTCTCATTCAATTCCAATTAGTTCTTGAGACTATCATCAGTGCCTACTTGTTAGTCGGTTAATGATCTACTAGAGTAATCTTCTGGAATGTCGTTCAAAAGAATAGAATAGGACTTATACACAATACTTTGAATGCTTCATTGCCTATTCTATTCGGTTATTAAATGGATAACGGAGAGGTTGAAAGGAGAGGACATAAAGTCTTCAATCATTAACTTCTTCACATTTAATAAGATGATCAAACCCTTTATCAATTGTAGATTAGGCTTCAATTAAATGAACTCATCTAATCTATCTATGACTCAGCTGGATTTACTGATCAAGGTGTAAGGGATTACTTTGCGAGAGACCTAAAGGATTTAATCCGCTTTTCTCCCTTACATTGTCATTATAGCAGATCTGGTTAGCTTTGCAACCCTTTGTCAGCAAACCAACACATCTCATCTAAGACTCATAAAAAGAGAGAAGAGATTAACTCTTCCCTTTCTTATTGATCTTGAAGCCTTTAGGTAAAGCTCCAACTTTAACTAATTCCTTAGCTAATGCTTCAGCAATCATTCCCATAAGGTTTCTCCCTTAACGACAGTACTATTATAGCAAACCTATTAGCTAATGTCAGTACTATGTCAGCATACCAACATAGTTAATTAGTACAGCGATTCAGGCAGCACGTATATCATCCAGTATCCAATGATGCATACCATTAGTATACCAGGTAGTATCCAACTGATCTCCATTAGTATTACCTTGTTGTCTATTATTACTACTGCTCTTATCTGTGCTATTCTTATTCTCATAGTATCTGGCTGTGAATTAACTCTCTGTCTATTAGTAACGCATACAGATGGCAACACAATAATGTATTTATACCTAGCTACATACTAAATAAAAGTATTTCCACGGATTCTGACTGTGAATGTCAGTAATTACTGTATATTTCAGCACTATCTGACCCCTACTGGGGGGAATTGCGTCCTGGCTATGACGTTATACGACCTCTCAAAATTATGTCAAAATTTAAGAGCAGTTTTAGCTTGATCTATTGAGTTATAGAACGTACAAGAGCCGTCTATACAGCCCAGGAACCGTTCAAAAGTCGTCTTACCCCCTTCTATATCATATGAGTGAATTGTAGCCCCTTTAGAGCTTGTTTGTAACAGCTTTGGTTTTCTCATATTTTTTCAAAATTTTTCTTGCTTTCTTCTTAGAGGAGCAGTCTTGCGCTTTAAAGAAGAGTTTTATTAATTTTTTCTCATTTTTCATCTATAGTTACTAAATATTTAGGATCTAAACCTGCATCTATTATCATCATATTACAAGCTTTAGCTGTAATTTTATAATATTCAATTATATCTCCACCATAAAACTTATGTATAAGCTTAATATTGCAGATAATGGGTCTATCTTCATAGACAGAACAAGTTCCATCTTCTAGTAACTTCTCACAAGAACCATCTTCTAATGGTTTATAGGGAAATTTACTTACTAAGAATTGATAGATAGGAGGTAAATCCTTATTCTGTAACATGTCTCCTACTTTTCTACAGCATTGGGAACATTTAGTACAAGGGAAGTCTATCATAGTAAGGTTAATTCTAACATTTTAGCTAACATTCTATAGCTATGAGCTACATATATTTGACCTAATACTACACTAACTGTAGCACCAGACCAAAAGATATAATACCATTTAGATTTAACTTGTTTAGGTTGGGATGGGATAGTCATGGTAGTGGATAGAGTGGTATAAAGTACTTTAAGATATCCCTTCATAGGATATAAGAAAGGGGAATGGTATGTCGTTAGACGTACAAATTCCCCTTTGAGGAAGAAAGTCCACCCTTCTCTCTCCCTGTATAGGGTGGGGGTCGGTCTAAACCCAGGTAGGGACTGACTTTCCAGTTTCTATTCCTTTTGCTTTATCTCTTTGATCTTTATTCATACCCATAACAACATGATTAGCACTATTATGCGGACTCTCAAGGAAATCTTGAAGGAGAGAATTCCATTCTTCCTTCTTACGGAGTTTAATTGCTTCATGTGCAGAGATAGACATAGCGTCAATGAAGTATTGGACTCCTTGAGCTAAACAGTCTAATCTGTCGTCATGTTTAACAGCTCCTTTTTCTCTACACATTCTACTCATTTGATAGAATAGCATGTACATTAGTCTAAGTTCAGGAGCTTCTTTCGGATTTGATTTATAGTCCCACTCAACAACAGACCTATCCACAACGAGCCGATGCTGATTAAGAACCGGCTCCAACGAATCAATGATTCGGTCTTCTTTACGAACGTTAGCACGGACTTCTTCGACATCAATTGCCTGATGAGTTTGTTGGAGATGCTTTTTGAATAGTTCACAAACTATACCATCACCAAAGTTAGTTTCAATTACTAGTTTTGTAACATTATATTTTTTACAACCTCTTAAGATATCTAAGAGAGTAGTGTCGGAATATCCGTCTCTATAAGCTCGCATTTCGTGGAGGTAAAGGAACCCGTTCTTTTGAGATATGTAAGCTGCCGCTGTCTCATCGGTACCTCGTCCGGAGGGATCGACACTGCAAATAGTTTCTGTGTAGGGAGTCCACTCTCCTTGTAGCTGCATTGGAGAGTAAAAGTAGTCTCCAGGTAAGCCAACGGTTGGGAGGTCTTTAATAACGTTTGAGGGATCTGAGCACCATACGCAGTTGTCTGGAGCCGTATTAGGGTTAACACTAGTGATAACCAAATCAGCCATCTTAAGGGGGAACTTTTCCGCATCACTTAAGCTGGTATCCAGCTGGAATTGAAGCATGTAATTAGAGCGACCCATAGATGCTTCACGTTCTATTAGGTCACCGTTATCAAATCTGTCAGGATCGGTTACATCCCATTCTTCTGCACCATGATCTAAGTCTTCTTGTATCTGTGGTGCTAGTAATCCTTCGTATTGACTAAGTTTGTCCTTTCTTGGGTATCGACTTGGCCAAACGAACGGACGGTAGTTGCGCTCTGCCAGCTTACGATAAACAGTAAAAGTAGTCTGAGGAGTCCCGAGATACATAATACGGCTATCGCTTTTGGGGGTAAGAATTGACTCTGCTTCCGTGCAAAGTTGAAGTAGTTTTTCACGCATTAGCTCCGTCATGGAGTTTCCAGGCACCTCTATGTCGTCCAAAATCATTAAATCTGCGCGACTTCCTGTTAGCTGTCCAGTTATTCCCACGCTTTTGACGCTTGGGGCTTGGTGTGGTGAACAGGCGACGTCGAAGCTGATGCGACTCCAGCGAGAGTCGTCTGATTTCGGTTGGAGATGTTTGAGCCATGGAGTTTCAATAATAAGTTTTTGTAGGAAAATTGACATGTTATCCGCACGTTCTTTAGATGCGGATATAATCATTATCTTTCTTTCTGGATCATTAAATAGCGTCCATAAAACAAAAGCACCAGTAATCCAAGACTTACCAACACCTCGGAAGGCCTGAATCTGAAGTCTTTTGGGACCAGTCTGCAAGTAATCTGCAATTGCATATTGTGCTCTTGTAGGAGAGGGTAGACCTAGCTCTGCCCACAAAGCTTGTAGGAAGAGCTTGAAGTCATCTTGTAAAGCGGTTAAAGTATTCATTATATTTCATAATCCTTTGTACCTTTACCTTTTTGTTCATGAGGTCTAAAGATAGTCCTTTGGTTATAATTATACATTTGCTGATATCTTATCTTTGCTTCCCTAGGTAAATCAAGCCACCATTTATCTTGACTATTCCAACCACCAGGAGGTTTTCGTAAAAGTCCAATCCATGCAGGTACTTCATTACCAGCTGCGACTCCTTCTTCCATATTCTTAGCTACTTGTTGCCCTAGTGCTTCTTCAAGAAGTTCTAAACCATTAACAAATGTTGGATTTTTAAAATTGTCTAATTGTTGCTTTCTAATGTTATTCATTATAGCATTACGCTTAGCTATAGATTTTACCCCTTTACTTTTTTCATAGAATTCAGCTAATACTATTTTCTCATAGTTCTCTGCCCAACGTTGTGGTACAGCCAGATCTTCGTAATTTTGAGGATATAATTCCATATTAACCCATTCCGAAAGACTAGTAGGAACACCTTGATCTCTAAGAAGTTCTGGAGGTACTTGATACTCATTACTCTTTATAGTATTTATATATTGATATAATATAGCAAAATTACCTGGATTATCTGCACCAAAATAACCACCACCGACACGGCTTCTATCTTTTACTGGTGATCGATGATCTTTAGCAAATGTAGTTTTACTATAAGACCTTAGCATACCGTCTATTGGTTTTCTTTCAAAATTCCACGTTGTTAATTTACCATCTACATCTTTAAATGCAAATTTATACATTTGTTGACCATCTTTTACATAAGGAGTAGTTCTTACTTGAATACCAGGCTGCCATCTATCCATCATATTATTTAATTCAGTAATAGTAGCTACTATACCTTTACCTTTTCTCTCTCCTGTTCTCTTGTCTATTAATGGTTCAAAATACGCTTTCTTCTTTGCAAAGAGTCGGTCAGCATCTACTTTTGAACCACCTTGTCGTAGGACTTCATTTAAGGTTCTTTGATAAGTTAGCTTTGCGTACCAATTTCTTTCTTGTTGTGGAGTATCTAAATCTGATGGTTTATTAAGACCTTCAAGATCACTAGTATTTTCAAACTGAGTACCTTTAAAATTAAATATCCAATCAGGAACAGGTTTATCTCCACCATCTGTTTTAAAACCTGATCCTACTTGAGTTAATCCTTCTCCAGTAGCTAGAGATGTAATACCTCGGATTCTTTCATTAATGTTTTCAGATAGATTAGAAATCACCTCTACTCCTCTATTATAATTAACATTAAATCTATTACTTGTAAGTGCATCATTAATAATTGAATTATAACGAGGTCTAGGTTTTGCAGTAGTTACTGGTTTAACATCAATTATACCAGGCCCCCATTTCTGTGTTCTTAACCTTGATTCCTCTAACTGTTTATTCATCAGGTTGTATGCTTTGAACCTACCTTTAAGGATCATCAACTCACCTGCGGTTTTAAAAGGCCATTCATGATCCTCTTTTATAGATTGAGCTGTTACACCTGAATAGTCTGGATCTAATTTTCGCCGTAACCATCGAAGAGGATCACCACTATAAAATGAAGGCTCCTTATTGTTTTCATACTCCATCTCTACCTCCTCTTTGCACCGCCTCTCCCGCGGTTAATCTTCATACTCTCTGCCTTATACGAACCGTCTGGTTGTTTGGAGGCATCTACATTAGCAGATTTAATTTTTAAACTAGCTCTTGCCTTAGCATGATCTCTTTTATATTTCTTAGAGTGAGCATATTTACCACCAGGACTATTATCTTTAATGTGTTTAGCCCTTGATTTAGCGTTTGTTCGATACTGCTCGGTTGATGTTTTTGCCATAGAGCCTATGTTGTACGAGTTCTGGGTCTATTTTTGGTATGACTGCAGCTAGTTTATCTAAAGGAGTACCTTGAAGAGCTACACCAGTGATATCATTAGTCTTTAGCCAGTCACAAGCTGCTTTTAAATCTTGGGTAGTAGCCTCGCCGCTTTTAACTCTTTTAAGAAAGTCTTCAGTGACGAGGTTATGCAGCTCATTAAATTTATCTTCAGCTGCTTTATTCATTTAACTCCACTCTCTAAACGATGTTATTTCTAAAGTTCCGCTAGTACTTGCATCTCTTATAGCATGAATTGTATGGTCATCATCACTAACATTTAACCAGCCTAATTTAATATTTACTGATGTGTTTTGTGGTAAGAAATGAGTCGTTGCAGTTGCGGCAGAATCTATATTCCATCGAATATCTGCACCTTTAGCAGTTAAACGAACTAATCGTTCATCATAAGTTGTGCGAGGAATAGTTGTAGAGGCTGAAGTTGCGGCAGCAGTTACTTGATAATTAGCAATAGGCGTTTTAAAGTCATCTGCTACCCTTCCTTCACTATTGGATCTCCAGTACATAATTTAAGACTCCTTTTTTTTCTTTGGTGTGCGTTTTTGAAGGGCAGCTAGTTTTTTAATTTTCTCTTTATCTTCGTTGTCTTTTGATTCTTTTTTAACTTTTTCTTTTCGTTCAGCTATAGAGTAGCTAGTTGTACCATCTTCGTTATAAGTAAGTGCCATTTATTCTTCAGATGAAAAGTGTTTTTTAACAAAGGATAGAAGTGGATTAGGTTTAACATTCTCTTTAAATTCAGCACCATGATGATGATGTGGTTCAACACGAGGATGTGCTTTCACACCAGATGGTATTAACATTAAAGAAATAAAGAGTAATGATGATAAATTTATAAGGCGTGATCTAGACATTGATTATTATTCTCCAGGGAATAGATGTTTTTTAATAATAGCAACAGCGGCGTCGTCTAATGTATTCTCAGTGGATGCGACCAATCCTTCTAATAAATCAACAATTAACTGTTTAACTGCTGTAGATTTAATGAAGGCGAATAGGATAGGTTTAATTAATACAATCATTCTTTAGTAGTGGTAGTGGTTTTAGGGGTTTTAACGGTTTCAGTTGTTTCAGTTTCTTTTTTAGCTGCTGCTTTTTCAGCTGCTTCACGTTTGAGGGATAAAGTGCTCATTTTTAATTTCATTTAATAAAAGTGCCATCAAAGACTCTGAATCTTTGAAATTGTTTCTGTGTGTTCTTTTCTTCAGACTTATTTGGAACAAAAGAGGACATCTTCTTTAAGTATTGTAACTGTAATAATGGATTTTCATCTCTTTCTTTTTGTTCTTTTTCAAATGCAACGATTGGAACTACGTCACTACAGAGCTGGTAAACACGAGTTCTAGGACGTATCATAAAACCTTTACCCATAAGCTCTGCACATTTTAGTGCTCTAACAAGTTCATAATCTAATTGCATCTTCTCTTCGTGTCTTTTTGCGATAGATTTACATTGTTCTATCATACTACCATCTAAGGGAACCATAAAATTAATCTGGCCGCCCCAATTCTCATTCTTTGTGTAACTGGATTGAACTCTTTCACCAAAGTCATCGTAATCATATGGTTCAACATGATTACCCATATAGAATGGTGAGAAGGTCATTGTAGGACCGTTACAACTAATATTAGGCCCCATATTTTGTCTAGATGGGGCCCCGTTGTTCTGGAATTGCACCGCCTGATTGGTGACATTGCCCGTTGCAGCAGCTACGGGGTTTGACGTATTATTGGTTTCTCCTTCTTCTGCATAACTCGGCAATCCTATTGCGAGAATATAGATAAGGATGTAGTAGTAGAAGTAGTATCTATTTCTCTTTCGATTTCTGTTACTGATAATACTTGACTTGCAGCCCTTGATGTTATCTCTAATGTGAATGGATCTCCAGCTGTATGTACCGTGAAGATCGAATCTGAGTCTACAATTCCTCCAGATGAGGCTGATGTATGGACTATATTTTCTCCATTCCATGAATTGAGTGCAGAACCATAGGTTGTTGTTTCTATGGTTTCTACGATTTCTTGGGTGGTAGTTGTTGTGCTCTGCATCGAGCCTTGGGTGAAGTTGGGGGTAACCAACTCCGCTCTTACTACCGAGGGGGATGCCAGCATTAAGAGTAAAAGCCATTGTTTCATTCTTTCTTCTTATCTAACATAGGGCAATTGACAGGTGCATTACCTTTCTTTTGATTTGATGTATTCAATCCGAAGCTAGCTAAAGCCCCAGTAAAAATACTAGCTACAAAAGTTATATCGGAGCTCCCAGCTTTTTTAATGACTGGTAATTCCACGTAATTAAGGGTGATTATAAACCCTGCCCATACAACGACACCCAACCTAACAAAGGTTGAGAGTATCTGTATTTGTGTTTCATTATCTTCGGCAGCATCCTTTAATTTGTGGATGAGTCCTTTCTTTTCTTCTTCCGGTTTTCCTTCCATTTGTCAATTTTCTTCTGTAGGAATTTTTGGACTTTCTTTTTAATAGTATCAAAGAAAGGTGTCGCCAGGGTAGTTGTTGCTACAGCTGCCACAGCAGCATAAGTAGCAGTCATAACTACTTCAGTCGTTGGTAATGGAACCTCTATATCTATACGAGGTATTTTTAATTTAGGAGGTGGAGGAGGTTGTTCTTTTTTAGATTCAGATTTAACACCAGGAGGTGGTCTTAGATCATTAGGAGGTATGTATATTGCTGGATAATCAGGAACCAAACCCTTTGGAACATTTAATATGACCTCAGGGAATTCTGGAGGATCTATTATAGGTTCCGAAGGTATCTTTGGTGCTTTAATCATCTACATCTTCTACATCTTCTTTAAGTGGGCTTAAGGTTTGAAAACATTTAGGTCTAGCATGTATCCAACCATTAGTTAGATACTTTCGTCCAGTTTTAGTAGGAGCACCTCTATGTAAGTAGGTCCAAGTAGCAGGGAATAATATTATCCTTCCACACTTAGGTTGAACCTTGGTACCATCTGCAAACTCTGTATATCCATCATTTTTCTTAGGAATAGTATTTAAATACCACATGAACGTGAATATCCGAGAAGCTACAAAATCTGGACTCATATCCCCACCATGCATACCACCAGACATAGACCAATCATGATGCCAAGTATACTGGGCAGTTGGTTCATACATCTGAACTTTGTACCCAGTATCACTTTTTAGAAATTTCTGATTAGGCCATGAGCATATACCTGGATTAAGATCCATTAAATAATCATTATATTCTTCTAACGCTTTACCTAATGCAGTAAAAAATATAACATCTTCTGTTTTCCAGCCATCAACATGACTAATGTTTAAATCTACTGTATCTTTAACTTTTTTATCTACTCTTTGATCTTCTTTACCTATAACACCAGGTTTTTTTCTATCATCGCTATCAAATTTATCAATAACATGTTGACAAAAGTCTTTAGTTAAAGAATCATCTTTTGTCCAAATAAAATCTTTAATTTTACCATTGAGGTTTTTATAAGAGGTGGTCATTTTATTTAGTATTTAATACAAGCTAGTAATGCTACGTTTCTTGGACGTGCTTCACTACCTTGGTTTGCGGCAGTTGCAGTAGCAGTTGTGTTTGCTGCAGTAGCAGTAGCTGTGGTATTACCAATAGTGGTTGTTGCAGTAGTATTATCTACTGATGTACTTGCAGAAGAAGAAGCTGTAGTATTAGCAACACTAGTACTTGCAGAGGAAGATGCAGTAGTATTATCAATACTTACACTATGATTATGAGTATCGTCTCCTACACTAATTGTATGACTATGGTTTCCAGCTGAACCTGTAGTCTCATTACTTAAACCAGTATCTGTTGCTGTGCTGTTTTCATCGTTATCAACAGCTTGTGAACCAGATCTTCTTGTATAAGAGTGAGAGTGATTTCCTGTAGTATTAGATGAACCGGAGTGATCGTGTGTATCGTTTCCAGTCGATCCTGAGTGATTATGAGCACTTTGTGTTACTGTAGTAGTAGCTGAGTGATTATGAGCTGATTGAGTAACTGAGGTGCTAGCACTATGGTTATGAGCAGCTTGAGTTGCGGTATGATTATGAGCAGCAACAGTAATACTGTGTGTATGAGCTGCAACGGTAATTGTATGGTTGTGTTGAGCATTAGCTGCAGCTTGGGTTGACCTGATTGATCTTCCGCTATCTACGCCTCTGCTATCATCAACACCTCGGATAAACTCACCTCGTAAATCAGGTAGGTTTGCTCCAACGATTGCAAACAGTGCAGAGAAGTCTGCAGTTATACTCTGTGTAGTACCACTACCATTAGCAATAGCATCACCGTTAGCTTTTAAATAACCTGTCGGTGCAGATGAACCTGCAAACCATATAACAGTACCAACGGGGTTAACACCACCACCAGTGGATGCTGTGTTTTCAAAAGTATCAGATTTACAGTTTCCAGTTGTATCTGTACCTGTTGATGTGGTTTCAAACTTCTTAGAGTTATCATGATATAGTTCTACGGCTCCGTTAAGAGATGCTTTTAGCAGAGTTTCCTGTGCATCACCATCGAACAGTTTGATGATATCACCTCTTAATTGGAGTTCATCACCGTCAGTTTGTAGTATTAAACGACCAGTAGAGTTTTTGACCCATGAGTGGGAGCCATCATGATGGACCTGTAGATCAGGAGTAGTTGAATCACCAAATAAAAGCTTCCTATTATCTGCAAAATAGAGTCCATCAGTATGTGTTTTACACTGTTCCGTACCATCATGATAGAGGTCCACAGAGCCAGACATACATAGTATGGCAGTCTTATTCAGAGATGTAATCGATGTTAAACCATTTGACTCAATCCTCACGGCCGTACCGGCAGTCGACGACTTGAAAAAACTTGACCCACCATCATGATATATTTCAAGGTCATCATTATCGCCAAATCTAATTTTAACATCATCGTCAAAATCTATACCAGCAGAACCACCAGCTAGAGGCGATACGCTTAAGATATATGAATTAAGAGCTGTACCGTTTACTGTATAAGCATCAGCTTCACAAGTACCATCAACATCTATATCACCAGATAAATCAATATTACCTACAACTTCTACACCAGTAGAGTCAATCTCAAACCGTTTTGTACCACCAGCAGTGAAAGAAACTGTATCAGCAGCTCCAAAGTACATACCAGTGTTAGAATCTCCAACATTATAAAAACTTGGAGCACTGTTACTTCCATCTGGAACACCTACATTACCTGTAAATTCATCACCAGCTTTACTAATTAAGTTACCTGAAGCTGTTACACCACCTTGCCAAGCACTACCATTATAAACTTTAAGTTCATTACCAGAAGTGTCGAAGTACAAATCACCAGCTGCTAGTGAATTACCACCACCATCTGCTGTAGGCGCAGAACCAGATATTTGATATGTACTAGCAAAATTATTTACATCAGCTATGTTAGTTGCAGTTGTATTAACATTAGCTATAGCTCCAGCTGTAGTATTAACATTTGCTATAGCAGCTGCTGTAGTGTTTACATTAGCTATTGAGCCAGCAGTTGTATTGACGTTAGCTATTGAACCAGCAGTAGTATTAACATTAGCAATGGATCCTGATACTGTATTGATATTAGCAATATCATCAGAACAGTTATCCATAGCAGTTACATTAGCTGCTGTTGCTAACGTATTCATATCAGAGACAATATCAGCTGTACCTAATGTGTTCAAGTCAGTTACAACATCAGCAGTACCTAATATAGCCATGTCTGCTACACAATCGGCTGTACCTAGAAGTTCCATATCAGCAACAGCTGCCGCAGTTCCAAGTCGACCTATTTCTGTAGCTTTACCGGCTGTCGCTGTAACATCTGAAGATATACCAGCTACAGTAGTTACATTACTAGAAATATTAGCTACAGTAGTTACATTACTAGAAACACCGGCTACTGTTGTAATATTACTTGAAATATCAGCAAGTGTGTCTAGGTCAGATACAATAGCTGTAGTTCCAAGTATACCTAAGTCCTCTACAGCTGCGGCTGTTCCTAATCGTCCTATCTCTGTAGCCTTACCAGCAACTGTAGTTATTTCAGTAGCTTTAGGTACTAATCTATGGAATTTAAATTGAGGTCCAGCTGTATACTGAGCATCAGTCTGAGCTGTTGTTTCAACTAATACACCAAATCCATTACTTAAAGTAGTAGTACCGCAGTCTATAATTGTTGCGGCATTTGAATGATTAGTTAAAGTACCTGAAGGGATAGTACATGTTCCACCACTAGGTGTATAAGTTGCAGATAGTGTCCCTATAGAAAGAATAGTTCCTGTTCTATTTGCTGTAGTTGCATTATTAGCTTCAGGGTGAGCTGCGGGAATATCAGCTTCACTACTTAAAGGTATAAAACCACCTACATCATCAATAATATCTATAATTCTATCATTAATTGCTGCTGTAGTTGCAATAGTAGTATCATTATCAGGGAAGGTATCACCATCCTTAATTGTATCTCCAGAACTTATATTAAAGTATCTGGCATCAGCAGCTGAGGTTGTAAAATAAGTTGTATCGTTTACAGTGTGACCAGATTGCTCACTATTAGTGATTTTAGTTGCCGCAGCTAAATCTGTAGCTGTATCGGCATTACCTGTTACAGCACCTGTTACATTACCAGTAACGTTACCTGTAACATTACCAGTCACATTACCTGTTACGTTACCAGTCAAATTACCTGTAACTGATGTTGTAGTTAATACACCACTACTGGGGTTATAAGTTAACCCTGAGTCAGTTTCTATACCTTGAGTACCAGTTGCTCCATCTACAAAAGTAGGAAATACTGTTTCGTTTGTAGAATTATTAGCTACAGCTGTTATATTTGTAGCTTCTGTAGCAGTACCAGTTACGTTACCTGTAATATTACCTGTTACGTTACCAGTTACATTACCAGTTACATTACCAGTCACATCACCTGTAACATCACCGGTTAAATCACCAGTCACGTTACCCGTTACGTTTCCGGTAACATTACCAGTTAGATTACCTGCAACGGATGTTGTAGTTAGTATACCAGTACTTGGATTATAAGTTAAACCTGAATCAGTTTCAATACCTTGAGTACCTGTAGCCCCATCTACGAAGGTAGGGAATACAGTTTCATTAGTAGTGTTATTAGCGACAGCTGTTACGTTTGTGGCTTCTGTAGCAGTACCAGTGACATCACCAGTTAAGTTACCTGTTACATTACCTGTTACGTTACCAGTTACATTACCAGTTACATTACCTGTAACATTACCAGTAAACGTACTTGCGGTTACAGAACCATCAAAAGTAGCTGCTCCTGTAACATCTAAAGTACCTGGAACATCTACATTACTTGTCCATTCGACACCATTACCACTTGAATCAGTTTGTAATAGTTGTCTAGCGGCTCCATCAGCAAGTTTACTTACAGCTATTTCTGCTGTAGTACTTATATCCCCATCTACAATAGTATTGTTTGTAATCATTGCAGATGTAACTGTTCCATCATCACCAGTTGATACTAGATCAAATGTACCTGATCCACCACTTGGTATATTAGGTAATCGATATGTTTGATCTCTAACAGTAGGGTTTTCTACTTTAAGTGTGGTTTGAAAATCATCTGTTGATGAACCTTCAAATATTATATCTGCGTTCTCTGCCATTGTGAGGTCACCAGTCATGGTGCCTCCAATGTTACTAAAATACCGTTCTGTAACTTCCTGAACCCCATACAAGTTCTGAGTAAAGTTATCATTTAAGTCTTCAGACTTGATAGCAGAACCTGCATAGAAGGTAGCTGTTAATGTATCTGAGCTTGTTTCACGGTATATTTTTATTTTTGAATTGTTAGCCGGAGCAGTATTAAATTGTAGTGACGTAGCAGTTGGTAGGGTGAAGGCCGTAGTGACGGTAGCATCAATACTAGCCTTAATATCTGACGTTTTTAAGTATGGAAATGTAAATGCAAAGGTGGTGGCGACACCATCCCCTGTGAAACTATTTTGAATAACAGCCATAGTATTTATTTATTTAGCCATTTGGAGTAATTTTTGTGATTCTAAGTTATGCTGTTGTACTTCTGCAGCACCCTCAACATCACCATTCTTCATTAATTCATTAATTAATTGTTGATCCTCATTCATTACGGATATAATCTTGTTATCTAATTTATACCTTTCTTCTGCAAGTACTTGTGCTGTTTTGATAATAGCATCAATTTCTTGAATAACAGGTAAGTTTTGGGTTTTTAGTTTTAAATCTTCATTCCGTAAATCTGACGAAGTTCGTCTATGATTACGCAGCATATTTAACTCTTCATTATACCTTTTTGAATTCATTAAAGGTATGAGTTGTTTGTATAACTGCTGTTCACCTATAAGTCTATAAATGGCTTCTCGTTCTTTAGTTGTATATTCATACGAACCATCAGAACTAGTTTTAAGTCTAGAGAATCCATCCCAACCTGTCGATTCCAACCATACTCGCCAAGGTTCTCTTGTACCATTAACCTTAATAGGGCTTACAGAATTAAGTATTCTAAGGAATGGGTTATCTATATCATTTAAAGGCTCACCTGTCCAAATATCAATCTGATCAGATAGCATACTTTTAAGGCCAGGTAACCTATTCATAAGATATCCTTGCATTTCTCCTGCAATATCTTTTTGTGCAGAATCAATTGCATCAGATAAAACTCCCATAGCACCTGATAAAGGTATCCAAGATCTTAATGAATTAGCAGCAAGACGGTTCCATGAGTATGAATCTCCAGTAGCAGCTGCTACAAGAGGCTCTAAGCCTTGTAATGGTGTTTCATTTAAGAATGCTGCGGATATAGTCCACATAAGTTTAGATTGCCAATCTTCTAAGAAATGCTGATCAATATCTCTTGCATAATAAGACATATCTCCTATTATACTAAGTACTTGATCGACACCTATTATACCTTTATAACTTACCCATTTACCTCCAAGGTTAATAGTCTTAGGTTCATACCCAAATTGGTCTCTTTCCTGTCTTCTACGTCTCCCGTTATAATGTCCATTACCTCTAATATTACCACCCATAGCATAATCCCATAAGGATTTAGTTAACAATGAACTAAAAGCAACTCGTCCAGTATATTCAGCCCTTAGACTCTGCCAGATAGCTTTTGCATTAGGAGTCGTGTCCATAATAATGCCATGTTCAAGCAATGCTTCAGCTATCTCCTCATCAGTTCGAGCCCATATTGTTTTACTGTATTTATTAATACCAGGTATAAGGCTAATAGGAGTCCAAGATAGTGACATTCTAACACTATTACTTTGAGTCCTCGGGAACATGAATATATCTTTAGCAATAGGATAAGCAGTAGTAGCTTTATTTAACCAAGTAGCTAATCCATCATCTAAGTTTAATGAAATTTCACCAGCAAAAGATTTAACTACACTATCTTTTACAGTTCCATCTGCATTGAACATGTTCTTATAGTGTGCTTTTTCAGCTTTAGCTATCCTCTTCCAATCAGCAAAACCAAATTCAGTAAATACATCTTCATAAGCCCTAAGTCGTGATAAATAATGAGCTATATGTGTGTTAGTGAAGACATCAGGGAATACCATTCCAGTCATACCATACCTTAAAGCAGGATGTTTAGCTAAATCTCTCATGTTTTTAGCCATATCATACTGGATAATTCTACCATAATTACCTTCTAGTTCCCATACCTCTCGCATATCTTCAAGTATATCCCATGCTTTATCCTCTTTAAAAATGAAATCCTTTCTATAAGACTTCATCATTAACTCAGGATCTTTATGAGCTCTCTTCATCATAGTCCATGCATCTTGAATAGCACGTCTATTAGTCTCATATACAGCTCCATGATAGTAGAAGGATCTCTTTAACCCTTCAAACCCGTCCTGTAAGCCCCACACACCGTGCCCTAATAGGCCTGTAATAGGTCTTAGCATTACTTGGGCAGAATTACCTACCATAGCCCTTAGAGACGATATACCAGATAGTACGTTATTATACCTAACTCCCCATGCACCTCTAGCAAATAAGTTTAATTGTGTAGGATCTGGACTCTTAAGTAGTCCCATAGGACTTACTTGAGAAGATGCCCAATTCATTAATTTAGCTAAGGTATCTACATCACCATTTGTATGAGCAAAAGCATCAACTAATGGACGTATAGCGGCTGGGTTTGTTTCATATAGTTCTTTTAATGTTTTAGTAAAGCGTATATTTTTAGCATGAATAGCATTTTCTGCAGCTGTAAATTCTGCAGTTAACTGTTCAAGAACAGAATCAAGTTCTTTAGGAGGTACTTGGTCAAACCAGTTCTTATTTCTAAGTTTCCAACCAGATATATACTTATTTAAACCATACTCATCCATAAGGAACTGCATTTTATCAATGATAAGATCCATAGCACGGTTCTCATCTATAACTGGAGATAGTTCTGTCATAGCTTTTGCTATTGTAGAAGCTTCTCTGCCTAAAGTATCCATAGCCCTAGCAGATGATTCAGTAACTGAACGTCCTAGGAATCTATCTGAAAGATCTCTCATAGCAAATGCAGCCGCTCTAGCTTGTTCTTCATTAAAGTGTTCAATCCTAAACCTACCCATAAGTAAGTTTGTGATATCTTTATCAGTTTCAAATAGAGCTTTTATATCATCTAGGCTGGCACCTGGATCTATAATACTTGTATAGATATCCCATGCAGCAGCATTCATTTGTTGAGCACTAAATCTAAACCCGTCAGTTAATGCATTGAATCGTCCTATATCTGCAGCTTCTGCAGCTACACCCATTATAGCATCACGAGAGGTAGCACCTACCATTAATCCTTTAGATCTCATGGCTTCTGTTATTATAGGTGCTGGATCAGAGTTAGTAGGATCAACTATACCATTCTTAATAGCAGTGGTATCTGCCATATTTTTAGCTACATTTCCAGGAGGAATGGATTGCCTTGCATTTGAGGATTCACTTGTTATTGGTGTTACATCAGGATCAAAGTCATCAACACCTAATCCATTATCTACTTTACGGTTAGCAGCAATATCTCTTTCATTAATTCGACTCTCTTCAACTTGACGTAATGCATCATCTAGACTATCAACAGTCTCTAATGAGTCTTCTAGGCGCATAAGTTCATCCATCAGAAGTCTTTCATTCTGTTTAGATAATTTACCTGTAGCAAGAACTTCATTAATCTCTTGCATTCGGATTAATTTTTCTGGATCTCCTGCTTTAACTATTTCATTACGTTTATAAGCTGCAGCTGAGTCAGAATCAGGAATAAACCATCCCATTTTCTTTAAACCACTTCTTGCTTGTATAGCAGCGCCTAACATTGTACTAATAATACTTAGTCCTGCACTTTCATACATATTCTTTTGTCTTCGGACAGTAGGATGATCACTATCTAAAGTCTTCCAAGAATCTTGTATAGGTATAGCACCATTAGCTCCAAAGACACCAGGTAACATATCTGCTAACATTCGAGAAAGGTTCTCATCTTCACCTGCATCAGCAAATCCTATAACACCTGCATCCACTACACTAAATAAACCAGCTGTAACTAACGCTTTTTGAACCTTATTCAGCTTATTTAGTTGTGATACTCCAGATACAACGGCCCCGCCACCAAAAAAAGAAGGTATAACAACTTCTGAAAATCTACGTAGTTTCTGATGTCCGTCATTAGGAAGTCGTGTTGCTCTATCCCAAGCATTATCAAGAGCTTGAGCTCCAGGTATACCTAACCATTCTGCTATGCCAGTCACGGCATTAACAGGTAAATCTAGTACACCAAAACCAGGTGCGGCTAAGAACGACATTGTGTTCTGTAAATTCTTTAATGGCTCATTAGCTCCAGGATAGAAAGCCCCTCCTTTAGGAGTATATTTTTTATCAGGATCTTCTTCTGGTAGATCTCGTTTAATTAACGGAAATATTCCTCGTTTTTCTGGTTCAGGTGATGGTGTTTCAGGTTGAGGTTCAGGTGAAGGTTCTACATCAGATTCAACAGGTGATTCTTCATAGCTGTCTGCTATCTCATTTAATCTTTCGTAATCAATAGCATTAACTTCTTCTTCTTCGTTATTTATTGATGTTCTGAGTTCATCATCCATTAGGTTTCATCCTCCTGATTCCAGTAGTTTCGTGGTTTATAATTTTCATTTGGGAATTTCCTCCTATAATCCTCAAAGCTTGGGGCTACTTTAGGTAGAGGAGCTAAGTCATCTCTAAAGTCACCATATTGGTCAGGTAGAGGAGCTAATTCATCTCTAAAGTCACCATAGACTGGATTTTCCCAAGTCCTCATTTCTGTTTCAGGTTTAGGTTCAGGTTTAGGTTTTGGTTCAGGCTTCTTCTTCTTCTTACTAGCCCATAGTTTTTCAAGTTTAGGTGCAACTGAAGGGTTAACTAATTCAAGAGATGTTCTTGAATCTTGAATTCTTATTTTTTCATATTTTAAAGCTTTGAAAAAATCATCATCATTTAATTTAGATAAAGCTTTTAACTTCTTTTCAGTTATTCCAACTTTTAATGCTTGTTGCCAAGCCATTTGATGATAGCCTACTTCTAATTCTACATTAAAACCTTGATCTTTTAACCATAGATTGACTAATCCAAGTCGTGGTTCACCACCTACAGTATAATCTGATAATGGTATTCCTGTTCTGTCTGATACTTCCTTTAATGCGTCGGGAATAACAACATCTTTACCAGATTGGATACTATTTGCAAGATTTGCAGTCTCTTGATAACTTAGGATATTTTTGCCTTTAAAGATTGGAAGCTTATCGCCAGGCTTTATTCCTTTAGGTATAACATTAGTTTCATTAAACTTAGAAAAGTGAGTATCTCCTTTTATTTCATTAATACTCAATCCTGTATCTTTGTCAGGTGGGGTTATGTAGTCCCATGTTACAATGCGGCCACTACCTGCTTTTTTATCTCGAATACTTTCTCTTTTAAAAATTCCTTCACCATTTAATACTTGTTCTTGTGTTTTATTCCAAGCATCCTGAACCATTCTCTTCTCCCAGCCAGCACCCATTTTATCATAATCTTCCCGTTTAAGTTTGTTAAAATTATAATGAAATCTTTGATTTATAACATCTTTAATTTGCAGACTTTGAGTTGAATCTATGTCAAAAGTTGAGCTTTGTTTGTTAATCCTTTTTAAAAGGCTACCAGTTAATGCATTAAGCTCTTTACTTGTTCCTCCTCCTTGTACTAAAATATCATAATCTTGATATCTATCTTTATAGAATGCTTTCTGTGTATCATTAAGATTAACCCAATAAGCATCTACAGCATGTTTATCATTATTATTTAGAGCTCTGATGAAACCAATTTCTGTACTTGTTGTATCTGTAGATCCTGGTTTTAATCCTAAATTTCGACGAACTGCACATAATGCACAAGCAACATTACTATTAGTCCCACTAGCAAAGGTATCAAAAACTTTATATGTATTATTATTTAACAGTGATACCGCTTGATCCCAACCTTCTTCAGTATTTATATTTATATAATCAGATCTTGTCCTATCAGTAAATCTTGCATTTATATCACTAGTTGCTACTATCGCTTCAGATAATTGTTGTTTAGTTTCAAGTTCTGCTCTCTTAATAGTAGCAACACTATGACGTTCTTGAGCTAGTTCTTTTATCTCATCTCTAGTTTTTCCTTGAAATTGTTTAGGAGTTGTGCTATCATAAAACTTCAGAGCCTGTTCTACATTCCAATGACCGTCATCGATCATGATAGCTATAATACCTTCTCTAGCATCTCTATGGTTAAATTGATTTATACCACCAAGATCTTTATAGGTATTACTATCTGTACGAATAGGAGCCTGAGCGTAAGCAACTATTAAAGCATCATAACCTGATTTAATTTTATCTTCATCTGAATAAGTCGATAAGGATTTTGCTATCTCTTCAAATTTATCATTACGAGCTTTAGATCTTGCAATATGATCCCTTTCTATTCTATCTTCATTATATAGTGCATTAAATTTACTATGAAGATCTGAAAATTTTGGATGATTAGGATCTAATCCTTGTGACTTAATTAAAAAATTAGTAAAATTACGAACATCGTTTGCACCGTTTAATTTCCACTCAGCATCAGTACCCTGTGTAGTTCGTTTTACTTCAGAATAAATAGTTTCTCTATTTTGGAGTAACCAATTCTCAACTTTACCTATTGCAAAACGTTTGGCATTCCAATGGACAGTATTGAATAAACCTTTAAACTGCTCATAATCTGCATTTCTTAAAGCAGTCCACATTTCCTTGTGGGTCATGTTTAAGGTACTATTAGTACCCTCTCGGAATAACTCTAAAGCATTTTGTAAGCTATTCTGACCTTCTACACTATTAAACCATTCTGAAGCTTGTTTCTGACCAGCATAGTCCATCAAACCCTTACTGGTAGCTTGAACAGTCTTTGCTAGATTAGGAGTAACATTTCCCCAAAATTCAGCCCATTTCCGATGCTCTTCAGCTTTACCTTTTATTTTGTCAATTTCATTATCAGCTCTAACTTTAATAGCCTTCTGTCTATTTTGCCAAAACTTGTTTTCTAATTGTTGTAAAGTTTCACGGTTATCTGCTTCTGAACGAGCAGCTTCTTTTTCAGCTCTTAAAGTAGCATTACCATACTCTTCAGTTCTTTTTTGTTGAAGCTTTAGACCATCTATAACTAGTTGGTCCTTTTCTCTTTTGGCTCGTAAGCCGAGGTCGCCAACCGATTGGCCTTTGTAGCGACCTCCTCTTCCATGACGTTTGTATGCCATAATTTAAATACGTTCCATGTTGACATCGATCTTGTCATAATAGACACCAAGGTAACCATTCTCCATAGTTGTTACAGCATCTTGACGTCCTTTATTTATTAAGTCTTGTGCTATTACACCACGATATCTTTCGGTTACTTTATCTCCTATGTAATTCCATTCGTAAATGTTCAAACCAGAAGAAGATGTTCCTATTTGTATAATGTTTTCTTTTAATAGTATATCTGAACCAGATGCGGCTGCAGCACCACCTGCACCAGATGTAAGGCCACTACCAATACCACTCCACGTTTCACCCCAAGCTCTTTGTCTAGCAGCAGAGACTGAGACGTGTGCCCCTTTCACTGGTTTCGGACCGTAGTCGAAACTTCTAACTTTTCTTGGTTCTAAGTATTTAGCAAATGGTGTAATTGTAGGTTGAATCGGCAAAGGTAATGTTCCTGGATGTAACATTTTTTGAGCATACGCTGCCAAATCTGCAGTAGATTTATCTCTAGTAATTTCAGCTAATACAGAACGTGAATTTGCAGATGCAGAATCAAGTCCTTCATCAATCATAGCCATTCGTCTCCCAAGTCCAGCCATAACTGATTGTTGGGATTTTGATGCACTTCTACCTACACCTCCTTGGACTGTTGATTGACCTAAATTAACTAATGATTCTATATATTGTTCTTGAGAATCAAACTGAGCTTCTGAATGAATTTCTCGTAGTTTTCTGTGTTCATCTTCTGCACCAGCTCTTGCTGTTAAAGAATTTAAACTTGTTTGATTACTATAAATTTGACCTGATCTTTGATATTGGGCATTTAAAGAAGCTTGCTCTGCATTACGGATCTGCAAATCATACGCATACTTTTTAAAGTTAATAGTATCTTGATGAGCAGCGAACCTTCTAGCATTATCTTGTTTAAGTTCTATTTCTTCGGCAGCCCAATCACGATCAGCTTTTATTTTCTCTTTATTATCTTTCCAAGCTTCTTTATTATATTTATGCTGACGTTTTGTTGCTTTGTTCTGTTCTTCTGCTTGTCTAGCTGCAGCATCAGCTTTTTGTTTACCTCCCCATAGAGATGCACCAACACCAAGTGCTAAGGCTGCACCTGCTACGATAGGCCAAGCATTCTGCTCCATACCTGATTCAGCTTTTATCTGATCAACTATGTTATGAGCCCCAGGATGTTGCATAGAGGCCATCTCAGGCCCTATAGGTACCCCTATATTCGGGTCAATCCCCATCATATTCATATTTTAAGCTCTCCTATAAAAACGAGGTGAGTAGTTACCTTCCCACATCATTGAATTTAAGGATACAGGAAATGGGGAATCATTAAATAATCTGATTTGGAAGTTATCTGTTTTTTGGTGGATTGGTAATGTAAACATCTGCTGTTCTAATAGTGGTACATCATTAGCTAAATAGGTATTGAATTTTGATATTGGGTTTAAGTCATACCATTCATCTATAAAGACTTCAATTTCATCAGCACTAAATACTGAGATATTATTAGTCCCATTAGCAGGTGCTGTAGTAAAATTAATGAAGTTTTCAACTATATGATAATCAGTACCAGCAGTTTTTAAAACTCCACCTACTTTGACTTTTATTATGTCTAAGTTTTTAGGTATGAAAGTTAAGTCAAACGATGTTAGGCTACCATTACCACTTAAAGTTTTCGATTCATCAGCTGCATTTGTCAATGTTATTTGAGTATCACCTGTAACAGTAAATGCTGTAGATACAACTCCATTGATTTTAAGTTTAACTTGATCTGTATCTACATAAGTAAAATCATTAACATTCCAATTATATACAGTTGTAGTTCCATCTCCTGTAAATGTTTTACTTCCTTGGAATACACCTGTTGATTTTAGTTTAAATCCCATAACTCCCGAAAGACCACAGGAAAAGTTCATTCTTCCTATAGTTAAGGTAGCTGTATAATCGGATTGCTTCTTATCATTATCTAGTTTAAAATAAGTTTTAGGTAATTGTATATCAAAGTCATATTTCCATCCTACAATTACATCATCTGCTATACTTGAAAGATCTTTTTTAGGTACTTTAAAGAAAGTCCCATCACCATCTGAATCAATTTCAGGTGTAATAGTAAAACCAGATTCAATAAATTGACCTGTTGCTGTACTACCTTTAATAACAATTACAGGGGTTAGGTTAGTTGTATTAACCCATGGTATATAACATTTTGAAAAATCATTAGCTGAGTCATAGACAACTTTCTTTAGAGAGCCACCTGTTAACCCATTACTAGCTTCAGTATATAAATCCATACAAGGATTAACTTTACTACCTTTGTTACTGACAATGATAGCATCTTCTGGACTTTGGCTGAGACTTCCTTTACATAAGACAAAAGCATCACTACTAGCACCAGCTACAGCATCTTGTTTAGTAACAATAAAGAAGTCATCTGAATCAACAGCAATCGTTTGTATAGTACCAGGAGCTACCCAGTTAAACCATGCTTGAACAAGCAATTGATCTCTTCTATCACCATAAGTACGGTAAAAATATACTTTATCTGAAGTTTGACCAGACATAGCTATGAACTGGTTCTGAGGGCTAGCAACAAGTGTATCTATTGTTGCTGGAACCCATTCATTAACAACTCTTCCAACGTCTACAATTTCTGGGTTTTCATCCTGACCATGTGTAACCATACCAAAGATCCTAGTATAACTAGGTGTCTTACTAATGAAATTAATTGTAGTACCAGTATCAACTGGATCAACTAATGTATCCATCTCATAGTTAGAAATGGTACGTATAGTTGTATTAGTCGGAGTTAGTTTAGAATTATTCGTTGCAGTCATAATGAACTGCTGGTTCTTACTAAATAATATTAAACCTTGAGTTGTAGGAATTACAGCATGTAAAGCAGCTGGTCTAATAGTAGATGTACTTAGATCTATAGGATCAGCATCTGTTAATGTTAAAGCAGATATATGATAAAAATTATAATAATCACCTGCCTGGCTTAATGTAACATTATCACCTGATAAGAATCCAAGTCTATTATCATGGAAAAAAGCTTGTTGTATTTTAGAACCAACAAAAGTTGGATGCGAGTTAGTAGCATCGTCACCTACTGTTCTGCTAATATAAGTTATTTTCTGAAAAATGAACGTATTTAATGATGTATTAACAAGCTCATGAGGCATTGTTGTGTTATCTAATCCAGTAGATTTACTTGGATCAAGTCCTTCTTTCCAATACCCTTCACCTGAAACACCATCAGATGCTACAAATTCTGCCCAATAAGTATCATTATCTGAATCTGTATTTATAACTTTAATCTTATGAGCATGAAATGATTGTATAGGTAATTCTCCTACATTATCTACTTGCTCTTGTATAACTCGTAACTTACTGTTATCTGGACCACCTCTAACTCCTGTAACTGTAAAAGCAGCACCGGTTGAGGCTAGATGTAATGTATTATTAAACTTAGTTACAGTTAAGTTAGAGACACTTAGAGCATCGATAGCATCTTTTATATCTTGTAATACATCATTATATTGATCATTAGTTTGAGCAACAACTTGTGTTATACCAGTACCGTTAACTTTCAAATCATATGTATCAATGGTTCCTGTTACAGTACCTGATAATATTAGTGTAGCTTTTTTACCAGCGGTAAAGGCTGGGTCTGCTATTTTAGCAGCTGTTATTAAATTGTTTGATACAATAGATGTATCTTGTACAGTAAGTATATCATAATTATCACGTGCTCCAGTTAAATATGCTTGAGCCCCTGTACCATATGTTACTGTACATGCTACACCTGTATCAGCATTCCATATATCTATATCTCCTGTACCACCTCCTGCAGGTTTGATACAGCCTATGTATCGTTCGTCTGATGTTCTAGCTATGTAGAACCATTTAGATGAATCATATGTAGTGTTAGTACCTAAATTAGCTACCCATTTAAAACCTGGTCTTTTCACTAATCCAAAAGTAGGATCAGGATATCCATTAAGACATTCTCGAACTTGACCAGGAAATTTTTTATCGTCTGCTTGTCTAGATACCCCACCTAAATAATTATCTACTCGTTGTGTGACAGCAGCCATTATCTTTTAAGTGCTATAAAGGGTTCATAACTTTGGTAATAGTTTGCTTGTCCTTGAGGGTGTCCAAAGAAGGTAAACTGACCTTGATTTGTTTCATACTCCAATGCTAATGATCTATTATAAGCCTCTTGAGCTTGAAGCATTTGATATTGAGTTGAATCTCCTATAATTCTCTGAGATACAAGTACAGAAGATCTAGATATAATAAAGTCTTGTATAGGTTGTGGTAAATCTACCCAATCAAATTCCCACACAATATCGCATTCAACAGGGGAAGCATGGGTCCATTCAAAAGTATGGTGTTGTCTATCATAAAGTTTACCACTTCTCCGTATTCCGTCATATGAACTATTGGTAGTATTTTCAGTAAGTTTAATTTGTATAATATTGTTAGGTATCGCTATCTCATTGTTTATGTCAGGAACCATTTCATAATGGTATTCTGTATTAAAGGTCCAGCCTTCAGCCTGTACTTCCCTTGATACCTGTAACAAAGTATCATAGGCAATCGCAACGTCCGGGTTGGTTTGATCTAGAGTGGTTACAGGCGCTTGACCACAAGATGACAATATTTGATTGATAGCGGGTAACTCCTGAGCAGCATTAGTGGTCGGAAAAGCCATAATGAATATGTGTAAAGAAAAAAAAAGGGGAGCGTGAGAACTCCCCATATGTATATAGTTAGAATGCAGCGTTTCCTGAAGAACCAGGAGCAGCACCGGCTACTAATTCAACGCAAGCAGCTGGATTCAGGTAGTCAGCACCCATAGCCAAACGGCCAAGGATTACATCACCCTGATAAACAACTGATACGTCACCACTAGTAACTTGTACTTGAGGCCCGATTGCTTCAACAACACCAGCACCTTCCTTCTGGAAGATCAGTCCACAAGAGTTGGCGAATTCTGTCTCTTCACCATACTCGTTGTTAATGCCAGTTACGTCATTAGCAGCGTCTTCCATTGTTTCGCTAACGAATGAACCAGTATTACCTGGATCAGCTACGTTAGGAATTACAGCAGTATCTCCACCGTACTTGGTACCATACTTACTGAAGAATGGAATGTTCATTGATTTGTAGATTTTGATACCTGCAATTTCAATGATTCCCTGACCCTTCTGTAGCGATTCACCTTGAGCATCACGGTTGACTAGTCCGTTATCACCAACGTTCTGAATAAGTTCGTAGTATTGGCGAGGGTTAAGTACACCTACACGACCATCAGAGCTAACGCCCTTCTCGTCTAGTGCAGCTGCAGCATCGTAAAATGCATTGATCAAGGATGTAGCAACATAAGCATCAGAAGCTTTTGCGTTTGCACCAACACGGATTTGTGTTCCGCCTGGTTCTACATAATTAGCTTTTGTTATTGGAGATGCAGCTCTAGCTCCACGTGCGATAGCACGGAAGATAAGACGGTCATACTTCTGGGCTAGTGCATAACCAATCTTCTTAGAGATTTCACCACGTAGTTCGTAGTGTGCAAGTGTTTCATCTAGTTCATAGACAAAAGCTGAACTGATAAGTAGATCGTCGACTGTAATAGTCTTCTCAGCTACTGGGGGTGCACCGTCGGAGTTACCGAGGATGCTCTGTCCAGGGACGTGATATTCAGCGGTTGTGTGACCCGTGTAGATGAACTGTAATGACTTACCGTTCTTTAGGGTACGCTTCATAACAAGATCTCTAGCGATCGCATTATGTTGGAAACCTTTGAACATCTCTCCACTGAACAGCTTCAAATAGAGCGCTCTTGCATCGCCGGTCGCGTTCGATTGACCCGGCCGCGTAAGATCAGCAAGAGGCTCATTACTATTCTGATGAGCCATTTATATGGATAAATGTAGTTTGTATTTGTTTTCTGTCTTACTTAAGTAAATTTTTTTGCGCTTAAATGTGTGGTCTTTCCCACCGTCTAGACGGCAAAGGGTATCCTCGTAAGGGCCAATGCCAATGCAGGAGAGATCCTACACTGAGGTGTCTCTCCCACTGATTATAGAGAAGTAAGTGCTTCTTCTAAATCTAAGTCTTCCTCTTCCTTTTTCTCTGATTGTACATCTTGAGTTTCAGTTACAGGAGACATGTAGGTTATCTTTGCAGTATTACCTGCCTTTTGATGTGCCATTAGAAATTATATTTAGCGCCGATTTTCGATGACCATGACTTATCATCATCTTCATCTTCAGCTGTAATTACTGCTAGCTCTCCGTAAACACCAAGTGCTTCACCTGCATTAACGTTGATTCCAACCTTACCCGATAAACGAGTGTCGTTGTCCTCTCCATCTTCTGCAAGAATAGCAGGGCCTCCTTGAGCATACCACCCAAGAGATCCAGTACCACCTTCTACACCGAAGTGGAAGTCAGTAGTACGATTATCATAATCTGAACCCGTATAATTGGCGTTCGATTCGACGTTCACGTAGGGTCCGGCGAAAGCAGGAGCTGTCGCGAAAGTGGTGGCTGCGAGGGCTAGTGCTAATCTTTTCATTGTCAATAAAATTTAAGTAGTTTTCGTGTAAGGCACGCCGCGATACTTTAGTTGGATCTTTTTTTGCATTGATCTGCTCCATAGTACCACACCCCCGTTCCATGATGTGGTTTCATGCGTCCATAGTTATGGATGAACGGACGCGGCGTTAGCCGAGGACGAATGTTCGGGTCGGCTCTGATGCTAAGTCAAGTGGAAAATTGTGAGCATTTCTCTCATGCATTACTTCCATTCCTAGGTTAGCACGGTTTAAGACGTCAGCCCATGTGGGTACAACTTTGCCATTTGCATCAAGTATGGATTGATTAAAGTTAAACCCATTGAGATTAAATGCCATAGTTGAGACTCCCATGGAGGTAAGCCATATGCAAACCACTGGCCAAGTAGCAAGGAAGAAATGAAGAGAACGAGAATTATTAAAACTCGCATATTGAAATATTAGGCGGCCGAAGTAGCCATGGGCAGCGACGATGTTATACGTCTCTTCCTCCTGGCCAAACTTATAACCATAGTTCTGCGACTCATTATCAGTCGTCTCTTTAATGATCGAGGAAGTAACAAGACTTCCGTGCATAGCAGCGAATAAAGCTCCCCCGAACACCCCAGCAACACCCAACATATGGAATGGATGCATGAGGATATTATGCTCTGCTTGAAATACGAACATAAAATTGAAAGTACCGGAAATACCAAGAGGCATACCATCAGAGAAACTCCCCTGACCAAATGGGTACACTAAGAAGATTGCAAACGCTGCTGATACAGGTGCTGAGTATGCTACTGATATCCATGGTCGCATACCTAGTCTATAACTAAGTTCCCATTGGCGTCCCATGTAAGCTGCGATGCCAATAAGGAAGTGGAAGACAATAAGTTGGTAGGGGCCTCCGTTGTAGAGCCATTCATCCAAGTTACCTGCCTCCCAGATCGGGTAGAAGTGCATCCCAATAGCATTGCTGCTAGGGACAACAGCTCCAGATATGATGTTGTTTCCATATAATAATGAACCTGCTACGGGTTCTCTAATCCCATCAATATCGACGGGAGGTGCAGCAATAAACGCAATTATAAAACAGGTTGCTGCGGTTAATAGTGCGGGAATCATGAGCACACCGAACCACCCCACGTAGAGGCGGTTATCGGTGCTCGTAACCCAGTCACAAAATTCATCCCAGTTTTGAAGCGGAGATTTATTTAATGTGGCTGTTGTCATTTAAAAAAGTCCTGGTATGATTTGTCCAGTAAAAATATAGGAACCAAGGGCGGCCCAAAAACCAATCATTGCTAGCTGTCCATTGACACGCTCTGCATTTTCAAAGTAATTAGCGTCCATAACTTCTACTTTTGGTTCTGTTGCGTATTTGTTTTGTGGCATTGTAGGTTAGAATAAATGTACTGGCCGATGATGAAAGTTCAGGTCGGCACTATGTACCTTACTTCTTTTTCTTTTTACTATCTGGTGCTGGGTACTTCTCGTTTAGTTTCTGGAGTCCTTTTTGTATCTTTTCACCCCATCCAGTACCTTTATCTGGTGCAGAACTACTCGCAGAGTTCCATGGATTGATCTTAATTGTTTTCTTACTCATAATTAGGGTTAAGTTAGTTAGGCTTTGTCTGGATGTTGTCTTGCAGCATCTAATAGCTTATCTTTATCTCCTCCTGCACCTTTTATACGTGAATCAGAAGGTCCATATTTTGTAGCATCTTTCTTATATACTTGATTCATTTCTAAAGATGCTTTCTCTATAGGAGGTAGAAGAAGCCACTGCTTCTGTGCTTCTCTTAAAGTCTGAGGATCAGTATTAGGATCATTGATTATATCTTGTAATGTCTTACGTCTAAATATCTCTTCTGGAGATAAGCCATAAGGATTACCTGCTAACTCTATAGGAGGGTTTATTAGGTCTTCTTCTGATTCAGAAGTATTTGATGCTAACTTAGTAGGAGGTGCTCCTGGTGGCATAGGGTTTGGATACCCTGGCCATGGTGGTCCTCCTGGTTTTTGAGGTCTATAGGGAGCGTCTTCTTTATCAGGCTCTCTACCCTTTACTAAATCTAGAGGTAGACCTGTCAGTGGATCTGTTCCTGGTTTTGGCTTCCATTGTTTACCACCTGTAGGATCTGGTTTATCTTTAAATAAATCAGGACTAGTTTTTTCTAAGTCTCTTAGATAATCATCATCGATGTAACCTCCAGTCCTAGGATCTACTCCAGCCACCATATATTCTTTATGTAGGTGTTCATTCGTGGACCAGAGTGCCATTTTAATACCCCCTTATTTTTAATTTACTACTAGTTTTACTTGCAGCTTTCTTTGCAGCTGCTTTACCCTTCTTAGTGTAAGGATAATGTTTTCCTTTTACAACAGGCATAATTAGAATTGAATGTCTGAACGTTCTAGTTTTTTCATTATATCCCTACGGTATGCAGGGTCTCTTTCATAACGTGAATCACTCATAGCTGTAACAACTTCTTGTTGGCTACGAAAGACATCACTATTTGTTTTAGGTGAGGTTCCAGTAATCATTTTACCATCTCTTCCAGTTGCATCTAAGTATCTATCACTCAAGGCACGTACAGCAAAGAAGGCACCAAGTGCATCACCTCGCTCCATCACTTGATCAAACATATCAATTTCACCTGATTTTAAGTTATCCTGAGCCCATCGTAACATAGATTGGTATTCATCTTTACCACCAACCATGTTCTGTAACTCAGTCACATCTTCTTGTGTAACTTGATTTGCAGCTTGCTTGGATCTGTACTGTAAATGTAAGTTAGCTAACTCACGGGGATCCATCGTCTCAATCTGCTTCAATGTATCATCATTAAAGTTTTCTTCTTGAGCTTGGTCCCATAACTCATCTAATAAAGTACTAGCATCTGGCTTGTCTTCATTCTTGTCTTCAGTCTTCTCTTCTTCTGCTTTAGTTTCAGGTTCAGAATCAGATTCAGGTGTCTGTTCTGATTCATCTTGAGTTCCTAATTTCTTCTCAAGTTCAATGTATGCTTTTTCTAAATCTTGGGCATCTTTATATTTACCTGCAAGAAGTGAGTCTTGTTCTTCAAGCAGTGCTTCACCAATCTTCAGTGAATCTTGTTCATCACCAGTTAGTATTTCTGGATCTGCCGGGGTTGGATCATAGGTTAATGTTTCGGCCATAGTTTATTCCATAGGTGGTATCATTGGTTCATCAGACATTGGTGGTCCACCTCCAGGTTGTGGTTGAGTGCCTCCGCCGCCTTCTAACTCAGCAGCTAATTCAGGGTTCTTTGATGGATCCATTATTGGAGCTTTCAACATAGCTGGTGTAGATTTCATTTTCTCCATTTGCATCTGTTGTTGCATCATCATTTGATTTTCTCCCTGTACTTCTTGCATACTTCTAACAAGATTAAGAACATCAATTCCTTGAGCAGCTGCTAATCGTTTAATAACTTCTTCAGGGTTAATATAAGTTTGTATGGCTTCTGGTCCCATTGTCTGAGCAATTGTACTTAAGAAGGAACCTAAAGCTTGTACATCTTGTCCTCTACCTAGAGCGTTAATCCCTGCAACGATAATAGGTTTAACCATTCCTTTAGGGATACGTGGTATCTCTCCTGTCTTTTGGAAAGTATTAAGTTTTCTATTAAGATAAGGTACTAGAAATTCAACAGTAAGTAATCCAAATAACCCACCGAGTTGTTGTTCCAACTCCATTTGAGTCATCTGTACTTCTTGTGCTGTTGTCCTTTCACTCTGTCTTACTTGTAGTATAAGGAAAGCCTCATTCAATCTGTTCTCAAGTTGAGCCATCAACTGATAGGCTGTCTGGAAGTCAGCTGTCTTACCAACTTGAACGACACCTATATCATCTGGTCTACCTTGAACGATTGCTCCGTTGCCTGCGTTCGCCAGCGTCTGGGGTTTAGTGGTGCTTGAGGGTGATACTACAAAAACAACTTTAGCGGCTGCTGCAGAGCCTTCTACGATAGCCTGAGAGAGTGCTTCAAGTGACTTAAGATCTCCTAAGAACTGACCAACTCTTCCTCTACCATAGCATTCACCATCTACAGTATTAAATCGTAGGGGAATCCAAGGGGTTATATCTACAGGAGCTTTACTCCGTGAAGGTTCTATGACATAATCATAAACTTCTTGATGCCATATGTACCTGTTGTTATCTCTCGTAACATGAGTATAGATTTCACACTCATTCTTATCCATACCACTAGTAGAATCTACTACGCTATCTTTAGCTGAGGTATGTAAATCTTCAGGTAGGTACTTTTGAACTTCTTTTTTATTAACTCTTTCTTTTGTAACTATTTCAATCACATTGCCGTTGCCATCTCTATCTATAACATAACGGTTCAACGGAAATAACTTCAGATTCTTTTTACCCATAAAGATAAGAGCATTACCACCTACTACTAAGTGCTGTAAGGCTTGGTGTATATGTACACGATCATCTGATGCAGCAATAGCATCAAGGATGGTACGCTCTATCTTTGCAAAGGATAAATCAAGTTCTGACTTTACATCTGGTGGAAACTCTTCACCTAATTGTGACTCATCTACTTGTAGCTTAAAGAAGCTGGACTGAGGTGGTACTAAAGCTAATGACAATTTGGATGCCAATGCTGTAACACCTTTTGCTCCAACACTTTGCCATGGTGTTTTGAGATTCTTCATACCTCTCGCGGAATCATCATGACCACGAATAAGATATGGTAAGGTTAGTTTCGCTGCGTCTTCCGCTTCTGATAAAAATTGGGCACGGTCGCTAGATAAATAGTCATATCTTTCTTTAGCTGACATAATTGTTATACGTTAAGTGCTCCTGCTTGGCTAGTATTAACACCACCAATTTGTAATTGTTTTTTCAATCTTCTACCACGACGACTGAAGAAACCAGTAGGACTATTTGAACCTGACCTATCGCCACGGCCTGCAAATAAACCTCTTCTAATACCTTTAGTCGTATAAGCTCCTGGTCTAGGAGACCATGGGATATTAATATCAGTACCTGCTTGATCCCCAGTACCTGATATTTGACCAACATCAGCTACCTCTATATTTCCACTAGGTGTATCAATCTGTTCGTCAATAGGTGGAGTCGGTGTTACTACAGGAACCTCAGGCATATCAGGATCTCCGCCTCCTGGTGCATCTGGATCTCCTGGATCTCCTGGAGGATCTGGCTCTGGTGCTGGCGGTGCGACTACAGGAGCCCCACCCATTTGGTCCCACTGTTTATATAGACCCCATAATTCTTCCTTATTACTACCGTCAAACTTATAATCAGTGAGTTGGTTAACTGCGTTTTTCCATCCTCTATTAGTGAATTGGGTATTCCAGTTTACGTTATCATGACTACCTCTATCTATATCTTTTAGCCTAAAGTTAACGTAACCTTCACTTGCTTTACCTTTACCAGTTATTCTTCCATACAGTTTCCACTTATCCTGCATTGATAAGTTTTTCTCAGGGTTCCACTTCCACCTCTTATCATATTTATTCTTCTTGTTTCCATGACCACGTGATGCATACTTAGACTTAGGTACAAGAAACCCTTCGTTGAAAAGTTGGGATCCATATCCCCAGAGATTTCCACCACCCTTACGTTCATGGTGCATGAATTTCCCTTTCCAATCCTGGTCTCGATAATTATGGTAACCTATATTATGCCAACTTTTATTAGCCATTAATCCTTCTCCTGTATTCTATTTTCATACCACTCCACAACAGAGTGTTGTCCTGCTTTGTACATAATTACACTTAACTCCTCTTTAGGATGTGGGTTTAGAGGTGGAAATTTCTCCTTCATTTCTAGAAGGAGAGAGTTTATATTGGGGCCAAGTAAAGCCTCATGCATATTGGGGTAGGTTGACATTGCTATGCTCAAAGAATGCTGGCATGCGTGCTCGCTGTGTTTCAGAAAACTCAGGGGCTTTACCCTCATACATTAAGCGATCACTGGCATCCAGCCAAAATTTTTTGTCTAAATATTTATCGGTAGTATTTATACCTAGGGGTTCCATAATCCAGTTAATTGTGGCTTTCCTAAGTTTATCCAAAGAAGGAGAAGGACGTAGACCCAACTCGCGACATACAAGAGAATTTGATCCAACATGGATCTGCTCGTCCCTCGAAATGTCAGCACTAATTGTACGAAGAGCAGCATCCCCGTTAAACCTAAAGAAAGGGAGTAGAACAAAGAAGATGGCCCGCTCGGCGACCAAAGCTTTTGTAATAGTGTGATCAGGGTGTGCGATCCATGCATCTCTTAATAACTTCCCCTCTCTTTCTGTTTTTTCATCTGTTCCCAGGGCATCTGTGTACCATCCGAGAGCAAGATCATGTCTTTCCTCATCTTTAACATTATCTTCTAGTAATTTTCTAGCGTTATTGGGAACATCTTTTTCAAGGCCTTCCTGAATAAAGGCACCCACAGGTAGCTCCATATGACGTGCTGCGAGCGCACGCCTAATAGTATCCTTCGATCCATCTTTCAATACTCCAACGGTGGGTTTTACGGGGGACCATTTACGTTTACGGTCCAATAAAATTTCATAAGGATGTTTTCTCATCATTCTTGACAGTCACATGTTACAGGGTCATTTAAAATGTCCTGCAAGTAATCATCGACATCTTGTTGATCTAATGCTGCATACGCATCGGTCTTATCTTGTGTGTCACCCATTACTTGTAGGGAATAGTAAAGGGAGGTCTGCGGTGAGAGCAGCCACTCTTCTACGAAGTTACGATCGTAGGTTACAACATCACTCCAAGAGTTGAATGAGTATCCATGAAGAAGTCCCGTATTATCTAACATAATCATCAGTTGATCAGAAACATGCTTGTAAGCATCCCAACCAACTTCACTTGCGATTTCTACATCGCCATAACTAAAGGATTCTACACCAAAGGTGCCTGAATCTCTATCTACTTTTCTACTTATAGGTGGTGCAATTTCTGGTGTAGCAGTATCTCCTTCTAAGCTCTTACTTCTGTAAGAACAGGAGGCAGTAGGGGCAATAGCAAAGGCTCTTACCATATTATATTCTTCAGCTATACTAGCTGCATGGTGTATAGCATCCATTAAATTAAATGCTAATTGGTAAGCTATACCACCCATGTATTCACCAGTATTCACTGCTTCTAATGCACGACCAAATTCATCATAAGGTATTCGATATCTATGTAGTAAGTTTGCTAAACCTAATACACCTAAGCCGACTTGACGGTCGATATCAGCTGGCAAGTATTCTCCAGTTGCTCCAACACCTGTCCGACTATGGAGCTCGCACAACTGCTGCATACCTTCAATGAAACCCTGCTTGAGGGTGCTGAGCTCACAGGCTGCGAGATTGACATGTTGTAGCAAGCATGTTCCGCGTGAGGGCAAGTAAACCTCAAGACAGACGTTGCCATAGATTCGTTTTCCATTGTCATCATATTTTATTTTGTTAAGCCAGATATCCCCGGATTTAATTCCGTAGATGATGGCATCTTTAACTCCGGCTTCGGTAGAGTTCCAGAGTCTGGGATCAAGGTCGACGCATCTTTTAATCCAGGGAGCTTCGGAACGAGGAAGCCGCACGAAATCAAGAATATCGGCATGGTTAATATCAAGGTGTGCAACAACGGCGCCATTCTTGTAGACGCCTCCTCTTCTAAGTGTTTCATTTAATTGTGAGTAGATTTTTGCGAATGATACAGGGCCAGAAGCCGTAAGACCTCGGCCATTTTCTGCTCCTTTGGGACGGAGCTTTGATAAATGTACTGCAACTCCTGCTCCAAAGCGGAGTGCATGAGAGACGAATCTCCAGCTTGCTTCGATTCCATTTTCTCCTTCCATAGAGTCTTCTACGACGAAAACGGTGCAGCTTACTGGGAGTCTTGATTCTGGGTTATCCAACCAAGATTGGACCCGACCAGTGCGGGAAATAAGTTCAGCAGTCATTTTAAACTAAATCAGACAAATTGGGTGGTTGGTAATTTGGTCCTTTAAGGACTTTTCCGTCTTCTCGGTATATTGGTTCACCGTCCTCACCGAGTTTGGACATGTTACTTATGTGAACACGGTTTAAAGCCTCATCTAAATCCCAACGCATATTCTCAGCATACTGGTAACATACATAAACTAGGTCTGCTAATTCTTTTAAGCAGTCACATTGTACGTTGTTACCGTGCATAAATAACATACCTTGAGCTTCGAGAAATTCTTTAAACTCCTCAACCATCAGATCCTTCTGGTGGGAGTTCTTCGGCCTCGCACGGCTGTTCTCCAGCTTGTACGCGGTACGGAACTCCTTGGCTTGCTCGGAAATAAAGGTCTTTTTCGTGGGTGAGTTCATTCTCTAAATAGTGAATTGCTTTTTCTAAATCATGTATTTTACTATCCTTATAGCCTGCTCTACAGACATATTTAATAGCATTACCTAAGTGGAAATTTAATCCTTGGTCTCTAATAAAATCCCACACATCTTCGCTACCTCTTTTATAGTAAGAGGGTCCGTTGGGATCAGTGTTGGTGGTGGTGGCCATTTTTGAACTAGATTGGTAATTGAATTGCCCATAACAAAGTTTTGATGTTGAAGGGCTATTAATAATGTAATGATATCATCTTTACTATCATGATATTGTGTCTTCAGTCTATCATGCAGTAACCGCATCTTTAAGTCCTGCTCCACTGTTAATTCTGTAATTGGAGCTGGGGGACCATAATACTGGTCTGTTTGTTGTGAAGTCATAATCCTCAACTGTTAATATTCTTGCTAACCGAGCATTTACTAAAGCATCATTCTCCGTAAGATCCTTCTCCTTAAAGGCCTC
>VTLG01016344.1_pt1 | contig 35886 bp, 38 predicted proteins | sample 4694571 | NCBI WGS metagenome assembly VTLG01 (sample SAMN12604809, study PRJNA352737) | marine metagenome | biome: ENVO:00000447; feature: ENVO:00000209|ENVO:00000569|ENVO:01000036; material: ENVO:00002151; isolation source: viral sequences binned using virsorter ...
AATAATAGAATAGTAATACATATCCATACGATAATTGAGGTCATGGTTGCGTCCTTGCGGCGTGATTGTGAACATTAAGTTTCACCTTTAGTGCCTTTAATTGTTGACGAGAGGAACGCACAGCTTGTGGTTTAAGTGTGCGTCCCTGCTCCTTTTTACTGTGATGTTGCCAGTTAGGTATCATCATCTAATGTACCTCCATGGTGCTCATCACTAGTTGGTCTGTCTTCTACTAAACGATGTTCAATAGAAAGAACAGGTAACATACCCTTGAGTGCATCAACTATCTCAAAGATAGCTTGCCTTGGGTCATGATTAGTCTTCACCTTGATGGTGAATTCGTACTTCTTAAAATCGTTACAAGTCATAGTTTAATAGATAGTACAGTAAGGGATGGTGAGTCCCTAAGCCTGCCATTAAAGGCAGGGATAGAGATTCAATACCGTGGGTTGTTGTGATCTGCTACAAAGAATATGTAGAAGATAAACAAACACAACGCACAGTATATAGGTACAACCCAGCTACTCATTTGACTTAAAAGGTCGTTCAACCTTTACCCAAATAGCGTCATCAAATTCCTCAATGATGTCTACATCTTCAGGACATTGATCAAGCCACTGGTCTATGTCATCTCTAATAATAAGTTCAACCATTGCTAGTTAACTCCTGGTACCTAGTCACTACATAGTCATGAGCCTTAAGGATGTGTGGTTTAGCAGTGTTAAATAGATTAACATGCACATCCCATACTTCCTTGAGTTCAACGGTATGTATGTACCAACGATTACGTGCATCCTTGATATAAGAAGCTGCACTAATTACTGGTATCTCGTCAAGATGTGATGGTATAATAACAGGTTCCTTATGTGTAAAGTCACGCTGTTTTGTTATCACAACTGTAGGTGATTCGGTCATGGTGTCTACCTTGCGTATTGGTTTGGGTTGTAGCTTTTTAGTTGTTGTCATGATTGACTAACAGGGTGAACATAAGGGATGTGAGTCCCTAATCCTACCCTCGTAAGGGCAGGAGTAGAGCTTCAGACTTGAGAGTAACGTGAGTCATTCATGCTACCTGCAGGATTATACCATGATGCTTGCTGACTATTAGCAGATGTTAATCTACCTTTACCATAATCAATTACATCATCAACCGTTAAGTAGTTTTCGATTGTCTCATCATCATCACGTTCTTGCTCTTCCTTTTCATCAACAACTTCCTGAGCTACGAGTTCAATGAAAGTCCAAGTCATGTCATTCTTATACATGTCAAGTTCTCCATCATTCTTCTCGAATAATTCAACTAATACCTCAACACCAAGGATGTCCTTGATATAGCTGTGTACTTGATCGGCATACTTATCAAAGAAGCCGATGGTATCACCATAATATATGTGTTGAGAGCACACACCAGTTGAACAACCAAGACGCGCAATGTCCTTGCATTCTTCGTAGTCATAGGTAGCTTTGATGTTATCAATAGCGGATTGCATAGTGATAATTAATAGGTGAACATGTGCCCAAAGGGCAACGGTCTATACGGGAGTTGAACCCGTGTTACTGCCGTGACAAGGCAGCGTCCTAACCTCTGAACGAATAGACCAATCAGCGGGGTGCTGAATTTGATATGCAACCCCGCACTCTAATGTTATGCAAAGCAAGGGAGTTCAGGTTCCTTGAGAGCACGCTCAAGACGTGTTCGTGCCACGTCCTTAGTGTATCCAATCTCTGTTGTACGCTCAGCATTCAACAGGTTATTGTTAACCCAGAATCCTAGTGATACGTCGGGATTAAACAACACATTTGTGATTGCTCTCTTGCTAACATTTCCATACTCATAACCATTTCCGTTCTTGAATATGCATCTGGCTTTTTGCTTGAGTAAATCAACTTCCAAGCTGTCGATTGCATTGGATGTACGGAATGGTACTTGTACATAAGACATGAGTTTAAACATGGGTGATAAGGTGAACAGTAAGGGAATGTGAATCCCTTATCCTGCCTACGAATAGGCAAGATGAGAGAATCAGGCAGGGAATACTAGTGAGTAATCACTTTCGAGTAAATCCCTGATGAGCTCACGGTCAATTGTATCATATCCAAAGGATAGTGTACCATATGGATGATCGGGTACTACCCACACATCACCGATTAGGTAGGTGTTGATGATATCACAGACCATGGTGCGTGTTGCTCCCATGTCATACATACCATCACGTCCATAATATCCAAGGACGTAATCAATGAATGATTGCATGATAACTAAGCGAGTGAACATGATAGGCAAACGCCTAAAGTATGGGAGGGATTTGATCCCAAGCATCACGCTAACTCCATACAATTTACTTGATCATAATTGATCCCGTAAAATTCGCATAACTGCTCATCAGGATCTTGATAAGTACCATCAACGAACTCATAAGGAACGTCTTCAACGTAGAGATCAATCTCTCCGTCCGTATACTTGTAATCAAACTTGTGATCACGAGCAATTGCGATAAGCTCAGCTTCATAAGCTGGCTTGCAGTGTACGATAACATACATTTGTGTAACTCCAGTTACTAAACAAATGCTGTGTGTTGGAATTGCACCAACGTTCATGCTTAACATGCACAGCTGTTCACTGTTCAGCTACAAATGGGTGGCAGTGGACATGCTGCGACCTCTTCCATCAAGCGACCAAGTCAGGGAAACCTTTGGCGGATCGTGCTACCAACACGACTAGTCGAAACCGACTCGCTTGATTTGTTATGTACCCAATATAGCTTGAGTTGGCTGGTTTGTCAAGTTGTGCTTAACACTCAGTAACAAACCTCAGAGTTGTCTCTCTATCTTCTGGTTGAAGTTTCGAGACTCTCCTCACCCTTTACAGGGAGAGTCGAGATACTCTCAACATTCAAAGAAGATAGGGGTAGTGTAGCACCGAGTATCTGACTTCGTCAACCATCTGTCTTGATTTGCTGACAATCGCAACAGATGGCATTTGATAGACTGTGGAAAAACCTGTGGAAAAGCCTCGCTCGCTACGCTCGCTCGTCGCGCACACACCGCGCCAGTCTGGATCGCACGGGCACACACGCACACACGAGCGAGCGCGTAGCGCGAGCGGGGGATGGTTCTCCACAACCCTGTGGAAAACGACCCCACCCCTATGGGGGATTCCTGGTACACACGTACTATTATATAGGCTTCTCAAATTTATTCCATTTTTTAAGGAGTTTTTGAGCCTTTTCCCTTGAGACACACTTTTGAGCTTTGTTTTGAAGCTTAATCTGTTTAATTGCTTGTTTATTCAATGAAATAATGATATATGTAGATCATATCCATAATTACTATCGTCATTCCAAATATAAACAACAAAATCATGAAATAACCGAAACAATTGTTCAATATGTACCCCTATACAGCCAAGAATCATCTTTATCTTCATAATATCTCTGTTCTCTCTCATCTAACGCTTCATTTATGATTTCTTTCAACTCTTTCCTCTCCATATCTGTAAAGATAGTCATCTTCTTAGGTACATACGGAGGATACTCTTCTACCTCCTTCACACACCCCTCTATAGGGGCTGACATGCCTTGAGTATCCATTATAATAAAGACAGACGCAAAGCCTGTGCTAGGGCTCTATAAGAGGACGCTACATATACTTGTCCAGCAACTACCGCTAAAGTAGCTATACTCCAGAATATATAATAATAACGTTGTTTATGTTGTGGTGGTGCAGTCATAAGGATGGTTTATTAATGTTAGAGTAGATATAATAGATATATTAGTATGTTCTTTAAGAGAAAATAGATAATATAAAGATTAAGAGAGGAAGTGGTCTACGAAGTAGAGCGACTTCCTCATAGGGGGAGGTCCACCCTTCCTCTCCCTGTATAGGGAAGTGCTCTATCAAACCCAGGTAGGGACTGACTTTCCATCATCTTTACCTCTAGCTTGCATTATTTGGTCTCTATTCATACCGAAGACCAAATGATTAGCACTATTGTGTGGATTTTCAATAAAGTCTTGTAACATAGCGTCCCATTCTTCGCGTTTACGGCTTTTAATTGCTTCACTAGCAGAAATAGATAACGCATCAGTATAATATTTGACACCTTGAGCTAAGCAATCTAATCTATCGTCATGTTTAACGGCTCCTTTTTCTCTACACATTCTGGACATTTGATAGAAAAGCATATACATAAGACGTTCTTCAGGAGCTGTGTCTGGATTAGAACTGTAATCCCATTCAATAACCGACCGATTACATACCAACCGATGTTGATTAAGAACAGGCTCCAACGAATCAATGATTCTATCTTCCTTTCTGACATTAGCTCTAGTTTCTTCTATGAATATGTGTTGTTTTGTCTGTTGAATGTGCTTTTTAAATAGCTCAGCTACTATTCCATCACCGAAGTTTGATTCGATGAGGAGGGTAGAGGCGTTATACTTTTTACATCCTCGAAGTATATCCAACAAGGTGTTGTCGGAGTATCCGTCTCTATAAGCTCGCATTTCATGCAAGTAAATGAACCCGTTTTTTTGGGAGAGATAAGCTGCTGTTGTCTCATCGCTACCTCGTCCAGAGGGGTCAACTGAGCAAATTGTTTCACTGTAGGGAGTCCACTCTCCAGCCAACTGCATTGGAGAGTAAAAGTAGTCACCAGGAAGTCCGACTGTTGGGAGGTCTTTGATGACGTTTGAGGGGTCTGAGCACCATACGCAATTGTCGGGAGCTTCAGTAGGGTTAACAGAAGTGACGACCAAATCAGCCATCTTAAGTGGGAATTTAGCTGCATCACTTAAACTTGTATCTAATTGAAATTGTAATAAATAGTTTGACCTACCCATCGAGGCTTCTCGTTGGAGTAGGTCTTCATCATCGAATCTATCGGGATCTGTACATTCCCATTCTTGTGCTCCCATATCCAAATCTTCTTGGATCTGTGGAGCTAGTAATCCATCGTACTTTGCGAGTGTATTTTTTCGGGGGTATCTTGCGGGCCAAACAAAGGGACGGTAGTTACGCTCAGATAACTTACGATAAATAGTAAAAGTAGTCTGAGGAGTCCCGAGATACATAATACGGCTATCACTTTTCGGCGTGAGGATGGATTCAGCTTCTGTGCAAAGTTGAAGGAGTTTTTCACGCATGAACTCCGTCATGGAGTTTCCAGGCACCTCTATGTCGTCCAAAATCATTAAATCTGCGCGACTTCCTGTTAGCTGCCCAGTTATGCCCACCGACTTGACGCTTGGGGCTTGGTGAGGTGAACAGTTTACGTCGAAGCTGATGCGACTCCAGCGAGAGTCGTCTGATTTCGGTTGGAGATGTTTTAGCCATGGAGTTTCAATAATAAGTTTTTGTAAGAAGATTGACATGTTATCTGCACGTTCTTTCGACGCAGAGATAATCATTATTTTTCTTTCGCTGTCATTAAATAAAGTCCAAAGAACAAAAGCACCAGTAATCCAGCTCTTACCAACGCCCCTAAACGCCTGGATTTGTAATCGCTTGGGACCATTCTGAAGGTAATCTGCAATTGCATATTGTGCTCTTGTTGGAGATGGAAGGTCTAGCTGTTCCCATAAAGCTTGCAGAAACAGCTTGAAATCGTCTTGTAAGGCGGTTATAACGTCTGTCATGATAAAATATACTTAGAACGCTCTTGCAGCTTGTTTAAGAGCCTCCTGTGACCCTCTTATGAAGCGTGTATTAGGATCGTAATCTACTTGATTTATTTTTGAACCTTCTACTTCTGGATTAACTTGTTGATATTGTAATCTAGCTATATCTAATCCAGTGTTTGTAAGATCAAGCGCAGCTGATGCGCCGTCTCCAATGAGAGGTACCCAACCAATAGCACCACTTAATGCAGCAATACCAGCTTGATCTAATCTACCCATTGAAAGATATCCTAAAGCTTCACCACCAGATAATACTACATCAAGTCCAGGTATTAATTTTGCAGCAGTTGTAGCTCCACGTTTTGCAGTAAGTTCTGCAATTTGTTGTGCTAATTTTTTCTGTACCGTTGGATTTTTTAAAGCTTCTTGCATACCTAGTGTACCACCTGCTAAAGCAGTTTGTATAGGATTACCTGTAGCTATACCCATACCTAATTCACCTAAAGCACCAGCTTTTCTAAGTTTACCTGTTGTTTTACCAATCATGGCTTCTAACTGAGGTACAGTAAGTCTATTTGGATTTAAAAACGGTTTTTTAGTACCAGCTCCTATTTTACCAGCTTTCATTAACTCTAAAGTTTCGTTTAAGCTATATTTAGGATTAACGATTTTATCATATTCGAGCAAAACGTCCATATCTTGATTTTTTATAGCTTCTAAAATTTCAGGAGGAGCATTAGTAAGATCTCTATTATTACCTAAAAAGGTTTTTAAGTATTTTGTTTTAGCTTTACCTTCAAATAATAATTCAGTTTTAACAGGCTGATCCATTAATTTATCTAATGCAGCTTTATCATTATCAGCCATTCCAAATAAAGTGTCATCATCAATAAAAGATAAATCTTGAGAATCTACAAACCGTTCACCTTTTTTTAACGGTCCTTGTTCTGTATAAGGTAATCCTGTTGCTAATACGCTACGTTTAGTCAATGCATCTGGATTAACAGGTGACCCTACATCCGAAATATCAGCAAATGGGTTTGTATCAATTAACTCTATTATATCTTCGAATTGTTCTGTTGTTAGATCTGCATGTTTTATCATGCCATGAATACTTTCAAAATCTCTCGTTCCTTGTCGTGTTCGTCCTTGATGCCTAGATTGATCAATAAAAGTGCGATTAAATAAATGATTGCCAAAAAAATGTCCGCGTTTTGCACCTTCTAAATGGCGAAAAAATAACTCTGAATCGCTTAAACCTTTAAAATATTTATAATATTTATCAACAGGTAAATCATGATGAGCTTCTAAAGTTTTTAAACCTTTTTTTAACGGATTTCTCACTTCCTCAGCATCGAAGGTTTTCCAACTATCTTCATTAAAATATGACCAACCTGATAATCTTTCACCACCTGCTGTAATTGAATTCCTCTTATTACCTGTGAATTGAAACATAACAGTAGGATCTGTTATTGTAACAAGTTTAATTTCACGTGTGATGCCGTCAATTTTATCTTGTTTAGCTTTTTTCAATTTAGCTTGAAGATCAGCTAATTTCTTTCTTCTTAACTCATAAGCTTGAACAATTCTAGGATTCTCACTTGCTTTAATTTCATCTAAATCTGCAAAACCTTCACTTCCTGATACCCTATCTAATGCTCCTATGAGTTTACGACTGACAAATTCCCTAGCAGGTTGTTTATTAGCTAAAGGTTGTTTCTTAATGCTCATAAGTGTTGCTTTTGTTCTAGGAGTCGTATCCCAGATAGAAGCATTATTCGGCATCTTAGAGTTAGCTTTAAAACTTCCTTTTAATTTTGGACCTAAGTATTGATAAATCCTACCTTTCTTTAAGTCATCAGGATTCCACTCCCATTTAGCAGGTATCTCTGATAAAGCATCTAATTCAGGTAAAGTTCTTCTCATTAACTCTCTAAAACCAGAAGAACCTTTCACACCTTTTGGATTTTCAATATCAATCCAACCTCTAGGAGGTTTTTGATCTGGTAGCCATTGTATTACGATTTCTTCATTAACACTTTTATAAGTATAAGGTCCAAATCTTGAGTTGGGGTCCTTTAAATATGATAGAATAGTACTTGCTTTATCTGCCATAACCTACCCTGACCCTGTTCCGATACCACCAGAACCATAATTACGATTAGCTATAAGTAAATCGTTTTTACGTTTTCTCATTAAATCTTGATTAGCAGCATCCCATTTACGACGTTGAGCTCTAGTCATAACACCTAATGGTTTACCATCTTTATCTAGTGTGAAGACATCAGATTTAAGTTGTTCACGGTTGGTTGGTTCAAATTGACGCCTAGAAGGATCAGAGTCTTTAGCCTTAATTTTAGGCGCAAGTGTTTTATCAGTTATAGCAGTTATAGGTGTCTGCATTTCTACAGGTCTGAGATTAGGGAATTGAACTTCACCTGTATTAGATTTAGCCATATTAAAAGCTTGGGCTAAATCACTTTCTCTTTGTACATCTATAAGATCTTGTGCCGAAGGTAAGCTTTGTAAAGACTGTCTATTCGGTAGCGCACCTCCTGTGAAATTAGTTGGTAAACTTCTTGGTGGAAGTTCACTGAGCCTCAACCTCTCTGCAGATTGCAGTGCTTTAAGCTCTTCAGATATACCTAAATTGAGTCTGCTACTAACCTTTGATTTAGTTGGATCAAATACAGGACGTTGATTATAAATCTTACCAGTTCTTTTATCTTTAAACTTAGTAACTAAAAGTCCGCTTTCAGTTCTAACTTTAATTTTTTCATACTTGTCTGCCATAGTTACTTCCTTTGTGATCCGCCTCTAGCGCGGTTTGCTTTACGTGATTCAACCACCACTTTACCACCTTTATGTGATAGATCTTTTTGTGGTGATACTTTTTTTGATCGACGGATCTTAAGTAACTCCCGTCTATATGCTCGTTTAGCTGGAGTCTTCCCTCGTTTGAGTTCATCTCTCCTATGCTTTAATCTTGATTTCTTGTTCTTCCTGTAGAAACGAGCTGTTCTACCAGGATTAGGACTTAATTTTGGAGCCATACATGCGCCTGTGAATGAGTTCTGGATCTACTTTGGGTATTACGTTTGCTAACTTATCTAAAGGATTCCCTTCGTACGCTACACCTGTAATATCGTTTGCTTTCAGCCAGTCACAGGCTGCTTTTAAATCTTGAGTTGTTGCAATGCCACCTCTGATTCGTTTAAGAAAGTCTTCAGTGACAAGGTTATGAAGTTCATTAAACTTCTCTTCGGCGGCTTTTTTCATTTCTTTTTAGGTCTTTTTGCTTCTTGTCTTTGTCCTATGGACTTAGTGGATGTACCATCTTCGTTGTAAGTGTAAGCCATAATTAGGAGAATAGTTTTTCTTTGACAATTTCGAGAGCCTGATCATCTAATTTGTTATCAGTTCTTTTAACATAAGCACTGAGCAGATCAACTACAAGTTGCTTAACTGAATCCGATTTCAAGAAGGCGAATAGGATGGGCTTGATTAATAGGGTCATTTCTTAGTAGTGGTAGTTGTTTCTTTTGCCTTAGCTTCTGCTTTAGCTTTATCCGCTGCTTCAGCGGCTTTAATTTTATTTGATAAAGTGCTCATTGTACAAGTTTCTTTAGGTTTATGCCAAGGTTTGTACCACGGTTTAGGTGGTGTTTTACAAGCAAGGACTTTAGCTTCTGCTTTTTTCCATGCAGCAATTGGTATTACATCTTGACAAATATGATATACTCGTGACCCAGGTCTAAGCATGAAGCCTTTTTGCTGGAGTTTTGCACAGTTATCAATCCTGACAAGTTCATAATTCAATTGCATCTTTTCTATTTGTCTATCAGCTGCTGCCTTACACCTCTCAACAATACCGCCATCTAGGGGGACCATAAAATTAATTTGGCCACCCCAGTTTTCATTCTTGACGTAACTTTCAAAATCTACCGGTATTCCAGGTTTGACATGATTGCCCATATAGAATGGACTAAAAGTCATCGTTGCTCCGTTACAGGATATGTTCGCTCCGTAACTCTGACGAGACGGGGCTCCATTATTCTGGAATTGGACGGCTTGATTTGTAACGTTTCCTGTAGCTGCTGCCACAGGGTTTGAAGTATTGTTGGTTTCTCCTTCTTCAGCATAACTTGGTAATCCTATTGTGAGAATACTGATAAGGAGGTAGTAGTAGAGGTGGTATCGATGTCGCGAGTAATCTCTTCGACCGATAATACCTGACTGGCTGCCCTTGTTGTTATTTCTAACGTGAAGGGATCTCCAGCTGTGTGAAGGGTGAAGACTGAATCGGTATCTACAATTCCTCCAGATGTGGCTGACGTATGTGTAATATTCTCGCCAGTCCACTTGTTGATAGCAGAACCATAAGTTGTTGTTTCTACGGTTTCCGCTATCTCTTGTGTCATGGTGGTTGTGCTCTGCATTGAGCCTTGGGTGAAATTGGGTGTTACTAATTCTGCTCTCACTACTGACGGTGTTAACAGCGTTAAGAGTAAAAGCCATTTCTTCATTCTTTCTTCTTATCTAACATAGGGCAATTGAGAGGAGCACTTGATTTACCTTTCTGATTGGATGTATTCAAACCAAAGCTGGCTAGAGCTCCCGTGAAAATACTCGCGACGAAAGTGATATCGGAGCTTCCTGCTTTCTTAATTACAGGTAATTCCACATAATTAAGAGTAATAATAAACCCTGCCCACACAACTACGCCTAAACGAACGAAGGTAGATAGGATTTGAATTTGAGATTCGTTATCCTCAGCCGCATCTTTCAGCTTTCCGAGGAGATTTTTTCCTTCCGCTTTTGCTTCCATTTATCAATTTTTCCTTGTAGGAATTTCTGCAACTTCTTCTTAATTTGATCAAAGAAAGGAGTTGCTAGCGTTGTTGTGGCTACAGCAGCAACAGCTGCATACGTAGCAGTTGCCACCACTTCTGCGGTAGGTAGTGGCAAATTTATGTCAATAACAGGTATATTTAGTTTTGGTTGTTCAGGTTGTTCAGTCTTTTCTTTTGATTCTGCCTTAACTCCTGGAGGATTCTCTAAATCTCCTGGTGGTATAACTATAGGAGGGAATCTAGGAATATCAGCAGAGGGCATCTTCAAATACATTGCGTCTACCCTCGGTACTGGAGGAATTTCAGGCTTTGGAATCTTTATGACCAAGGTTTACCAGCACCAGTAGTTGGAGTCTTCTGTTCGTTTACTCCATCTTCTACTGCTTTTTCAATATCTGCTACAGTAACACCTTTTGGATCTGTTGAATTTGCAATTTCATCAATACGTGCTTTAACCCAACCAATTACTTCAGCTTCAGTTAAGCTAGCATAAGCTTTTAAAGAACTAGGCTTAGGTAAGAATACTTCACCAGTAGCTCTAAATGTATAAGTCCCATCCTCACCATTAACACGGTAGATTGCTTTTTTTACATACCCATCAGCTAGTTCACGCTCAAGAGTGTTGATTTGCCAAGTTTTAGTTGCCATTGTTTTAAATTTGTAAATAATAAAGGTTTTTAAGGTTTAGGATATTTATCCTTTGTAGCTTTAATAGCTGTTGCAAATTGACCACTAGCAGTTAATGTACCTGCTAGTATATCTTTATAAAGAAGATCAAGTTGGTCACCCACTGATTTATAAACAGTGTCTCCAGTACCTGGATAAGGGTAACCAATCCTGTCATCCTTATATTTCACAGCTGCGGCTGTTGTATTCAATTGTGTGCGTGCTGTATCTATCTTCGATTGTTCAAGTGTCACTTTATTTCCACTGTTATCAAATGCACCTGTACCATCGTCGATTACATTCACATTAGGGTAAGCCTTTCTAATGGCTTCATGATCTAAACTCATACTTCTATTTCATAAAGGGTTAAAGTTGATACACCACGTTTACCTACGGCAGCGTTAGTATCAGCACCAGAACGATTAATATAAAGTGCTACATTATTATCATTTATAGCATATAATGAATATGTAGTTGCTGATGTTGTGGCAGGAGCATCTAAGAAATGGATACTACATTGATCACATTGGTTAGTATCATGGGTATGACCTAAACCACCTGTCACTCGTTGTCTACTACCAGCAGACGATCCTACACCAACAATTGTACTATCTCTTTTTATATAAAAACCATAAGTAGTACTCAAACAACTATAAAATAATGAAGCTATTACCATTACTTTACTAGTATTAACTGTTGGTGTTATATCAGCTGTCATTCCAGTAAGTGTAAGTTCAGATGTATTAGAAGTACCAGAGAATGTATCATATTTTATTGTTTGTATAACTTGTAATATTTTACCTGAAACTGGTTGCTCAGAACCGTCTGCAAAATAAATTGTCATTAACTTACCTCCTGTAATGCCATTTTATATTTTTTACCTGTACGGTTATTTAACATAAAGATATCATCCTCACCTTCTTGTAATGTCCAATCACCCCACGTTCCGTCAACATCATTTGTTTTACCTTCATTAGAGAAGTGCATATCATTAACATACAGGTTAGCCCAACGTGAACCACTAGAACCTAAATTGTAAGTATTATTTGCTCCTGGCAGTATACCAGAAGATTCAACAAATGCCCATTCAGTACCATCAGATTGACGGAAAATATGTTTACCACCACCAGCACAGAGATATAAATGGTTACCATGGCATTGGATCTTAGCTGTGCCTGTACCACAGTCGCCAGTCCAAGTACCATTCACAAAACGTATATCATTATTTGCTGGTATGTTGGTTCCATGGGAGGCAGTTTCTAACTTCTTACTTGCATCATAATATAGTTCTGAACTTCCATTAGTGTTAAACTGAGCACATTTTTCACCAGCATTAACTTTTAGAATTAATTCACCACCCAAACCAGCTTGAATTTCTAGGTCAGCGTTAGTAGTACTATTCCGTATATATAAGTTACCTGTTCCTGAATGATTTAGAAAAGAGTAGGAACCATTATGATATAGCTGTAAATCTCCACTATCTCCAAATGTAGCTTGTACACCATCTTCAAAATTAAATATACTAGCAGATTCATCCCAGAAAATATCTTGACCAGCATTAGTTGCATTATCAAGCCATAAATCTCCCAGAACTTTTACTCCATTTGACCATGTCTCAAGCTTCTTAACGTTATCATAATATAATTCTACAGCCCCATTACCTACCATTCGAGTTAGCATCTCGCCTGTTGAGTAATGTCTAAAATCTATACCTCCAGCACCTTCAATTATTGTTTGGTTGGTACCAGTTGTATCACGGATCCAGGAATTAGATCCATCGTGGTAGATTTGAAGATCTGAACCATGACCTAAAACAACTTTTGTATTGTCATATCCATAATACTGACCAGTGCCACCAACCTGAACGTTTCCAGTAACATAGACTCCAGTACTATTTGTATTAATCTTCTTAGCGTTATCATAGTAGAGTTCTGTTTCCCCACTTCCAGTACAAACAATGGATGATTCATAACTTCCTCCAGAATTTCTAGGTTCTATTTTTAGAAGTTGTGCAGCTGAAGCTGCTCTTATTCTCCACTGGTCAGCAAGATCATCAGCTTCATCTGCTAATATATAAAGACTTGCATCGTTACCTTCACTTGCCCAAACTTGAGCCCCATTTACGCATGTGTTGAGAGCTTTAATACCATTATGATATAAATCACAAGACCCATCAACATTGAACTGAGCTAATGTTTCACTTGCATCAGTATTATACCAATGATAATAACTTGCAGTTCTATGTATTAATGCACCTGTAGCGTTGTGAATTCTAGAGTTAGTTCCATCATGGTAAATCCTTAGATCTTCACCTGTACCGAATTTAGCGTGCTCTCCGTCTAACAACTTAAACTCATCACACTGTACTATTCCAGTTACATCTATACCAATTGAAGTTGTTTCAAACTTCTTAACGTTATCATAATAGAGATCTACTGAACCATTCTCTGTACATACTTGGTATACTTCACCATAAGCTGCGGTCCGTAGAACTACATGAGAACCAGTTAATCTTAACTGTCCTGTACCAGAATCTGATATAATACTATGAGAACCATCATGATAAATCTGTAGATCTTGTCCCGTTCCAAGTTGGACTTTACCAGAATCATTAAGTATATAAATATGTCCAGCAGGATCAAGTTTTATTTCTGCATCACCATCCTGACCACCTATTTCAAGTCTTCCGTCATATCTCCAAGATCCATTAATAGTACCGTTATTCTTTATTTGTAAGCCAGGATTAGCAGCATTACCTCCACTAGGTTGATTACTAACGATAGGATCATTACTACCATCTTTTATAAAGCCACCTGTTAAAGTAACTCCAGCTGAAGTTGTTTCAAACTTCTTAGCACCATCATATGCTATTTCAACACCACCATTTGCAGCAGCTACTATAGCCCACTCGTCATTCTTTGGTCTTAATTGTATACTATTAGTACCGCCTCTTATATATAAGACGCCTGTAGTATTAGTTATATATGAGTCTGTGCCATTATGTAATAGCTGTAAATCTCCACCAGTACCTACACGGACTTCATTATTATCATCAGCAGTTAGATTTCCAGTAAATTTAACTCCGGTTGAAGTTGTTTCAAACTTCTTAGCACCATCATAGTATAATTCTACAGCTCCATCATTATCAAATACAGCTCTATTTTCGCTGCCATCTTGATCCCTAATGTAAACATTGTACTGAGCATCTAGATATAAATGCCCACTAGTTTCAGATTTTATATAAGCATTTGTTCCATCATGGTATATCTGTAAATCTGAACCTGTACCCCACTTAGTTTTAACACCATCATTATATAAATTATCACCAGTAAATGTATTACCAGTAATTGATGCAAAGTTACCTGTAGCTGTTACACCACCTTGCCAAGCACTACCATTATAAACTTTAAGTTCATTAGCAGAAGTGTTGAAGAATAGGTCACCTGTATCAAGACTAGAAGTTGGGTTATTAGCACCTGTTCTATATCTAGCAGCAAAATCATTGACGCTACCCATATTATCGGCAACTTCATTGACATTAGCAATAGAACCAGCAACTGATGTAATGTTACTATTAGCACCTGCTACAGTATTGATATTTGTAGCGTTACCAGCTACAGCATTAACATTGCTAATAGCTCCAGCTACTGTATTAACATTAGAAATACTACCAGCAACCGTAGTTACTTCAGTAGCTTTAGGTGTTTGTCTATGGAATGTATAAGTATTTAGTGTCGTAGTTGTTTCTACGATCATTCCAAATGTAGCTGCGTATGTTGTACTATTAGCTAAACCAGTAATAGTAACTGTTGAGTTACCGACAGTACCATTTGCAATTGTAGCTACCCCGCTCCCATTGGAGACGAGATTACTAGCGAGGGCTTTAATACTAACAAGAGTTCCAGCCCCATTATTAACATCGGGATTAGCGTTTGGAAAAGAAGTTTCATTTGCTATAGGTACGAATCCACCAACATCATCGACCAAATCAACTATGCGAGCATCTATAGCTGCAGTAGTTGCAACAGCAGTATCATTAGCTGCCCATGTTTCACCAGAAGTTATTTCTTCTACACTTGCTTTATTGAAGTAAAGTTCATCAGATCTCTTAGCTGAATAGACTTTAGTATCACTTGTAGAAGTACCAGAAGTAACAACTGATGTACCAGTAATGTTATCTGCATCTACAGTACCAGAAACAGTTACACCACTTGAAGTAGTTTCGAATTTTTTAGCAGAATTATGGTATAAATCAACAGAACCACCTTCTGTAAATTCAGCTAATTTTTGGTTATCGGCTGCGTTTTTAATAACAGTACTTGATCCTGTTATAAATAAACTACCAGTTCCAACATCTCTAATGTAACTATTACTACCATCATGGTAAATAGACATATCCTGACTAGTACCAAATTTAGCAGCATGGTTATCATATAACAGACAATTACCGTTTACAAGAACTCCACTAGATACGGTTTCAAGTTTAGCAGCATTATCATAATATAAAAGCACACCACCACCAGAAACAGCAGTTACTCCTGCTTCTCCATCACTAGGTTGTATATAAACGTTACTGGCACCTCTTAAAACACTGTGACCAGAATCATTATCAATTATTAACCAGGAACCGGTTTTATTCGTTATATACGAATCAGTACCATTATGATATATTTCTAAATCATCTCCAGTTCCCAATAACACTTTACTATTATCAGGTAAATCAACATTACCAGTTGTAACAAGATTTTTAGATCCAAAGTCACCACTGTTAAATGCTGTAACACCTGAACTGTTAATAGTTACATCACCACTAAGTGTCGTAGCTGTAACAACGTTACTTGAATTACCTAATAATACTTTACCTGCAGTAGCACCTGCTAATTTAGTATGAGCAATAGCTGCACCAGTTGCTACTTTAGCATCTGTTACTGCGTTATTAGCTAACTTAGATGTTGTTACTCCAGTGTCCCATAGTTCTGTTGAACCTACAGCACCTGGACCTATTTTAGCATTTGTGACTGCATCATCAGCTATTTTAGTACTTGTAATTGCACTTGACAATACCATCGCAGATCCAACAGAATTATCTGCTAATTTATCGTAAGTTACAGCATCATTAGATATATTATCTGTCTCTACAGCATTAACTGCAATTTTAGTATTTACTATAGCATTATCAGCTATTTCTGAAGTCCCTATAGAGCTAGCAGCTAAGTTAGTAGTTCCTGAAACAGTAAGTGTACCAGAAAGAACTGTATTACCAGCTACATTAAGTGTACTATCTAAAACTGTAGCACCTGTAACGTCTAATGTACCAGGAACATCTACATCACTAGTCCAAGCTACTGTAGTATTATCAGCATTAGTTTGTAGTAATTGTCTAGGTAAACCATCACCTAATTTACTAACTGCTATTTCAGCACCTAATATAACATCATCATTTGATATTTGTTGAGGTAAATTTTGCTCCTCTTGTGCCGCATATAGAAAGTGATCATACATATTGTTTAGATCACCTGCACGTATAGCAGAACCAGCTGCAAATGTTACTTGCCTATCAGAAACAGTTTCTACACCTGTATCTCTGTAAACTCTTACAGTTGTGACAGAACTTTTAGGAGCACCAGAAGCCTCCTGATAAGTACTGTTTATATTTGAAGCTTTGAATTGTATTTTACCAGCGTCTGGAGTGTCAACATCATAACTTCCAGTGTGCATATCCACACCATCACATGACACTTTTACGTCAGCATCTTTTAGTTTTGGGAAGGGGAAGGTGAAGATTTTATTAGAACCGTTTACAGCTCCCCCGTTGTCTTGATAAGTTGTAGCCATTATTTACTCATTTGTAATAAAGGTTTGTATTCTTGAGTTTTTTTCAGAGACACCCTTTCTTGATACTCGCGCTCCTTACGCTCTTGAATGAGACGTTGGGTTTCAGGATCTTGCATCAATATTGCCCAAGCTCTTGTCCTTGCCTTATCGAAGATAGCTTCTATCTTTTTATAGTGGTGATAAGAGGCTCTTGGTTCTTTCCATCTACGTCCACCGTTGATGTCAGCTTGCATTTGCTCAATAGAAGCTTGAACTTTAGGGTCTTCTGCTAGTCTATTTAGTTTTACTTCTATATTTTGCTCTCCTATTAACTGTTGGAATTTAGATCTTAACTCGGGGGAATCAGTAAGATTTGTTCCATCAGTACCATAATAGGTAGAAGTTCTTAAATCATAACCACTGTCAAATAATAATTTCCTCCCTGGACCTTGGTCTAGGTTGAGTGAAACAGGACTAAACATGTTCCACATACGAGTCATAAAATCGTACTCTCTCAGAGGTTTACCATTTAACATATCATACTTAATAGGTAACGGATCAGAAGAAATTTTCTCAGTTATTAGGTTTCTATTTCGTATAGAGTCACCGATGTTTGAGCTTAGCTCCTTCATATGAGGGGTAAATAACTTACCTATGTCATTCCGTAATCCTGCTAGAGGTATTGTATTGTTCATTAAGCCAGCAATAATTCTGTTCTGCTGACCTGGACGACCTGAAAATACATCTACAAACTGTTGAAGTCCTTGCAAATACGATTTACTTGCTGCGCTTTGTGCAACTACTAGAGCTAATTTTTGGAATTGATCTTTTGTCCATTCCTCTCCCATCAACTGACTATGATCTCCAATGTCAGCTACAGTAGAAAGGATTTGGTTAAAGGGTTCAAATGAATCGTATCCGACCCATACTCCTCCAATGTTTATGCTTCTAGGCACATACCCAGCATCGATCCATACTTGCCGCTTCTGACGGTCTGTAGGTCCATTACCAGTTAGTCCACCATTTAGGAAGTGCATACCTGCCATTGATATGGCAGAACCTCCTATTGCTAATCTACCTGTTTGTAATGCCTTAGCATTAATGAGTTCTTCTGGTGAATTGATCCCATACTTAGCAACGTTTGATAAGTCGTCAGGTTTAGCGAAATGGATATCATTCCATTCCTTAACCAGGAAGTTGAATCCTGGAGTATGTTTTGCAGTTAACGCTAATCCATTCACACCAGTCCTAGCAAATAGGAAGAATGGTTTAGCCCAAGGTGCTTCTTCAAATACCTTATTAAGACCCTTAGAGAATCCAGTAAGGTCAGTTGTAAGCGTAGCTTCACGTTTAGCGAATTCAACTGCTGTGTCTAATATATTACCATCTGCGTCCGTGATTTGTTGTAAGAATCTGTTCTCACTTTCTTTTAATAGTTGTGGTGTTATTTCAGTGTACTGCCCTTTATTGAACATATCCATGGCTTCTCTCATGGCTTTCTCACGCCCTTTAGCTCTAGCTAAGATATACCCAAAGGTATCATCTGTAGCAGCCATGATTTTAGTTGAGTAAGTAAGGAAGTTATTGTTGTTGAGTTCCCTTGCCATATTAGCCATATAATAAGCAGCTTTGTCACCATCAGTAGCACGACCGCTGTTTTCAACCCAGTCGCCAAAGAGCTTCCATTGTTCCTCACCTTTAGTATATTCAGAGTATCTTGATTTAACTGTAGCTATATCACCAGCCCAATAAGAGTTGAGTTTTGTTTTAAATAAAGTCCAAGCTTCTGGGATAGCTTCACGCATAGCATTAGCAGAAGCTAAACTTGCTCTTAAGGTATAACCATCTCCAGTGAAAGGATACCTAACTGCAGCTCCTACGGCTGTAGAAAGGGGTCTAAGGAACGTTGCTGTGCTTGTACCTATAATCGCTCTTGCAGGCGTCTTAGGACCGCTTAGAATGCTGTTTACCATCACTCCTTGCAGCTCTTTAATTAACACACCTCTTTTAGTTTTACCGTTAAATTCACCACCTTTTAGCTTTCTACGAACCCAAGCATCAAAATCATTAAGGTTATGAATCTCCTTATTCATTGATATTGTCTCGAAAATTGCCTTGAATAAGTCATCATTTTGACTTTCTCCTGCAATTTTAAATGCAAGCCTGAACCCATCTATGGATTCTGCAACTTGTTTTTCAAGATTTTCCTTTAAAAACCCAGTCTGAGCATCCTTAGCCCTAGCAATTTCTCTAGGGTCATCGAATTTAGCTCCAAGGTTCCTGAATTCAGTAGATTGTAGTAGCCTTGAACGTTTAACTTCTGTTACAGCTGTGATTAATTTATCGTAGGTTGCCTTAGCAACACCATCAACTGAGGCAAGGTCTGTAATATCGGCAAGTTCTCTGCCTACAAGACCCATATCCCTGATCTCACGTACTAGTGAGCCAATAAGTAAGTCACCAGCTACAACATTCTTAGATGTCCAAGCTATCATTTCATCAGGTGTTCCTTCAAAATACCTGTGAGCACCTTCAAAATACTCAGCAAGATACTCCTCTGGGCTTAATTCAGCAGCTTCTCTACCTAAACCAGTACGTTGAAACTGTTCCATAGAGTCACCAGCTACCTCTTTCAAGGTCATACGAGCATCTCTAACTGCTTGAATTGTTGCTTGATAACGTGGTTCACTAACGAGTCCTTTATAGATTTCATCTACAACTTCTTCACTTAAACCACTTGTTTTAACTGCACGTTCTAGTCCTACTGGTGTAGTGACTGAGCCTGGAGAACCTTCCTCAGCACCCCATTCTTTCCTTATCTTTGTCTGTGCTTCTTTAACATCAAATGGATTTTCTCTGGATGTTGGAGCACCTTGATCTTGGTTGACAATTGGTTTGTTTTTATGACCACGTATTTCATTAGGGGATTCAAATAGTTCTAGCTGACCTTTAGCTATTGTTTGCTCATCAACACTAGCATCCCTAGCAACACCTTTAGCAATACCTTCTTCAGCGGCATCTATAGTCCTACCATCAGGTAATATTCTTTTTACACCTTTACCCATGATACGGAATAAGCCATTAGCTAGTTCACCAATACCCATACCTTCAACAACATTCTTAAAGGTTTTAACAACAGGGTGATCTAAATCATTAGTAGTTAGTGGTGTATCAATGAAACCATATTTGTCTCTTAGTACTTGTAATGCGTTAGCGTCTTGTGAGTATTTAGAAACTAAGTCAGAAGCAGCACCAACTGCAGCAGCTCTACCCCACTGATTAGCTAAGAAAGCTCCTCCAGTTTTTAAGGCAGCAGCTCCGCCTGGAAGCTTACTAATAAGCCCAACAGTACCAGCTCCTACAGCAGTAGCACCAGCAGCTTTAGCTGCTCCAACAATAGCTAATCCCATTGTACCGAAGTGAGTACCACTACGTATTAGTCCTCCCCACCAGGTTCTAGTTTCAATTGGATTCTCATCATTAACAAACCAATCATCCCATTCAGTATCGTAACCTTCTTCAGTTTTCTGTTCTTCTTGTATTTCTCCAGTAGCAGTATCGATAACACGTTCACCTAAAGTAACAATGGAAGAAGCTGTATCTTGTGTACCTCCAGTGAATGCAGATTGAAGTTCTTTAACAACTCCAGCTACACCCCAGTTCTCTTTATTACGAGGATCTTCTTGTTCAGCTAAGGCTTGTGTTTGAGCAGCAGCCTCTTGCTCTGCTCTTTCACCAGCTTCACTTTCACGTTCTGCTACTTGGTTATGGTATTGATCGGTTTCTTGTTCTATAGATTGTAGCCTTTGTAGCTCTTCTTCAGTTTTACCATATTCCATTATTGCAGTACTCCAGGATAAGTTGTTTCTGCGGTGTCTGATTCATACTCAGATCCCATTTTATTTTGTTCACTAGGTATATTTAAGAATGCCCAGATTTTTGGATTATTTCGTATTTTACTAGATAATGGATGTGGTGGTAAGTTTTTTCCAGTTACATTTCTATAGTTTTCTTCAGCCCAATCAATACCATTTAAAGTATATGTACCTTGATCTATGCGTATTCTTTGTGGAAATCTAGTTGCTAAAACATGCCAAATACCTGGTAACTTTTTTCTCTTAGGATTTCCAGCCCACTCTTCTAATGCAGCATATTCTGCATCCATACCAGGTAACCGCTTACTTAAATAATCATCTGGATTTTTAATAATAAAAGATCCTATAGAATTTATCTTCTTAGAATACTTTAAACTAGTATCTATACCACTTTGAGGTTCATTATGAATACCATCATCAATTTCTCGCTTCACTGCATCTAAAGCTTGTTGATGATTAGCTCTTGGACTTTCATATTCATTTAGACCTTCTCTATAATACTTTAAGTAATTAAACAAAGCACTATCGACTTGCTCTAATACATCAGTAGAATTACCAGCTTCACCTAATTCTAAGTTTAACTCTTCTTTAACTGCTTGTGTTAAATAAGTTCTAACCTTCTTCACATCATCTGCAGATAAACCTGCACCTTCTGGACCTTGAATACGTTTGATCATAGCTGCACGCTTTGTATCATCTTGTATTAAATAAGCCAAATTGATATCAGGTGTTACTGTTACATCCTCTAATTGAGCCTTTAAGAAGGTTATTATTTCAGTATCATTTCCATCTTCAACTGTACTAGCTGCAAGTTTTTTGAATGATTCTGGTAAAGGTTGGTTTTTGGTTCTTGGATCTCTGTTCCAAGCTTCTTCAAATTTTTCAATATCATCTTCATAATGAACACCGCCTCTTTCTTCAATCATTCTAGCAAAATCAAACGCTAACCCTTCACCATACTCTTTATCATCACCAGTCTTTTTTGTTAATAAAGCTTGTTTGATTTCATCTATACTAGTAGTAGGGTTATTTAATACTTTCCATAATTTTTTAGGAGTAGTTTTATGCTTAGTACCTTTTTGCTCAAATGGATGATTTAGAAATGCTTCATATGTACTTAAAGGTATATCTTCACTTTTTACTAAATCAATAATTTTTTCATGAACACCAGCACGAGCTCGGTCTAATTGTTCTGTAGTACCACCATAATCTGCTGGGTTTTTTTGAACTATGTCAACGAAAGCATTGAATAATTCTTCACCACTATTAGCAGCTTCAAGTTGAACTTTATCATTATTAAGACGTAATTCAGTACTACGTACTGTAAAGTTAGTACTATTTGCACTATCTAATAATTTTTCTTGCCTTGTAACTTCCGGCCAATAATGTTTCTCTAAGAAATGTGGGTTAATATGACTTACTTTAGATAAACCTACTTTATCCATATAAGCTTCACGTAGTGTTCTTCTGTGTAATGGATCGATAGTAGAGGCATTTAGTTCAACACCTTCTTCTGTTGTTGTACTGAATCCCTTATCTAAAGCTGTTTTATAATCAATTGAAAAATCCTTAGCGGCATTTTGTACTAACACTCTATCTGCAATAACTGCTTGACGACCTGTTATATTTCTTAAATCATTAGCTAATGATAATAAGGCTTCAGTATCTGCACCTGGTTCTTGAGCTAAAGTTTCAGCTTTATAAGCTTGAGCTTGATAAAAATTATCTGCTAAATTATGTTCTCTATCTTGCTCTTTAAATTCAGTCTGACCCTTTAAATCTACGTTTATACCATACTTTCTAGCTTCTCGGATTAATCTTCTAGATGTGTTTCTATGCTCTATATCCTTAGCATCTCTTCTATCTTTGTATAACTTAGCAAGTTTAGGAGATAAATCATAAACAGAGTTTATAGCTCTACCAAATAATTTAGCGTTTGCTTCTCTCTGCCTATCGTTATCACGCATCTGTGCTTCAACTAACTGTTGACCACGTTCTTCTTCTTTGACACGCCTATCAAATGCTGGGAGGTAATCGGCGGCTTTGTCGTACTCGAAGGTACTAAATGAATTTGTCATAGTTTAACCTCCTGATCCTGCTAAAAATCCAGTATTAAAAAGCCCGCCAGCAGAATCTAGTCCTGGTGGTGCTCCTACTCCAAGAGATACTGCAGTTTTTGCGAATCCCATAACATCACCAAACATTGCCATACCAACATTCTGCATTACAGGTGCTGGTGGTGCTGCATCCTCTTGAGGAGTTAACCATACTTTAGCAAATGCGGATTCTTGAGCGACTCTTGCTTTTCTTCTGTCAGCTTTAGTGCCTAAGACGAAAGCATCTTTAGCTAGTGTTAGACCTCTAGCTTGTTGTGCATAAAATCGACCTAATGCACCAGCTTCCATAGTTTTTAAACGTTCTATTGATTTACCTTTCTTTCCTGCTGATAAAGCTTTAGCATATGCACTTTGTGACATAGCTTTTATCATGGCATCTTGGTTAGTACGCCACGCTTTACCTTTCATTAAGTTAAGTTTAGTTTGAGCTCTTGAATAAGATCTGGCTAAGCCTTCATTGATATTATCAATACTTGATCTATATTGTACTCTAGCTAAAGCATAACGATTTAGTTTCTGTATGTGCCTACGTCTACGTACCTCTAGTCGGTACTTATAATTTCGTTTGGCACTTTTATTAGCTGACCTAGCAGCTGCTGCTCCGGCGCACACGGCAAAACTCTATAAAGGACAATTGGTTAGGTCCAAATGGATATTCCCGTAGGAACTTAAAACCTAAAAATTTGAGTAGTTTTAAATGAACTCTGTTGCGTTTATCCACAACATTCCATAGAAGTGGTTCAGGTCTACTCTCAACCCAACGCTTCGATTCTCTTGCAAATGTCACTGGGTACTCTAGTATTGCTGGAGTACACAGCATCCAAATTACTCCGCCTGGATCTACACCTGCCATACCAGCAGTCTTGCCGTTAGGCACTTCAAACCACACACAGGAGCCTTTCTCAGCCTCCATTGTAAGATAGTCATAAGGATCTGCTCCGTGACCTTCTTCAACCTCTCTGCGGTCTTCAGGGCGTAGATTAGAGGCTACTTCAATAGCAGCCTCCATTGTTATAGGGTGGATGTAATTAGGCACGACGGTAGAATTTAGTATTGTAATCTCCTTCCCATGTCAATGATTGCAATGTCAAGGGAGAAGGGTGGGACGATTTAAGAGTTAATGTTAAGTTAGTATTTTTTTCATATATTGGAACTGTTTGAGTAATAGAAGATGATATATTCACTTGGTTAGCACGGTACCAATCAGCATCAGGATTTTCCCATGTTTCAGTGTAAGTTGGTTTACCTTTTCTATCTAATACTGTATCAAATAAACCAGCTTCTCCAAGGCTTAATTTAGCTCTATGTAAAACTAATGTACCTGCTACATCTGATTTATAAGATTCTCCAGCTTGGTTAGTTATATGTATTGTAGGGAATTCTACTTCCATATCAAAGACATAACCTATTAGAAAACTATTACTAGTCCAATCACCTGGTACTGTACAAGTACTACCATTAACAGTGATTAAACCATACATACCCATTGTATCAGAATCACCTGAACCAGCACTGTTATCGTAAGCAACTAATTGTTTAGAACTATTATAACCAGTTGGTAAACCAAAAGTAGTTAAACCTGTAGTAGAACTATATGCATTACTACTTAAACCTGATACTTCTGCTACATTATCTAAATGAACTTTATAAGTAACATCATCTGTAGTAGCAGCAGTATCCATATTATCAGTTATGGTTATGGTACCATCATGTAGTTTTAGATCAAAACGTTGTAGTACATCTTTATTACCATTTCTTATGACAACATATAATGCATCGTCTTGTACTGTATGATACTGAATATCACCACTCAATTCCCAAGTAAACCATGATGCTTGTACACGTTTTTCACCTGTACTGAAATATTTATAAACATATAAAGTTGATTGACTATCCTCACTAAAGAAAATTACAGAGTTCTCTTTAGAAGTAGATACATGTTTTATATTTTTATTAAATAAATTTGAAACAACTTTAGTTTGATCAACAACAACTGGTTCACCTTCTCTTCTTATCTGTGCCATCTCCCAAAAACGTGTATTTTTACCTGCGTTGTCGAGGAAACCTACAGTCGTCCCTAATGAAAATGGTTCTGTATCGGTATTAAATTGATAAGATGATAAGAAATTTATTTTAGCTGTTAGTGGTGTCATCGTGTCACTATCTGTTGTGACCATGTACTGAGCTGCGTCACTGAAAAGTAACAACCCACTATTTACTTGAGTACCACTATAAATTTTAGTAGGATTATCTGCACTACATTTAATATCTATAGGGTCAGATGGTGTAACTGTTATAGCAGTCTTTGACCAAAAATGATGACTATTACCAGGTCTAGAAAGTATGATATTCTCATCACTTAAAAACGCAAGTCTATTTCTAAAAAATAAAATTTTATTAATAGTACTATCTACAAAAGATGGTTCAGGGCTAGTAGCTAAATCACCAACCTCACAGTCTTCCCATTCAGGTGCAACATAAGCAGGTCCGACATCACAATTCCCTGATGTAGTTACAGAGTTTGTAGCAGTATATGTGAATGTATTATCACTAGGGGTAGAATCAACTATAACTCTTGCATTAGTTAAACCAGATCCAGAGGTTACTGATATAGTTATGTAAGATGAGCCTGCTGTAAAACCGTGGTTTGTTTTAGTAACTGTTACAGTAGTTCCAGATTGGCTATAAGTACCACTAGTTGTGACGGAAAATATAGTACCATCTAATTGGCTAACTTTAAAAGTATCTTCAGGTGTTTTGATAAGCACAACTGGCATTGTACTATAATCAAACTGTATCTGCCTATCTGGTGCAGGTACTTCTTCCCAAATACCTTTACCATCTAAATTATTATCACCTAAAAATTTTAAGTAATAATCATCTTCATCAGCTTCACTATTGTTAACTGTTACAACATAATTATGTTTACATTCTTGTGGTAAATCTTCAATTGTATCTATACCACCTGATAGTACATTCAGTAACCTACCTGATGGAGTAGATATATTAAATTTACTAGGACTTTTAATATAAAAACCATTACCTATTGGTTGTATATTAGCTTCTGTAAAATTAACTACTACTGTACCACTCGTAGCTCCTGAATCTGATACAGCTATTTGAAACGCAGCAGAGCTTACTGCAGTAATAGTTTGATTTGTTAAATCAGATAAAGATCCTGATGGAAAATCTAAATCAACTTTATCACCAGCTGAAAATCCATGATTATTTTGATTAACTTGTAAAACTGTACCACTTCTTACCCAATCAAATGTAGATTCTTTTATAAGTTCTTGCCTAATATTACCTAATATAGAATCAGTTGTAACAACTTGATCACCATGAAAAGCTGTAACTGGAGGACGTACTAGAGCTAAATTAGCACGAACATTAGCTACGCTATCTTCTTCAATAGTAATCTTTAGTTGTTGATTTTTTACATACACAAGAACATAGTCATCTTTTTTCCAACCATGTCCACCATGCTTCAATGTAGCATAAGATGAGAAGTCAGCTTTTGCTCCCTCACCAAGTGCAGATGATTGACCTAAAGTTTTAACATGGAAATGTAATTGTTCAGGTAAAGGGTTATCTTCTGTTACTACAGTTCTAGGTATTTTAGTACTTGATACATAACTTCCTATAGTGCTACCTTGTATTGGTCTCATAGCCCATCTAGTTGAAGTACCTTTATCATCATTATCCCTAGCTCTGATTGCTAAAACAAGTCCAGTACATTGAGCTTCAGTATTTTTAAAAGCGTCATCATTTGATGCACCGTTAGTATGTCCATAAGATACATAATTATAACCCAATACTAACATTTCCCAATCTCCATCCTCACCAAACGTAGCATCATACCAAGACATACTCTCAGCTTTTGCTAGGAATTCTGATGGATTTGCTACATAGTTTGCTGGATTAGAGCTACCTATAAGGTAATTAGTACTTGTTACACCATCTGTCAATTCAAACCATTGATTACTCCAAGTTCCTCCATGACCAATGTCTATAATATATAAGTCATTGTCAGAGTATTCAGTATATACACCGCTAGAATTTTTTCTCCAATATGTGTAGATGCCTTCGTGATCGTTGCTGTGTTCTCTAGAGTCTGTCCATTGAGTACCTATTTCTGGATTAAACCATTTCTCACCAATCCTCATTAAATAACCACCATACCAATCTGTCTTTTTAAAATCCAATACCGCACTGTTTTGACAACTTGTAACAAAACCTGCACCAGTTCCGTAATAACCTGGTAGTACACCTTGAGGTGGTGCTGAACTAGAATTTGCATCAATTACTCTACAAGTATCGCTTGGACCTCTCTGTACTTCTAAACCTAACCTAGTAGCAGTGTAAACTTTCCTAGTAGTAGTAGAGTTATAGAAATTTAAAGGGTATTGTTCTCCATACTCAAGTTGTTTTAATTCAACATAAGCTTCATACGGTTTAGTTGATGTCTTATTTGTATCAGACATTTTAACTATTTTATTTCTATTTGTAATGTATGTGCTTAAACAACCTTTGAGCGTACCAATTTGATCATATACTGATAGTGTTTGAACATCACTAGATTTAATAGAAGTACCATGTTTTATATAATTCTTTATAGCTGTTGCTGTACTTGATACATAACTTAAGTTACCAATACTTTCGTTATACTCCTTACCATCACTACATCTCCACATTGTAATAACACCATCAGCTAATGTTATTCTTCCTATGAATTGTTCAGAACTATTCTCATAAAAATTAAACCATTTATATTTATCTGTACCTGTAGTTACACCTGTTGCTATTTCTTTAATAAACTTACCACCAGGACGTTTTGCCAATGATTCTGTAATGTCAGGCATCACATTCTTAGCAACATTCAGTTGTCCTGGTACTTTTAATTCATCTGGTTGTTGCGATATACCACCAATATAAGATGGTATCGTTTGTGTAATACTTGCCATTAGCGTCTTAGCGTAGTATAAGGAGTATAGGATTCATAGGTTGTACCATGTCCTGCAGGGAATCCAAAGTAAGATGGATTAGACATATCGCATTCATACTCTACACAAGCTGCTCTTGATTTAGCCTCATCCTGTTGTAGTAGTTGTGCTAAAGAAGGGTTTGATACTAATTGTGTAGCAGCTCTTACCGCAGCTCTGTATGTTATATATCTTTGGAATGGATTAGGTAGATCATTAAACGGATATAATGTAGTGATATCTAAGAAAACGTTATAATCAAACTCATATGTATGGTCAACCATATCATATAACTTACCATTTCTTACAACTAAATCTTGAGTTTTCTTATTTAAACCATCATGTAAAGTATAACGTATTGTATTAGCTGGTAGTACTAAGTTTTTATTTGCATCTGGTACTACTTCTACATGTGGCTCTGTATTAAAATGCCATCCTTCATTCTGTACATCTTTATTAATTTCGGTTAATATATTGTAGATGAAAGATATTTCAGGGTTTTCATAATTGAGAGTTGTGACTGGTGACTGACCGATAGCTCCCAAGATTGAGTTCACTGCGGATAGTTCGGTATCGGTGTCAATTGTCGAGGTAGCCATAGGTATAAATATTTGTGAATAAAAAAAAGGGGACCGTGAGAAGTCCCCTTATATAAATAAAAGCTGATGTTAGAATGCAGCGTTACCAGATGAACCGGTAGCAGCACCTGCGATTAGCTCAACACAAGCAGCTGGGTTTAGATAATCAGCACCCATTGCCAAGCGTCCAAGAATAACGTCACCCTGATAAATCACGGATACGTCACCAGAGGTTACTTGAACTTGAGGTCCGATTGCTTCGACAACACCTGCGCCTTCCTTCTGGAAGATAAGTCCGCAAGAGTTAGCGAATTCTGTCTCTTCACCGTACTCGTTATTGATTCCAGTTACGTCAGCTGCAGCATCTTCCATCGTTACGCTGGTGAATGAACCAGTGTTACCTGGGTCAGCTACGTTAGGAATTACAGCAGTGTCTCCGCCATACTTGGTACCATACTTACTGAAGAATGGGATGTTCATTGACTTGTAGATCTTAATGCCTGCAATCTCAATGATTCCTTGACCATTTTGGAGTGATTGTCCCTGAACATCACGATTAACCAGTCCGCTGTCGCCAACATTCTGTATCAATTCATAATATTGTCTTGGGTTCAACACACCTACACGTCCTTCAGAACTTACTCCCTTCTCATCTAATGCAGCTGCAGCATCATAGAATGCAGAGATTAGAGAAGCTGGAACATAAGCGTCGGAAGCTTTGGCGTTTGTACCAACACGGATTTGTGTTCCGCCTGGTTCTACGAAGTTAGCTTTCGTAATTGGACTTGCAGCCCTAGCACCACGAGCGATTGATCTGAAGATTAGGCGGTCATACTTCTCAGCGAGAGCATAGCCGATCTTCTTAGAGATCTCACCACGTAGATCGTAGTGTGCAAGTGTTTCGTCCAGTTCGTAAACGAAGGCTGAACTGATTAGCAGATCATCAACCGTGATGGTTTTCTCTGCTACTGGGGGTGCTCCATCGGAGTTACCCAGAATGCTGTTACCAGGAGTATGATATTCAGCGGTTGTACGACCTGTATAGATGAACTGTAATGACTTACCGTTCTTCAAGGTACGCTTCATAACCAAGTCCCTTGCAATTGTATTGCGCTGGAACCCTTTGAACATCTCTCCACTAAACAGCTTCAAATATAGAGCTCTTGCGTCGCCGGTCGAGTTCGATTGACCCGGCCGCGTCAGATCGGCAAGAGGCTCGTTACTATTCTGATGAGCCATTACTATGGGATAAATGTATTGTTAACTTTCTTACGCGTAAAATTTTTGATCATATGTTGTGGTCTCTCCCACCGTCTAGACGGCTAATGGTATCCTCCTTGGAGGGCAAAAGCCAATGAAAAGGGGGTCCGACTCTGAGGTGCCCCCGTCCCTATTAGTTTCCTAACAGTGCCTCTTCTAAGGACTGTGGGAAATCATCATCTTCATCTACTCCTGGTGGTTGTTTATCACTAGGTAGTGTATCAAGAGGATCTTTTATATCAGGTGTAAGAGATGTTACTTTTGCTCTATTACCTGATGATTGATGTGCCATTAGTATTCCTTTGATTGATTATAGCATGGGCAGTCAGCCTTACAATTTGAATGATAATGTAAATGACTACCCTCTATAAAAGAAAAGACCCCCACAAGCAAAAATAATATTGCCCATGGGGATTCTAAATACTTCATCAGAAGCTATACTTGGTACCTATTTTAGTAGCCCAACTGTTGTCGGCATCGCCGTCATTAGTTTGGACTGCAAGCTCACCATAAAAGTCAAGCTTCTCAGTTGCTGCTACAGTTGCACCAACCTTACCTGACAGTTGGTTGTCGGTATCATCAGCACCATCGGTTGCTACAATAGCTGGTCCACCTTGAATGTAATATCCAAAGCTATCAGTCCCACCTTCATAACCTATATGTAGGTCAGTGGTAGAGGTTGTGTAATCAGCTCCACTGTAAGAACCGTTGTTCTCCACGTTCACGTAGACTCCGGCGAAAGCCGGACCTGCAGCGAGTGTGGAGGCGAGTGCTAGTGCTAAAGTTTTCATTAATAAAGTTTAAGTTTGCTTTGTATAAGGCACGCCGCGATACTTTAGTTGGATCTTTTTTCGCATTGATCTTCTCCTTAGTACCACACCCCCGTTCCATGATGTGGTTTCATGCGTTCTCACTGGTGTGTGCTATGTGAGAATGAACGGACGCAGCTGCCTGTGGCTTCTACTGGGTTCGCCTATCCGAGCCGCCTTGGTTACCTAGAATACTCCAGGTAAAATTTGTCCTGTGAATATGTAAGCTCCGACTGCTGCATTGAATCCAATCATTGCAAGCCAGCCATTTACACGTTCAGCGTTTTGAAAATACTCTTGTGTTGTTGGAGGTTCGATTACCTCTACCTGTGGTTCACGAGCATGTACGTTTGAGGTCATTAAGATAAAATAAATTAGGTTAATGGCCGAGGACGAAGGTTCGGGTCGGCACGTTAAACGCTAAAAATTAAGGTCAGAACGTTCTAATTTTTCCATCACATCTATTCGATATGCTGGATCTTTGTCATATCTAGGGTCATTCATAGCAGCTACTAACTCAGGTTGACTACGGAATACATCACCACCGGATGTAGGAGGTTTACCTTGTAGCATTCTACCTTCATACCCATTTGTAGCTTCGTATTGTTGTTTCAAACCATCTACTGCTAATTGAATTGCTCCGGCATTACCAGAATTAATAAGAGAATCAAATGCTTCAACAGTAGTTTGAGGTAGATTTGAACTTGCCCATTCTACCATAGCAGAGTACTGAGCTTCACCACCTACAGAATTCTTAATAGAATTAACTTCTGCATCTGTTAAATCTTGTGCTTCAACTGGTGCAGCTTGTTCTTGTGGATTAGCTTTAGACATCTCCATGTAAGCTTGGACTAAATCCTTGCTACTCATATTTTCAAACTTAGCCATTGTTTCAGAAGTCAGCTCACCCTTCTCAAAGAATTCGTTAGATGCTTCAGAAATAATAGTATGGTTCGCAGGTATTTCAGTAGGAGCTTCTTCCTCTACTTCTTCTGCTTTTGATTCAGTTTCATTAGATTGTTCGCCAAGCTTTTGTTCTAATTCAGCATAGGCTTTCTCTAATTCTTGAGCATTTTTATATTTACCAGCAAGTAAACTTTCTTGCTGCTGTTCCATTTCTTCACCAACCTTTAGAGCCTCTTGCTCATCAGGATTAAGTGTTTCTGATGTGGTAATTGTATCAGTACCAGCATCATATGTCATTGTTTCTGCCATATTATTCTTGTGGTGGTTCTTGCTGCTGTTCTTGAGCTTCTACAATTTGTTCGCCCAATGCATCTGTACCTTCTGGGTTCTTAGACGGATCCATCATAGGAGATCCAGCTATTTGTCCAGCTTGTTCAAGCATAGCTTGTTGTGCAGCTTGTTGTTGCTGCTGTTGTTGTTCTTGTTGTATCTGTTCTTCAGTCTTAACAAGATTAAGTACATCAATACCTTGTGCAGCTGCTAATCGTTTGATAGCTTCTGAAGGATTAATGAAATGCATCAACGCTTCTGGTCCTAATGTCTGTGCAATAGTACCAATAAATTGTGTCAAGCTTTCTCTATCTTGTCCTCTACCAAGAGCATTTACACCTGCAACAATAGAAGGACGTACCAAATCTTTAGGTAACTTAGGTATCTGATTACTACGTTGTAGTATAAGTAAAGTTCTATTGAGATATGGTATAAGGAATTCAACAGTAAGTAGTGAGAATATTCCACCGAGTTGCTGTTCTAATTCCATTTGTGTCAGCCTAACTTCTTCAGCTGTAACACGTTCAGCTTGTCTTACATTCATTGTAAGGAAAGCATCACTTATTCTACGCTCAATTTGCTGAGCTAGATTTGCAGCTGTTGCGAAGTCAGCTGTCTTGCCCACTTGTATAACTGCTACGTCTTCAGGTCTACCCTGAACGATTGCACCGTTACCAGCTTGGGCTATAGTCTGTGGTTTTGTGGTCGATGATGGTGAGACAAGGAACACTACCTTTGCGGCTGCTGCAGAGCCTTCTACGAGTGCCTGAGAGAGTCCTTCAAGGGACTTCAGATCACCAATAAACTCTTCAACTCTACCACGTCCATAATCCTCTCCGTCAACTGTATTAAATCTTAACGGGAGCCAAGGACTAGCATTCTTTGGAGCTGTACTACGGCTGCCAGGAATAATCTTATCAAAACATTCCTGATACCATACCCAACGCCCACTCTTTTCGTCTAGCTTGACGCAAGTATACACTTCTACGTCATCATCATTTGAACTCTTCGATGAATCATTAGCTGATTCTTCACCAGGCTCAGGCAAGTCAAGACCTAAGACCTTTCGACTTATTAGTTCTTTAGTTACTATCTCTAGTACGTTACCATTCCCATCTCTGTTGACAACAAATCTGTTCAACGGGAAATTCTTTAACCCATCTTTGCCCATAAATATAAGGGCATTACCACCGACGATAAGATGTTTAAGTGCTTGGTGTATTACAACTCTATCATTAGAAGCTGCAATATAATCCATGATCATCCTTTCTATCTTAGAGAAGGATAGATCTAATTCACTTCTTATACTTGGATCTAATTCCTCTCCAAGTTTATCATCTCTAACCTGTAATTTAAAGAAGGTGGTTTGAGGTGGTAGCAAAGCAAGCATAAGTTTAGCTGCTAATGTTACTACCACCTTAGCTCCGACGGATTGCCAGGGCGTAATTAAATTCTTATGGTTAGATCTAGTGTTATCGTCTTGTGTTATTAGGTAAGGTAACGTAAGAGATGAACAATCCCTAGCTTTGTCCAAGAACTGAGAACGTCCAGTAGCTAGGCGATTGTATCTCTCACGTGCGTTCACTGATTAAGACCTCCTGTTGGTCCAGCTGTTGGTGTTGAGACTTGTGGATTTTGTATCCTTAAGTCTTGACCACGGTTAGCGTATTCACCCATCGCCTTCTTGCTCTTTGACTGACGGACTCTAGGATTAACATCCTTTATCACTGGTTCAGGTACTGGAGCTGGTGGCTTAGGAGGCGGTGGTGGTGGCGGTGCTGGTGGTAAAGGTGGTGGTGGCGGTGGTGCTGAAGTTTTCCCTCCAAAACACATTAGATTTCATCCTCCATAATTGATTTAATATAATCTATAACACTGGCTTGACCCGCACGATACATAATAGATTCGATTGGTTCTTTAGGATGAACTGGTTTCCAACCGAAGTTAGAATCAAGCCTGTCGATTAGTTCATCCAGTCGCTTGTTGTGTAGCTTAAGCGTATTTAGGGAGATTTGTGTTTGCATGTTCGAAGAATGCTGGCATACGTGCTCGCTGTGTCTCAGAAAACTCAGGTGCTTTTCCTTCATACATTAAGCGATCGCTAGCATCCAGCCAAAATTTTTTGTCTAAATATCTATCCTCGGTATTTATACCTAGAGGTTTAACAATCCAGTTAATGGTGGCTTTCCTAAGTTTATCCAAAGAATTAGAAGGACGTAGACCCAGCTCACGACATACAAGGCTATTACTTCCGACGTGGATCTGTTCGTCGCGCGAAATGTCAGCAGATATTGTACGCAAAGCAGCATCCCCATTAAACCTAAAGAAAGGGAGTAGAACGAAGAAGATGGCCCGTTCTGCGACCAAAGCTTTGGTAATTGTATGGTCAGGGTGGTTAATCCAAGCATCTCTTAATAGTTTTCCTTCTTTTTCATCATTTTCATTTGTACCAAGGGCATCTGCATAGTATCCGAGAGCAAGATCATGTCTTTCTTCGTCTTTAACATTGTCCTCTAGTAGTTTTCTAGCGTTATTGGGAACATCTTTTTCAAGACCTTCCTTAATGAAGGTACCCACAGGTAGCTCCAAATGACGTGCTGCGAGCGCACGCCCAATAGTAGCTCTTGCTTCATCTTTTATTGGCCCAATGGTGGGTTTTACTGGTGACCACTTACGTTTGCGGTCTAGTAGAATTTCATACGGATGTTTTCTCATCATTCTTGACAGTCACAGGTTACAGGCTCGTTTCCGAGAATGTCCTGCAAGTAATCATCGACATCGGCTTGATCTAATGCTGCATACGCATCGGTCTTATCTTGTGTGTCCCCCATTACTTGTAGGCTATAGTAAAGGGAGGTTTGAGGCGATGCCAACCACTCTTCCACGAATTCACGATCGTAGGTTACTACATCACTCCAAGAGTTAAATGAGTATCCGTGAAGAAGTCCCGTATTATCATACATTTTCATTAGTTGATCTGCTACATGCTTGTAAGCATCCCAACCAACTTCACTAGCAATTTCTACATTGCCATAGTCATAGCTCTGTACACCAAAGGTTCCAGAGTCTCGATCTACCTTCCGACTAATCGGAGGTGCTATTTCAGGAGTAGCTGTATAGCCCTCCGTATCTTTACTTCTATATGAACATGATGCAGTAGGTGCAATAGCAAATGCCCTCACCATGTTATGTTGTTCAGCAATCTTAGTAGCGTGCCATATACCGTCTTGTAAATTAAAAGCAAGTTGATAAGCGATACCGCCTAAGTACTCACCAGTGTTGACAGCTTCTAATGCACGACCAAATTCGTCATAACTAACTCGGTATTGGTGTAATAAATTAGCTAAGCCGAGGACGCCGAGTCCAACCTGACGGTCGATATCAGCTGGCAGGTATTCTCCAGTTGCTCCAACACCTGTCCGACCATGGAGCTCGCACAGTTGGGACATACCTTCAATGAAACCCTGCTTGATGGTGCCGATGTCACAGGCTGCGAGATTGACATGTTGTAACAAGCATGTGCCGCGTGAGGGCAGGTAAACCTCAAGACAGACGTTGCCATAGATTCTGTTTCCATTGTTATCGTATTTAACTTTGTTCAGCCAGATATCACCTGACTTGATGCCATAAAGTAAGGCATCTTTTACTTGATTATTACAGCTTTGCCACCATCCGGCTTCAATATCAACACATCGTTTGACCCACGGGAGTTCCTCCCTGGGAGTAGTAATAAACTCAAGGATGTCAGGATGATTAAGGTCGAGATGAAGTACCACAGCACCGTTTTTATAGATGCCTCCTCTTCGTAATGTTTCATTGAGTGATGAGTAGATTTTTCCGAAGGATACTGGTCCAGAAGCTGTAAGACCTTTTCCGTTTTCTGCTCCTTTGGGACGGAGCTTTGATAAATGGACCGCAACTCCTGCGCCAAATCTGAGTCCATGCGATACGTATCTCCAGCTTGCTTCGATTCCATCTTTTCCCTCCATAGAATCCTCTACGACAAAGACGGTGCAGCTCACTGGGAGTCTTGATTCTGGGTTATCCAACCATGATTGGACCCGACCAGTGCGGGAAA
>VTLG01002362.1_pt1 | contig 35867 bp, 36 predicted proteins | sample 4694571 | NCBI WGS metagenome assembly VTLG01 (sample SAMN12604809, study PRJNA352737) | marine metagenome | biome: ENVO:00000447; feature: ENVO:00000209|ENVO:00000569|ENVO:01000036; material: ENVO:00002151; isolation source: viral sequences binned using virsorter ...
AGTACATGAAATGGAGGAAAGATCTACGAGCAAAGATGGCTGAATGGTGGACAGACCCACCGCTTGAACATGTTGACCGAATGGATTTGACATTCAAGGGGCCAGCTCGATACGACCTAGACAACTTGGCTGGTGCAGTCTTAGACGCAGGGCAAGATTTGGTCTGGACTAATGACAGATGCACTGTCATTCCAACCCTCAATTTGCGATGGACTAAATGCAAACCAGCCGATTCTTCTATATATCTCAAGGTGTATTGGAAATGAAATGCCCTAACTGTGGAGATGAGAAGAGTAGGGTTCTTGAGACACGGAAAGAACATGACCGTGACAAGAGAATCAGGATTTGTTCTGCTTGTTCTACCAAGTTCACAACCCTTGAGGTCGTTGTAGTTTTTGCTGGCAAGGCCGCTGGTTATACAGAAGTCAAGCCAATAGAACTAAGTACCTCGGATGTTCCAAAGGTTCCTGGTCGTTACGTGGCAAGGGAGACTGACGAATGCCTAATGGGATGCTGCCCTCAAGCCAGGGGGAAGCTTGTTCAATGGTGGAATGAAAGTCGCTGGAGTAAACACAAAGCGAAAGCGACATGGACTAAGGCTGCTTTTGATTCAAGTGTCGGGAGAGTAGCGGGATTACCTGCCTATCAGCAGGAGATTCTTGCAAGTGCTGGCATTGAATCTGGTTGGCAAACATTGAAAAGGGAATACCTCAGTAATGAAGAACAAAGACAAGAAGGGAGTCGAAGTCTTGCGCCTAAAGACTTGGCAATGCGAAACGCAATAGATCAATGGAATCAAACCTAACCATTGAAACTTTCCTCGCTGTATCTGAGATGGTTGCATCTCAGTTACGAATCAAGGAGGCAGATCGTTGGTCAACCAACATTTGCAAACTGAAGTTCGTTTCTTTCCAGACCGAATTTCCTGAAGTTAACGACCAACAATTCTTATGGGCAGCAGAACAATGGATTCAATCAGTTTCCACTCAATCTTTCGTGCGTTATCCAACGTGGAAAGAGATTATGTCACCCCTCTATCGAAGCGAGAACGGTTTGGCAAACCGAAGCTGGGGATTCAAAGAAGAATTGCCAGGTATGTGCAAGCCAACTCCCCAACAGTTGACCATGCTGCCCTCTGTTCCGAAGTCTATTGCCCCTGCCCCAGATCCTAACAATTCAGGAGCTTATGTACCTTTCACAAGTACGAATCATCCTGTCCTACCACCGTCCAAAACAAAGGGATTAACCCCAGAGGATTGGGCTAAACACCTCGAATCATGTGCCGACGAATGAAAACCATCCATCCACCAGGATCTATCTGGTACAACTGTTCCAATAACACCACCCTGATGATGGGGGAAGACGGTGAATGGAAAACCATCTATCCCTCTAAAGAGAGTCAGAATCTTTGGTCTAAACCCAAGGAAAATCTCTGGGATAAAGCTGCTCGACTCTTCAAGAAGTTGGCATGGAAAGAGTAATTGACCCAGGACAACTGCGTTCAATCCTTGAGCGTGGATTAAAAACAGGTAAATGGTCTATCACACAATTCAACAAAGGAGGAGGCGATCTTGTTTTACCCACTAAAGAATTTCTTGAAGAAAACCCTCAATTCATGGATGCAAACTTCCGAGATCTTGAGGCCTTCCGTGACTTCCACAAGCCTGGGGGAGGAGATCAGCGAATCATTTGATCGTCAAATGGATTACCCCGTTGATAAGTTGAACGACTTGCACATCAGGGGGAACTAATGGGATTCGGAAGAGATTGGAAAGACAAGATTCGCAGTCCTCTCTACGACATTGTGAACGGGCCTGTCCCTAGCTGGGGGCAAGGGATAAGCAGACCTGTTAAAGGAGAAAAGACCAGGCTCTACAAATTGACAGTCAGAGCCAAGGGGGTCGGACTAATGAAAGTAAAACTTCGCGCACCCAATGTTGAGGAGGCAATCAAGTATGCAAAGAACCGCTGGCCTGAATCGGAGGTATCCCGACGATGACTAAACGACAAAGAGTAATCGCCCAGGAGGAGGCTCCTATCTCAGCTCCTGTTGAGAGCGAGGAAGTAAAAAGAGCAAGAGAACGAATCAAAGAATTAGAACGTTGGATAGAGGAGAGGAAGAAATGAAACGTGCTTACCTCGACGCAGAACTTCTTCTCTTTCAAATGGCCGCAGCTAATGAGTTCTACACCGAATGGGACAGGGAAAATTATCCCGATGTCTATCATTATGTTTGTCGGATAGATGAAGCTAAGGTTCTTTTTTGGGAGAGAATCAATGAGTTAAAAGAACTGCTGACTGGTTATGATTTCGTTCTAGCCTTTGGGGACAAGAGAAGTTTTAGGTATAGGGTCTGGCCTCATTACAAATCGAACAGAAGGAAACAGAAACATGCCCCAGCAGGATTGCCTGAATTTAAAGAGTGGGCCAAGAAACAACTAGATCATGTCTTTCTTGAAGATGTAGAAGGAGACGATGTAATGGGCCTCCTTTGTAGAGATCTGGATGTCATAGTCTCTGACGACAAAGATATGCTTACTATCCCTGGGTTGAAGTTGAAAGGTGGGGAACTAATTCAAACATCAGAATGGGCAGCTAACTTTGCATTTTATTCGCAGGTAATGATCGGCGATACGGCTGATAATTATCCTGGTTGCAAGGGGATTGGCAAGGTAAAAGCTACTCAAGTTTTAAACAAATGCAAAACAGAATATGAAATGTGGGACGCAGTTCTTATGACTTTTCTTAAGGCTGGATTTGATTTAGACTATGCAATATCTCAAGCAAGGTGCGCTCGCATTTTAAGACCAGGGGAATACGACTTGGAAACAAGATCTCCTCAAATGTGGGTTCCCCCGATATGCTAGGGCTGGTCTACATCTTATTGTGATACAACAACTCGTTACTCCCGAACTAATTGAAAGGCTTGATGAAGTCTTTCCTGCTGTTCCTGATTCCTCAATGTCTCATCGAGAGATTGACCAACAGATAGGTACGAGGCAAGTTGTTACCTATATAAAGATGCTACTTAAAGATCAAAACTCCGAACCAATAAACCTGGAGGTTGTCTGATGTGCTTTGGCGGAGGAGGTGGCGGAACTATAACGATGCCCGATACGAGTCAGTATGACCGTATGGCCGATCAGCAAATTGCGCTGATGAAAAGCCAACAAGAAGGATCGTTAAAAGTTAAGCAAAATGAATTGAATACCGCATTAGCAGGGCAACAATCAGCCTTGACTGAGATGCGTGATTTCAAGACTGCACAAGCAGCCGATGTTCAGGCGAATGCTCGTCGATTATCTGCATTGATGGGGCCACCACCACCAGACAAATCAGCATCAGCACCAGTCCTGGGTCGAGATCGGAAGGGCGCGACAAGAGCGAAAGGTAAGAAAGGCCTTCGTGTAGATCGTGCTCGTACATCATCCCAGGGCAAAGGCACTGGTTTATCCATCACTATTTAATGCCATGTGTTTCGGAAGTCCCAAAGCTCCCAACATTGTTTATCAAGGGCCAAGTGATGCTGACATTGCTCGCAATGAGGCACAACTTGAAACTTATAGACAGCAATCCTTAGATCAACAACGAAATTTTGAAGCTCAATTGCAACGTCAAATAGACGAGGCAAATACGAGGGCTGAAGAAACTCGTACAAGGATGGAAGAACAACGAGCCGCTGCCTTGGCTCAACAAGCCGCACAACAGACTGCTGCTATTGCTGCCACGACAACTCAAACTGACGCTGGTGATGCAGCTCAAGTAACAACTGCTATTAAGAAGAAAAAAGATCCTAAGAAGAGCAGTCTTAAGATTGCATCAGGTGCAACTAGACAGACATCAGGCACTGGCCTGAACGTAGGAGTTTAATCATGTGTGGTAATCCCTTCAGAGCTATTGACCGAGCCGTTAATTGGGTCAAGAAAAAGGTGGTAAACACCTACAAAGATGTTTCTGGCATCACGAAAGTAGAACGTGAAGCGAAGAAGAAACAGCAGGAGATGGCAAGACTTGCTGCTGAGAAACAAAAAGAGTTAGATCGTATTGCTGCACAGATGGAACAGAAGGCAGCCGCCCAGAAAGTAGAGATGGACAGGCTTGCGAAGGAACAGGCAGAAGCAGGAGATGCACAAAGGGCAAGAGTTGCTCAGTTACAGACACAACAAGATCAACAGAATGCAGCACTTGCGGCTGAACAATTACAAATAGAGGCAGCAGGACAATCTCTAAGAGTGCTTGCTCAAGAAGGAACAACTAAAGCTCCTACTGCTACAAAAAGCAAGAAGCGAGGGATCGCTCAAGCAAGACAAAGATCTGTCACCCAAGATTTACGTGTTGGATCTTCTGGTCGTGGCGGCGGTGTTGGCCCTAACTTAGGAACCTAAAATGAATTACGACGGTCAAGCAGCCAAGCGGTATAGATCATTAGAAGGTGATCGAAACTATCGACTTGAACAAGCTCGAACCTCTGGTCGCTTGACCTTGCCTTATTTAATCCCTCTTAGTGATGAGGCCACTGCTTTAAGAAATCAGGATTTCGTTCTTCCTTGGAATGGCATAGGTGCTCGCGGTGTTCAGAACCTGGCCAGTAAATTACTTCTTGCTCTACTTCCACCAACTGAAACCTTCTTTCGATTCACCATTGATGAGATCGAGATGGGGAAGAATGAGCAGGCTATGTATCAACAAGGAGCTACACCTGAGCAAGTTGCTAAACAAAAATCTGAGTTCGATATCGCTTTAGCGAAATTAGAAAGAGCAGTACTACATAGTATTGAAACATCTAATGATCGAGTAGCAGTACACGAAATGCTGCTGCATTTAATTGTTGGTGGCAATGTCTTAATGTATGTTGCTGACGAAGGATTGAAGTGCTTTCACTTAAACAAATATGTCTTACGGCGTGACCCTATGGGGAACCCACTTGAGGCAATAGTAAATGAAAAGATTTCTATAGAGAACTTACCTGATTCTGCTAGAGAATTGGTAGACGAGAAAGAAGGAGAGGTTACAGGAATTGTTGACGAGAAGGGCAGATCAAAATATGAACAGAACGTCAATGTTTACACCCATATTCAATGGGAGAACAAAAGAGTTTCCTGGTATCAAGAGATCAGTGGACAAGAGGTTCCTGCCTCAAGGGGTAGCGCACCAGAGAATGAATCTCCTTGGCTTCCTATTCGCATGTACCGCATAGATGGAGACTCGTATTCTCCTGGCTATGTAGAAGCTGCTTGTATCGCTGACCTTCAAACAGCCGAGGCATTATCCCAAGCAATAACAGAAGGTGCTTTGGTTTCTGCACAGGTCAAACATCTGGTCAAGCCAAGTGGGATAGCTAATCCGAAGAAGCTCGCGGAGGCCCCTAATGGTGCATACGTCCCTGGGAATCCTGATGATGTATTTACCCTGCAAATAAATAAAGCCCAGGATCTAAATATTGCACTGCAAAGTATGCAGACAATAGAGATGAGGCTCTCGCAGGCCTTCATGCTCAATACTCCTAGGCAAGCTGAACGTGTCACCGCGGAAGAGGTGAGATTACAGGCCCTTCAGCTCGAACAAATGTTGGGTTCCGTTTATGCCATCCTGACTACAGAGTTCCAACAACCCTACGTCTCTCGCAAGTTAGTGCTACTTACTAGAAGGGGTAAGATGCAGAAACTACCTGACCAGTTGGTACGCCCAGTTGTCAGTGTAGGACTGGCTGCTGTAGGTAGAGGGCAGGATTTAGAAAAGACTGCTAGATTCATGCAAATACTGCAGCAAACCCTAGGGCCAGAAGGTATCACTACCTATGTTGACCCTTCTGAATTGATTCGTCGTCTGGCTAGTTCTATGGGTATGGATCTTGTAGGGCTAATCAAGAGTGAGGAGCAATTACAGCAAGAGCAGCAGCAACAACAACAGATGATGCTTGCTCAACAGGCAATGGCTTCACCAATGGCTGACCCTAAGAAGCAAGCTGAGGCTGAGGCTATCGCTGCAGAACAACCCCCCGAACAACCACAATGACATCATCAAATCTCGCTGACTTAGTAGCACCAGGACAAGAAGAGCTGCTAGAGAATATTGCTGAAGAAATAGAAGCGGAAGACAAAGGGGAGGGAGCCGAAACTCCTGAACAAGTCATGGAGGAAGGGGGAGAAGAAGAACTAATAGGAGGCAAGTTCAAATCCCAGGAAGATTTATTAAATGCCTATAAGGAATTAGAAAAGAAACAAGGCGAAGGATCTAACGAAGAGCCTGAACAAAAATGGGAATACGAGAATGTCAAGCCAGAGGAATACACAGAAGAAATTGGAGAAAAGATTTACGGAAAAGGACTAACTGATTCATTCACAGCAGCAGAGATCAATCCACTGGAGATGGCAGAGAAGGTGTATGCAGGCGAGGACGTTACCGAGTATGTAAATGCTCTGGTAGATAAAGGTGGTCTGCCAGAAGGTGCAGTCATTACTTATTTGTCTGGGATTGCAGGCTCTGCCTATGAAAAGAAAGGAGGGGCTGCAGTTGAAGCACCTGAGTTAACAGAGGCTGATGCTGTTTCTATTAAAGCCGTAGCTGGTGGCGACAAAGGTTTCGATGACCTAAGCAGATGGATGTCGACAAACTTGAGTCAGTCAGACCTTGACGGTTATAACGCTGCGATTGATTCAGGGAATGCAGCAGTAGCTAAGTTCGCTGTTCAACAGATGGTTGCAAGGAAAGGAAGCCAGTCGGAACCACAGTTGATTAGCGGTGGATCTTCCGTTGCTACAGACACATTCCAAACAGATCGAGAAGCACTGGAAGCTAGGAACAAAAGAGATTCAAGGGGTAAGTTTATGTATGAAACCGACTCCAAATACAGAGCTTGGTACGACAAAACATTAGGCAGATCGGACGTCTTTGGTTAGTATTGCTATACGAATTGATCTCATCTTGAGTAACTAATAGAGCCTCTTGCGGGAGACAACTTTATTAGCCAGACAAGGGAAGACATTTCGCCTTCTCTTTAATTAGTAATGGCTAACGCCTCGCTAGACCGTATTGGTCAGATTAAGGGAACGGGCGCAACCGACGCTCTGTTCCTGAAATTAGGAATTGCAGAATTACTTTCTGCATTTGATCGCTCTTGTGTATTCAAGGGAAAGGTCAAAGAACGCAACATCAAAGGTGGAAAATCAGCAGCCTTCCCCGTAAGCGGCAAGGCAAGCGCGGCCTACCACACACCAGGCAACCCCATACTTGGGGCGACTAACAGTCCTGGTGACCGTAATGAAGAAGTCATCAATCTTGATGGTCTATTGATCGCCGATCAGGTGGTCTATGACATCGAAGAAATGATGAATTATTACGATGTTAGGCAGGACATCACTCATCAGTTAGGGCAAGCCCTCGCTATTGAGTGGGACAAGAGAGCTGCAAGGGTTATCCATGCTGCTGCGTCAAGAACTACTGAGCCTTTGGCTAAGACTCTTAACGCTGACAGAACTGGTCATGCCCAGACTCTTTCCTCTGGATACGCCGCTGCTACTAAGAATGCCAAGGGCGATGAACTGATCGACAAGATCAGCTCTATCAAAGTTGACATGAAGAAAGCAGACGTACCTACAGATGACGTCATTGCTGTTGTTGGCCCAGAAGAATACGACTTCTTACTGGATTCAACCAGGGCAATTAACACAGACTTCAACTCTGGTGGTGGAGAGAATGGTTCCTTCTCTTCTGGTCGTGTATTGCGTGTCAAGGGGATCGACATCTATGAGTCGAATCATGTAACCCAGGCCGCATATACCAATGTCGCGAGTGATAAGAACACTGCTTATGCACAGAACCTTTCTAAGTGCAAAGCTCTTGTGTTCCATAGAGATGCAATTGGTGTCTTGACACTGAAATCACCAAGCCTGCAGGTAACTCCTCAAGGCGGAGATTTCAATATCATGTACCAGTCCAGCCTCATGGTTGCTCGTATGGCTATTGGTATGTCTGTACTACGAGCAGAATGTGCAGGTAAGATTTCTATCCCATAGAATCTGTTAGTGCATTGGTCTGCATTAAAAAGTCCCTGTCGAAAGATGGGGGCTTTTTTCTATTAACCGATAACATGGACATATATATATATGCAGCTCACCTATGGGCTATGCCAACCAAAGCAAAACGCCAGGCAAAACAACTCTTCTTGAGGCAGTAAATATCTGTCTCCAGAACATTGGCGAACAGCCTGTCAATACTTTAGAAAATCAACAATTAGTCGAAGCTATGATGGCAGAGACAACGATTCTTGAGTTTCATAAAGAAGGACAAAGTAGAGGCTGGAGTTGGAATACAGAAGAATTATTTCCTTTCTCAAAAAATGCTTCCAATGAAATAGAAGTTCCAACGAATGTTGTTAGCTGGTCGCCCGACTCTTACGAATGGGCTGGGAGATTTCAACTAAGAGGGCAACGAGTTTATGACACAGAGAACAGAACCTATGCAATAACGGACACAACTATCAGCGAGCTTAAAGCTGATGTGACCTGGCTCCTTACTTGGGATGAATGCCCAGAAGCTTTCAACCGTTGGGTCACAATTAGATCAGCAAGAGTATTCAGTGATCGTGTATTAAGTGATGATTCAATCTTCAAATACACAGCTCTTGACGAATCGAATGCCCTGACAGAACTACAACGAGTAGAGCTAGAACAAGCCGATGCGAATAGTCTTACAGGTGGGCCTGGGCTTAACCCGTTCAGCACTTATTCTCCAGGTCTAGGACTTCTCGGTAGAAACAGGGGGTATATCCGTGGCTAATCTTGCTGGTTACACAATCCCGAATTTAATTCAGGGAATCTCAATGCAACCTGATGCTTCGCGTGAGCCAAGCCAGGGAGAGATTCAGATCAATGGAATGTCATCTCTCGCCGAAGGATTAAGGAAGAGAGAGCCAACACAAGTAGTCAGGAAAGTAAGCACTAGCGCATTCGGAGATGTTTATTTCCACCAGATACTCAGAGATTCACAAGAACAGTATCTAGTTGTTGTTGGTAAAACAGCCGTCAAAGTGTTTGATCTCGCAGGTAACGAGAAAACAGTTAATGCAGCGACGGGAGCTTATGACTATTTCACTTCTGTAGTTAGTGCGAAATCAGATATTAGAGCAGCAACTATTGCTGATTACACCTTTATCTCTAATACAAAAGAGATACCAGCAATGAAGTCCAACACGGCTCCTGCTACGGCAAGGCCTGCTGCTCACGAAGCATTGGTATGGGTAAAAGCTGCGAACTATGGACAGACTTACAAAGTTAATGTAAATGGAACACTGGCAACTATTCAGACCGCAGTAGCACCAGTCATTGTCAGCGGTGGCACTACTACTGAGAATAGAATCAGCACAGCAGAAATAGCTGAATCAATAAAAACTGCATTGGCTAGTGTCTCAGGAGTAACAATCACAAGAAACAAAAGTGTTCTCCATCTGACTTCAGCAAGTGCAATTACCCTTTCAGCAGAAGATGCCAGAGGTAATGCTGATATCACAGCTATCACTAATACTGTTCAAGCCTTCACAGACCTACCAACTATTTCTCCTACTGGTTATCAAGTAGAGATAGCAGGAGATCCAGGTAATAACTTCGATGGATATCACGTTCAATTCGTTCCACGTTCAGGGGCAGGAACTTTCGGAGAAGGTGAATGGGAAGAGACTGTAAGACCTGGAGATAAATATATTATTGATGAGGATAAGATGCCTCATATTCTTGTCAGAAAACCAGACGGAACATTTTACTTTGGCCCTGCGGATGGAAGCACAGTAGGAGGAGTTGAACTACCAGCGTGGGGGAACAGGACAGCAGGAAATACAACAACTGCACCTGACCCAAGTTTCATCGGCTTTGCTATTCAAGATGTATTTATTTATAAGAACAGATTAGGATTCCTGGCTGATGAAAATATTGTTTTAAGTAGGGCAAGAGAGTTCTTTCAGTTCTTCCCTGAAACAGTAACTGGAGTATTGGACTCAGATCCGATTGACCTACAAGCTAGTAATACCAAGGTGTCTGTACTCCGATATGCTATACCTTATCAGGATGAATTAATAATCTTTTCTGACCAGATTCAATTTAGATTTAACGCAGCGGAAACAATACTTACACCAGCCAGTGCTGTGATTACCGTTCTAACTCAGTATGAAATAGATCCTGATTGCAGGCCAATTCCTGTTGCTGGCACGATCATATTCTGTCAGGCCAACGGTCAGTGGTCACAGTTCCGAGAGTTCAGTGTTCGAGGAGCTGGTACTGCACTGGTCGCCGATGCTTCTGATTTAACTGGCTATGTCAGCAGCTTTATTCCTTCTGATGTCTTCAAGCTAAGTGGTAATGATACAGGCAACTCTTGGTTCTCCTTATCTTCTAAAACGGATTACAAAGACAGGATTTATGTATTCAAATATTTTTACAGGAACACAGGGCAAGGAGCTGAGAGAGCACAAAGTAGTTGGAGTTACTGGGAATTAACAGGAGCCGACGAAATACTTTCCCTCTTATGTGTAGAGGAAATTCTTTATTTATTAGTCAGGTATGGTACTGATATATGGTTAGAAAAGGTAGCAGTTTCAGACAGGTTGAGTGATGTGACTCCTGCCCCTTATCCAATGATGTTGGATAGAAGAGTTACTACAAAAAATGAAAGTCAACATTCAACAGTTCGAGTGTCTGCAGGAACATATAACGCAATAACAAAAAAGACGACTTGGACTCTGCCTTATACCGTCGCAGCAAAAACAGAAGCTTGGTCTGCCTACGATACTTCCAGTTCAGCGACATTAAATGGTGGAGTATTACTAGGAACAATTACAAGTGGAAACACAATAACTGCAGACGGTGATTGGTCGGCCTCTGATGTATATTTTGGGGAGCCATATAACTTTAGATATAGATTTACCAAGTTCAAATTATACAAAGAAATAGGAGGAGGAAAGGCTGCTGCGAATACAGAGAGGACACAAATAAGACATGCTAATCTTCGCTTCCATGAAACTTGGTATTTCGAGGTCAAGGTAATGGCAGAGCGCAGAGACACCGCCGTATATAAGTACGACAGGACAACAATTAATGTTCGTAATTCATTACTAGGGACAGCAATGCCTGGGGGATGGGACGTAGACGACAAGAGGTATTATGAAGGAGTATTTCGTGTGCCGATTGCAAGCAAAGGAGAGAATTGTGTAGTTGAAATACACAATGATTCTGCTCATCCTTGTAAATTTAGCACCTGTGAATGGGTTGGTTTAATAACAAGTAAGGCAAGGAGTATCCAGTGAGACAAGTAGACGGAACCGCAGAGAGAATCATGTATATCTCTGACAATCTGCGCGAACAAGACAAGATAGAAGTCATGGCTAGTCATGGCAAAGACGCTAAAGAGGCCTGTCTTGAGAGTTGGACTTACAGTCAAATCGCTATGTGTTTTGAAGGAGATGATGGGAAGCCTGTTGGGATCTGGGGAGTCAGCGATTGGGGCGAAGAGTTGGGTCAGATTATTTGGATGCTTGGCACTGATGAGTTAACAGCAACACCTAATCACAGAAAAGAAGTAACTCGATTAAGTAAAGCTGCTGTTGATGGACTTCTCGCTAATGGATGCAATTACCTGCATAATTGGTGCATGGCAGAAAACAAGACATCCCTAAGATGGTTACGTCATCTTGGATTTACGATTGAAGACCCTGAAGAATTTGGGGAGAACGGCGAATTATTCTGTCACTTCTATAGGAGGAACTAATGGTTGCTATTACCACTGCAGGTTTAATCCTTGGGGGAGCACAAGCAGGTCTTGGCGTCCTGCAAGGCATTGCTGGTTATAACGCCAAAGCACAGGAATATAAAAATCAAAAAGCTTTTCAAGAAGCTAATTCAAAGTTTGCCTCATGGCAGGCAGGCTTTAATGCACGGATATCAGATGCAAATAAACAACATGATTACTGGAAAGATACTGTTAATTACAATCGTGAATTTGCCTGGACTAACTCACTGAGGAATGTTGAACTTAATAGATCAATAGCTCAAGCTGAAACAGTGGCTGAGACGAGAGCCGCAGCAGGAGCTTCTTATGTAAGGGATAGTGAGGCTATCAGTCAACAATACGCAGAAGCTTCAATGCAAGAAGCCGTGGCAGCAAAACAATATAAATGGAGATCACTACAGGCGCGAGCGAGTGCTCAAGTTTTAAATCAGGAAGGAGCTTCTGTTGATCGAATTATTAATGATTACTCCCGACAAGAAGGAGATTATTTAACGTTAATGGATATCAATACAAAACTACGAGGGCGACAATATACGCGAACGCAGGCAGGGCAAATTGCTGGTTATATCAGTAATTGGAACAGTCAATCCTTCTATGAGGAACAACCGTATATGGACCCACTTGCACCGTTTGCACCATTGCCTACGTTGATAACACCAGCACCTCCTACTTACACAGGAGGCAAACCAAGCATGGCCGCGGCAATGTTGAACGTTGGTGCTGGAATATTAGGAGGGGCGACTACTGCCATAGGCATCTCTAAACTGGGAGGAATGACTCCTGGCGGCAAGGTCGTTAACCCAGGAGGAACATTCGCGAAATGAAAGAACTACCTTTCGGTCAAATAACCCCAGCAGCAAAACCCATTGGTGCTTTCGCTACTCCTGCAAAAAGGAACGTAGCTGGGGCAGCTAAACCAACACTGCTTGGCGATACACAAAAGATCGTCAGACAACAAATGATGGGTGTTGGTAGTTATCAGGGTTATAACCAATGGCAGGAATTATCAACCGCATTAGGGAATGTTGGTGCTCAGGTTCCCAAGTTTGGAGAATCTTTGATATCGGCGATGGCAGCAGAGAATGAATCAATAGGAACAAGAGAAGCATATAAAGCAGCGCAGAATCAAACTGCAAGAGCGATGATATCCCTGCAAAATCAGAATGAATTAGCAGCAGGGAATGCAGGTGCATTAATAAATAGGCTTGAAAAGATTGATCCTATTGGTGCTGAATTAGCAGAGACAACTAATGTCCATCGACTGATCGGGCGACGCAAAGTAATGGCTCAATTAGCAGCCTACGAAATAGACGACATCCTAGATAAGGACTTGCAAGACAATGCGGAGTTTCTTTCTACATTGCCAGAAGGATCTGCTGAATTAGTAAGAAGAAAATCTAGCCTAACAAGACAAATCCAAAAAAAATATGGCCTGACAGGAGACGAGCCTGAATACTATAAATATGTAGTTAGTGAACTAAACAAATCCTGGGATAACTATAGAGACAAACAATCAAAGTTATATGAATTTGAGTTGCAGAGAAATGTAAAGAACGGAACAGTCGCTCAGGTGAAAACCTTAATGGAAGGGTACGTCAAGAATGGAGTGACTGATCTTGATGGCAACGTCCACATGCCAGGTTCACCGAAGTGGACAGAGATTGCAGGTATTTCTCTGACAACAGCTATCGACAAGCAGCTCTCTGTCTTGGCAGGGAAACAAAGAGAAGATGCTTGGAAAGCAATTAGGGAAGAAATTATTCCTGCTTATAACAACGAGATAACAGGTTCTGTTATTTCAGAAATCAGGCTAGGTAGTGCTAGAGATCCGTGGGAAAAAAGACCGAAGCTTGGCGACAGTATGCCTGGCACTGTTTTAGATCTCAGGGTAGAAGGCCTAGAAAATACACGAAAGCTGTACGAACAACGAGAGAAAAATTTTGAAAGGAAAGGAACTGAATTGTATTACGCGCCTGGTGGGCCATCCGATTTCATTGTTGGCACTAAAGAATGGCAGGAGGCTATCGAGAAATTTGAACAACACCCTGACCTTAAAGGATGGAGAGGGATAAAAGCCTGGGTCGTTAAAGAATCCGATACTGAAAGAAAGTATGAAGCAAAAGTCGAGGCAGAAGATCCTCTTGATTTGGCAGTTGAGGAAGGGACTTTTATAGATAGTTTGACGCCTGACAAGTTGAAGATGGATAGAGCTGAATTAATAGCAGAAGCAAAGGCTATAGCTAAAAGATATCCATTGGAAGACCAGCCAGAAGCTTTCAAGAGGCTGAGAGACGCAATCAACGACAGGGCAGAACTGTACTCGAAACTTCCATCAGGAGTAAGTTCAAAGGTTAGAGATGAAGTGGCGCGAGATTTACAAGACAAAGAGATCCTGAAACTAGATAAAAGGAAAGGATATCAAGGGGGCCTTAGTCTTGGATTAGATCAAGAATCTGCACTAGGGAGAAGTGGAACTGAATTTAGAGCCTACGCAAATGCCATAAAAGATGGATATACAAATGCCATCACTAATGGATTCCTTGAATGGAGAACAGCCAACCCAGGAGATGAACCTACTCAGGTAGAACAAACAGCAATCATAAGGAAGGCTGTTTCTACATTTAGAGCTTCTGATGAGTTTAAACAATTAAGGAATCAAGCTCTAGGCCTCAACGAAAAAGGAGAGAAGCCTATCCCAGCGGGAACAGTATTAAGCCCAGAACAACTTCTGGAGAAGTATGGGCCTGCTGATGATGCGGGTGATGCAATGGATGGAGGAGGTTCTCTTCCAACAGGTTCAGGAATAGTAGAAATAAAAGGGCCACAAATTAAAGATTACGCATCAGGATTCTCTGATCGAAGAGTTAGGTTGTTCAGAATGCAGCCGTTAATGAAAGCAACTTGGCTTGTAGATGAACTTACAAATGTTCAACAAGGTAATTCATATAGCCCTGAACTTGAAAGCATGGCAAAAAGGGCGAAAGTACATCCTGATCGGGTACTTCTTGAACAATTAAAGTTCTACGACAAGACACTAGATCCAGAAGGAAAGATCAAAATTTTCTTGCAAAATAGAATTAACAATAGAAATAACAATCAAAAAGTATCTGCCTCTTATGTCCAAGGAAAAGGTAATTGGGTAGCGAATATGTTCTTTGGTGGGCCAGTATCAGCAGCAACATTAGATTCACAATTGGCCCAGGTTCGCCCTCCTGTTGTCTTGTCTAAGGAGAAAAATAACTACAAAAGAGCAACAACAAACTTCTTTAAAATCTACGACCTAGCAAAAGAATTAGGCATCAAGTTCCCAGAGGTTGCTGCAGCCCAAATGGGGGAGGAGTCTGGTTGGGGCTTAACAGAAAGTGGAAAGAATAATTACTGGGGATTAAAAGCGACTCCAGATGAAATGAAAAGAGGCGAAGGCAGAATGAGAACAACTGCAGAACAATTCACCCCAGGGGTGGACACGATGTTAGACCAGCCATTCAAGGACTTCGACAGTATCAGATCTGCTTTGCTTCAATACAAGAAACAATGGAACGATGATTTCATGGGCAGAAAAGGAACAGTAAATGCAAAGACAGCAGCAGAAGCCGTTAAGTTATTGAAGAAGAATGGTTACGCAACAGGCGAAACCTACGTTGAGAATATTATGAACATCCTCAAAGATTTTGAAGGAGAATATGGAGATCAATCATCTATAGGAGGAGACACAATGGTTGCACTACACGACTACCAGAAAGATCCTTATTTAAGGAAAACTATTATGGAGATTATTAATACTCCTGGGTATGACCCAGACACAGTAAGAGAGGCGCAGCGTCAGCTACTGCGTATGAACCAAGGCCTTCCCCGTTTCCCTTAAGTCATGCCAACACCTTTTAATCTGCCTGACTTAGATCAGGACGAGCTGTTTAATCTGCAGCCTGAACAGCTCTCTTCTGGAGAAAAGAAAAGATCGTATCAAGAAACTGGTGAGGCTCGCGGTGGAATAATCAAGCCATATCTGCAGTTCAAGCACATGCTTGATTCTCCTGATGTTGTAGCAGGAGCAATCCAAGGCCCGTGGAATGCAATAACAAATCTTGGAAATGCTATTGGAGACAAGATTCAAGGGAAGCCTATTGATATCAGCGATAACTATTTACATATATCAAACGAGGCAGCGAGAAGAGCAAACATTCTTGGTAGACCTCTCCAATATTTTCCAAAGGACGTACAAGAAAAACTTAGCTGGACTGGACTTGAAGGTGAGGAAACTACAGCTTCTGATGATTATGGTTTGGGTGCTGGTGGTGTTATTTCAGGAGAAGCTATTGGTTGGTACACAGGTTCAAATTTTCTGAAATATGGAGGACTTGCCCTACGTCAAATCAATAGATTGGGCTGGCTCAAAACTCTTGCTCAACATGCCGCAAAATATAAAAGATTAGACAAAGGACTCGATGTCGTACAAGCAGACAGAGTAAGAAAATGGATTCAGAGAGCGCAATTCGGTGGTGGAGCAATGACTCAGGCGGCTTTCGTTGCCCCTTTCATAGATCAATCAAATGGAAACTTCGCCAATGTTTCAGAGGAGATGCTGACGGAATGGTTTGGTTCAGACAAGATTCCATTCTTTGAAACAGGTGTTCAATGGAAGGTTCCTTTCCAGGTAGAAGAAGGAGACAACTATCTTGATTCAACCTTCAAAGGAGCATTTGCTGACGGCATTCTCCCCACAATGGGAATACTTGGGATTGCATTGCCTTTCAGAAAAGCATTTGAATTAGCAAATGATGCGAGGACTCCCTCGGTTTACAGATATGCAGAAGTTATGGATGAGATGGCCAATACAGATATTGGCCCTTATAAGTTTGGAACTGGTGGAACTGATACGACACCTGTCCCTAAACCTCCAGCTCCAAGCGGAGATCTTCCCCCAGGGGTAAGAGGTGGAGATCTTGATAGCTATCTTGATAGACCAGGCTCCTTAACTCAATACGACTCTGCAATCAGCAGAGCAATTTCAGATCGAACACAGGTAAAACACGTAGAGAAACAAAGAGACTGGCTGCAAAAACAAGGATTGATAGAGCTAGGTGAGAACGGTCAGTGGGAAATAGTTGTCTCAGATTCTGCTGTCAACCAAGACGTCAAACTGATGTTTGATCGAATCAGGAGACAACGTGGAACTCTGATTCGTCAACAAACTTTAACTGGAGAAGACTTATCAGAGCAATTCAATGAGCTAGACAAAATGGAGGAAGACCTAATAGAGGCTGGTCTTTCTGGGGAACAAATTGAGATGCCAGAAGGAGTACTTCAGAAGGAATATGAACAACTTGACTTGCCAGATACACGGCCAGAAATGGATACTTTCTTGGCTCAATTGAATGAACTAAGTGATAAACAACTAAGAGATATAGAGAGAAAAGTAAATCTGCCAGCAATGAGGGCAGCTAAACAAATCAAGTTGCAAACGGCTGAAGCTGAAATAAGTCAAATCGAACTAGAGATTAAAGATATCCAAGAGAAAATTGAACTAGGAAAGGAACAAGGAGGATATACAGCAGTTGGAGGCAAGAGACAACTTAACAAAGCAACTCAGAAATTAGAAGAAGCAAAAGGGGAATTAGTAAAGTTACAAGAAGCTCAAACAACAGAAACTCTTGTCGGCCCACAAATAGATCTGTCTCTGGAAGGAGATCTTACGGTGGCTCCACCTGCGGAAATCCAAGTACCACCAAAGAGAGCACAAATAGAATGGGTCAATAGAGACAGTGAAGCCCTTGTAGAAAGAGAAGTTCAACGCAAGGAAATTAGTAACACAAAAGAAAAGCAAACCACAGTTGATCCTTGGTTTAGTGATGCAGCAGCAGATCAAACTATTGATGTCCAAGGAACAAGAATAGACGAACCTTTAAGAGAGTTCTTTACAACTAAAGAGGGTGCGTTCTTACTACCAGAGGAAGCACCTGCAGCAGATCTTGAACCAGTTTCGTCTGCATTAGCAAAAGCAGATCCTCAGACTCCTCTCCGTTTCTTTATTAGACAAGCACCTAAGAGTGAACAGGCAGGTATAGCATTCAACCGTCTTATTGATGCTTTCGATAAGTTTGCAGAAGGCGCACCAGGGGGAGCAAAGAGAGCAGCAGGCTTAGGCCCAGTCAATACAGTTGGAGACTTTGTAAATATCCTCAACATCGGAAGAGTTGCTATTGAAGAAGGAACTCAAAAAGCCCTTAGAGATGCTGAGACAACAGAAAAATTCCGCAGGTATATCGCGCCGTATTTATCGAAAGCTGCGAAGCTTGCAATCAAAAGAGCCATTGCAGATATTGACAAGACCAAGATTTACTTCAAAGCATTAGAACTTGAGATCAAAGGATTAATAGAAGCTGGTGACACTATTGGAGATATCGCAGAAAGAATTAGAAAAGGCGACCTTATAGCCAGAGAAAACGTTAGGAAGTTAATCGGAAAACCTAAGAGAGCAAAGCTAGGCGTCACAAGAAAAGCCACATGGGACAAGAGACTCGCGAACATAGACAACCAGCCTATGCCTGGACAAAAGGCAATGCAAGGTTGGTTTGAAAACAGACAGAGGCCAGACCCTGAAGGCCCAACCCTTGCCGAATACAGGAATGAACTAACTCGACTACATAGGGATGATTTAAGAGACTTGGCGGCTCCTACTAAGAATCCAGAGATAGATGCAATCGTAAAAGCAAATACAGGGAATAGAGCTAGACAAGCAAAGAAAGCAGACATCGTTAATGCCTTCGTTGAGTATTACGAAAAGACAGGTGAATGGGGCATGTTCTGGGGGAAAGATGACGTCTTCTTAGAGATGGCAGCAGATCCGTCAGATCCTTTCATTCTTCCTCCTGGGGAACAGGGTGCTTTAAATCTTGGTGATACATCTACGACCAGTCGAATGGAGAAGTTCGTAGATGCAGATGGAGTTGAGTCAATGGCTCCTGTTACTGACTACAAACCAAGAGGAATACCAGCAGAAGAAAGAGAAGCAATTATCAAAACCATATTGGAAAGTGCTGTCAGGAATGGAGAAATTCAACCACCATTCTCCCCACTCCCCGATAGGCCTACTACAACCTTCAATCAAGGCTCACTCCTTGATGACTTAATGGCAGACGAGACAGGTCAACTCTCCTTTATGTATTCGACTGACCAAGTTCCTACCTACAAAGCAGGAGGAAAAAATGAGGCAGCATTAGTAGAAGAGATGCGTTTGCGTTGGGAATATCAGGCACTTGATAACGAATCAAGGATCGCCCAAAAAAGGGCATATATGGAGAACTTGGGTTGGGATAAATTGCCTTGGGAAGAGCAAAAGAAAATCGGCCTTATTCCTCAAAGTGCCTATCGCCTTGGAGGAGAAGATCTAACAGATCCTGTTCTTGGTCGGTTCATTACTAAAGACACCCGTTACAGCATTAAGGGAGAAGACCTGCCAGGAGGAAGCGTTCAGTTCAGCACAAGTAACCCTGTTGAAATGGCTGCTAAATCTGCAGACATTCCTTATGGTGATATTCCAGAAGCCGTCCCACCTAAAGCTCCACCCGAACAAAAACAATGGATAGATACAGGAGAAGTCGTATCAAAAGAAGAGGCTGTTCAATACAACGCAGCCAAGAAAGCAGAGAAACCTAAAGCCAAAGGCAAAAAAAGAGGGACAATAGAGGAGCGTCGAGCATCGAAGCAAGTTCTAAACGAGTTAGACAAAGCGGAGGCTGAAGCCAACGCAAGACTTGAAGCCCTCAAGAAACAATCCAATGGAGGTATCTGTCAATGACCGACTGTAATGACATCAACGAACAGATTCGTAAACAAGAAGAAGAACTTGAACGCATCCGAAAGATGCGAGATAAACAACAGGCTATTGATGACAATCTAAATACATCATCTTCTCCTCTTAAGAAGAAAAATTTCACTGTTCTAACTGCAATTGATGGTTCAGAAATGACTGTCAATTTTGATGAATGGGCGGCTAGGGCAGAAGAGATGGCAATGGAATTAAGTGATCCCAAGCTGGAAAGAATGATTAGTGAAGGCCTTGCAAAGCAACAACGACCTGTAGGGAGAACAGGTCACATGATTAACTTCGCGATGATAGATCCGACAAAAGAGAACTTTGCCAAGGTTCTTGAGTTGGAAATGAGAACGTGGAGAGAAACCCCAGGGGGAAAAGAGTTACGTCGACCCTTCACACAACATGCAGCAGGAAGAGCCGTTCTTTCCATGATGCAGAGATTCGGTGGGGATGGAGGAATAGACCCACGATTAGCCGCCAAACATTTTGAGAAACAATTACCTGGGATTCATAAATTACCTGTAACTGTCTACACAGCAGCCAAGTTCAGACATGAGTCTTCCATGTTGTTAGCTGATGCACTGGAAGACGCAGCGAATGCAATAGAAACAAACATACCAATACCTGATGCTGCTATTGCTCAGTTAAAGGCAGTCACAGGCTGGGCGCATTACTTTGAACAACTTGACTCAACAATTAGAAGAAAAGTTGGACAAGGATTACAGTCTCTCCAGAAAGATATGGAGAACGGTATTGAGATACTTGATATAGATAAAGACATCACAGAATTAAGTTGGGATGAAATCACTGGTGATAGTTTTCTTGCTCAAGTTATTGACCATATAAATAAGGAAGACCCACTTAAATTAAGAAAACTAGCTACAGCAAAAAGGCTGCTTGCTATTAATGAAGCTCCTATCAATGAAAGTGCATTTGCTGGACAACTGCGACTCCTTAATCATTACCGAAGGGGCAATCTATTTACCTCTATCGCAACACATATAAGAAACGTTGCGTCAGGAACACTGGTTGGCTTTGATTTCTTTGCAAGAGATCTAGTTAAAACAGCCTTATTAACTGACTTTGAAACTGCGCTAAAAGCTCATGGACAAATGAATAAGCAGTTTCTAGGTGATTGGCAGACAGCCCTAAACAATGCCTCAGAAGCTTTCAAGACAGGGAGGCAAAGAATGGGTGGTAGGAATTTGAAAGAAGTCAGCCCAGAAGTAATGCAAGATTCCAAAATCTTTATAGATACGACTATTAATAATGCTTGGGATCGGATGTTCAACATGGAGGGAGTCGAAGAATCTCCTGCTGCAGGGCTTGCCATGCTGAATTTAATTAATGCTGGCTGGAGAAAGATGCTCGGCAAATATGTCAGCGAACAATTCTTCGTAGAATCAATGCAAGGAGACTGGGGATACTTCCCTTCCTATCGAGCACTTGGCGCAGAAGATGAACTTGTAAGGGGAACTTGGGGAATGTCGAAAATTCATATAGAAGCATTTAGGGAAGGATATGAGATAGCAAAGGGTTCTCCAATGCCAAGTGAAAACTTAGGAGACAGGTTGCGAGGAGGTTCGATGGGTGGACAATTTATGGGGCCATCAATGAACAAAGAAGAAGCTTATGTATTTGCCCAGCAATATGCAGATGATGCAGTAGAAAAGGCTGTATTCAATATTGAGAAACAATTCTCAGATGAAGATTTAAAGAAACTACGTTTCAGCGTTGGGATGCCAATAGGGGAGAGCATGGATAATGACACCCTTCGATTGCATTTATTCAACCAACTTCAAGGAGTCCCAAACACCACAAACAAATGGGGTGCGATGTTAAAGCAGAGAGGAGATGAAGTTACCTTTACACAGAAATTCACCAATAAAGCAGAAACAAGGCAAATAGGAAATGCAATGCAAATGATGAGGAGAAATCCTTATGTCTCCTTAGCTATGCCAACTTTCCAAACAGGAGCAAATGGCATTGGATGGACAATTGATAGAAGCTTAATAAGGAACTTAGAAAGATGGGCGAGAAGAGATTTTATGAACGCAAGAGGTCGTTCGCCTGGGCGAGAGGAATTAGCAGATATAAGAGCAGGACTTATTGTTGCCCTCGGAATGGCAACATTTGGAATAGCACTATCACAGGCAGGATTAGTAAACAGCGGATATTCCCCAGATCCAAGAGAGAGAGAAAGACAAAGGACTGCTGGATTCGTTCCATATAGCATTACTTCCCCGAACTGGACTGGAGATCCTCAACTAGCAGTCAAAACTCAAGTAGGAAGCGTTGACTGGTTTGATTTGCAGATGTTGCAACGTGACCAATGGGATGCAGTAACAGGAGGCTTTATGAGCCATGACGATCATCGAGGAATGATGCCTGAAATTATCAATGCTTATGGTTCGTTCCTAAGACAAAAAAATATGCTGAGAACTTTTGTTGACTTCTATGATGCGTTCCAAGACAACGACGGAAATGGAGAGCAATGGGTCAAGGCCTTCTCAAGTGTTAGTAATGGGATGTTCCCTGCACCCACTGGACTTTTAGGGAATATAGATCGCATGTTCGAGGCAGATGATGCTGGACTTCAAAACACTAGAAGACGGTATATGACCAGTGAAGAGATGACGGCAATGGAGAAAAATGAGATATGGAATGGACTAAGGCCCATCCGATCTTTCTTGGAAAAATCTGTCAACAGTATTCCTATTGCTGATGATATTTGGCCTGCACCAAAATCAAAGGATTGGTTGGGAACAGAAACCAGAGCAAGATTCCTTGGCATTCCTGCTGACAAGGCGGTTCCTTTTACACAAGTCATTGTCCCTAACGACCCCCTTTATCACTGGTTAGAGAAGCATGGAATAGGTTCAAAGCCTTGGCCTGATGGAAAGATTTCACAGAAAGTAGACGATCAGTTCGTTGAGATTCAACTAGGGCAAAACAAAGTAGAGACATCTATCGGAAACATGGGAGAAGAAGAGTTCTTCAGAGAAGCCATGCACAGCACTCCAGGGAGTGCAGAGACTCTTTATGTTCATATTCCTATGAGCCAAATTACTGTTGTAGAAAGCTTGTTAGGAAGATCAATGGAAAGATTGGTCGAAGGTAAAACGATGACAGAAGCCTTAAGACTGATATCAAAAGACCCTGATTACAACGCAGCATTAGAAGGAGGAATCCTTGAAACTCCAGAGGGGCCAATTAGTACAAAGAATATTTCTCCAAGCCTTACCCAGAATCCAGGGAAAGGACTCTCATATAGACAAAGCAGAGATAAATACCAATTGTTATTACCTGTTAATGCCATTATCAACTATTACAAGCAAATCGCTTTGGGCCGTTTAATCAATGAAGTCCCGTCATTCAAAGAAAGAATCAATGCTCTATACGAACAAGAAGCACAGAGGGACATCCTAAAATTAGAGTCCAGTCCACAAGGAGTTGGTTATCAGTAGCCAAATCTAATATCATAGGGCGAAAGCCCGTTCACTCACATGGGGAATTATGGCAGTTCAGTCTTACGTTGAATACGACAATACAGGAGGAAGTCTTACTCAGTCATCCTTCTCGACCTCCCCGATTGGTTCAGATTATCTGTTAAAAAGTCATGTCAAAGTCTATTATGGACGCGATCAAGTAGCAGAAACTCACGATCAATTATTAGTAGATAGAGCTGGTGGTGCGCCTGGGTCAGGGAAACATTATGAATGGACAAACGCAACAACCATAAGACTGATCGACGCTAGTGGTAATGCACAAAACCTAGCGAGTGGAAAGCTGCTAACAATTGTCAGAGATACTCCAGATGAGTCACAACTTTCTCCTTGGACTGACGGTTCAAACTTAAACGCAGAAGCTCTTAATAATGCAGACAAGCAGAACCTATATGTAGTTCAAGAACAGCAAGATAAGAACGCCTTAACTGGTGCGAAATCTATTGCTGCTAAGACTGCCTCCGAAACAGCGACAACAAACGTCGCAACACTAACTGCCTCCCAAATAAACAAGGATGGAAGTGTTGCCTTTACTGGGAATATTAATGCTGGCAGCAATAAAATCACCAACCTTGCAGATCCAACTAGCGCACAGGATGGAGTAACAAAAGCATATCTAGAACGTAGTGGTAGCATCTCTTCTACTCAAATACTTGACGGCACAATCGTAAATGGAGATATAGCAAATACCACGATTACAGGAGCGAAACTTGTCAACGATACGATCACTGCAACTCAGATAGCGAATAATGCAATCACCGCAAATGAGCTTGCAGATAATGCTGTAGATACAAATGCAATTGCCAATCTAAATGTAACAAGAGGAAAATTAGAAAACGATATTATTGACGGATCAAAAATTGAAGATGATGCAGTTGATTCTGAACATATAGCTGCTGATTCAATAGATGCTGAACATTACGCACCTGGGTCTGTTGATGCGACTGCTATTGCAGCGAAGACTATCACTGCAGCTCTAATAGCAGACAACACAATCACTGCTGGACAAATCGGAGCAAATGCGATTGGCAGTTCTGAATTGGCTGATGATGCCGTAGATACAAATGCAATCGTCAACCTCAATGTCACCAGACCAAAGATTGCTAATGACGCAATTGACGGAACAAAGATTGATGACAACGCAATAGCTCCTGAACATCTATCTGCGAACTCAGTAGGAACTAGCGAAATAACTATTAACGCTGTAACTAGGGACAGAATAGTTAATGATGCAATAGATAATACTAAAATTGCAACTGATGCAGTCAACAGTGACAGCATCCAAGACGGTCAAGTTATAAGAGATAAGATCGCAGCAGATGCGATTAATGGGGCAAAACTCGCTGATAACGCTGTAAGCAACGAACACCTAGCAACAAATTCAGTACGGACAGATGAAATTCAAGATGGTTCTGTTACTGCCGCAAAATTAAATGCTGCAACAGTCGTAACTGCTAGTGAGCAAGGCTCAGCGACTGCAAATGATACATCTTTCTTTACTACATCTGCATCTGATGCCAGATACTTCAATGTAAGTACAGGTGACACAATTAAAGATGGTCAAACATTCCCTGACAATGACACCACGATTGCAACAACAGCAGCAATCAATGACAGGATTATTGATCTAATTGAAGAAGTTGGTGGCTTTGTTCCTCTGGTTTCAGAAGCAACATTCCCTGCTGCTAACCCAGATATAAACAATGGCCCAGGCACTATTGTTTCTGTCGGAGTTTTAGGTGCTACTTATACACCTAGCAGTGGAACTTGCACGATTCCAGATTCAACTTTAACCAACATATCTGGAAGCAATGTAACAATTACTGATTGTGGAACGACTGTTTTAAGTTCAGGATTTGGAATATTAGTTGAAACAACTTCCACTACTCATACTTATAAATTTCATCGTTTAGTTCCCAAGTCCACTGAAGTTACAACAGTTGCTGGGATATCTGGAAACGTAACTACAGTTGCAGGTATCTCTGGCAATGTAACTACCGTTGCAACTAATACGACAAATGTAAATACAGTCGCCACAAATATTGGAAATGTAAACAACACAGGGGGTTCAATTGCAAATGTAAATACAGTTGCATCAAATATTAGTGACGTTAATAATTTCGCAGACCTTTATCAAATAGCAACCTCAGCTCCTTCTACGGACGGAGGCGGTAACGCCTTAGCTAATGGTGATCTGTGGTTTGATTCATCATCTAATAAGGCACTAAAAGTACATAACGGCACAGCCTTCCAAGCTGTTTCTCCTACCCAAGCTGTACTTAACGATATTGCTGTTGTATCAGGAAATATTACTTACGAAGAAGATCTTGGTCTAATTAGTGATTCAGTTGCAACAGGAACAGGAAATAGTATTGAAACCTGTGCCGACAGTATTACTCAGATTCAGACCTGTCATACCAATATCTCAAACATCAATGCAGTAGCGGCTGACGCAACAGACATTGGAACTGTCGCAGGCAAAGCAACAGAGATAGGACGATTAGGAACAGCAGATGCTGTAGCAGACATGAACACTCTTGGTACTGCTGCAATTGTTGAAGATATGAATCTGCTAGGCACTACCGCCTGTGTTGCAGATATGGCATTGCTCGCAACAACGGACTGTATTGCTGATATGGCTCTGCTTGCTACGACAGACTGTATAGCAGATATGAACACTTTAGGTACAGCAGATGTTGTTGCTGATTTGAACAAGCTTGGGACAACAGACGTAGTAAATGATATGAACACGCTTGCAACAACAAGCAATGTTAATAACATGAATACCGTTGCTGGAATCTCAAGCAACGTGACGACTGTTGCTGGCATTCAAGCAAATGTGACCACAGTCGCTGGCATCTCTAGCAATGTAACCACAGTTGCAAATAACAATGCAAATGTAACCGCAGTTGCTGGTAAAGCTACAGAAATAGGAAGACTAGGAACCGCTGATGCCGTAGCTGATATGGCTTTATTAGGAACAACAGATTGCATAGCAGATATGAACGCATTAGCTGTATCTGATGTAATCGCAGATATGAATACGCTGGCTAATTCAGATATTATTTCCGATTTAAATACACTTGCTACATCAGATATTGTCAGTGATATGAACACACTGGCAACGTCAGATTGTGTTTCAGATATGAATACTTTGGCAACATCAGCCAATGTGACAGCAATGGATAACTGCTCTGGAAGTATTGCAAATATCAATACAGTTTCAGGATCTATCTCAAATGTAAATACAACAGCAGGATCTATAACAAACGTCAATACGACAGCAGGCGCGATTGCAAATGTAAATACAGTTGCCGCTTCAATTGCAGACGTCAATCGTTATGCAAACGAATATAAGATTGCGAACACTGCTCCTAGTAGTCCAAGTCAAGGAGATCTTTGGTATGACGGAAGTAATTCAGTCCTTAAATATAGAAGTGCATCGGCTTGGGAATCTATTGCAGCAGGTATAGCTGATATTGTTCAAGACACAACACCACAGTTAGGTGGCGCATTAGATGGACAGAATAATAATATGAGTAATATAGGTACAATTGATGGGAGCAACCTTCAGTTGGACTTCGGTACTATCTAAACTATGGCAAAACTTTTAAAGCTCAGGAGGGGGACGACCTCTCAACACTCCAGTTTTACTGGGGCCGAAGGTGAAGTCACAATTGACACCGATAAGGATACCGCAGTTGTCCATGATGGAAGCACTGCTGCTGGTAGACCTTTAGCAAGAGAAGATCTGAACAATGTTGCTAGCGCAAGTATTACTGGTCGGTTGTCATCAGGAGCAATCGCAGGAGCAAAGATTGCAAACGGTGCAATTACTTCTGCTCATATCGCTGCTGATACTGTGGTCGCTGCTGATATTGCAGCTAACGCAGTAGGAACTTCTGAGATTGCAGCTAATGCAGTAACAGGAAATGAAATTGCTGACGACGCAATTAATTCAGAACACTATGTCGATGGAAGTATTGATAGAGTTCACTTATCTGCTGACATTATTGACGGAACAAAAATAGCTGATAATGCAATTGGTGCTGAACATCTAGCAGGAAACTCAGTAGGAAGTTCTGAGATAATTGCAAACTCAGTTACATCAACTGAAATAGCAGATGATGCGGTTGGTGCATCTCAAATAGCAGATAACGGAGTGGTCACTGCTGGTATTGCGAATAACGCAGTAACCATGGCAAAGCTTTCTGACTTATCTCAGAATAAAATTATTGGACGGGTTGCTTCTGGAACTGGAGACGCTACTCATCTATCGGCTAGTGATGTCCGCACGATGATTAACGTGGAGAACGGAGCCACAGCAGATCAAACATCAACAGAAATTAAATCGTTATTAGCTAGTGACAACATAGGAGCTGCTCATATCGCTAATAACTCCATTGGGAGTGGTGAACTAGCTAATGATTCTGTTTCTGGAGATCATATAGTTGATAACGCCATTAACTCAGAACACTATGTAGATAGAAGTATTGATGCTGTTCATATAGCAAGTAATTCAATTACTGCAAATGAGATTGCAGCTAATGCAGTTGGATCTTCTGAGCTTGCTTCAAATGCAGTAACAGATGCAAAGATTACTAATAGCACAATTAGTGGATCGAAAATAGCTGGTGACGCTATTAATGGAACTCATATAGGAGATGATGTAATTAACTCAGAACATATAGCCGATGGAAGTATTGATGAGCCTCATCTAAATATCAGTAACTCAGGTTCAAATGGTCAGGCATTAACAAAAGCAGGATCAGGCTTTACCTGGGCAACCATTAGTCCTGACGGTGGTAACGCAGCAACAGTTGATGGTATTGATTCCTCTTCATTCTTAAGATCAGATGCTGCTGATACGGCAACCAATGATATTACTTTTGCTAGTGGTGGTGGCGCAGTAACTATTGCTGGCAGCAGTGATATCAGACTTACTAATGGAAACTGGACTGGAAATACTACCGACCCAAAAATTCAAGCACACAGCAGTCAACTTTATATTTGTGGCGGTTCAGGCGGAATAATGTTTAGGGAGAATGGAACAAACAGATTTCAAATTAATGGAGACGGACATGTGATTCCAACATCTAATAACACTTATGACTTAGGAAGTTCTGGTTATAGATGGAGAAATATATATACCAATGACTTGAATTTATCAAATGAAGGAAGTGTTAATGATGTAGATGGAACCTGGGGTAATTACACTATCCAAGAGGGAGAAGATGAACTCTTCTTACTCAATCGCCGTAATGGCAAAAAGTACAAATTCAACCTTACGGAGGTTAATTAATCATGGCACTTTACGGCCCACGAGATGATGAGTTTATGACGGCTAGTACGTCCACAAACAGTGATAGGCAAGTTGCTCCGAGTGCTGGTTGGACTACTCATCTGTCCAGAACTTTTACGACAAGTGTCAGAGGCCCAATTATAGCTACTGCATCTCTTGCTCAATCATATGAATCAGGAGCAGTAAATGCTTATGTAAGATTTCAATTAGATAGCGGCACTCATTCTGAAACTATGGCACTTGGTATTCAGAGAGATAGTAATAGAATGGATCATGGTTCAGGATCTTATTTCTATAACTTTGCAAATGTCGGGGCAGGTTCTCATACTATTTATTTTCAAGTGATTACAGTAAGTGGCTCTTATATGAGAGTAGGTGGGCCACACAACCCTGGCTCCGGAAGCCAAATGGATCATCTCTGTGTCATGTATCTTGCTTAACTATGTCTTTTCACGCACCAACTCATTTAGGTGATGCCATCCTGGCAATCACTACAGATGGTTTCACATTAGAAGGTGAACCAACAACTGAAGAGGAATTAAAAGAAAAACTCAAAGTTGTTAAATCTCTGGATGAAGGTCTTAATCCAACGTATAAAGATCCATCTGAATGGGGTTTCACTTGGGCTGATGTAAAAGCCAAATGGGATGCTAATAAAGCAGCAGATCCATTAAGACTTCTACGTCTAGAAAGAAATGATAGGCTTGCAGAATCCGACTGGATGGCAACATCAGATCGCACTATGACAGATGCTGAGAAAAAGTATCGGCAAGATTTAAGAGATTTACCTGCTACTGAATCAGATCCTGCTAATCCAACTTGGCCTACTAAACCATGAGAAAAATAATTGATGGAATTGCTATCGCTTCAGGCGTTGGAGTCATAGCAATTCTTGGTGGCGGGGCGTATGGTTTCTTCTGGTTCCAAGGGAACAAAGATGCCTTGATGGACAAAGCAATCCAACAAGTCACAAAATCCATAAAACTACCTGCGCTTTCGAGTCCAGCCCTACCCACTGCAAATCCAAATAAAGGAAAATTACCTTTTTAATTGGAGAAGATTCCAAAGATTAATACACCTGTCATAGAGGTGTGGAAGATAGAACCTCCGCAGTCATTAAATATTCCCCCGCCTCCTGTAACAGTTCCCCTTGGCTTTCCAATTATTGATATGCCTGGGTGCGTTGTCACCCGAAAGACTAATCGCGAGAATAGTGCATTAGTAAATAATGACCCAGATGGGAATGTTGTCCTCTGCCAAGCCGAGTATCCATCGTATGACGCAATGGATTACACACCAGAGGAACTTGTATATCCACCAAAGGGAGATACACAAAGATACCCACAACCAGAGATCCCAGCAGCAGACCCACCGCCCGCCGAGAAGATCGAGGATTGCCCGCCTCCTGGGGCAGCAGAAATTGGAACTAAAATCGAGGATGGCAGGAAAGAGATAATTGCATATCAACTAATTGGAAATAAGTGCATTACTCAATACAAGAAGTTAACCATGACTCAGCGAGTCATTGACGCTGTACCCTCACCTCCACAAGTCGTTTCTACGACAGGGATTACACTGATCGCAACAAGTACGGCACTCGCTACGCCCATACTCCTCAAAATTGTCAAACCATTGGTCAAGCAAATAATTAATAGGATTAAAAAGAAACTTGGTAAACCTGTTAGGACACTAACTCTTTCGGAAAAAAGAGCTAACGCTTATCGAGAGAAGCGGGGTTTACCACCTCTAAAGGTTTAAGCGTATGCCTGTGGGGTAAGACCTGACCCATCTTTGCCTTCACAACAACGTCCTTACATATATTTCGATAGGGGGAATCAACTGCAAATTCAATTCCCTTAAGCATCAATTCTCCGCAATTCTTAAGTCTTGTAATCTCGAAATCTAATCGTTTGAAATTTATTAATTCCTGTTGAATAGCAAGCTGTTTATCTACCGCTGTTTTACATCTTCTCTGCAACGAATTGTCTAATGGGATTGAGAAATTAATACTGAAGCCCATGTTCAAGGCATGGTTATCTTTTTGCCCAGTACGAGTAGCGACATGGTGGCTCAAAGTCCCATCATCATTGTAAGAAGGCGCATCGTACCAATATTCCCTGGGGAGACTATATGTATGCGAATCAGTCAAGAATGGAGAGAATGTGAGCATCGGCCCTTGGCAAATAATATTCCCGCCGTAATGATTTGTAACACTGTTCCCAGGTAGATTTTGTATTCCCATATTGGTTACAGACCCACTACTATTTGCAACGGGAGCCGCCGTGGAACTGGTCTGTGCCGCGGCACTCCCTCCATATAAGAAAAACGCTGCCATCACTGGGAAAAGACGGAAGTTGTTTCTGTGACGGACTCTATATTTGTTGTTCGCTGAATGTTTGTCACGTTCTGAAGCGATGGCCCTCGGTAAGTTTCGACGAACTGAAAGGCTCCACCAGGGTTGGTGATCGTGACGTTTCCTCTGGAATTGATGTCTAATCCAGTCCATGTTTGTGATTGTCCATCAACTGTTGTAGTGACGGTGTTGGGGTCAGGTGCGATTGAATTTCCATCGACAGAAATGTTTGAACCATTTAAAGAATATTGATAGCCAGAGTAATCGTGAGAAACGATATTCTCTGTCACTACACTCGTCGTTCGCGTAGTGCTCTGCATTGTACCGCTAGTAAAATTAGGCACTACAGGAACACTTAAGGCTGGGGCTGGCAGCAATAATAAAAGTGGTAGAAGCCTTTTCACTACCGATTTATATCCATGTAATGTTTATACAAAGCAAACTGAATTACACAGAAAATAATAATCCCAACAGAACAAACAATAATAGGAATGTGCATAGGATTGTGCTCAATAATTGAACTAGCACTTGGATGATGTGCGAATAAAATCATTTGACAGTGATCGCGCTTTCAAGGCTGGATATTGCGGAAGTGCCCGCACCTCCGGCCGTAATGCTGTTCACAGACGCACTCGTGACCGACCCAGCCAGTGACCCAGCCACACCTGCCGCTGTCGAAGTTACGTTAGAAAAATTGCCCACTGCACCGACTGCTGGGGCAGAAGTGGGAACCGCATCAGCCTGAACAAATGATTGGCTGAACGAAAAGCTCTCCCCCGAAGTTGCATTTTGAGTCGCTGCAATGGTTCCTGGGGAATAGACACCACTGCTGATGGTTCCTGCAGAGATAGTCCCTGCAGTTGTACCGTCAGTCACATCGACTCCAGAGCCACTGGCCGCAAAGGTTGAACCGATCCTTTGAGCCTGTGTAGCTGCGGCGTTAACAGTCAGTTGAACGCTGCTGGTTATGGAGTGGTTTATGTCCGCCTTCGCAGGACTCGCCGCTGCCAAACCAAGCAGTAATGGGAACAGTAACTTCTTCATGCTTTCTCTTCTGGTTTTGGAGGAACAGGAGTCTCAATGACTTGAGTAATCTCTCCATCTGGTGATGATATTTTAAGAGGCGTTTGAACGCGAATGATTTGTTCACCAGAGGCTGCCTTGTTTGTAGACATCATTTTCTCGATATCCTCCTTGCTAACTCCGTTTCCGCCCTTTTTAGAAGCGGCCTGGACGCCAAAAGTAGTTAAAGTTGATGTAAATATCGAAGCAATGAACGTGGGATCGAAGGTCTGTTTAGGGAATCCTGGCAGATCTATGTACGCCAAAGTTAGACAGAATCCAGACCACACAACAATGCCCAAACGCACTGCTACACCTATGATTGCGATCTGTTCATCTTTATCAGGAGTCATCTCCTGAAGTTTATTTAGTACGTTCTTTTTCTTCTTTTCGTTATCATTTTCCTCTTCAGTAGAGGGAGGGGCGGTCTGTGAGTCTGTCATAAGTAAAAAGTAGAACAGACAAAGATTAGCGTTAAACTTATTTAATGACAGAGATTTGGGCTGCTCTTATAGGTGTCGCTGCTACAACTGTGGTCGTAGCCATAAGTAATAACAGCTCAAGAAAAGAGAGAGATATTAGAGAACTCTTCCATAGAGTGAACGCATTAGAGAAGCAAGTCGCAAGGATGGAAAGGAAGCGAGGACTCCTTGGTTGAGCTACACTTTTGGCATGGCTGACAACATTACCGAGTTAGAACTTCTTCATTCCGATCTAATCTTCGCTGTTAGAGAAAGAATAAAGAACGGCACTCAAGATGAGGACGGCAATTACAAACCCGTCAGCAACGACGATCTCAGAGTTGCGTTGCAACTGCTCAAGCAAAACAGCATCACCGCTAATTTGGCAGAGGCAGATACAGCTCATCTCAAATCTGCGATGGCTGCTAAGTGTGATTTCTCTGCAGTCCGTAAGAAATTAGAGAACAATATCTCTAGCGCATAACGCCCCCATAAGATTTACCTTTCGTCCTTGGTGTCCAGCCCAGTGCCAGGGCGTCCAGGCAGGCTCCTGTCTCGTCAAACCAAGCGTCTCTCATCGTTTGCTCTAGTTCCTCCTGTCTTAAGGCCTGTTCCTTCTCCTGGTCTTGTGCAGCGGCTTCTATAAAGAACTTCACCCCTAATGACATTGCATCAATGCGGTCATCGAAGCTGAGGCTTCCACGATCTACTGTGATTCTTGAAAGCTGCATCATCAATGAACGTTGATGTCCATTTTCAGGATCTCGCTCTGCTGTTAGATAATCATTTCTCACGACATCAGCCGCAACTATCAATCGGTGCTGTTGAATTAATGGGGCTAATGTATCAACTATTCTCCTCTCTTTCTGTTGATTAACTCTTATTTCTTCGATAGAAACTGGATGTATCTTTGCCATTGCTGGTGATAACAATGCAGAGAACATTCCGTCTCCCATGTTACTCTCTGTCACGCAATAATTAACGTTCCAACGTTTAGCTCGCTTCGCTAACATCACAAGAACTTCTTTTTCGTACCCTTTAGTCGTACCACCGCTTTCAAGCAGGAATAAATTACCATTAAGCTCTGCAATTACAGCCCATGCAAGCTCATCAGAACCGCGACCACTTGGGTCAATTGCTAACACACAACGCCACGTTTCTTTCTGTGGTATCCAACCATTAATCATTGCTGGTCGATGATAAAAACGATCAGCACCCATACCAACACATATTAAATCTGTTACTCGATTCTCTGGAGAGGCTGACCAAATTACAACTTCTGGTAATGCCTTTCCATCTAAATCCATAATCATTAAGTCTCCCAACCGAATGGGGTACTTATCCAACGTGCTTAGGCGACAATTCAATTGAAACTGCAGTTGAACTGCAGATCTTGTCATTCTTATTTCTCTTTTTAGTAGTTCCTCATGTCCAAATCGTTCGGGGTCGGTTGGCTCTCCCGCTATTGCTGGGTTTTCTTTGACAGGCCTTGCTATGTCGGGCGCAAGATGTCCTTCATAACAATCCCACTCCTCCTCCTCGCTTGGATTGGGGAATCTAGCGGGCCAGAATCTGATCGCATAATGTCTCTCCCTTACAAGTCTTAAATACAAACTTGATTCAAGGTGTGGTGTTCCTAGATATCTGATCTGTCTTGGGAAAATTTGCTGATCTCCTGCCTTGCTGTAATCCCTCGGTGCATCTTTATCAAATCCTGGGTCATCTGGTTTGATAATTGCTTCGAGTTCTGTTACCGCCTGCGCCAATCTTTCCTGCTTTAACGGTGTAATTGAATTATTTAAAGTCTCGATATCATCAGGAAGTGCCAAAGTACAACGTTTTCCTGTCAATGATGGACTCAATATTCCAACAGTTCTGACACTTGGGCTTTGATCTATAACAGCAGGCCCAACATCAAAAGCCTTAAACGATGATCGTCCGTCTGCTCTCGGTTCTAAGCACCGCAAAATATCAACGTCCCTTATACATCTCGCCATAAAAGTCGCAACTTCCTCTGCTTTTTCTGCAGTAGCAGCAGGAATTAATATCTTTTCTGTAAACGGGTCATGTCTTAATCGCCAAAGTGCGTAAGCACCCGATTCAAATGATTTACCTAATCCTCGATACGCAGTAGTAATACAACGATCAGGCCCGTTCTCTAACCAATCCGCAACAGATAATTGCCTCAACGTTGGAGTATCTGCTAATCCCAATTCCCTCAACAAATAACAAAGGAAATTAGGAAACGGATGAAAATCTTCCTGTAAGGGTTCCCATTTCATTAGAAGAATCCCCCCATCCATGCGAAAAAGACAGGAGGACTCTTACAACAACCACCGAACTGAGTCGGCGAACCCCCCAGCACCACCTGGGTTGGCAACATCACATTACTCTGCCTCTTCCTTCTTTGCTTCTTTTTTCTTTGGTGGTGGATTGAGTTTTGTCTTTGCATCTTCGTACACCTTGGCTGGGACATCACTCCCGTAATTTTGCAAGCCAAGCTGCATTCGCTCTGAGTTAGAAACGTAGACCATGTTTTTAATAGAACTTCCTTCACATTATTACCTCTAGTTCTCATCGCAATCGAGTGATTCCTTGAATTGTTGCCACAAATATCCCCTTTTCTGTGGCCCACCTACTGATGCAATGTATGGATTTAACAGGAAATAAAGCTCCCCTGTCCTCTTGTCCTTCACTCTCGACACTAATAACTCTGTTCTCAATCGCTTGATTGAACTAACACATACAGGAAGTTTGATGCCTAACTTCTCTGCTAACGCTTTCGCGGTGATTCTCGCTTTACCACTTCGCCAATTCACTTCAGACATAAGACCCATAAATACGGCCATATCTCTTAGTTCCAATTTGCGAGTGGCTATCGCTGACATTGCGGCGTTCAGGTCTTGTTGATGCACCATTACAAAGCCCTCCTTGCCATCATCGTTACAATTCATTTAAGACAGTTGCTTCTCCCCCAAATCGGCTGTCTGCCCCTTCGCTAGCTACCTGACAGAACGGCCTTGCAAAGCGGCCCAGTCAGGGGAAGGGGTTTGATTTGGCTGAGATTAACCATACTGTAACTCATCCTTCCCGACATCCCCTCTACCACTAACACAATTTGTCGTTACTCTGATCTCTCTACTGGTAGATGTCCTTACTAGACAGGATTGGTAGCCTCTTCGTCTACAAATCTCCCCCTCCTTTAGATCAAAAAACTTTTTACACTCTGTATTACAAACGATTCCCGAATTGGTATCTAAAAAAATTGCTCGATATTGATGGCAGATACAACAAATCTCAACTCATCTCTCTCCTATTGCAAAAAAATTTCTGATTTTGGGGTCGCATTTTTAGATAGGTAACTTCTGCGCTGGTGGCCCAGTCGTCCCCTTAGCCCCTTTTGAATCTTCAAAAATTCAAGATCAGACAGTCCACCCTGGGAAACTTTTTAAAGGGAGAGGGCAGGGGAGGGGATGACAATTGAAATGTCAACAGATAGGCAATCTGATGACAGCCTGGGGAGCTGGCTGGGAACGTGAACAGGGCAAGAGCAGGCCTGAGCAATTGTGAACAAGTGTGAAGATAAAGACTC
>VTLG01004131.1_pt1 | contig 35863 bp, 60 predicted proteins | sample 4694571 | NCBI WGS metagenome assembly VTLG01 (sample SAMN12604809, study PRJNA352737) | marine metagenome | biome: ENVO:00000447; feature: ENVO:00000209|ENVO:00000569|ENVO:01000036; material: ENVO:00002151; isolation source: viral sequences binned using virsorter ...
CTTCCGTCTGCATATAATGCGGTAGCCATTGTGTTCTTTAATGACTTTTCAAGGTTTTTAACCCTTGACTTTAGTAGGTTAAAGATTGCTTCTTTTCCTGAGTTTTCAACTTGTTCCAACCCTGAAATAACAACATTTCCTGCCAACTGCTTGTAATTAAATTCTGCAGCTGTGAAAACATTGCTGGTAGAAGTATCTAAAACTTCGTAACCGCTGTACCATTTGGTTGTGCTATTAGTTGCATATTCTAGTTCCTGCACAATAGTTCTACCACCAGCGACTACTTTGTTGCCTTTTTCCTGTATTGCTCGGAGCAAAGCATTGTTATTGGTGATGTTATCTGCCATCGTCTTGCTATAATTAGCCAGCGTGGTAGTAACAATCTCGGTATATGTACTATTTGGCGATGCCATAGTATATCTCCTTAAGTTATGTTACCCCACAAAAACTTTAGCGTGTAATTCCTGCTCCCTCAATATTTTGCATAAGCAAAGCATCCAAATCGGAAACTTTAACAGAACCTTTGGGTGGATTAGCCGAAGTATCAGGCTTGACTTTACGAGCTTTTTCTACAGCTGCTTTTCGCCTTTTATCTTCCTCTTTCTTCGCTTGGGTGCGTTGGGTTTTCAAAGTTTCCTTATACAAATCATCGTCTAAACGAATAGATTTTGTATAAGCCTCCTCTAAATTCTTCGCTTCCCCTGCATCTATCAAATTACCCATTTTCACACGCAATTTTTCAAAATGAGGGTGTTTCGCTTTCCCATCGGCATCCTTTTCTTCTGAAAAAGTCTTTATATGGTTTTCTGTTTCGTTTCTCGCTGATTGGACATTATGCTGTTTAAATTGATTGAGTTCGCCTTTTACATCTAATACTTGTTTTTGTAATTGGGCTATTTGTGGGTCTGGATCATTCCAAGACTCACTCTCTGTATTTAACGACTCCAGATTAACTCCGTAACCTTGTGCAAGCTGTTGAAGTGCCACTTTTGGATTTTGTCTGAGGGCTGCATCCGCATTTAACAAGCGGGAGATATATTCGGCTTCCCCTATACCTGTTGCTGCTATATTTTGACGAGCTGGCTCTAAAACCTTATTTAATGCTTCTAATTCTTTGCGTTGTTCGGCTAAATCTTGTGTCTTTCTCGTATAATCTGCCGTCATCTCTTTTTCCCTTTTTAAAAGCCTGTCTTGGGCTTCGTTAGGGAGAGAATCAAACATTTTACGATCATCTTCGTTCCAGTTTTCAGGAGCAGACACAGGTGTATCTTCCGATTCCTCTGTTCCTTCTGCTGCTTCTTCTGGTTCTTCCGATGTTGAGGCTTCTTCTTCTGGTGCTTCTTCATCCTCATCAGTAGCTTTCTGATCGAGTTCTTCCGAACCTTCTGCTTCTGCCTCTGTCTTTACTTCTTCTGGTATATCAGGCAAAGATGATGTTTTCGTTTCCTCTTTCGTAGGAATCGTTGCACCTTCTTTTTCTATAACCTCTCCTATGCTACCCTCTAATATTGCGTCAAGCGTAGCTGACTCAGTAGCTGGTTCCTGTGCTTCGGGAGTGCTTTCTTCTGCCATTTTAGTTCCTTTCATGAACTGATTGGTTGTTCCAATTAGAAGGTTTGGCACTACTTGTTCGTGCTGTTCCCGCCCAATCGTTTCCTATTTGCCGAACACCATGCTGGCGTTCATACTCCCTCAATTTGGAACGGCTACCAATTACCGTTTTATCAATAGGAGATACAAATTCCTCTATATCTGCCATAACTTGATGAGATTTTCCACTATATTGTGTATTTTTTTTAGGAATCTCACTATTTCCCCAAGTTATGCTGTCATAATTTTTTCTGTAACTCATGTCATTTTCTCTGCTACTTTTAAATCTGCATCTAGCAAAGCAAGTTTTTCTTTAAGGTCTGTCCGTTCTCTGGATAACTCCGCTTCGCTTTTAATCTTTGTCATTTCGGTGCGTTCTTTGGATTGAATATCAACGAGTTTTCCTTGCTGTTTCATTTGTTCTTTCATTAATTCCGCTTGGGCTCTTTCTTTTGTCATCATTTGTTCAGGCGAAGGTTGTGGTGGTGCTTGTGCTGCCTGTTGAGCTTGTTGCATAAGCTGTGCTTCCGTTGCATCTATGGTATCTTCGAAATCCCTGCCGACTTTCCATGCTCCCACTAAAAAGCGTAATGCCTGAAAAGCTATCGGTGTGAGGGCGGGATTGGCTCCAGCTACTTGGACAGCTCTTTCTAAATAACTTCCCATCGTGGAAAGAAATTCTATGCGGGTGCGTTTTTCTTCTTCTTCATCCATAAAGACGGTGGAATCGGTTTCCACATCTATAGTATATCCACGCAATTTATCATCACGCATAATTTCGAGCATTTCAGGAGTTATCTGTAATCCCGTTACTGCCTGTAAAATTTCAGGTTCGTAATGCTCTGCTATGATTTCCGCTTTAATACGGAATAAATCTCGAATATACGTTTCCAACTGTTCCTGTCTTTTTCGCATACGCATACTGCCAAAACGAGCTTTTAATTGTTGGGCTGTTGCGGTTTCCGATGCTTTTGTGTTGCCTCGAATTAAATCTGAAATACCCGTAACTTCGTAAATAGTTTCTAAAATTTGGTTACGCTGTGTATATAATCCCTGTAACACGGTACTGATAGGGGTAATATCCTCCTGCTGAAAGACATTGGCTAATCCGCCTTTTTGGGCTAAAGATGCAAAATTTTCACTTGGGACAAAATCATTATCTCCTGCTTCCGCTAAATGGGAAAGTTCTGGAACCGAAGCATCATAGACACCACGCCTTTTTAATCCTTCTATTAAATTAGTGATACGTGTAGTGATGCGGTCTAATTCGTCTGCCTGATCCTGATAAAGGGTAAATTCTGGAATAGGCACATTTGTATTATTAGTCCGCACCGCTACTAGAGGGGTCGGGGTTGGATAAAAATGCTCAAGACCGTAAGGGTCATCACATTCCCGAAGAATCTTGGGGTATCCTTTGGAAACATAATATCTTTTTAAAGTCGTTTTATCCCATATTTCCCAGATTTCAGCTCTTTTGAAAATATCTTCTTGGGGAGTAGTATCTTCAGAATCTGGCGACCAGTTGAGGGGAATGTCTGATTCATCAGTTAAACCCCGACCTTTCAACTCATCTCTTGTCCAAAGATGCCGTCTGGCTTTCCAGTTTACATCTTCGGGTCTTTTGGAAACATTTTCTCGGTAATCCTCCCAATGCACATATTCAAAATAACAGCGTTGCTCGGCTACTCTTTCCTCCTCTACTTCGGTAATTGTTACCTCTCCAAATTCATTAAGCGTTTCTGTCTGGATTGTTTCTTTTATAAAAACAGGGTCATACACAACCCATACCACGCCTCTGCCTGGTAGCAGATAATCCTCTAAAGCCGATTGAACAGTTTTACTTTCCCCGTAAACATCCAAGCCGTAAGCCAATGCCCGTTCCACAACTTTAGCTATCTGCCTTGTTACAGGATTGCCGTCAGGAAATCTCCTGCGGACATCGGGTTTTGCCATTTTAGCAAATAATGCACCTTTAAGGGTTTCGGTATTAGACCACAGAATATTAAATTTTTTATCATAACTGGTAATCATATCTATATTTCGTTCATCACGATAACGGTCTATGACATGATGAGCTCGTCTACGCCAATCGTTTTCCGCTTTATCGGCAGCATCTAATTCCATGTGCCAATACTGTGCAGAACCGAGTGTAACTTCTATTTCTTTTCTGGTTTCATTGTCTGCCATATTGTATCCTCGGTAATGATTGTATAGCCTGTTCTCTACTCATTCCCTGTTGCATCAGCATCCGAACCTGTAATTCTTCTTCTGGGGTTAAAGATATATTTGATAAATCTCGTTGCATTATATTGCTTCCGCCTCTTAATGCGTTGGCGAGAGCTTTTCTATTTCCAGGATTGGAAGTTGGTTCGGGTTCCCAGATATGCCCACCAATTGGCAAACGCCCTGTGTGCTGTGAACGAGGTATGTTGTGTTTGGTTATCATTATTTTATCCTTACAGGATTCATATAGAATGTATAACTCATATCAAACGCATTGCCAAAATACTTCATATTCTAGGTTGCCTTATCTTTTTTTGTAACTTTAAGTGCATTTGCACCATCTCGTCAAGTGTTGGTTTTTTATTTATTTCCTCCTGCGGATCGACTTTCTTTTTTTCTGGCGTTAGATTTTTATAGGACATCGCTAAATATCTGAAGCTATCACTAGCGTGTGAAGCCCAGTTATGCAGGGGTGTACGCTTAAATACCCGCTTTACATCATCCCATTCTCTCTGGTAATTGCGTAGGGCATTAAGCCCGTTTTCACATTTCTCCTGATCGAAATAACAATTCGCTAAAAGAAGGCGTGCTGCATTAATGCCGTCATCAACTTTATGGCTCGGTACGATACGAGGGCGTCTGCCCATATTTATCAGGGTTTCAGCCCTCGTTCTCCCTGTTCCTAATTCCCGTACTTTAGCATCATGGGGTAAATAATCATCTCCCCAATGGGAATACGGTAACGCCTCCATCATTTTTACATAGTGGTCTAACCCCACTCCGCCACTTTCATAATAATCTATAACTCGTATTTCTCCCATTGTTACTTGGAAGAACCATAATGCACAACTATCGGATATTCCTAAATCCCATGCGACATGAACGGGTAATGCTTCATCATATTCCACTTTGGTTATTCTTCCATCCTGTTCCGCATCAATAATTAAATTACCATAATACGAGCCTTTAATCGCTGCTGCCCAACTACACTCAAACTCCTGCATATACTCATCTTCACCCATTTGTTTCCGTGCTGCTTCCAATTCTACGGGGTCAACCACTTTAGTTTCCGATGCTTTATACATAACCCTGTACCAATCGGGGTCATGTTTTGCATCTTCATATAATCTCCAGAACTGGTTTCTTCCTTTCGGTGTTCCTATAAATATTGCCCATCCCCGTCTATCCACTAATGCTGGTCGGATAATCTCACTCCACATACGAGGACTCATATCGGCATATTCGTCTAAGATCACACCATCGAGGAATATTCCACGCAACGCATCAGGATCATCGCCTGCACCATAAAGGCGTATTCGACTTCCATTGATTAAATCCACCCGCAGTTCGGATTGGTTTATTTTTGTACCAGGAATATCTTTGGTGTAATAGACTAAATAATCCCATGCCACCGCTTTGGCTTGTCGGTAGTACGGAGCAATATAGGCATATCTTCCGTCTTGTCTTTCGGTTTTAATTTCTAATGCTTTTCGCAGCAGCTCGGTTACCGCATAGACCGACTTACCCCAACGCCTATGACTAACACAGATTTTAAACCTTTTTTGATTTTTATGAAGATTAGCCTGTAATGGTCTTGGTGTGTAAGGAATAGTTATGTGCATTTTTATTATCCAAAAAACATTAACAGGGTTTTACGGTTGCCTTCGCTGGGCTCTACGCAATGTTCCACATCGCTGGAATACAAGAACATATTCAAATAATGGTCTTTTTTGTATGTATTTTTTTTTGTTTTAAAATAACCTCCTGAAAATTCTTCAGGCTTCGTTAATAAAATAGATGCACTATACTTACACCATGTCATGTGATTACTTGTTCCAATATCGGTGTGCCACACATGGCCTCTTGGTCGTGCTTCTACTAAGCAATAGGCGGGGGTATCGGTGTTTACTTCCACTAATTTTTTTATTTCTTTTACGCATCTATCTATTACTACTTCATTAAAATCTCGATGGCGTACATTTTCTCCCAGCTGCTCGGCTTCCTGCTTGGTCAGTACATTTTCCACAACATACCATTCCTTCATTACTCAATCCTTTTGGTTGCTAATTCCCCCTCTATAACCTTCTCCTCTTTAGGCGGGTCTAAGTTAAAGCTCACGCTAATCTGGTTAGGCAATCCCTCATGTTCCACCTTCTCTGTAAAACCACCCTTCGTCTTTGCCAAAAATATAGCTGAAATCACATCACCATTCATCGCCTTCTTATACAACTGACTGCCAATATCCATCGTCAATCTCTCCCTGCCAGTCTCCAATGCGTGCTGAAAATGCTTCCTCAAAGTCTTAGGACTACACCCCACTAACTTTCCTATCTGCTCTTGGGTTAATCCAAATCCCACCCCCAAAGAACAGACCTTCTCCTGTTCATCAGTCGGCTTGAACGCTGGTCTGCCACCAACCTCTTTCCCTACTTTGATTTCCATCAATAACTCCTTTTTTGTATTTTTACCAAAATTATAGCAAATGGCAAGTGTTATTGTTTTATAAGGGTAAAGGTAGGGGTTAGGAGTGTGAGAGATAGTGTCTTGTATATATATATCCACCTAACCCCATCGGGTCGAGTCGGTTGAAAATATTTCAAAACAATTCCAATGAACCTTGTCCAACCCTGGCAAAGATTACCGTTAAAATTACCGTCATTACTTCGGTTGTCATTACCAGGTCATAAATTGCTTGTGGTGGCTCTTATAGTGGGTCGGGCTATCCCTATATATGCCAAGATAGTAAGTAAGTGCCTAGTAGCTAATCACTAGCCTAGTAAACAGTTCTTTTTTAATTAGGGATATATCTCTTAATTAAATATTAATGCCTAGATATTATTATTAAGCATATCTGAATTAAATTTTAATCTTTTCTTTTCTTCATCATCATTTATAGAACTGTACTTATCTATATATGTGTATTGTTTATTGTTATTCGTTGGGCTGTCGTTGGAACGGCTATTCAACGCCTGTTGACCTTGTTTGGCTCTATTGTTAGCCCTAACTCTTGCAGATTGCTTTCCTGCGAATGATTTTTGGGCAAGTGATTTGTTAACCGATAGACGAATTTTCTTAATTTTAGATTGAGTATATTTTAATTCTCCATTCTCTGTATTATCTACAACTGTTAAAAATGGTTGTAATGCTTCCATCAATTTATAATACTTTTTACCTTTTGAGATGCCTAATATATTAGGGATATGTTTTTCAAATATCTCTATCTCATCATTCAAATAAATGGCATTTATAATTTCCAAATATGCACCCTTTTCTTCAAGTGTTAGAATGTTTGTTTTTATAGCCCATTGTTTAGGATAAAATGGGTAATAATATAAATCTTTATTCATGGCTATTGCTCCTATCTAACAATACTTCATAAGCAATGTTATATTTGTCGTGTAATTTGTTCGCTACATCTATACTTATATTTCTGTGACCATGTATAATTTTACTTAATAAAGAAACACTAATATTTAATTCTTTTGAAAGCTGTGATTGATTAATTTTCTTTTGTTTTAATAAGTCTTGCAATATCATTTTCTAAACTCCTAAATATCTATTTATAATTATTTATATATTAGCGTTGACAAGTTGTCTATAAAATATTAATCTGTGTACATATCGTCAATTAAGGCGATCATAGGAGTGATAAGAAATGCAAAAAACAACAATTAACAAAGTACCCAACAAATACAAATATATCTATAATGATATAAATGTTGGGACTTCTATTTTCTTAAAAAACCCTGATGAGTACCCTGCTGCTCTAGAGTACAGTATCAATCATTATAATAGAGATGACAAAACCTATTCAATAACAGACCATTATTATGGTAATGAAAGGTTTATTTCCTCATCAAAAATAGTTTACTACAATAAATAAGGAGTGAAAGAAAATGAATACATACTTAAAAGAAACACTAAAAGAAAATGATGAGATTTTATATCAAGTTACTCATGTAGCTAGAAGTGGAATGAGTAGGCATATAAAATTTTATGTAGTCAGAGATAACAAATTATTAAACCTTACTTATAATATTTGTGATGAGTTTGATTATACATATAAAAATAATACTAACTCTTTATTTATTAGAGGTTGTGGCATGGATATGGGTTTCCATGTCATTTATAATCTAAGCCGTGATTTGTTTAATGATGGTTATAAACTTAAATATAGAGCAATTTAATAATAAATAAGGGTAGTTTATAGCTACCCTTTAATATAGGAGTGAATAATGAAAATTAAAGCAATATATGACAATTTTGGTAAAACTTTTGATAGATACACAGTTTATTATAATTATAAAGAAAATGATGGTACTTATTTTGGGAGAGGTATGAGTAATAATCCATATTCGCCTGATGGTTTCGGTATGTGTATTTCTGGCAATTTAGGGAGACATAATGGTAAACGCATAAAATTTGAGGATTTGCCTAAAGATTGCCAAAAAGCAATTAATTCAGATTTAGTGGGAGTTTAAACAATGAATTTAAAAATAAATAATGTGAAACTGTGTAATAATGGGCTTTGTGGTCAACCTTTCTATGTTGTTAATTTCATGGAATATTTTGATAATAATACAAAGGAAAATATGACAGCTATAGTTTTTCCAGATTATGACGGAAAAACAGACAGTTATAAGTTTAAATCCAACCCAAAAGTAGCAATTTTTAACACTACAGTAGGAGAAAATTCAGAGCCATGCGATTATTACGCTGACGATTTAATAAGTGCTATTAATGAAAACCTAGGGGTAGAATTATTAAAGGAGCTTAAACAATGCCAATAATTAAAACTAAAAAAGATTTATTTAAGATCTTATATGGAGCTTTTATTTATGGGGTGGCTTGCTACCTCATTATAATGGCTTGCTGGGCTCTACTACCATGAAGATGTTATGGATACCAGCAAGCATTTATGGGTGTATATTCCTATTATATTTATACATCTATTTTATTAACTACTAAAAAGGAGTGAATTATGACTATTAATGAGTGGCTAAATAAATTACCTCAAGAAAAAAAGGTTACACTAAACAGCGTTAGAAAAGATATCGACAGATGTTTAGATGAAAATTCACAAAAACTTTATTATCTTAAATCAAGATGGAATGATGAAAGAGAATATGAGGAATTTGATGAATATGTAAAAATTTTCAAAGATACTTTCAAAAAGTATGGTTTTGAAGATATTACAATAACAAAAGCATTTAAAATAACTTTAAAGCATCTTGGGTGGAAAACTCAATTTGGATTAAATTACAATGGAATTACCTTTAAATATAATTGGATTGGAAAGGAGTGAATAATGACAAAACTTAAAATAGGCGTTTTAATGCCTACTAACGATAAACCAACAACAAGTACATTAGAGAAAGATGATATATTTAATAAAGATTCTAAGTATATTGTCGCCCATAGTGGATATGGTGGGTATAATAACAATAAAGCTAGATCAAATAATAAGTGTCCTATCTTTAAAACTTATATTCCCTATAAATCTATAACTTTAAAATGCAAAGAAAGTGAATTAGATACTGTTATTTATTGGTGCGAATATGTGCATGGCGGTGGTTGTATTTCTAAAATTAAAAACTTAAATAATGATTATGTTGCTATTCGTAGCGATTATATGTGTTGGTAAGGAGTGAATTATGAAAACATTTATGAAAATTGTGGGAGTATTTGCCTTGTTTCATTCTGTAACAAGTTTAATTCTTCTAACTTATTACAACTTTACTATTGACCTATTTATGCTGGCAGTATTCGCATTAGAATTTGCTATAGGCATAATGATGTTTGTGGGTATTCGAGTCTTAAATGATAGCGAATATCACCGAACATATACTTTAAAAAAAAGAAAATAACCAATTAAAAAGGAGTGAACAATGCAATTTATAGTAACGGAAGAAGAAATAGCAAGACTTAATGAAATCATAGGGTCTTTAGCAATTAAACAGTTTACTAATATTCATGGAATTAATCAAAAGGGATATAGATTAGTCATTGAAGAAATATTCAGAGTTTGGAAATCTGGCTTAGAGGAGAATGAAGATGAATAAATCAATAACATTAAAACCGACTAATAATAATATTTATCTTTGTTCTTGGAATGGCGATGAGATTGTTCAAATCCATACTAAAGAAACTTTATATAATGAATATAAAGACACCAATTTATTTGAGGATGATCGTGAAATAGGAAAATATCATACCCTAGAGGGAGAGGTATTTAAAAATTTACATGACCTATTAAATAAATGGGAAGTAAATAAATGGGATATGGATCATGAAAGTTATGAAGAAGACAATTTCACAATAAGATTAATTAAAGGAGAATGAAGATGAATAATCAGTTAGTCCAAAAAGTTAAACGTTATCTTAAAAAAGAAATAAAACTGCATGAAGATTTTACTTATGAAACTACAGATGGAACGAGCGATATACTTGTAGGGAGAGTAGAACTTGCAGAAGGTTTATTAGAGCAAATTAAACTATGGGAGAATGAAAATGATTAAAGAGTATAAAAGAAAAATTATTTATAAAACAATTCAAACTCTAAATGAATTTTGTTTTAAAAATAATGAATGTAAATATTCTCAAATGATTGTTATCGCTTTCAATGGTATACTAAACGATTATTTATCAGGCAAAGAAAACCCAAGTTTTAATGAAAGTATTTATAATCAATTAAAACAAGCAAGAGGAGAATGAAGATGACATTTGAAGTAAATGACGAAGTATTAATTTATGATGACTTGAATATTATTCATCTTTGTTATGGAACTATTAAAGGAATACATAATGAGGGAAAGACTATAGAAGTGCATACGGATAGCCCAAATGGTGTATGGCTATTAAAACCCGACCAATTAAGCAAAGATTTATCGGGAGAAACAAGATGAATGATGCAGATATAGATAACACCGTAGACAGATTGTGCCTGAACAGTCGGTTAACAATCGTTCTTGAAATGATTGCATTTCTTGAAGATAAAAAAAACAAACTTGACCAAGAACTTGATAAGCTAAAGGAGAATGAAGATGCCAATATCATCTAATCTTTTAATTAAATTATATGCTTTACCTGAAGAACAAAGAGCAACTTTAATAAAACAAATGGTAGAATATAAAGACCGACTGGTAGAATATTATGTATGGGAGCTATGGGATGTTACTACGATGAATAGTGTATGGTTTGAAAAATTAGTAGATAAAAAAATTGAGGAAAGATTTTCTAAAACTAAGGAGAAGGAAGATGAGAGATAAAGATAAAATGGCAAAGTATCATGTGGCCTATTCAAAGAATAACGAACTATTTGTTAAAACAATTAATGCAAAAAATGAAGATGAGGTAGAAGATAGGGCTATTAAAAAGTTTAAGATTACAAATGATGATATTAGAAGTGTTTATAGGGAGGAGAATGAAGATGATTAAAGAATGGAAAGCAAGACTTGAGGATTTAGTTAATCGCCATAACTTTATCCTCGCAAGGCGTGGCAACCTAGAGGAAGTCTATAAAGAGGCCAACGAACTGGCAAAGGAGAGAGGGTTTAAAACTCCTGGAGAACAGCAGGATTTTTGGAGAAGATATTTTTATTAATTTATTTACAAAGGGAATAGATACATGGAAACTAATAAAGGGGATTTGTTAGCAATGGGAAAACAGATACATAATAAGTATTTCGGAGATTTGGAAAATCTTGATATGCTTATGCTTGAAAAAAACATTCGAGTTACGATTGAACAACTGCAATCCATTATTACCAAAGGTAGTAAAAAAGAATTTTCATCAGAATTATTAACTTCTATTCGTAGTCTTTCTCGACTATGCGATATAGTCGATATAGAAGCTCATCATGACGAAAACGGAAAGGAAATTAAAGATGATAAATCAAACAAAAATTAGTCTACTTCCTACACCTATAAAAAAACCCACTTACGACTCTTTACAAAAACAAGTAAGGAGAAGGGACAGGAAGATAGAAGAACTAGAAAATGCTGTCAGAACACTAAAACAATTATGTAACAGACAGGGAAGTTTAATAAAAGACCTCAAGAGCAAAGCAGACGATTTAGGGAGAGATGCACAGGCTATAGCTAAAATTACACATTGGTACGGAACAAGAAAACAACTTAAATGGTGGCAAAAATTAATTTAAAAGGAGTGAGTTATGGAAGAACAATTACTTAAAGACGGAACGATTATTAAATTTAATGAAGGCAATCATCAATACAAAGTTATAAAAGGCGATAAGGAATACAAACCTCGTTCTGTTACTGGCATATTAAAAGTTGCTTTTGATGACTTTAATATTGGTGCAATGGCTGGAAGAAAGAATTTAAGAGAAACATTACTCGAAAACATGGATTATACTAAACAATATTCTGAAAAGGAATATGAAGAATTTCTAAAAGATATTAACAAAAAAGCTGTGCAGAAATGGAAAGATGGAGCAGACAGAGGTACAGCAGTTCATGATTATATACAAAGCTATGCCGAAGGAAAGAAGCCAACTTTATCGGAAGATATAGGAATAGCCAAATTACAGAAGTCAGTTCAAGATTGGTTTAACAGCCGAGTAAAGACTGTTTTTAGCGTGGAGAAACTTGTTTACAATGACTCGCCTAGATATGCAGGTAAATATGACTTAGAGGCAGATGTGGGCGAGCATGGAAGATGCCTTGTTGACTATAAAACAGGAGCTTCATTAAATTATTCACAGGCTTATCCTATTCAGTTGGTGGGCTATATGTATGCTTACTTAAATCAAAATTCAGGTAATCCATTTGGCAGATTAATAGTGTTTATTAATAGGGATACAGGCGATATTGAAGAACGATACTATTCGCCTAAAACTTATGTGAGAGATTTATCGGTATGGTTATCAATAGTGAATATTCATAACTATACGATAGATTACAAAAAGGAGTGGGAATAGCAACTTTCATGGGGGAGCAGAGGTTTTGATTTCACTCCTTATCTCTGTTTCCCCACCAAAATAAAGGGTACTACAATGAAGATAACTATAAAAGAACTAGAAGGAGCAATTAAACCTGATCCTTCGAGAAAAATAAAAGGTCGAGCAAGTACAAAAATTATTGACGCACAAGGAAATAAATATTTTTGTAAACCTGAAAATAGACCTAGCGATTTAGATATTGGCATGGTTATAGAAGTCGATATATGGACAGACGATTTCGGCAACAACCATATCAATAGTTTCAAAGTCATAAATGATGACAACATTCCAGCAGTTAGGGAATTGGAAAAATTAGATGATAATGTTTATGAAGAAACTTCAGGAAACAGTTTGCTTGAAATAACCCAGCGTGAATGGATAATATTAATAGAGTCGTGCATGACTCGGTATCCGAACTGGAACCCAAATAAAAAAATGGAGTGGTGCTTAAAACTCTATAAAAAAGGTGCAGTAAAAACCTTACAGGCATACGAAAATAAAATGACCAAAGAACAGGAACAGGATTTAGATAATACTGCCTTATCACAAGGCGATTTCTAATGAAAGCTCGGTCAGCCAAAGCCAAAGGCACAAAACTTGAAAAAGAAATAGTAGATGACCTTAAAAAAGACTGCAAGTGGGAAGCTCGTAAACAGCCAGGTAGTGGCATATACTTCAAAGACTGGCCTCACGATTGTAGTGCCACCTCTCCAACTGGTAAAAAATATATTTTTGAAGCAAAGAAACATAAGCATGGGTATAGGACTGGAGATAGGCAAAAAGGTTTAGCCGACTTCCTAGTCATACAAGCAGATAGGTCTACTAGTAAAGTATATATGGAGTGGGCTATGTTTAAAGAATTATGTTTAGAGATTTATGAATTACATAAAGAAGTTGAAGAATTAAAGGAGAAAACTAATGACACAGAATAAAGAAATACTTGCACATCTTAAAGAGCATAAAACTATCGACAGTATTCAAGCTCTCAATGAGTATGGGTGTTTTCGTTTAGGAGCTAGGATATATGACTTAAAACAAGACGGATTTATAATACAAACACGCATGGTAACAAACAAGCAGAACAAAAAGAGTTTTGCCCAATATGAATATATAGGACATGAAAGTGAGCCTAGACAAGAACAGCTGCTATGACTTTAAAAGTTTTACAAGGAGATTGCAGGGAAGTTTTAAAAACTTTGCCTGATAAAACTTTTAATACTTGCGTTACTTCACCACCTTATTGGGGTTTAAGAGATTATGGAGAAGATAACCAATTAGGATTAGAAGAAACACCACAAGAATATGTTGCTAATCTTGTAGAGGTATTTAGGGAAGTACGCAGAGTGTTACGAGATGATGGTACTGTGTGGTTAAATTTAGGTGATAGTTACTCTAGTGGAGGTAGAAAAACTAATATTAATCAAACAGTTAGAGGAGATACGGATTATGGTGTAACAAGACCACCAGTTTATAAAGGGATAAAACCTAAAGATTTAGTAGGCATACCCTGGAGAGCAGCTTTTGCTTTACAAGAAGATGGGTGGTATTTACGACAAGATATTATTTGGAATAAACCTAATCCAATGCCAGAAAGTGTTCAAGATAGATGTACTAAATCCCATGAATATATATTTTTGTTAAGTAAAAAAGATAAATATTATTATGATAATGAAGCTATTAAAGAGAAATCAATTTATGCAGGAGATGACAGAGGATCAAGACATGATAGCAGAAGATGTACTGATATGAATAGTGTGTCAGGTGTTACATCTGGCATGAAGAACAAGAGATCTGTATGGACAGTAGCAACTAAACCATACAAGGAAGCTCACTTTGCTACCTATCCACCAGACTTGATTGAACCTTGTATATTAGCTGGTTGTCCAGAAAAAGTTTGTGTTGAATGTGGCAATCCACAAGTCAAAGAATTTTATAGAAAAGAAAAATATAATGTTGGTTATGGTAATCAACACACTCCCAAAGGCACACATAAAAAAATTGGTGGTGTTTATCAGAAATGGTTAGAAGAAAATCCACCTAAAATAACAATTAAACCTAGTTGTGGTTGTAATAAAAGTTTTAAATCTGGTACAGTCTTAGACCCATTTGGTGGTGCAGGAACGACTGGTTTAGTAGCGGATAGATTAGGAAGAAATACAACACTAATAGAATTAAATAAAAGTTATGCAGATATTATGGAGAAAAGATTAAGAAACGATAACTCTTTATTTTTAGATTTGGAAACAACATGAGTCTTGATAGAAACTTTGTATTAGGATTTAAACATCATGGCACTCGGAAGGTGAAATGTCCGAATTGCCAACATCAACGGAAAAAACACAAGACAGATTTACCATTAGCGATTACAGTTAATTCTGACTCTGTCGTCTATTTTTGCCATCATTGTAACATAAAGGGAGCAGAATTTTATGAAAAAACTAACTTCAAATGTAATCCAGTTCGCAGAGAAAAGGGGAATAAGCCAAAAAACACTAGAGGACATGAGGTGCGAAAGCGGTTCGGCACAGTTTGGTGATAGAAAACTAGAGTCTATTGTCTTTGGATATTACGATAGCAAGGGCGAGAGGGTAAACTACAAAGCAAGAGCCATTAAAGAGAAAATCTTTAAGCAAATGAAGGGTGGGAAACAACAATTTTTCAACCTGGATAATGTCTTAAAATCTAAAAACCTTGATACTGTGTATATAACAGAAGGTGAGTTTGACCTTTGTGCTATGTATGAAGGGGGTTTTTCCATTGATAGTTTATTAAGTATTCAAAATGGTGCTCCCGCTACTCCTACCGAAAATGCAGAAAAAACAAGACGATACCAATATGTATTAGAAGCATTGGAGCAAGGCCTTGATAAAGCCAACTGTTTTGTCTTGATTACTGATAATGACGATCAAGGCAGGAACTTACGGTCTGATTTGTCTGCTATCTTTGGTTATGGGAAATGTAAGTTTGTGGATTTCCCACCAAAAGTGAAAGATGTAAACGACTTATTGCAAAAGCTAGGTAAAGACAAACTGCAAATGTATGTGAATGAAAGTCTAATCCCTTTTCCGATTGAAGGCGTTTACTCACTAGACGAAATTCCCGAACCCTCTCCACCTAAATTATGGAACCCACAGTTTAACGGATGGGATAATAAGGTTATGATAGGAGCAGGCATGGTAAGTGTAATGACAGGCTATCCAGGACATGGCAAAACAACCTTTGCACAACAGATATGGGCGAATATTGTTAAAGAATATAAAATTCAGATAGGGATGTTTTCAGGAGAAACTAGGGTCAAGCCATATGTGAGGCGTAACTTGCGAACATTTTATCATGGAAAACTGGAATGGGATATGACAGACGAGGAGAAAGAAAGCGGTGATGTGTGGATAAGGGATAATTTCCATTTTCTCAACCACCCTAGAAATGCTCCTGAATTTGAATGGGTATGTGAAAAAATCAAAGACATGAAAGCACGATACGGGATTGAAGCGTTTATGTTTGACCCGTTCAACAAGATAGAAATACCTGATTTAAACAGAACAACGGAAACCAGTTGGATAGGAAGATGTTTAGACGATTTAACAACTTTGGCTAAAGTCTTGGATATACACATTATGGTACTTGCTCACCCTTCCAAACCGAATGAATACAAAGTAAGCACCCAAGCTCCAACTGCTTATGCCATAGCAGGTTCGGCTCATTGGTATAATAAACCCGACCACATCTTTAGTATATGGCGACCAAAGTTTGAAGATGATGAAGGGAATCGTTTAACAGACGCTAAAGTAGTAATTTGGAAAACCCGTTATGAAGAACTCGGTTATCCGAGAGTCTTGGAAATTAAGCTGAATTTAGAAAATGGTTGCTTTGAAAGCGTTGATAAGAAACCCGTCTACCAACAGGATAGAAAAGACATCTATGGATAAGCAATCATTGACCTGTTAAAGGATTGTTTAAAGCTCTTTGCAACATCTCTGTTATCTTCTTTTCAAGAGCTTCCAACTTAGTATCAATTATTTCAATGCGTCTTTGTCCATCGCTTTCTATGGCAGTACGCTTTGAATCAAATCTATCATTAGCATGGTCTATTAAAGACCTTATATCAGATTCGGCAGTTCTTACTGCCTCTCTAACTTCTGTATTCATATTCCTGCTGCGTCTATCGACTGCTGAAATATTATCTTGAATTTCTGTTAGGTCTTTACGCATATCAGTTCTGATACTTCGAGCATCTTCCTGTGCCGATTGCACTAACTGCGTTGCTTTATCTAATTCAGTAGTCAACAGAACTTTAACTCCATCCACTTCGGTATTTAACAGAGTTTCCATATTACTTATTTTTTCCGTTAATAATATTTCCAAAGCATTAGTCTTTTCTTCAAATATACTTAAACGATTTTCAAACCCAGATAAATCAGGAGCAACATAGCTCTGTATCTGTTCTTTCATATCCATGTAATCCTTATAGACTTCAAAAGCTCCATACGCACCACCGACTAAAGTAGACAAAGCAATTAAAATACCGACTACCTTTCCGCCTTTAAATTTTATTCCAGCAAATTCTATTTCACTCATACTTCATTCCCCCAACAATCCCAACCATCTACTTTTTGTCTAGCAAACAATTCTATTCTTGGTAAATCACCGCATAATTCTATAATTCTGTTTCTTACACAATCTGGTTTTCTTGAATGTTCTCTAATTGGCTCATAAACTATTTGATGAACTCCTTTAGAAACTCTTTTTGGTTTTCCTTTAGTTCCTAATAAGCAACATTCAGCATTGGCTCTAGTCCAATGGCCCATACCCCAAAAGAAACTGTCTGAAACTTTATTCTTTTTGACCCAAGTAAAAGCACAAGCCTTGTACTGAAAACCCCATTGTTTTATTGTTTTAATACCCTCTAATAATTTAGGAAATGTAACCCACATAAATAAAACACAATCTTTTTCACATATTGATTGAATTTGTAAGTCATAAATTTCATTATCTTTCATAATTGGATAAGGACAAACATTACGATCACTATAAGTTTTGTATTTCCAAGGTGGATCAGCATAAATAATATTATATTTTTTATTTGGTAAATTATTAGTCATATTGCATATCAATCATTTTATTAAAAGTCAGACTGTCTTTAACACTTATGTAATTGCCCAGGGGATCTTGCATAACAACATTCTTATAAATTTCTTCCGTTTCATACCAGTCTAAAGCAGGTTGAACAACTTGATTAGAATATGTTTTGATGTTCGGGCCAAGTGCATTTACCAAAGCCAAAGTAGTAATCTGGGCAACCGCATCATAGTTTGATGCAAAGTTTTCTATAATTTCTTTTGCTTTCTCCTGTTTCTTTTCTTTCAGTTTGTCAGACTTTTCTTCCGCTTCTGTTTTCTTAACTTCCTCTTTTGGCTTTTCTTCAACAATCTCTTTTTCTTCTACCTCGTTTTCAGCAACTTCTTTTTCTTCGGATTGAGTTTCTTCTTTGGCTTCTTCTTGTATTTCCTCAGTTTCCATTTCGCTATCAGCCACATCTTTTGTTTCCTCTGCTGGTTGTTCTTCTACTTGCTCATCTTGATTTGAAGGCTCGTCAGTTGCCTCTACTTCTTCGGTAGGTTCTACTACCTCAACTACCTCTGTCGGCTCTGTAGCGTCATCTGTGGGCGTTGAAATCTCCTCTATTGGCTCATCAATGGCTATTTCTTCTATTTCTGGCTCCATTTCGATGGGTTCATTGATTTCTGGAGGTGAAATATCCACCACTTCTATTTCCTGTATCTCGGCTACCATTTCTTCTACCTCTGTTATAACTTCTTCCATGTCCATCATGGGCATATCTATTTCTAAATCCTCAAACATTTCGGCAACGCCAGTAGTCGTATCAGGAATATCGGTCATCATGCCATCATCCATGTCGGTTACATCAGGAATATCTACTTCCACATTTACTTCAGGATCACCGCCCATATCCATATCAGAAAAATCTTCCATAGTTGTATCGACTATTTCCTGTTCAAAAGTATCCACCACTTCGTAATTATCTATTAGATCCATTGTAGTATCTAAATCTTGCTGTTGTTCAACCACCTGCATCCAAGTTTCCACCACCGTTGTTATATGATTATAAGCCACAGTATATTGAAACTCATCCCAGTAGTAAGTTCCATAACCACCGATTTCTATATACACTTTGTCTAATTGATTAGCAAAGTCATAGCTTCCTGTTACTGCGTTGACCCAATTCGTATTGTTATTATAGTTATAAGGGTTTTGTGTAAAAGTTGTTTTGTCTATAGGAACTAAACCTGTTTCCCATTGTAACGCATTATCATTATACCCTTTGGTTTGCACATAGGCAGTCCGATTAGCATTGGTATACATACTATTTGGAAAAGCAAAAAGAAATTCATAATTAACTTCTCCGCCATCTTTAATATCAAAACTGTTTAAATCTACATACTGACGCCAAGTGGTGAGGGAGTTATTTTTGGCATGACCACAGGCTACCGTTCTTCCGTCTGTTCCTGTAGCAGGAAACCCAGAAGCAGCATCCGTGCAAGAAGCATGAGAATAAATAGCACCTGCTCCACCCCAGTCTATGTCAGCATCACCTTCATATTTTGAAGTTACAATGCCCGTATCTCCATCGAGTATATCACCTGTAGTCTTATGCTCTACAGTTACAGTTGTTTGTGTTACCTCCTCGACATCACCTTGTGATTCAATAACTGTGGTAACCGTATCACCCTCCTCCTGCATTTGTGCTAGTGCATTAGAACAAAAGAAGCAGGAGAGCCAAGCCACCAAGACTAAAGCCCATAATGGTATCATCATTGTAAAATTCTGTTTCTTCAACATTTGCTTTTTTCCATTCTGCGTAATCGGGTCGTTTTTCAGGGTTTGCTTCCCATAGCTTTTTGGCGTCTAACGAAATGCTTCCTTCGTATGGACACGGAGTTCCTGCCATTTCCATCGCTTGGAATACTCTAGCGTCTTGACAGAGCATAGACACGGCAGCCACTTTCATTCCAAATCGAAACAATTGTCTTGATAATTTTAGCCGTTCACAGTTTAAATCCCGTACAGTTGTGCCACCTGCAATCCCTAAAATTTGTGATTGAATAGCCATAGAGCTACCCGTGCTACAGACATCCTGATTATTAATCATTACACCAGGAGCACTTGCTGTGCTTGGAGTTCTATCCACCGTTGTCGTTCCAGAAACAGTTGAGGAAGTAGATGTAACTGTATTGGTCTGGGCATAAGTTTTACTACACATAACCAGCAAAGCTAAAAACACCACAACAATAAGGATAGCAATTAATTTATTCAACCCATTCTCCAGTTCGCATCATTTCCGCTAATCTAACACTTCGTCTTTTTACCTGTCTAGCCCAATTAGAAGATAACATTTGTTTAGATGCCTCCTCCCAATCCTCATTGGCAATAGCCCTGAACATATTAGGCCATCTCTGTGGATTAAAGCGTGTCATGCCCATGTTAAAGGTCATATCTATAATAACAGCCAATCGTGGCTCATTTAAATCTTCTATAGGGTAGTGTTTTATTTCCCTTTCTATTCTTGCTATATCATTAAGCAAAAGAAAACGAGCTTCCTCCTCTGATATACCCAAACCATCAGCCGATACATTACGCCCTACGCCAATAGTTAAATGTCCGATTATGTGGTCAGCAGACTTTAAGGCTTTGCCGTTGGAATCATCATAGACTTTCAACCTCATACCTTCGTGGTCAGACAGCATATCCATTAAGCGTTGTTTATTCATTAGGAGGTTTTCTTGCCACCATAATATGCAGTAGCATGACCTTCCTTAACCATTTGCTGGCATATATCCACATTATCGACAAAAGGTATCCCTAAAATCCTGCCGTATTTTCCCTTGCCGTCTTTCGTGGTTTGGATAATAAACTTTTCGGGGAGCAGTTCTACCAGTCGGTCTTTACTAGCCAGTCCTTTAGCCTTCTCAACCAAGTCTTTTGTCCTACATTCTGGGCAATTAATGCCATACAATCGCACCCTCTCTTTGTGCAACCACACTTTAAACCCAAGATCAATGCTAACATCTATCGTATCTCCATCAACAACCCTATCTAATACACAATGATAGACATAGGTCATTCTTCTTCCTCTTTTAAATATCTAATTATGTTATCTAAAATTATTTTTTGTTCGTCTGTATAAGCATCTTTCCATTCATCATTTTCATCTGCTGCAATATACCCTCTAATGTGAGCATCTGATCTCGACCTGTCAAACCAATCTTCATAAGACCTATCTTCTCCATATGCGTGCTTTAATTTTCTACCTCCATAAGATGGTTCTAAATCAGAATTTACGACTGAGCCTTCTGGCATAGTCGCTTCTTTGTATACTTTTTTATCTAATGCTATTTGTTCAGGGGTCATGCTTCTAATAAAACTTTGTTTCATTTCCAAAAATCTTTCATCCGTATCGGGTAAATTATGCAACATATCTCCTAATAACCTTCTTTGTAAATTAGGATTACTTTCTAAACTTCTTAACGCTATTGTTGGATTATCTTCATTTATAGCAGGTAATGATATAGGAACTCCTTTAGGGTCTGCACTATAGCCAGCTCCTATAAATTCTATATTTCCTTGCCCTCCCATTAATTCTGGGTCTACTACTAACCTATAATCGCCACTTCTTAATCTAGGATATTCTTCATAAATAGGCTCAAATGTACTAGAAGGCATAGAATAAGGGCCTTGAATACTTCTTCCTTTTAAAATACTAGATAATGCTCTAAGTTCTTCTTCAGTCATTGCACAGCTTTTCATAAACTTGATTATGAATAAGGAGATCCTCTACAAGAGAATCAGTAATAACATCAATATCGTCATCACTTACAGAGATAGGTTCTGCAATATCACAGTACCCTCTACTTCCGCTTTGCAAACTTCCGCAACTGGCTACGCTTAGAACCACTAGCAGTAGTACGAATTTTTCTTTTAACTTCATTGGCTGACCTTATATCATCGAGCTGGTCTTTCATTACATCGGCTTGAACTGCTTTACGCATAATCATAAAACCAAATAATTTGGATGCTAATTTAGCTATCCCGCCTAATGCTGAAAGCCAACCCATCATTTGTCGTCTTTATTTCTATTCTTTAAAACATTACCAGCACAGAAGTTTAATATCTTCAGTACAAATCCTATAATTTTGTCATCAGATTTTGTTGGGGTCAAAGCTGTAACTGCGGTTGCTGCCGTAATAACACCCGTTACTGCTGCCACCCAAGCGGGTGCTGAATCAAAAAAGTTTAAAACTATATCCATCGTGTCCTCCTATTCCGCACTAAATGTGCCTAGTTGCGACCATAAGCTACCTGGCTTCGTTGTTCCATTTTGTTTTCCCAACTGTGCCATTGCTTCGTTCACATTTGTAAATGGGCCACTCCCCCAAGAGGAAACATCCCATTGAGCATTATCCCACGCACTACCTTGTGCATTGGTATATGCCAACATTCTTTCTGAAAAAGTTCCCGTTGTAAAGCCCGAATCAATAAAAACTTGCATCCAGTCTTCATTATAAGCTCCTGTTGTACTTGATTCATCTCTACAACTTTTTTGTCTAAGTGATTGTTGGCTCATGGTGTAAATGTCCCCATACTTGAAAAATTATAATCATCTTGGTCTGTTGCAAATGCTTGTAAAGCTAAATTTACATCAGTATAAGATGTACTCAATTCTCCGTTAATATATGCTAATAGTCTTTCATTAAAAGTTCCCGCAGGAATAGACCTAGCGGTAAACAATGCCAGCCAATCTTCATCATAAGTTCCTGTCGTTGAAGTTACAGTCCTTATGGCTGTTTGTCTTGCTTCAGAATTACTCGCCATTATTACGCTTGCTGGTCGTGGTCGTTTCTATTAGCAACATATCCTGCAAATTTTTGACCTTTATTAAGCTCTTTAACTAAACGACTTTTCTCTGCTTCTAATCTACCATAACCTTTACCAGTCCATGCTTTTTCTGCATCAACACGACCTAGTTCTTCTGTTACATTAGTTCGTCTTGTGTTAACTCCATAACCTTTCTTCATTACATCCTCCTATAATTGCTTTATTATTATTGTTACCAACATTATCATTGTTGCTCCGCTAAACGCAATAAATATTGCCTCTAGTCTTTTTATACGGGTAATGGTTTCCAACCATCTCTCCGCACAAACTGCTTCATGGGTGTCGAGTTTTGCCTTTACTTTCTCTGCTGATACTCTCGCCATTTACTATGTCCTTCTTATGGCTTTGTTGGCCATTTAACAGAACCAAGGTCTTGATATGTTTTTGTAATATCCCGTAAGTCTTGGCGATATTTTGTTTGAGCACTCGACATTGTTTGGTCAGAACATCCCCACCAATCTGTTTCTAATAATAATCTATTACGCACTTCTCTTAATCGTTCCAGCTTTTCCTCCGCAGTAGGAGCAGGAGTTGTAACCGCTTCCCATACTAACCCTTCTGCTTTTTTTAAGTCGTCATTCCAAGCTGTATACCAGTTTTTGGGCGACATATATCCATCAGAGTTTCTAAAGCCCTTGTTGATATTTACTGCCTCTCCATTATATTTCCATGCCATATTCTTCTCCTTTTTATTATGCTGGATTGGTCGGTGTATCAGTAATCCTATTAGCTGAACCTAAATTATTTTGTGCAAAATGATTGTTATTACCTGATGTATCTGCTCCAATTCCACTTGCATCCTGTCCTGTTCCTGTTTGCTTAAATTCTAGTCTATAACCATTTGTTCCATAAGTTGGTTCTGGGTCTATAGGAATCCAAGTGCCCCCATCATCTTCACCAAATGCAGTCGGAGCTTCTTGAGTTCCATCGACAAAATTTATATCTGCCATATAAAAATTAGCACCAGCAGCCCAAGTTAAATTAGAAAAAGTCTGAGCAGAAGTAGTATTAACCCATGTTATATTTGCATCTTCTGATGGCTGGGTTTCTGTATCCCATGAAGTAATTTGTGTTCCATCTACATACCATTTGATTCTATTACTTGATGAGGCTTGAGTTGAATCGGCAGCTATAACTATATGTTTCCATGCACTAGTGCTACCTATTGTTGCTGTACTTTTAAAATAAACACCTTCAGTTTGTAAATCCATTAGTAATTGATTACCAGAAGAAAATCCTACAAAATAATAAGAGGAACCACTGTCTCCACCACCAAAAAAGGCTTTTTCTGAATCAGTTTCTTTTCGTTTTAACCATAAAGCAAGTGTCCATTTCTGCTGATCTCCTGCACCACTAGGAGACCAAGTTACATATTCAGAATCAGAAGAAGAAAAGTTACAAGCATACTCTATTTCATAAGCTCCGCCAAGAGGGTCATTCCATAGTTGATTTGTGAACATATCTGTTATCCAAAGTTAAGTTGAGGTGCACCAAGTAATATTGAATCATCAGCCTTTACGCAATATGGTACAATATCGTAATCATTGTTGGCGGTACTAATAGTTAGACCACCAGAAGCAGCCGTTTCATAATCGGCATGAAGGGATAATGTAGCAGCAGCACCAGAGGATGGCTGAATAAATATCATAACCCCTGTCTGTCCGATTTGAGAACCCTCCGTTGTAGGAGCTGCAACTGTATTCGACCCAGCAGCTAAAGTAAGTACAAAATTTTGATAAGTATCATAATCAAGCACACCAGAAGTTGCAGATAAAGCTGCAGTATATACGCTAGGCAGTTGGGCTTTGGTAAAAGTGTTTTGCTCATCTGTTTTTACTACGGCTGCTTCTAGCGAAACTGCTCCTGATGAAACACTAAAATCCGCACTAGCAAAAGAAGCTACTCCCTTATTTGAAGTAGACGCATCTTCACCTGCAATAGTTAAAGTATCGGTAGCCGAAACAGTAGCATCGATGCCTTCTCCAGAGGTTATCGTTAATGTATTTCCATCAGAAATTGTTTGTGTCGTAGAACCATCGGAAATAACCCAATCATCCATAGTTCCTCCCGCATTACCTAATTGGGAAATAACTTGAAATTGCGTTCCATCATAGGCAGCTGTTACCAAAGCATTTTGTTCTATATCACCAGACGCTAAAGCAACATCATGGTTTTTCTTTAAATCTTTAGTTCCTAATCCATTAACATTTAATGTGGATGCTCCAGAATTAGCATTTGCTGCCTTAAAGGTAAACATTTGCCCTGCTGCATACGCTGTTACTGCTGGACTTAATGCTATCGCATAAGTATTAGCACTTCCACTATCCGTTGCTTGAAATACACCAAAACCATCTTGAACCTGCCCTATATTTAATCCGTCTGTGTGAGCTGCACCATCGGCTAATGCTGTAATCTTTTGGCTACCTAAATTGGCAGCTCCTGTAAAAGCATTTTGCCCATCTTTCGTTATACAGGTATTTATCCCTGTTGCTAAGTCATCATCATTAGTATCGTGATGGGCAGCAGTTATTTTCGTTCCTGCATCCCTATCCTTTGCCCAAATACCCGTTCCTGTAAAAACGCCATTTGTTCTTGTAAATGTTCCTCCTGACCAACCCATTATTCTTCTCCTTTGTTATCTATATCTTCTGTTAATTTTGTCTATGTTAAGTTCGTTCATTTCAGATTGCAAATGGTTTTTAATTACTTCAAAATTCTTTTTTTCTTCTTCTGGTAATTCTGGCTGGTCGATTAAAAAATCTAATAGCTGATAAGACCTTAAATATTTCGCCATTGTTATTTTTTGGTCTTTCATCAAAAATAAAGCATCATCTAATGCTTTAGGATTAGAAAGCAATCTGCTAGCACCTCTTGTAGCCATTAGTGCTAGCACAAAAGGAACAAAACCTCCAATCTTATCCTGCATAGCTCCTGCAATACCCAAAGCACCTATCCCAGCTAGAGTTACCCTTCTAGCCATAAAATCACTGGATTTAGGAATAAACATTCCATCATAGTTTTTTGACAGTTGTATAAAACTCCTAATTTTGTCATAAGAAATACCAGCTTCTTTAAATAATTGCTTAACAGTATCTGTTTTTAATGATTTTACGCCTTTCATACCTAATAGGTCGGCTAATTTACCTGCATCAAATTTTAATGTTATTTTATCAGGATTAGCTCTCATTGACTGATTAAAAGCGTTGCGTAGCCACGCATTAGTGGACTCTTTAAATTTCTCTGGGCCAATTAATTTTTTTAAATCTATTAATGATTGCTTTGAATTTAAGTTTAAAATTTTTGGCACTAACTCATCTGCGTTCCATGGCCCTTGCTTATTAAATGCTGCATTAAATATATTGCGGTTTACTCTTTCAAACTTTTTTGCTGATGTTGTGCTGAATGTTTTCACCCCTTGACTATAAAAGGTATTTGCATCTTTATGTGCTTCTTGAATCTTTTTAAACAATGTAATATCGGCTTGGCTCATATTTTTAGGCGGCACTAAGTTCAAAAAATCTTTTTCTAGTGCCTTTTTTACTGTAAGTAATCGAGAAATATTCCAACCTTCTATTTTACCTACTGCCATTAACTCGTTGATTTGTTTTTGTAATTCTTTATACTGAAGGGCGTTAATATTCCCTTTTATGCTATTAATTTTTTTTAATAATGGTGTAACTACATCTTCCGTTGCTTGTATTTTTTCCCTTAATCCTCCACCTAAACGAAAAGAAGGAGTTGCAGCAAAAATGTTCTTTATAGCATTTTTTACATTGGCAGTTGGAATTATATTTCCGTTTTTTAGTTTTCCTGCTAAACTAGTAAAATTGGTATACAGTCCTCTTGATAGTGTTCTAAATTCTTTATAAGACTTTCCTGCTGCTTCTACTAAATCTATTCCTAAATTAGATAGTTGTGAATTAGGTGCTAAAGTATGTAAAACATCATCTCCTACTTTATCTAAATGTTTTAGTGTTAAGTCTGCTTTCTTTTTAAAAGGCCCCCCAATCCAAGGGAAAACTCCAACTATTCTGGTATATGCTTGTGCTATAGGGGAAGTTGAAACTTCTCCTATTCCTAATTGTAAACCTACGTGCTCTCCTGCTCTAACCAACTTTTTGGCTGCTGGTGCTACTACATAATCTTTCACTCCAGTCAAACCTCTTTTTACAAGATTCCCCACACCAGGAAGTGCACCAAAAGCATAAGCCCAACTTGCTTCATTTGCTAACTCTGATGCTGCAGTTCCTAAACCTGTCCGTATATCTTCTGGTTGCTTTTTCCCTCTTAAAACTTCTATGGCATCATATATTTCTCCTCCTGCTTTAGAGCCAAGAGCATAGCCAGCAGGTACTGTTATTAGTTCTTCTGGAGTTACTATTTGTGGGCCCACTTGCCCTGCTATTACTGGTGGTACCATACCTGTAAATCCGCCTATACCTCTGAAGGTATCTCTGTTATATAAAGCATCTCTTAATTGATTTAATTTACTGTCATATTTTCTTTCTTGTACTATAGGTTCTGGTATTGCTGCATTAACATCACCTATTGAAGTCTGTAAAGTATTCTGTACCCGTTCTTGTATGTTGGGCATATTCAATTTTGCATTTTCTCGTTTTAAGATAGCTCGAATTTCATCTTCGCCCATCTCAGCAGGGAATTTATAAACTTGATTTCCTATATGTATTTCTTGTAAATCTGCCATTTTCTCAATCTACTCTGCAATAAATGTATCAGTATCTGGGTCATATCTTAATACTTTCACTACATTTCCTTGTTCCCCACTACCCCCTGTTATAAAAGAAAAGTCTGGTCTTGCTGTCCAATTTTCTATTTTATCATTCATAGGATTCATACTTTGGAATATCATGTATTTATTATTCATATTTTCAAATTCTGCTGCTAACATTGGTAGAGCAGATTTTCCAGTAACAAAGAAACTATCCCAATCAAATTTTTCTTCTGTATGAATTAATTGTGTTACTGATGGCTGTCTAAATCCTTTTGTAGAGGCAATATCATTGGCAGCCAAATCTATATTTCTCATTAATCTGAAGGCTCTTTGCATTGCAGGATCATCTAAATTCACACCCATAATTTTTTCGTATGAATATTTAAGGGCAGGATTATTTAAATAACCAGAAAGACCTTGCACCTCTCTATTTAATTTCCCAAGAAATCCCACATACCTTGGGTTATCACTTAAAATTTGATATAACTCTGCTATATCCTCCATACCTCTGGTAGCTGTATTTGCTAATATATTTGCTTTTCTTAACTCAGACCCTGAGCTTTTCTCTATATGCTCAACTCTTGGTACAAGCCATCCTTCTTTGGATTTTTGATTAAATTGTGTTTTATTCACATCCTCAGCTAAACTGATAGTATCTACTTCTTCTGTACCTGATTCTGGATGCAAAGAATCAGTATTTTTTATTAATGTTCTGGTGGGCGGATCGGCAGCTAGATCCACGACATAAAACAGCTCACCATCAGCTTCAATCTTAATGAAATTATCTACTAATTTTCTTGCTTTTTTATCTGAAAATCCCATATTTATATAATCTTGAATTTTAATCTCTCTTGCAGATTCCTTTAATACATCTTTTTTAGCATCAAATTTATATACTACTTCGCCATCATCTTGAATACCATAAAGCATATTTTTGTTAAGTTTTGCGTCAAATACTTCTTTCCATGTTATATTTGGTTCTTTATCAAATAATTTTTCTCCTATTGTTCCTTCTTTAGCGTTCCATATATAAACGCCATCTGGTTGTTCAATAGTTTGTTTATCTTCGTCTTCTGGAGCTCGTAATTGTGTAAATTTATTTCCCACCATTGATAATATTTCACCATTTTGTAAAATTTTAATTTTTTCTTGTTCAATTTCTTCTTCCCACAAAATGGTTCCTGTTAATTCATTTCTGGCTACTGTTTTTGTGATTCCGCCTGGCAAATCAAAAGTTTGTATTTTTACTTTTACATCTTCTGGTATAGTATATAAAACTTTAAATTGTCCGTCTTCACCTATCTGATTTGTATCTACTACTGCATTGCCAAACTGTTTAATATTTTGGGGAACCTTTGCTTCTCTCATCGTTATATATCCACCATCTATATTGTTTTTATCTATTGCTAAAATTTCGTTAGTTGTTGAATTGGTTACAAGCTGTATATCTTTTTCTTTTGGTGGTGTTCTAGTTATCTCATCCCAATTATAATAAGTAGCAGTTTCTATGGCTTCATCAGGGCGTTTAACTTTTACTGTGCCATCAACAAACGTAACAGTCTGCCCTTCAAATTCTTCTCCGTCTTCATTATAAAAAACTTCTACCTTTCCTACTGTTGGTTTTGGTCTGGCAGCCTCTACTTGCTGTTCGTATAAGTTGTATTCCATAGGATCATAACCTGCTTCTGAAATTAGCTGGTTTCTGTCTAATACTCTTTTTTCTGGTAAAGCTCCCCCGAATTTTCTTTCAAAATAATTAGGCTGAGCTCCATCTGTTCCTCGTAATACTGTTCCTATTTCTTGTGATGCCTTTAAATTTTCGCCATAAGAACGATCTTCAACAGGAGCTAAATTAGTTACAATATCACCCCCATCTCTCATATAAGCTCCCCCAACAAATTCTTCTGAACCAACAGGTGCAGCTGGAAGTCCTTCTAATTTTAATAATTTAGACATAGCTTCATTTCTGCGTTCTTCTATATTTTCGGCTCTTTTCCTCTCTCCCCTTACTAACATTCCTCCTACCAGACTATTCGCTAAACTACCCCAAGGAACTCCTAAAGCTGATTCCCTAATATAGGATTCTTGCGGAGTTTGTGATTGTTTTAATAACCGAGCTAACAGTTCTTTATCAAGGTCTGTTAATATTGGTCGTCTTTTTGGTGGTGCGAATGTTACCATTACACTTGTTCCATATTCACATCAAGTTTGCTGTAATCAACCAATAAATGACCGAAGATATTAGATAATACAGCTTGTGGTTTAATTTTCTGCACTTCCTGAGCTATTACACCTCTAAAGCGTTTTGGACTCCATAAATAATTAAATTCATAAATGTTAAAGCCTAATGCTGATTTACCTACTTTTATAATGTTTTCTTTTAAAGTTTTATCAGATGCCATAGCTCCTCCTGCTAGATTTCCTAACATTTGCATACGAGCTCCGTATCCTGCCATTTGCTGACCATATCTATTCATACCTTCAGCACCTTGTGCTTGCGTTGCTGCAAATATAGGTGGTGGTGCTATAGCAGTACCAGGCACATCTAGACCAGTCGTTGCTGTTCCTAACCCTGCTGCCCCTATACTTGGAGAGCCTGTCAAGGTAGCAAGTTCCTCCATAGGCAATCTTCTGCCTAATAATGCTTCTGATAATGCTTGTTGTCGAGCTTGGTTTTGCATTTGTTGCATCATAGTTGCTTCCGCTAATTGTCCTTGTCGCATAGATTGGGCTTCTGTTGCTAAACCAGTTCGCATACGCTGACCTTCGGCTATAGATTGTTGAGCCAATCCTGTTAATGCGTCTGAATGAGCCATTTCTAATCGGTTCATAGCATCATTATATGCAACTGAGCCAGGTGGCAATCCAGAATTAATTAACTGCGTATGTAATTGTGTTTTTTCCATATCTTGTGCTGGCTTTAATCTACCATACGCCCTATTATAATAGGAGGCTTCGCTACGAGTTGCATAATCCCCTAAATCTTCAGCCGTAGCTAATGGGGTAAATCCTGCTGTATCAATAGTAGACTGGTAGGCAGGTAATGCTCCAAAATCAAATTGTCCAGAAGGCAATTCTCCTAATCGCTGGCCTGCTACATCTAAATACTGTCCACCTATCTGGGCTTGCTTAGCTCTTTGTGTTTCATATTCAGGTCGTAAGGTATAATCTGCCTGAAATCTAGGCTTTTCTTTCGTACCTATATCTGTCCATCTCGTTACATCATACGGGCTGAAAATATCAGGTCGGTTCATAGTTCCTTCAACTATGGCGGTTTCTACATTAGCTGCACCTTGTGCTGTTGCTGCTCCTGCATAATCTGGAGCTGGTGGTGGCTTTGGTGGGCTAAAAAAATTACTTATAAAACTCATGTTATTTCCTTCCGCAATAATACTGCTTTTTTGTTATATCCGTCTAATGCTCGTTCCCAACCTTTTCTGCCTAAAATATCAATATACTTATATTTACGCTTTTTTGCGTACTTTTCAATTCTTTTTGTAATTTCTTTAATATTTCCTAATCTTCCCCCACCTACCCCTATGCGTAGAATTTCCCCTTGATGAGAAGTAATAATGGCACTTTCCTGTTTGGTAAAGAGTTTATATTCCCCTGTTTTAAGCATTTCTTCAAGTTGCTCCCTCGTAATTTCTCCTAGACCTTTAATGGCAGGCTCCAGTATTTTCCATATTTTATCGGTAATAAACATTATAAACCACGCCCTATTTCAAACATAATATCGGTAGAGTGCCATTTAACTGATTGTAGTTTTGTGCTGGTGCGTATTCTAATAGCTGCGTTCCAACCTATATCCGATACACTTCGCCAAGATTGAGAAGTTGAAATATTCCCACCCCAACTTGCTACATCCCAAGTAGCTTCATCCCAAGTTGCACCTGTAGTTGTAACCGCACTTGGCGTATAAGAAGTAGTACCATCAGCAAAATCAACATCAAATCCTATGCTTACAGGCAAAGAAGCATCACTACCCATAACTGGTCTGATAGCTGTAAATCTTTTGGGAGAACCTCTCCCTCCATAATAAATAAAAGCGGTTTTTGCCGATGCCTCTATATTTGCATCCGCATCATTATCACCATTGTCTGCTTGATAAATTTTTGTATCTCCCCCAAAATATAATACTCCGTTTAATAATGCCCAACAATACGAATTTTGACCTGAAAATTTACCCCAAGCTCCCGTATTAATATTAACTGCATATTGGACAAAAGAACCACTATCACTATCAGGAACATTAAATAAGCCATACTGACCTTTGGGGTATAAAATAGCTTCCCAACCAAAAATAGAACCAAAATTATTAACCGCAGGAAGAATACTTCCACTTATTTTATCAGAAATAGCTTTTGCAGGTGCGTTTTCGCCTGTTACTAAAGTTTGTGATAAAGGCATAAATCCTGCTTCAGTAATAAGAATTAAGTCTGAATTAACATTAATTAAACATCTTTTTCCTATAGGGCGAGATAATTTAAAAGTACCAACTAAGCTCCATTTTGTCGCATCACTTGGATCAGAACCCGTATAAATTACCGCTTCCCCGTGATTAGTTAAAAAGACGATATAATCATCGGGCCCACTTCCACCATCCCTAGTCCAAGTTCCTATGGCTTGGATATAACCACCCATATTAAAAATACTTCCCAAATTAAAAGTTGATACTGTTCCTGCTACACTATTAATGGGTAAATAACCAAAATTTAAAGAATTATTAATACAGAAAAATAAGCGTTCCTTAAATACACAAAGATTGTTAATAGTGGAACCCGTTACTCCACTCAAAGAAGGAGTTACCCACGATGTTCCGTTATAATGTCTAGGTGAATCAGCACCATTGACCATAAATAAAAAGCTACCGCCTGAAGTCGTAAAATTAACGTGCTGCCATTGTGCATTACTTAATGATGTAACAACAGCACTTCCTATTGCTCCAGCGGAAGTAGCATCATAAATGTTTGCCCCACTAGCTGCAAATAATTTATTCGTAGAACCAGAAGAATAAGGCATTAATGATTGAACTGAGCTTGGTAATCCTGTGGCATGAGAAGTGTAGCCATTTCTTACGCTAACATCCGTAGAGCCAGGAAAAAAGTTTTCTAAACGAATAGCATCCTGTTCAGGCATCATGTCCACCGCATCCCTTGTGTTTAATCCACCGATTGGTGCTGCTATAGATGTACTTTGTCCTGTTGGTTGAAATGGCATTATGCCCTTCTCCTTAATAATTGGGCTAACATTGCTAATTCTTCTTCCTCTGTTATTTCGTTTTGTAAGTTACCATACACATTCGGCTCTCCGCCTATTCTTCCTACTTCCCTTTCAGGAACAGTATATTCAGGCATTATTATTATGTCTGGTTGGGGTATTGTACTACTACTTGGTGTCCATGCAGTTCTATTTGCTTCTTCTTTTGCTCTATCTCTTACTACTGGATTTGGCGGAGCTTTATTAGGATCACCCATCGGGTCTTTTTGTAGATTTTGCCCTATCTCTGCCATATTAGGTGGCGGAGCTTCTTTTAAAACCCTACCTAAAAGACGACCTTCTGGGTCATAAACTGGATTAAGAAAACTTTGGGCTATATCCTCCCAACTTCCTGATTCAGGGTTAGCTCCAAAAAGATAATCTTGCCAATACGCCATCAGCTCTTTTTCCTTTTCTTCCCATAACCCGAAGCATAAATTGCCCGTGCCTGTTTTAAAGCTCCTTTACGACTTCCGTAAGTCTTGCCTGACTTACCCCATTTATACCCGCCTTTTTTTGTTCTTGTAACTGGCATTATAGAGTATAATTCCCTTCTGGCTCATTAACAGGCAGGAATGTCGTATAATTTCCTGTTAGTCTTATAATCTGCTTGGCTCCGTCTTTTGCTTGTTTTTCAGATAATTTCATTTGATACTCTTGGAACTGATTGTCATAAGGTAATCCTTTTTGCTTTAAAAATCGCCATACCACGCCTAATGTTATTAAATCTTCATCTAAAACAGTAGTATTCGCATCGGCAGCATAACTTGTCGCATTTGCCGAGCCATCTCCTGTGGTATCAACCCAATTTTTCCCTATATATTCAAAAACAAGGCTCTGCCCTACTGTGGGTATTGGGTTTAAAAGTAATAAATTTCCTCGAATACGAAAATAATTCGTTACCCCATTAACGACTATTCCCTTCAAAGTTTGCCATTCAGTATTGTTTAATGGCCCATAAAATTTCCTATTTGTTGTTCTATTCCACATTGTATCATTGGAAAAGCGTAAAAAATCCGAAGCTATTGTTGTCATTACCCCCTGACTTTCCGCTGCAATAGTTGTATGCGTTTCCTCTTTTACTAATGTTTGCCAATCATATCCTGAAACTAAACTTTTGCCCTCTCGATTGGCTGCTGCCAATAATTGAATTACAGTAGTATCTACCGATCCAATAACTGCACTTGGAGAAGGTACGCCTATTTCATTTGCTGCGTCTTGGCATATAGTTAATAAAGTCATTAGCCAACCACCTGTTCTGCTTGAATATCATATTTTTCTGCTAAATGTTCTTTTGCCATTTTTCGTAAATCTAATGTTCCTTTACCCAATCCATGACAAGCACCATCAGATAAACTTGCTAATTCTTCAACCGATTTAATTCCTTCTAATTTTAATACATCTACTTTTCTTTTTCCTAAATCTTTTAACACATTTAAAGGTGTTGCTTTAGGTGTTTTTTTTGTAGGTTTTACTTTAAAATATTCTGCATATTCTTTAGGAAATTGCTCTTTTAATTGTTCTTCTTTATCTTTTACTCTGTAAATAACAGTATTAGGATCGCCTATAAGTTTTAATTCTACTAAATCAATCCCCTTGTCTGATTTATAAAAATTTGCTCTTAAATTAGCCATTTTATTCTCCTAGTTTATAGAGGGCAGTCTAAACCACCCCCTATATATTTTAATGCTACAATGGGAATTGACACATTATTATTTTGGCACTTGCATCTATTGCAGTTGCACAAACAGCATCAGTAACAAGACCAGATACATCTAATGTTGAATCTCCTGCTCCTACTAATGTTAATGCGTTACCATCAGCACCTGCTGTTAAAGCAGTTGTTAATGTTGCTGGGCCAGTTACCTGAATCCAACAATATTCTTCAGTAGCTGGTGCTGATTGAAGTACTCCAGCTCCTGCTCTTGCAGTATCACTAACATCAGCAGTAACAATAGTCGTTTGCCCTGCTGAAGCTCCACTAGCAGCGTAATATCCTACTACATTGCCAGAAACCGCAGCTACTGATCCTGCTCCCACTACATATTGAACATATTTATAGAGCTTACCATCAGAAGTTTGACCTATTTGACCTAATTGAAAGTCTACAGTCGTACCTGTTGCAGTAATATCTATACCCATAATATAAGACATAATATTTTACTCCTCTACTATGCTTGTATGATGCCTTGTCTTGCTCTGTTTGAAACAGTCATGTTACCTGCCCAAACAACTGGCAATACCATTGCATCTTGGTTAACAGATGCCTTCTCCCCAAGTGGCTCAAATTCACGACCACTAGCTGGGCGAAGGAATAAATAGTCCGTATTCAACATATACATTGATGTTGTTGGACATTGGTCATCATAATACACAGGAGCATCCATAAACATTAGGTTCATAAATCCAGCACTTGCTTTTCTATCATCGGTAAATCTTTGGTTTGTTTGCAAAGATGCCCAATAGAATTGGAAATAGGTGCTGTCTGAAACGATGCAGTCGGGTTTATCTGCTCCACGAATACAAGAAAGCCATAAAGTATTCATAGCTGATTGTATTGTTGTGGCACTAGCAACAACAGCGGGAGATTGTGCTGAAAAATCATAAACCTGATTTTGCCAGAAAGAATAGGTAGTAGAATTAATACCACCAACTGTATTTCCTACAGTTCCTGGTACTAATAGCTGCAACCCACCTAGCTCTTTTCCGCTAGTTCCTGTTCCGTCTGCATATAATGCGGTAGCCATTGTGTTCTTTAATGACTTTTCAAGGTTTTTAACCCTTGATTTTAGTAGGTTAAAGATTGCTTCTTTCCCAGAGTTTTCTACTTGTTCCAACCCTGAAATAACAACATTTCCTGCCAACTGCTTGTAATTAAATTCTGCAGCTGTGAAAACATTGCTGGTAGAAGTATCCAAAACTTCGTAACCGCTGTACCATTTGGTTGTGCTATTAGTTGCATATTCTAGTTCCTGCACAATAGTTCTACCACCAGCGACTACCTTGTTGCCTTTCTCCTGTATTGCTCGGAGCAAAGCATTGTTATTGGTGATGTTATCTGCCATCGTCTTGCTATAATTAGCCAGCGTGGTAGTAACAATCTCGGTATATGTACTATTTGGCGATGCCATAGTATATCTCC
>VTLG01005846.1_pt1 | contig 35851 bp, 64 predicted proteins | sample 4694571 | NCBI WGS metagenome assembly VTLG01 (sample SAMN12604809, study PRJNA352737) | marine metagenome | biome: ENVO:00000447; feature: ENVO:00000209|ENVO:00000569|ENVO:01000036; material: ENVO:00002151; isolation source: viral sequences binned using virsorter ...
AAAAGAAAAAGAGAAAAAGATGAAAGAGCACGACAGTTAGCTGAACAAGCTACAGTTCTTGATTTAGATATTAAGAGTCTTGGTTTAACTAAAGATGTTAAAGCTGAAAAAGATAAAGCAATTGATAAGACTACTGACATTATGAAAACTATTTATGCTGCAGATAAATCTACTGAAGATGCTTTAATAAAAGCTAATAAAGATACTAGACTTAAAAATAAAGATTTAATATCAATTCTTAATTCTTCAGGTGATGACTTAATTAAAAGTGCTGATAATAAATTTGGTTTTGGTATTAATAAAGAGGGGGTAAGAATATCATTAGATAAAAGTTTAGACCCTGCAAAAGAAGAAAGAAATATTAAATCAAAACAACTTGCAACATTAGCAAATGCTTTATTAAAGAAAAATTTTCTTGAGATTGATGATGGAAAGCTTTCAAGAGAAGATATGAAAACACAGCAACAAGCTGAACTTGAAGCTGAAATGATATTGTCTGCAGCTTATAATCAGAAAGCAGGACTAGACCCTAATGCAGGTACTGCTGAACTTTATAAATTTAGAACTCTTGCAGAACTAGGTAGAGGTCGTAAAGCAAAAGCTTATAAATCAAATGTTATGGGTAATCAAGACTTTGAAAAAGTATTAGAAGCTTATGGTCTTTTATTTTAAAGGTCAGTTATGGTTGAAATAAAAACAATAGATTTTGGTAAAACTGAAGAAAAAGAAAAACCAATTGATTTTAATAAACCTAGATTTGAGCCAAAAGTAATTGACTTTGGTCCTCAACCACAGGTTCAAACTGTTTCAGATGTTAAAGAAGAACAACCTATAGTTGTTGATAAAGAAGAATATATAAGTCCTTATGGTAGAACTTTTGGTGAAATATATGAAACAGTAAAAGCACTAAGAGAATTAGGTGCACCTGATGAAAATGTAAATAAGTTTTTAGAACAAAAAAATTTTACACGAGATGACTTTGAAAAAAAATCTATAGAGTTTGAAGATTATTATAAGAAAAGATATGGTACAGATATATTAGGTAGACCTAAAAAAGACTTTGATGTTACCAAAGATTTACCATCAGAATTTAAATTAGCTCCACCAATATATAAAGCTGCAAAATCTACCACTGAAGTTCTAGGTAAAGTTATAGGTTCATTAGGAGACCCTGGAAAAAAAGTTGTAACTACTGTAGATGCAGTAAGAGATTTTATTGTTGATAAAACTCCAGTGGGTATTAAAGATGCAGCAACTGCAGTCTTTGACCCTTATCAAGATAATGGTATTATCACCACTCTCCCCCAAGACATGACTCAATTTTTAGTTCCTTTTGCAGGTTTAGGTAAAGTAGGAAAATTACCTGGACTTAATTTAATTATAGGTGAGTCAGACAATCTTGCAAAAGCTTTAGTAAAAACAAGTGTAAGAGGTGGAGTTGCTGATGTATTAGCATTTGATGAAGACCAAGCTAGACTTGCTAATCTTCTTGTTGAGAAACCAATACTAGGTGAAGGTGTAAAACAATTTATGGAGGATTATCTTATAGCTAAACCTGAAGATACTTTTGCACAAAAAAAATTAAAACAGTTTGCTGAAGGTATGGGTTTAGGTTTAAGTGTTGATGTTCTATTTAGAGCAGCTAAAGGTTTATTTGATTTTGTTAATCCTAAACCAAAAGACCTAACAGGTATATCAGATACACTAGGAGATACTCTTCAGGAAGAAGTTGCAAAGACTGGTTCAAAACAAAAATCAAAATTAGAAGTAAAAGAAAAAGACAGTATAAAAGAAACTGTTGGAAAAACAACTGAAGAAGATGAGGTTCTTGTGTTTGGTGCAGGTAAACCTGATGCAGAAGGTAAACTTACTGAGGTTGAAGTTATAAAAGAAAAGACAAGTAAAGTTACTCCTTATGATTTAGAAAAAAATATGACTAATGAATTAGGAGATGAACTACTACCTGCATATAAAGACTCTCAAAATGCATTAGAAAAACAATATGATAAAGTTGTAGCTAGTGATGTAATAGATAGTTTACCTACTATGCCATCAGTAAAAGCAACATTAAATGAAATATCTAATGCTACCAAAAAAACTGGTGAAGCAGTTATTGATTTTAAACCTAGTAATAAAAGTAAGATGAGTCAAGAATCTTTTGAGTCTAATCTTAAACAACAGTTTGGTAAGGTTGAGAAGATAGGTGAGAGAGGTTTTAGAGGTGGAACAACTACAACTTATAAATTAAGTAAACCAAAAAGACCTATAATAAAACAAGAATTATTTAAAAATGCTGATGGTAGCACTACTGTAGCTTCAAAGATGAGTGAAGATATAGGTTTCTTTAAAAAGAATTTTACTTCAAGACAAGGCATGACTGAAGAAATGTTTAACATGTTCTTAAAAAATAAAGGTAAAAAAGAAATAATTCAAAAAGATATAGAGAGAGCAGTAAGAGATTTACAAAAATCAATTAAAAAAGATTTTGGTACAACTAGATTAACAGATGACCAAAATAAATTAATTAATGATGCTTTAGCAGGTGACGAAAAATCTATGTCTGTTTTTAAAGATAAGATAATACAAGATGAAATAATTACTCCTGCTTTATATAAAAATGTAGGTAATTCTATAACACAGATGAGAAAAGCTGTTGATAAGTTGTCTAAAGAACTTATTGAAACTGGTGCAGTTGATGAAAAACTTGCAGCAAGAATAGATAATAATATAGGAACATATTTAAATAGAAGTTATTTATTATATACTGACCCTAAATATTCTAAAAATCTTAGACAGAAAAATCCTTTAGCAATTCAAAGAGCAAGAGAAGCATTAAAAAGTATAAACAAAAAAGCTAGTGATGCAGAAATAGAAGGTATAATAAATAGTATTATTGATAAAGCAGATTTAAAATTAAATGATGTTATAGATTCTTTGGGTGATACTAAAATTAAATTTACTACAGATAGTAAAGCACTTAAAAAAAGAAAAGATATTATACCTGAACTTAGAGCAATGATGGGTGAGATAGAAGACCCCTTTGCTAATTTTGCACAAACATATTCTAAACTAGCTAACATGATAAATGATTATAAGTTATATAAAGATTTATCAGATTATGCTTTGAAAGAAGGTATAGCAATAAAGACAACCCAACCATTAGGTAGTCAATATACTGTTGACGTTGGTGATATAGGTAAGTCAGGTCCTATTAAAAGTCCTTTTCAAGGTTTGTTTAGTAATAAAGTTTTTACAAAATCAATTCAAGATGGTATAGAAATTGCAAGTATAGGTGATGGTGCTTTAAATGCATTATTTACTAGACCTTATCTAATGTATAAGTCTGCATCTCAATTAGCAAAAACAGTTTTATCTCACATAACACATTTAAGAAATATGTCTGGTGCTCTTATATCTACATTAGCTAATGGAAATATAAGTGGTTTTTATAAAACTGTAAGAGTAATGAAAGATTACTTTACTGATAGAAAAAACTTTGATAATATAACAGACTATCTTTTAGAAAATGGTTTATTAAATAGTAGTGTTGATTATAATATTTTAAGAAAAACATTAGATGATATAAAAAGTCCTGAAGATATGGAAAACTTTTTTTCTAAAATGTTTAAACCTGTTTCAAAAGTATCACGTTCAGTTGGTAAAGTATATGCCTTTGAAGATAACATTTTTAAAATGGCAGGTTTCTTTTCTGAATTAAATAGATATAAAAAAATATATAAAAATTCTACTGGACCCTATAACTCTTTATTTGATGCACCTCAAGAAGCTGTAGATAGAGCATTAACTATTGCTAGAGATACTATGCCTAACTATAACTTAACTCCTCGTGGTGTTCAGATGTTTAGAAGATTGCCTTTCTTTGGTAACTTTATAACATTTGCTGCTGAGTCTGTTAGAAGTGGTATGAGTATATTAAGAAGAGGTTATCAAGAAATATTAGATGGAGCTGCTACAGGTAATGCTTTATTAACTCAAACAGGTATGGCAAGATTAGGTTCATTTGCTGCAGTTTTAAGTTTACCTAGTTATCTATCTATTAAATCAAGATTAAAAAACAATATATCTGATGAAGCTGATATAGGCATTAAAGAATTATTACCTGAGTATTTAAAGACAGGTGATATATATTATCTAAGTCCAATAGAGTTTGCTGATAATGGTGATGTTATGTTGACTATAAATAATATGGCATATACTAACCCTTATGCAATGTGGAGAGAACCTTTTAATGCTGCATATGTTTCTTATCAAAAAAATAAAGACTATGATAATATAGCATTAGCTATTGCGAAAGCTTCTAAAGATAGCACTAAAGCTTTTCTTTCTCCTTTTTTACAAGAGACAATGGTATCAAAAGCATTGTTAAATGTTTTATTAAGTACAATGAGAGAAGATGAAATAGGTGGTGGATTAACAAGACCTGTATTTCAAAGAAGTGATACTGTTCCTCAAAAATTTGCTAAAGCTGTTGGTGAATTAATAGGACCTGTAACACCTGGAACTTTAGAAAGTTTATATACTCTTATTCAATCAGGTCTAAGTGAAAAGAAAAAGGGAATGGGATTAACAAAAGATGGTTCACCTAAACCTTTTGATTTAGAGTTATTAAAAAACATGACAGGTATTGGACCACAAAAACTTAATCTTAGTAAACTATATGCTTATAAAGTTAATGATTTTGTAAAATTAATTAGCACTCCTCCTAAACAGGTAGCTAAAAAATTAAGAGACCAGACAGAATTAAATCCTCAAAATGTTTATAACATGTATGAGAAAGAAATATTTAATGAGTTTAGAATGGCTAGAAATTTTGCAAAGTTTCAAAACAATTTAATGGACACAGGTATGTCTGAAGCTGATATGCAAATTGCTATTGAAAATGCAGGTTACTCAGATAGAGTTAAACGTAATCCTATGATAAACACTATAATATATGGTGATAATAATTTTATGCCAACAGATATATTAACACCAACTAATTTTTTAAATATACTAGATAAACAAGTTCCTGAATTAGATGTAGATGTTTTACAAGAAATATATAATAAGTATTGGAACAAACCATTATTAGGAGAAGAGCAAGATGAACAATAACGACTCATTAGAAGCACGACTAGCTGCACTTGAAGCACGCAATGAAGAGCAACACAAAGAGGTTGCCAATAAACTAGAAGTTGCTTTTGAATTAATTAACAAACAGACAGAGATTATATCAGGACTTAGAGCAGACTTAGCCAGAGGTTCAGGTGCTATTAAGATGTTGTTTATTGTAGGTGCTGCATTAGGTTTAATATATACATGGATTAGAATGATATGAGTTTAGTTAATTTAACTGACTCAGCTAAAAATCATTTAAAAAAATTAACAAAAGACAATAATAAAAAGTATGTTCGTCTAGAAGTTAAAGGTGGTGGTTGTGCAGGTTTTAGATATGACTGGTCATTTGATAACTACATACAGGACAGTGATGACTTTATAGAGTTTGATGGTTTTACTTTATTGATTGATAAATCAAGTTTAATTTATTTAATGGGGATGACTATTGAATATAAGAAAGAAATATTTGGTAGTTTCTTAGAATTAAAAAACCCTAATGCAACAAGTAGTTGTGGTTGTGGAGAAAGTTTTGGAGTATGACATATAGTAATAAATTATTAGACCATTATGAGAACCCTAGAAATGTAGGGTCAATGGACAAAGAAAATAAAGATGTAGGTACAGGTTTAGTAGGAGCACCTGCATGTGGTGATGTAATGAAGCTACAAATTAAAGTAGGTGATAAAGGTGTTATAGAAGATGCTAAGTTTAAAACATTTGGATGTGGTTCAGCTATTGCATCTAGCTCGTTAGTAACTGAATGGGTTAAGGGTAAGAAGATTGATGAAGCGAATAAGATAAAGAACACAGAGATAGCTAATCATTTAGCTTTACCTCCAGTAAAAATACATTGTTCAGTTCTAGCTGAAGACGCAATCAAAGCTGCAATATCAAATTATAAGGATAAAAATAAATAGCCAACTGTGAAAATTGGACAAAAAAATACCCCTAGTTATTAAGTTAGCTAGGGGTTTTTTATTTATTTAATTTCTTTTTTTATTGAAGCGATATCTTCTTCTACTTGTTTTATTTCGTTAATATAATGGTCTCTCATTTCTTTAAGACTTTCTAATTTATTTTTATAGTTCTTCATTCTATATTCATTATAGACTTTATCAGATATGACCATTAAATTTGGTCTCATCATATTAAACATGTCATTTACTAATAACATAATATTTTCTCCTTTAGTTAATTATCCCTATATAGGCAATAATGTTGTTGTTAAACTAGGTTTAAGCCACACCTAATTAAAGCATATGGCTTATACCAAAAAAGATAATGCTAATTACTTTTCAGCACAAGCATATGAGTTGATTTCTAAACCTACAGAAATTTCTGCGATAATAGGTTTTGTCCATGCAGTCATATTATTTCTCCTTCCATGTTTTAATTCCTTTCTCAGCACCTCTACTTATGATGTAGCCACCAATACCAATCTGTAATAAATCAAATAACTTCATGATAACTTGGTCAGATAAATTCTCTGGGTGTACACCAAACCAATACATAAACAAAAGTAACAAGAAAGATAACATTGTTAATGGTCTCCAATTACGTTGTAACCAACCTTCACCTTTAGCTTCAGCAACCACTACAGATGCAGCAGCTTTTTCTATATCTGCTGAGTGCGTAACTAGTGCTTTATTTAGTTCTGCTTGAGCTTTTGCTTGACCAGCTTTGTCAGGTATAATCCTGTCAATTACTTTTCCCAAGATAGGTGCAATCATTGGTAATAACATAATATTTCTCCCATTTATGTGTATTATAACTCAAATTTATTTAAAAAAAAAGAGTTAAATTATTATTTTTGTTCATCTTACATTTACCTTCAAGGCAAATTAAGTCATTGGTATCACTAGTTTTTTCATAATATTTATGAAGAGGATTAGTATAAAAATAGAACGAGCCTTCACGCATAGGTATAAAGTATTTTTTAGTAGCAGGTTTGTTGTAATAAAATAAACCTGCACTAGAGTTACCTATATGTACGGGTAACACAAAGTAAGAATCAGCTTTATGATTTAGATTGTAGTACGTACCATCTTCTTGTATTATTTCAAACGCAGGTGTTGTATAACTTTCTTCAAAGTTTATATCTTCAACATGCATATTATTTATAAGTTGTTTAATTTGAAATAACAAAGAAGGAAACTTATCAAATATTACTGGGTTGTTAGTTAAGCATTTATCTTTGTATGTTTCATCAGTATCTTCAAGTTCTTTACCTGAACCTAAGGATAATCTGTTAGAATATTTAATCCATGAATCTTGTAAATCAATTACAGATTTATGTATAGCTTCACAGTTATTAAGAGGTAAAAAATCTTTAATCGTTATTGAAGAGAGTATTTTCATATTTAGGATGTTCCTTTCTACCACCAATTTTCCACAACTCAGAAACAAGAGTGCCCTCACCATATAGTTCCATATGCATATCAACATCTTGTCTTTGAAATAATTTTTCACAATCTTGTGCCATAGCTAACAGCTCACCTGTAGTCCAAAACTTTTTATTATTAGTGGTAACATGTAAATATTTACTTTTACCTGTTGAACTATCAACTGCATCTTTGTCTTTAGGTTCATCCATTGAACAATCAAAACCATATAGTTTAAAGTTTCTAAATCCTAGTGTATGTCCAACACTAATTGCTCTCATTGCTGCACAAGTACCACCAGTTAATAGAACTGTATCATCAGGTATGCCTAAGTCTTTTGGTATAGTAACTTTATTATTTATATTCTTCTCAACAATAGCATCTGAGTAAGCATTCCATCCCACTATCTTTGCACTCTTATCTTTTAAATAATCTACAACTGAAGTATCAGTCATAGATGATACAAAGAATATAGTCTCTTTAGGTATCTCTTTAAATAATTCTTTACGGACAACCCCATGTGTACTTGTACCTTCAATAGGTCTGGGGTCAAGTATGTTACATGCCCAAGGAACTATACCTTCTTTTAAAAGCATAGGTAGTGAATGTTTAACACACATGATTTTATCTTTAGTTGATTTAAGATAATCTTTATAATTTAAAAAAGAACCACCACCTGATACTATGTTAAGTATCTCTCCATGTGGTCTAGCTTTAGTTAACCATTTATTAATTGACTGTACATTATTTTTTATATTATTTCTAATATAATCAGTAGGCATACAGTCTTTTGGTTTAACAATTATTGGAACGTGATTGAAACTTTCAGGGAGTTTATCAAGACTAGATTTATGAAGAACGACAGCAAGGTGAGTAATACCACCACCTGCCACTGGGTCACTAGATGGAAGAACTTTTTTACGTATCTTTTTATCAAGGGCATCAAATACTTTATTCGTTCCTTTATGTTCATCAACAACTTCCTTTCCTTTATCATCTTTAGTAAAGTAATCATCAAACACAACAACAGGTAAATCTTTTGTCATATTGTAGTCATGTTGAACAGTATCAAAGCTGTGTCCACCATCGAGATAAGCTATGTCAAAATCTTTTTGCTGTGTTAATGTTACTTTAGTATCACCTTTAATTAATTTAAATTCAAAATTTTTGTTCATTTTATCTTTAACAAAAGTTTTAAATTCTTTTAGTCTATTGCTAACTGCTTCATAAAGATTGTGTGGTTTAGTATTCATTTCAGTCGCATCAGTAAATTCATCTGCATCTTCAAATAAATCATAACCTTCATAATAAACTTTGTCTACGTTGTCAAAAGCTGCCAGTGCCATTTCAATAGCACGACCACCATTCCATGTACCTGTCTCCAGTATTCTTGAAAACTTGTAATGTCTGATGACATCTGCCAACTGTTTGTACCTCTTTGGACCAACGACATCAGGTGTGGTTTTGTTAGATAACAAATCCTTCCTATTGCCCTTGAAGTGTTCAAAGTAATCTGCCAAAGGAGAATTATTAAACGCATCTAAACCTCTCACGTTTGGTGTTAAACTGTGTTTCTTTAAACCATGTGCACCATAGATATTAAATAATCTTTCAAAGATAAATCCATCATGCCATTCTCTATATGAAAGAACTTCGTGACTATTATAGAAACCTCTCATATCTCCTAGTAAATCAAGGGGTGGGATAGTATTAAGATTAAAAGCCATGAAAGATGTTTCACTATAGTCCACATCCTTCCTACCTAAGTGGACGAGTTCAGAACCTAGGGGAATGATTCCAAACAAGTCTTGTTTATTAACAGGCTTTTTAAGGATAATGTCAGCATCTAACCAAACTACCCACCCTACTTGTACACTCTTTTCTACCAACTTGAAGGAGAAGTCAGTCAGAGCATACACTTTGTGACACCATTTAATGGCATCTAATCTCCAGTTATAAGGCATCTTACCACCTTCAGTACCATCATGAAGTTTCATTTCTTCACGATAGGTAATCATTTCATCTACCTTATTAAGATTTCTAAATGTTATCTTGTCTGTTTTAGGAAACTCTTTTACCTGCTCATCAGTAAAGTCATGATAATAAGCAGTTAAATGTAAATCATCAGCCATATATTTGACAACTGAGTCAATCATTTTCTTTGCATAAGTTTCCCACCCTTTAGGATTAAAGGACGTAACGATATTTATTGTGTCTTTCATATTAAAATTTTACCCATTGTGTTGGTCTAGTTTCTTTAACTGTATTTCTATATAATAGTTTTTCATCTTCCCAGTCTTGAGCAAATCTAATATTTTTATATGAACCACCAAACCAAGGACCACCTAAAGAGAAGTGTATGGCACTAGGTTTCTCTCCCATCTTAGATACATCAGGGATATGATTCCAGGTGCTAGGTATATCTGCAATCTCACTGTCTGAAGTCCATTTGAATTGATGTAAATGTAAACCTTTCATAGTATTTACATCTTCACACGTAAGGTTGCGTACATCTTTATGTCCCATATTTAATAACATAAGTGAAGACCAAAGTTTTTTATCATAACCTAATTGCTTTTGATTATCCATCTTAGTATCTTCAGTAGGTTGCCAGTCAAACTTAACACAAGCTACTGCTTTATTAGGACAGTTAAGTTCAACCCATTTGAATAGTTTATCTATATCATCCAAGAATAAAAAGTCACAGTCACAAAACATAATCCAACCTTTAACACCATTACGTTTAGCTATCTCAGGTGCTAAGAAACGTGTGTGACTAAATTCTGTAGAAAAAGGTTTGTCATCTATGACATCATACTTTTGACCTTCTTCATTTTCTCTCCATTCTCTATTAAAGTAACCACCTTTTCTTAACATGATATGATTTAAATCAATTACTGTTAAAGGTCGTGAACTTCTTCGTATCAAAGAATGTTCACAAACTCTATAGGCAATATCTTCACGACTATCATATCCTATAAAAACAAAGTTAGTGTTACTATAGTGTAATGGATGTATAGTCTCTGACTCGTAATTAGTTCTAGCATTTAATAACATTATATTATTATACTCCTTTTAAATGTAAAGTCAAGAAAAAATTAAACTACTTCACATGCTCCTGCAGTACATGCAAGTTCTTTTGAAGAAGTAGTTGTATCTTCCTTTTCATAGTTAGTTAAATCCATCCAATTAATATTTCTTGGAGTCTTAGCTAACCATTCTTCGTAAGTTTTCTTATCAACTTCTTGATAAGGTGCTTGTTTATATGAATGGTCAGAGTGAGGTAAGAATGAAACACCACTCATCACATCAAAGTTTTCGTATACCCATGCACCAACTTCTAGCCACTCTTCTTCTTTTACATAAACTGTAATTGAAGGTTTGTGTTCACACCAGTGTAGCTGATACATCTTCCATATCTCTAATTGTTCAATAGCAGATTTGCCATCTCTCATTATTGAACTTTCTGGAGACTTCATAGGAAAATAAATAACTTTTGTATCATTAGGTTTCATTACGTCATCTTCACCATAGAAACCTTTGTCTAACATCATGTCACATAATGGGTCTTTCTTATCTGCTCTCACAGTTCTAAGATAGTAAGGTGAATAACGTGGGTGAATACCTGAAGCTGAATCAACTAATTGTGATACAGTTCCTGAAGGTTTTACACAAGTAATAGCAGTAGCTTGATTAACTCCTAACATATCTGCCCACTTCTTATTTATTTTAATTGAATGTTCTTTAAGATTAATTAACATATATTTTAAAGCATTCTGATTAAATATATCACCTGATAAAACTTGGTGGTCCATAATACCAGTTAATGAAACACCTAGTAATCTTTCTTCTTCAGTATTATCTTTCCATTGTTTAGTTAAATATCTAAAGTCTGATAAAGTTGATTGAATTGTACCAAAGATTGTAGCTATTTCTACTTTTTCTTTTAAAGTTTCTTCAGTATCATCAGGTCTAACAACTACTTCAGATAAATTACAAAATTGTTTATTTCGTAAAACTATTTCTGAACATGGATTAGTTCCAAAGTCAAAGTCACCATCTCTTCTACCTGAACGTGTTGCCATCTTCTGTGATGCAACTCTATTAAATATACCACGTTCACCTGATTTAGAATCATAAAGAGATACCCACTCTTTCATAAATGTACCTATGTCAGGCTTCTCAGTATAAGCTACAGAATTATTAGCATAACTTCTTTGGGGATTATTGTCCCACCATTGACCAGTCTTTGCATCTCTCATTCTAATATCTGAAAGATTAGACAAACTAATTAAAGCTGAACGTCTTACACCACCACAAACAACTACGTCTGCAATCTTACATACGATATCATGGCACTCAATACTATTTAATTTTCTACCTTTAGCTTTTTGAAATATCTCAATACTAAATTTAAATAAATCTCTAAGTGGGTCAGGACCACTAGCACGTCCACCAAATGTTTTTAGTTTAGCACCTGCAGGTCTGACAAGAGACATATCAAACTGAGGTATTTGTCCTGCATAAAGCATAGCAATAAGCTCACGATAAGATTTTGCCCAACCTATTTTACTGTCTCTAACTTTAATAACTGTTTCAGTTTTATGAAATTGTTCTGCAATATCAGGTAGCTTATCAACGTATTGTCTTTCAACACTGAACCCTACACCAGTACCACACATAAGTATGTACATTATTTCATCAAAGGTTCTTACATTATCAATAGCAACATATGAACAGTTAAATCCTGCTACATTATCTTTATCTAAGGCAGGACCTGCAGTCATTAATGCTCTCATTGAAGGCATAACTTTTAATGTAGTGATAGCATCAACCCATCTATCTCTTTCTTTTTTATCTAATTTTTTATTAGTTAGTTTTTCATAACGTCCTTGCATATAACTAACGTATCGTTCAACAGTTTCACTCCATGTTTCTCTTCTGTTTTCTTTTTCAATCCATCTCGCATAACGAGAGATAGCGATATAGTTTTGGTATTCAGTTGGTAACATAGTTTATTTCCCCTTTCTATTTTTAAGTTTAATTCTAGCATAACTATCTTTATGTGTCAACAAAGCATTTATATGATTTCTCACAAAGTTAGTTCTTTTAGATGTTAATATTTCCATAGCGACTCTTCTCATATAATTTGGTTCAACGTCTGCGAGTTCGCATATGTATTCAAAGTCTTCTTTTCGTTTACCACTGTTGGTAGTAAACCAAAGTATAGACTCACGTTTATACTTATGACTTTCCAAGTCTTGAGTATCTTTTTGAGTAGCATCAAGTAGTGCTTGCAAAATAACTGCAAGGAATAGTGTCCTCTCAGCACTTGTTGAGCTGATAAAATTTTGTTCAACTGTATTAAAAAAGTTTTCATGTTGTTTCATTATACCATTGTTTAGGAATGCCATCACTTATCTTACAATATTCAAAGTTATGTTTATCACACCACTTTGCGTAAGTCATAGTACCACCTTTATTTAGTTTTTTATTTGGATTATCAAAGGCAAATCTAATTATAATATTAGGATTAGATTTTCTAAAAAATAAATGTTTCTTTCTCATCTCAATAGTTAATCTACCTTTAACTTCTATATAAGAACCATTAGGTAACAAGAAGTCAGGGCAATAAGTTTTATTTTCAAACCATTCATAATTATATTTATTAGGTTCATATTTAACTTTTACTTTTTTATCTTTAAAAAATTTATAAACCTTTTCTTCTGAACCACTTCTAAACTTCATTTAATATTCCTCATATTAAAATAGTTTCGTATGTGTAAGCATGTAAATACTACACACATAAGTAACATATAATAACTGTTAGATAATACTGACCATGTAATCCATGTTATATTTGAAACCATACCATATAAGGGTGCATGATTATCTTTATTACCATACACCCACACAGTAATCACTGCAGAAATTGCAGATAGTAATTCAAATATACTAACCAACGTCATTTAATTCTACCTCATTTACATCAGGTTCTTTTACAACCTTGGTTAAGTATCTTGGTCCATTCGCATAGATAAATTTTCTAAGTCCTTTCCCATCATTAGCATCCTTCCAACAATTAACTTTATAAGCACAGTAGGAACAGCCAACGTCAAGTTTACGATTACCACTAGCACCATCTGCAATATCGTCATAACACTTGCCAGGAATTGTATCACTTGCGACAACATTTTTAAGGTGTAAGACCCTATCTTTCGCATTTATCATCTCCATATCATGGACAGACATTAAACATATACGTCCACTCTGTTTATCAATAGCAAGAAAAGCACCACCTTTTTTATTCTGTGCATCAGCATAAGCTGACAACTGTGCAACGTAACCAAAGGGGTCATCTTTTAATAATGAACGATTAGAAAACTTTTTAAATGAATAAGCACTAGCTGATTTACAATCAGTAACTACACCATCAATTTCACAATCTTGATGTCCTAATATTCCTTCAATCTCTAATTCTTTTTGTTCATTCTTTACTTCATGTCCTGCAGTTTTAGCTAATAATAAAAGTAATTCTTCAAGTATATGACCATAAGTAAATTTTATCTTCGCCCATGCAGGTAACTTTTCTTTTGTTATATCTCGTGACTGATACCACACCTGTCTATCAGGTTTACCAATCTGAGACATTCTTAAATTATTATTCTCAGAACGTGTGTTGAATAATTGTAGTACACCTTCCTTTACTCTTTCAGCAAACAACTCTATATCTTTTTCACTGGGTTGTGTGCCATCAGTAATAGTTTTGTACATGTCTTCAACTAAAGTATCAATATTTTTCATACAAAAAAATAGGGGTGAGTTATTAACTACACCCCCATCTCCTTTTAAAGTTAAGGTTAAGCAGGTACTTCTGCAAATTCTGAAGTTGAAGCACTGCTAGGTGCATCAGGAATTTCTTCAAACTCACTTGCAGTAGTATTACCACCTTCATAGGCAACTAGGTTTACAACCTGAATAGCTTGTAAGTCAGCACTCTTACCACTTCTACCAGTTGGTTTGTGAGTCCACTCGTAAGTTTTATATAAAACATTTACGTCTGAACCATTACCAATCAAAGTATTTTCAAGAGGTCTTTTCATACCATCCATTACATCAGGTGCTTTGTTTGCACTACCATCTTTTCTTTTAGCTTTTCTTTTGATAGTAACAAAGTCTCCTCTTTCGTCACCTTTGTTTTTAATAGATAGACCATCAGCTTCAGCTTTCTTTTTGTTTTCAGCATCAACTGCTAAGTCTACAGAATAGACACCATCTGCATCAAACGTAGTGTTTGGTGATACAACTGATGCCCAGTAGGCTTTACCATTTAATATTGGCATATGTTTACTCCTTCATTAAGGTTATTATATTTTCGTATTAACTACGAATATCTCAGTATACAATTATAATCTATAACAATATACTTTGTCAACACTAATTAAAAATAAATTTAAAACTAGTGGGTTTCTGCCCAACTCAGACCAGTTTTATACTCTGCATCTAGTGGACAATTAAGGTTGAGTTGTTCAGTTGTTTCTTTGATTGCCAACTTCACAATCTCTCCCATACTTTGTATGTCATTCTTGTTTACTTCAAACTGATATTCGTCATGTATTGAAGCTACAAGTTTAACATCCAAACCTTTTGTGCGTACATGTTTAATCATGTTGCGTAACCATACTTTACAAGCGATAGCACCTGCACCTTGTATGATTGTGTTAACTGCTTTGTGTGCAGACCTAACATTAAATAATCTACCATCTAAACCTTTTACTTTACCTGACTGAGCAGCTTCTTCTACTTGACTTCTGAAAGATTTGAGACGTGGTAATTCAGATAAAAATTTATCAATAAGTTTTTTACCAACTGACATATCTTTTGAACCAACTATTTGTGCAATCTTTTTTGCACCTGCTCCAAAAAGAAAAGCATAAATAAATGTTTTAGCTTGGTCTCTATCTGATAGTCCTGCCATATTCATATTCTTTGTGTGAATATCACCATTTAATATCTCGTGTGTATACTCAGGTGTGTTAATATAATGTGCTAACATTCTTAACTCTAGTCCTGAAGCATCAGTACCAAAGATAACGTGAGTATCAGGCTTATCAGTTGTCCATACTTCTCTACATTCTTTACCATAAGGTGAATATGTAGCAGGTATCTGAGCCATATTTGGCGAGTGATGACTCATTCTACCTGATACACAACGCAAAGTAAGGACACGACCATGCACTCTTCCAGTGTTTTGATTAACAACATCAAGCCAAGAAGAGATTTGAGACGTTCTTTTTTTTAATAATAAATATTCAGCTATCAATTTAGCTTCAGCTATATTATCTATCTTTGATAATACACTCTCATCTACAATAGGTGAACCCTTATCAGTAAACTTGTTTGGTTTCCAACCTAACTTCATAAGTCGTTCAGCTATTTGTTTACGAGATGCAAGATTAAATTCTTGATAACTAACTTTAGTAAAAGGCACACCCTTCACATACCCACGAGATTTATTATTTACTTTAGGTGTGAACTCTTCCTCAATCTTTAAGGGTGGAAAAGTTTTATGTACTTCTTTTTCTAATTGTTCAGCTTTATCTTCAAGCATTGCATGTAGACCACTAGCTTTTTTTTGGTCTATATAAAATCCATTGTCCTCTTGCTTAGAAACAATAGAACGTATGTCGTGTTCAAGTCTTAAAGAATAATCTGAGAATCTTTTACCTTCAAGTTTTAAATGATTATAAACTTTATGCGTAAGTTCAACATCACGTCTACAATAAGTAAGCATCTCTTGACTAAACTCAGTAAAGTTATTGAACTCAAGTTTATTAAATCCAAATCTTTTACCCCAGGAATCTAATGAATGTCCATTCTCACGTTCAGGATTATATAGCTGAGACATAATTAAAGTATCTTCAATCTGTCCAATAGTAATCTTTGTGCCTGCCAATCTATTTAGAACTGGTGCATCAAATCCTATACCATTGTGCATAATAATTTTATCTGCATGTTTGTTTATAAACGCAGGAAACTTATCATAACAATCGCTACCAACAAAAGCATAGTTCTCATTTGTCTCCATATTTCTAGCGACAATACAATGTATCTTTGTTGCATCTAGTGAATCTGTTTCTATGTCAACTACTAAATTCATTATATACTAATATACTCCTTTATTGTTTTTAAATCAAATAGTTTTTGTAAACTTATTAAATACATTCGTGATGCGTTATGGTCACCACCATTTACAGATACCTTTCTCTCTAAAGAGTCCAATATCTTTTTTAGGTTTTCAGTTTTAAATACTAACGTGGCATAAACATCCTCACCTACACATAGATTATGAAACCAATAGTCAGCTTCAGTTGCATTGATACCTGAAGGTTTACCATAACATTCATATTCAATAGCTATGTTACCAGTTCTTTTCCAAACATCACGTTCAGATTTAACTTCAATCTTTTTATCTTGAAGCATATCTTTAATTAAGTCTTCTCTGACTTTGCCATAAGCTAAATCAATATCAAACTTCTTTCTGTCTTTACTCTTGGGTTTTAAACTCATCTGCGTTCTCCTTAAAAGGGTTATCTATTTCAGTCATTCTACCATTCTCAGTAGAGTAAAGTAAATAAGAACCAACTCCAGTAGTTCCTGCATACCTATTTTTAAGTACACGAATAGTTGAAGTATTCTTTGCAATCTCATCATCATCTTGTTGGTTTCTTTCCATACCAATCACTGCATCAGATAACTGTGCGATTGAATGTGAGCCACGCAAGTGTGATAATGAAACTTGTTTACCTTCTTCATGTCCTTTGTCATTGTCAAGTCTTCGTAAGTGACAAGCTAACAACATACCTATCTTAGCTTCGTGACATAAGCTACGTAGTTTTGTCATAAGAATGTCAATAGCTTTTCTTTCATTACCATCATCTCTGCCTGATATAATTAAACTTAGATGGTCAACGAATACCCACTTACAATCACAACCTTTAGCCATGTAACGAATACGATTGATAACATCATCATCATCCATAGAACCAAAGTGGTCAAACAAAACTAAACGTCTATCACCCCTGAGTTCTTCAGACCATTTCTTTAATTCAGATGGTTCTTGTTTCTTCCACTCTTCAGGTTTATGTAGTTCTTTGTTTGCATGTATACCTACCAAACCTCTGAATGTTCTTTTCTTTTCTTCTTCCAAAAACAAAAGACCAATCTTATCTTCAGTAGTTTTCCATATATGATATACAAGCTCACGAAGTAAACTTGATTTACCCATACCAGTACCTGATGTAAGTGTAACCAACTCACCAACACGCATACCATATAATTTATTATTCAATCCTTGAAAAGGATAAGGCACAGAGTCAACCTCTTCTTCAACCCATAGGTCATCAACAATATCATCATACGTTACAATACCTGCAGGTGTATAAGGTTTAGCATCCCACCAAGTACGAGTAAACTGTTCACGTTTGCCTGCCTTTAAATATTCATTAGCATCTTTTAATTCAAGATTAACTATCTTACATTTATTAGGTGGAAATATTTCTGATACTCTATTAGCAGTCTCTCTGCCAATACTATCACTATCAAAACATATCACGATATTCTCAAAGCTATTTAAGTATTCAAAGTTTTGTTTACAATCTCTGACTGCTGAAGCTACACCATTCTTAATAGACACAGTAGCATAACGACTACCAGTCATTTGAAAGACTGCCATAGCATCGCACTCTCCTTCAGTAATTGTAATGTACTTCTGTCCACTTGTAAATAAGTGTTGTCCAAACAATTCAGACTCAGCAAAGTTCCCTTGTGTCGTAAAGACTTTAGGCAATGCTCTAATCTTATTAGCAACGTGCTTACCTTGTGCGTTGTAGAATGGATAGATATGTTTTGTAATCATACCATTATTAGCTAACGTAGTTACTCCATACTTACTCGCAGTTTCTTGAGAGATATTTCTATCTTTTAACTCAGTTCTATCACCAACGTACAAGTCAGAATAACTGTTAGTATTATTTGTAATAGGTGTTACTTCCACTCCTTCTCCTTTCTCAAAGTATCCACAGTCAGGTGTAAAACAATGAGCACCATCAGTGTAACGTGCTAGATTATCTTTACTCCCACATTTAGGACACTGTTCGTGTCTAATAAATTTACTTTCCATTTTCAACATCTAACCCCCTAGTGTAGTTTGTTATTATCTTTGTCATATAAAAATTCAAATACTTCATCACCTTCAGTTGGTTCTTCACCCATACCTATAGATATTAGTTCTTGAGCAGTATCATTTAATGCATTCTGCATTGTAAGAAAACCATAGTAATCTTTTTCAGCTTTAGTGATAGCTGTAATTGCTAATGCTCTCGCCATTAGATAAACAGTTTCAGGTGAATCATATTTAATTATTAAATCCAGAATTATTTTATGGATTGCTAAAACTACTTCTTCACGTTCTTGTGTTGTTAACTTTTTTAGTTCCACTATCAACTCCTTCCATTAGTTCAACAAAGCCATTGATGTCTTCCAATGAAACTTGTTTAATATTTGTTTCACCACTCACAGTTAATATATTATCTGCAAGAGATGTTGGTATTTCTTCATATGTTTTAAATTTAGTTATCATCTTCTCCTCCTTCCTTAAAACCTTCCATTATTATTTGTCTTGATTTTAAGTCATTATTATGAATTATATTTATTAGTTTGTCAAGATACCATCTAGCTTTTTTCAAATCTTCTAGTGGCTTTCCCTTGTAATCGTACCTCCACATGTACTTTACAACATTAGCTTTTAAGTAACCAACAAATTCTTTGTCACTCATTGATGCTTGTATTGCATCTATACATTCAATCCCATGTTTATTATAATGCTTGGGATTATTAACATTATCGTAATTTTTTATAGACGTGTCCATATTCTTTATCCTTTCTTTTATCACCAAATTCTTTTGGTGTATCACATTTAACTGCTTTTATTTTATAAGGTGGTTTTGTTTCTTTATAAATTTTCATTACAGTTTTCTCACAATTATTATATAATCCAGGTAAAACCTTTTGATAAATTTTGTTATTATATTCTATCCATACAGTTATTAAAAAATATGTAAACATATTATTTAATCTCCATTGGCACAGCACATTGTCTTCTTTGTACTGGTATATACTTAGGGTCAAGTGGTACACCTTTAATAAGGTTCTGTCTTATCATATGATGCTCCACTCCAATACATATATATCCTGATGAGCTAAGTTTACTTCTATCAATATCTCTTTTAAGATATTCTTCTTCAGCTATCTCTTCAGCATTATCACAGTTAGGTAATTCTCTAACGAATAGTTCTACCTCACCAACTGGTGAAGCAAAAGTTAAATACAATGCAAACATTTCTTTTATCATTTATCTAGTTCCTTTCTTACACACTTCTGTTTATAATATACATTACCCAAGAATGTGATACTAGGGTTATGTGGGTCAGGTTTTTTCTTACCAACGTACTCCCATACACAAGTCATAGTCTTGTTATTGTTTGCACGTTGGTGAAAAAAGTCAATGTTATCAAGGGTATACAGATTAAGTACAATCCCAATGATTAATGTTTCAACTCCCATTAAAATAATCTCCTATAAAATATAATATTGTAAATATAAATACACCCATCATAAATCCAAATAGGATTTGTAATGTAAACCATAATGCTCTGTCAACTTTAGTAGACATAAACAACTTGTGGTAGTGGTGTATAATCTATTCTTCTATCCACATGAATAAAAGTTCTTGCTACTCCTACAGTCCAACCTAAATCTATTGCTCTTTTAATTAAGTCTTTTCTAAAGACTGAATTAGGTATAGCAATATCAACTGCACAAGTATCTGTGTCCCATTTATCATTACCAATTTTATGGAATGAGTTAGGACTAGCTGAGTAACCACGAGATTGTAACCACTCATTGTGTTCTGCTGAACGACAACAAGAAGTTATCTGTAATGGTTCTCCAACATTCTCTCTTAAATTTATAAGACAATTTAAAAATCCTTCAGCTAAAACTATATCCTTTGAAGTAGGACATTCTAATTCCTTTTCACTAAAGTATTTATTATCATAATAGTTTAATCTTTGTGACATCATTTATCTCCTTTCTTATTTTTGTCATTAAGTTCTTTAATTCTTTTATAAGAATTATATAGTTGTTTATTTAGTTCTTGTATTTCTTTTTCATACATTTCACTTTTTTTCATTCACATTATCTCCTTTCTGTTTATGTAAAAGATTATACAATTTTTGTATAACTTGTGTCAAATTAAAAATGGAATAGTCAAATTACTGACACATATGTGTTGTATTAATACCACAACTTATTCATGTGTCAATTCTTTGACTTCTTCCTTTGTCATTTTATTTATAATAATAGGTGTATGCTCACCTATGTATGCACCAATGACATTGAATTGTAGATATTCATGTGCTTCTTCCACACTCATATCGTCACGAGCTACTAAAATCTTAACCATCTTGGTTAAATCATAGGCAATAACTGTTTCCATATTATGTCTTTCAGCAGTGCCTATGATTGCATTGTCAAATCCATCCCATTTAAGCATCACTCATTCTCCTTTTCATCAGGGTTATCATAATGATTAGGTAATATCTTATCCATTCGTTCTGTGCAATCAGATTGTATAAATACATCTGTTTGAATGTCTGGATTCCAATGGTCATCAGTCACATCTTTTTCAGGATTTATTTTAGCTTCAGCTTCTTCTTTAGTCTTAGCTTCAACAATAAACTCTGCAAAGGTAGACTGAGTTTTAATAACTCTTACATTCCATTCGTACATCATTTACTCCTTTCTTTTATTTTAATTTCCCAAACAAATTCCCCATCATTATCATTAGGGTCTTCAAAAAATATAACATCGTTACCATTATAATTTTCAAGAAAATTTATATCAATTTCAATACCACGAGATTTTAGTAAATCATTAATTACATCAACACTATATTCTAAAGCATTAGACTTATAACTGTCGTTAAATTTTATTTTCTTAGTCATCACTCACTCCTTTCTTTTACAGTTAAACAGTTTTCTTCATCATACTGTTTGATAGCTAATTGTCGTAGCCATTCTTTACCACCAAAAGGGAAAGCTATAAAACATTCCTGCAAAAACTCTGCGTGTTTTATACCTATGCTTTTGGTATATACAACTTCTATTTTTCTATAATCTTCTTCATCTTCTCTATCTCCCCCAACCAAATCTATGATTAGGTTCTCTTCATCAAACTCATCAATGTCATCTTGATGTATGAGATAGTCATAATACTCATTGAAACCATCAATGATTTTATATTGTACTAATATTGGCATTTCACTCTCCTTAATAAATTATCTACATATACATCTTTTAGTCCATATCTTAATAAATCATCTACATCATATAAATCTTTTAGTCCAAACATATGTTGTATGGTTACTCTATATTCTGTGTAACAATCATCACATAAGTTCTTATTAAACTCAGTACTAGATGTAGTATCAGAATTGCATTTACATTCTTGACATTTACTCATCATCTTCCTCCTTATCTAAATCAAATCTAATCCATATTGATGCACCTTCTTCATCACTGAAGTGTTGTACTTCTTCGTAATCAACTGGTGCATTTTCATCTAACCATTTGATAAATCTTTTTTCAGTCATAGGTTGTTCATAGTCAGCATCACTACCACTACTACTATATCCCTCATAAGGATATACTAATTTCTTTTTACTCATCTTCATACTCTCCTTCTATTGTTTGTTGCAATGGTTGTTGCATTGCAGTTAATAATATATGTTGAGCAGACGCAACTGAAGGTGCAGTATCGTGTATGAATTGCACTGATACATCTGCCAAGGCACACGCAATGTCAAAGCCATGCGTTTTTCTTTTGATATGTTTGTTAATTACTTTTGCTAAGTCTTCAGCCACAATGTCCATATCAAACTTTGCATCTGTGACTTTAGTTTTCTTTTTCTTTTTAGTTTTAAAATCAATTACTTCACACATAGTTAACACCCTTTCCTAATATTAGAATTAAAGTTATCTTCTTCTTTAATTTTATCTATTACTTCATCTGGTTGTTCAATAACAGATTCTATTTGTTCATCTTGAATGTTGGTAGGATTACCATTGTTTAACTCATAATAGTCTCCCTCCCAAACTTTTTCTTCAGCTTCCTCTTCAGAGTCAGCTTCTACTATGCACCTCCATTCAGCAGTAGCATAGGTTGTTATAAGATATTTTTTCACAGTTATACTCCTTTCATTTTAGTTACTGTATCATAGAACCTTGGATTCTCCAAGATAAATTCTTCACCATCTTGATAAAATGTAATCTCTTCATTATCATAGGCATCATCAATGATGAACTCGTCCACACCCATATCAAGTAACTGATTCTCAGTCATTTGTCTGCGTGTTTCTTGTGTAACATTTATTAGTACAAACTTTTTATTATTCATAGTTTAGTCCTTTCTTTTCATAGTGTACTCGCCATACTTTACTTGAGTAAAGCTAACACTATGGTTCTCAGTTAAGTATTTGCGTAACTCTGAACCCTCATAACCCTCAGTGTCACACCATTTTTTCAAGACTGGATTGTCAAACTCCAATCTTAAAATCTCTTTGGCAAAGTTATTAATCATCTGCCAATCTATTTCAGTCTTTAAATATTTACCCATTGTTATTCCTTTCTATTTTTTCAAGTTCATGTATTAAATAATTTAAACCATTACATACACCAATGTATTCCATATTGGTTTGACTATCATTAACCCATTCACCATCAGCTTTTATTTCCATTGCTATATCTTTTATTTGTTTTAATGTAAACATTAGCTTCTCCTTTCTATGTAAACCATATTGGTCTTGGTCGTTTAGTCCAATTACAAAATGGTCGCTTGTGTTTCATATAAAAATTCTGATACGCAAGTATAGGCATATGCTCTACCTTACAATCATCAGGCATACATTGTGGCATAGGTGTAAACCCTTTGTCCATAGGTATGTTTTGAGGTGACTGCATAAGGGTGTTCACTCGTCTACCCACTGCATGGAACTTACCATACCTATGTGTGTACTCTTTGAGTAGACAATGTAATAGATTACACAGCCACCAGTAGTTAGTATGACTCTCTCGTACCCATTTATTACTTGGGTGATTAATGTGACTCGCTAACATAAGGTCTTTATCGTACCATATATTAGGGTGTTTCCATCTCTTGAGTCGTCTACCATTTTGTATAACAGTATATTCTTCACCATCAAGAACTCTATGAGCAGTTGATAGTAATTGTGCATACTCAATACACATCTTGACCACATGCTTGTCACAGTGTTGCTCTGCACAAATCTGTGGGTCATCTGATAAATAAAATATATTCATGTTATTATTCCTTTATCTTCAGCAATTATTTTTCTACCTTTATCTCTATGGTTATCATAGATAACTATATCATAACCTAAAAGTCCTTGACTTTCTGCAAATTCATATGCTTTTGACAAGTCATTAAAATGTTGTTCTTTATGGTCATACTCTACTGTAAATTGTTTCATAATCATAGTCCTTTCTATATTGGTAACACTTGGTTGCTATGCCATAAGGCATACATAGCTATGGCAAATGCTAACATTAATTTTAATAATAATCTATCGTACATACTCATCTCGCCATTCAGGTGTAGACCCTACAAGTTCAGCACCTGCACCTATTATTTCATTGATGTATGCATCTCCATACTCCCACGAACCATATGTGAATGGTGAACGACACGCAGTGTACCACCTTGCATAAGGGTTTTTCTTTTCATTGTCTGCACTTTGATAGGTCTTTAACACTACCCATTCAAAGTCTTGAAATTTATATCTTGCATAAGGTGTATCCACCTTTACAGTCTTACCAAATTTATTTTTGTTCATTCATATCTCCAATTATTTGTTTAGTTTCATTTATATGTTCAAGGACACTGCTACCCTCAGGTATATATCCTAGTTGCTTAATTAAAAACTCACATACATCTATAGTATCATGTAGGTATATTAAAAGTTTATCTTTTGCCATATTTTTTCTCCTTTTGTTGGTCAAAATATTTATCAAGTTTCTTAAAGAAACTCTCGTTAATAATATCTGACAGTTCAGCACAAACCTTTGGTGGTAGGTCTGAACTGCCATACAGTTTTATGGAACTACTCATCATCAGTAACTCCACACTTGGACATAATGTATGCCCTAGCTACAGACTTTTTGTCCTCGCCAAATCTATCACCAATCTTGGTGACAATGTCAGACATTGCCCAACCCCTAATCTTAGGGTCAGACTTACCATCTGCCATAAGTTTTTCAATAACTTGAAAAATAAAATCATTATCCATAATTAAACTCCTTTGTCAATGGATTGTTAATATTATATAAATAAATAATACTCATAAGTATTTGTATTATTTTTTATATATAATCAGACCAGTGTTCATTCCACCAGTCCAATACCTGGCAGTTCCAATCTTCATTGGACATACCAAATTCTTTTTGAAAAGGTGCGACTGAAAATTTAAACTCGTCTATGTGTTCAGACTCGCCACACCTTGCAGTTATTTCTAAAAACATTTCATCTCTAGTCATACTAGAACTCCTTTCTTTTTGTTATGCCACATAATATATCTGGCTTGTTTCCCTACCTACAAAATGTCTTTTTGAAAGTAAAACTTGTTTAGCTTTAGCTAATGAGTTCTTAGAAGTTGCATCAACAAAGCTATTGTACTTATAAGGATTATAAGTAGCTAGTCTTACTGCACCTCTAGGTACAAACTCACTCACCCAAGTGCCTACAACGTATGCGTGAACATTCTTTTTCTGCTCACTCAACACTCGTTGTCTGCCTTTCTCTGACACTTTGAACTGTGCATCAAACAATGGCACACAGTTCTCGTGCTTGATTACTCTACCATAGTTCTCTTTCTCAAGAGAAACAATAGAATAACATTTCTTATGTAAGTTATAGTAAACTTTAACTTTCATAGTATTTTCCTTTCTATCTTGGGTTAATTCTGAAGTCTTTCAACCAATCAGATAACCATCTGAGTTGTTCAAATTCACTCACCTTTGAGTGCATTAGATTATTTTTCCACAAATCCCTATTGGTATCTGCTAAATCCCAACCTATTTGCTGAAGTTCTTCAGCCATAGCTTGGAACTCTGGGTTAAGTTCTTCAAGTCTAGCTTGAATTTTTTCAACCCTTTCGTCTATGTCATCAGGTAATGCTGATGTGTATGTTATATTTCTAGCCATATCAAACTCCTTTCAGCTAGGTTAATATAATAATACTATTCATAAGTATTCATAGTATTATTTAATTAAAGGGTAACTAGAAACTTGAAGTGAAGTCAGCCATTATTTAGTTATGCATAACTTAATAATCTGTTAAGTATTGCAAGTGCTTTTACTCTAGCTACCTTTTAATTAAATAAAAGGTGGTGCAGTTTAATGCTTTCACATAAGGTCTGCACCTTACCCATACTACATAGCATACCACCTTTCGTAATGCAAGTTTTATTTATTTATTTAGAAATAAATCTGCCACTTACTGGGTCGTGTTTAACTGACAAATAACCTTGATTATTTGAAAATGTACCAACTTTGCTATATCTGTTGGTAGTTCTTTGTCTATATAATTTATGCATAAATTATACCTTTCTAGTGTTGGTAAATTGCAACACTCTTTGCGTTAATATTTGAACCACTACACAATACACATTGTTCGCAAGTGGTTCGTTTACCTGCTTCCTTAGAAGCTGGACAAAGGACTTCATGCTTCGCATCAAGTTCTTCGTTCTTTTGTAGGACTCTAAAAGTCCTAAAACCTTTTGACCAAAATTGTTTGGACTCTTCATAAGAGTCTGCAGACATCATACATTGGTCTGCTCTTACATCTGCACTAGCTATGCTAGATTGATGAGTGTAGCCAGTATGTTTCTTAGCTTTGCTAAGTAAACTATCCCATATGTAGCTAGGTACTGCACTTGGGTCACCATAAGTACCAAGTCTTATGACTTGATTTTCGCCTAGACTTTGTATGTCATTATGATGTTTAACTACAGAGTAGTTACCTTTCTTAAATGCTTTGTAAGTTGCCAACACTCCTTGATATAACTTGACATAGCAAGTTCTATCCTTAGCTTGTTTTCTGTCTGGGTCATTCGTAGGTGTACCCCTATGTTTACAGTTGCCACATATTGAATAATCTGCACCAGTCTTACTGGCAAGTCTTGGGTCTATATCACTACGAATGATATAGGTTTGAGCCATATTGCCAGTTTTTGTGTTTTTACTTCCATTGAAGTAAATCACTACAATATCTTTACCATCAATCAAAGATTGACCTTGATATATTATCGTACCAGTCATATTACAAATCCCATTCATGATATGCAAAGTCAATGCTTTGCATTGGTGTCATACCTTTTCGTCTAGCTTTGGTAAAGCTATCTGCAACTTCGTACTCAAGACCATAAGGTCTTGCAGTTTTAAACAGTACCAATAGAAATTGGTAATGATGATTTTTAGTTGGTAGTAATTCCATAGGAATTAATTGCGTTAGTGTGCTGTAGTCGTACATAGCTACCTTTCAGTTGGTCGTTAATATTTAATAAAATAAATAATACTCATAAGTATTCGTATTATTTTTTTATTATTCAAGTCCCTTTGCCATTCCCATGCCAAAGAATGCAACAGTACAAATCCCATAACCCATAAAACAATCTAAGAAACTTGTAGGTGGTTCTACGAACAATAGGCATATACCACTTGTAATACACATAAAAAAACAAAATACACTTATCCAAAGATAAGTTGTCGCTTTAAAATTAAACATAGTTTAAGTCCTTTTTTTTGTTGCTAAGGTTATTATCATTGATGATTTGGTAGGAAATTTTATTTCCTTTATCCAAACTTTTTTATTAAAGTTTGCTATTTCTACTTTTGACATAGTCAAGTCCTTTCTGTTAAGTTATAACTCAACATAATTGAGTTAAATTAGTATGTCAAGTTTTAATTTAAAAAATTAATCGCTGAGTTCTCACTCTCGTTATGCCCTCGCTCATCATGGCAGTTAGCATAGAGCAAGGGAACAACTGGGAAGGAAATCAGAGAGTATTATGTATCTCTATAAAAAATATATAATACTCAAAAGTATTGTATTATATATTTTTAGAGATACTATAAGGTTGTTGAATATATTGGATAATTTAGTGTTGAAAACACCATTGTATGCACTTGCGTAGCACTAATGCGACCTACACAGGACTGCACACACACTAATCGTCAAATAATTGACATAGAACAAGGGTAGAACTGTCAAGAAATTGACATAGAACGAATGTAGAACAATAAATGGAACCTTAATGTGTTATGCACAGGTTATACACAGGTTATGCACAGGGGGGACGCAAAAACTACGCATGCACATATATATATAAAAAGGGTACCCCCACAAAATTATGGAGGATTTGGACTTGTACTTGTTGATAATCATTATTAATGGGGGAGTCCTCAAAATAGATTCACACAACACTGCACGAGGGATGCAATAGAGTCTATATAGTTATGTGTTGTATTGATTTGTGTTCCCTACAGGTATACCTTTAACCCTGGAAACTTAGTTATAAGTATATCATATTTTTTTAAAACTCACAATAGTATTTTTTTCTTTTTTATAAATACATTATAGTGTATAATACAATAATGAAAAAACAACCAAAGCATTTACTCTATGCTCATTTAGATGATGCAGGTCTTAGAGATTTAATTAAAGAGACAGCAGCTACCAGAAAAAAGGTAAACGCAGGTAGAGACTTAATTGAGATGAGACGTGAGTACATGAGAAGAGTTCTGGAGAGACGTATGGACAAAATAAAAAGAAAACAAAATACACCTAAAGAACAAAAGGTAAAGATGTTAGAAAATGCACAGCAGAAATATCAGAACTTTGCAAAGAATACATTACCTAGTGGACTATCAGCTATGCAAGAGAAGTTCTGTTTAGAATATACAGCTACAGGTGACGTATTAACTGCGTATCGTTCAGCAGGTTATAGTGATAGAAAGAATGATGCAGAGACTCGTGCTGAAGCTAAACGATTATTAAAGAATGATAAAGTAGAAGAAAGATGTAACCAAATAAGATTGGACGCAATGAAAGACGTAAGTGTTAATATTAATGAAGTTGTAAAAAAGTTTATGGATGTTTATAATCGTGGTCTTGCAGAAAATGACCTAACCAATGCTAATAGAGCAATGGAGTTTATAGGTAAACATTTAGGTATGTTAATTGAACGTAAAGAAATTAAACAGGATATTACAAATAAATCAACTGAAGAACTTGAACGTGAGATAAAACATTATGAAAATGTTGTTAAATTGGAACAAGGTAATAAATAAATTTGTTAATTATTTAATTAATATATTTGCAGTTATATTTATTTTTTGGGTTCTATATATGTTTATTATGGCAGGATGGAATACATTTTGTAAAGGATGTCCAGTTAAATGGTACACAGTAAATGTTCAACCATATATACCTAGACCTGAACCTAAACCTGAACCACCTATTATAGAAGATGATAATGAAGATTGGGAAGATTCAGAATGGGAATAAAAATAATTAAGGGGACTACATATTGGTTTATACCTTCAGACTTTGGTAGAAAGGTAAGACCAAAAGAATATCAATCACCAGTAATAAACTATGGACCTAATACAAGAACCAAGTAGTAACTTAATTAAACTAAGAGAGTTATACTTTCAAAAAGCAGTATTACAATCTAAAGATAGCTTTCTACATTTTATAGGTATGTTTGCTCCTACTCTTGTGCCTGATTGGTTAATGGGTAAACACATACATGTTATAGCTGATAGATTACAAAAAGTTGAAAGTGGAGAAATAAAAAGACTTATGGTGTTTCTTCCCCCACGTTCTTCCAAGTCAGTGATATGCTCCAAGTTATTTCCTGCGTGGTACGTAGGTAGACATCCACAACATGAGATATTAACTGTATCACACTCAGACCAACTAGCTTCAGACTTTGGTAGAAGTGTAAGAGACTTAGTTAATTATGATTTATTTAATACAGTATTTCCAGATGTACAATTACGTAGTGACGTAAGGGCAGCAGGTAAATGGAAAACTAATCAAGGTGGAACTTATTATGCAGCAGGTGTTCGTAGTCAGATTGCAGGTCGTGGTGCCCATGTTGCTATATTAGATGATGTAATGTCAGAAGAAGATTCATTTAGTGAAACAGGTAGACGATATGTAAAAGAATGGTACCCATCAGGTTTACGTACACGTATTATGCCTAATGGGTCAATTGTAATTATTAATACACGTTATCATGAAGACGATTTATGTGGTTGGTTATTACGACAAGAATCACAAATTGAATTAGAAAATAAATGGGAAGTAATAAAAATACCTGCATGGGTAGACGAACCTTCAAGTAAATTACTGAACTTACCAGTAGGCTCAAGTTATTTTCCTGAGTGGAAGCCAAGTGAAATACTCAAGAATGATGAAGAAGAGATAAAGGCAAGTAATGGCTCACGATATTGGGAGTCTCTCTACATGCAGAATCCTGTGCCTGATTCAGGTGGTATAATTAAAAAGAAGTGGATTCAGTGGTGGGATTATGATGAGCCACCTGCATGTGACTATATAATACAAACATATGATACTGCATTCTCTACAAAGACTACTGCAGATTTTAGTGTAATACAAACCTGGGGTATCTTTGAACATATGGAGACTGATTCAACAGGAAGAGAGAACTGGGTATCTAACTTAATACTATTAGGAAATGAAAAAGGTAGATTTGATTATCCAGCATTAAGAATGAAAGCACAAGAGTTATATGATTATCATAAACCTGATGTGTGTATCATTGAAAAGAAAGCAAGTGGACAATCATTAATACAAGATTTAAGACGTGCAGGTTTACCTGTACTTGATTATATTCCTGATAGAGATAAGACTGCTAGAGTGTATGCAGCAACACCAATGATGGAAGCAGGACGTGTATGGTTGCCTAAAGGTCATGAATGGAGTGATGACTTGTATAGTGAGGCAATTACATTTCCAAATGCACGACATGATGACCAAGTAGATGCAATGACTATGGCAATACACTACATGAAAGAATCATGGAATTTAACTCATCCAGATGACCCTGACTATGAAGAAGGTTATGAAAGAAAAAAAAGGGTTGCATACTGGAAGTTTTAAGTATATAATATTAGAATAATAACTGTGAAAGAAAATTTATGCCAACTGAAAAAAATCCTTTTGATAAGATAAATATACCTACTGAAGAAAATGAAGTAGAAGAAATAGAAACTCAAGAAGTTCTTCCTGATGAAAGTGTAGCTATGATGGAAGATGGTTCAGCAGTAGTTGACCTAATGGGTAATCCTGCTATTATGCCTGAAGAAGGAATGCCAGGTGGACACTATGATAATTTAGTTCCAACTATTGATGAAGAACAATTACAAGAGATTGGTGCAGATGTTTATGAAAAATATCAATCAGATAAAGAATCAAGACAAGAGTGGGAAGAAACTTTTCAAAGAGGTTTTGATTTACTAGGATTAAAATTAAAAGAAACTTCAGAACCATTTGAAGGTGCATGTACTGCAGTTCATCCACTCTTAATAGAGTCAGCAGTGAAGTTTCAATCTAAAGCTTCTCAGGAATTATTTCCTGCAGGTGGACCAGTCATGTCTCAGATAATTGGAACTGAGACTGTAGAAAAACAACAACAAGCATCTCGTGTAAAACAGTTTATGAATTATCAGCTAACTGATATGATGCCTGAATACTTTCATGAGTTTGAAAGAATGTTATTTCATTTACCTATTATTGGTTCAGCATTTAAAAAGATTTATTATGACTCATCATTAGATAGACCATGTTCAGAGTTTGTTCCTATTGACCAGTTCTATGTTTCATATCATGCTTCAGATTTAATGAAAGCAGATAGATACACACATGTTATATTACGTAATCCAAATGACTTAGCTAAAGAAATTGATGCAGGTGTTTATGAAGATATTGACTTACCTGAAGCACAACCAATAGAACAAACATCAATGTCAATGAAAGTTGATGAGATTATGGGTACATCTATACCTGCTGATTCTGACCCTCAGTACGTTTTATTAGAACAACATTGTTATTTAGATTTAGATGATAGTGGTATTGGTTTACCTTATATTGTAACAGTTGAAGAAAGTTCACAAAAAGTTTTATCTATTAGAAGAAACTATAATGAAGATGACCCTACTAAACAAAAAAAAATGTTCTTTACACATTATAAGTTTGTTCCAGGTTTTGGTTTTTATGGTTTAGGTCTAATACATTTCTTAGGTAATCTTACAATGACTGCAACTGCAGCTATGAGAAACTTAGTTGACTCAGGACAGTTTGCAACATTACCTGCAGGATTTAAAGCTAAAGGTGTTAAAGTTGTAGGTGATAATGAGCCTCTATCTCCTGGTGAGTTTAGAGATGTTGAAGCTACAGGTGTAGATTTAAATAGAGCAATTGTACCATTACCTTATAAAGAACCTTCTAATACTTTATATCAGATGTTAGGTTTTGTTGCAGGTGCAGGACAAAAGTTTGCTGACAGTACAGAACAAGTAATTAATGATTCAACTAACTATGGTCCAGTTGGAACAACTATGGCACTATTAGAAGCTTCAAGTAAATTTTTTAGTGCAATACATAAACGATTACATTATTCACAAAAAGAAGAATTTAAAATATTAGCAAGAATAAACTTTGAGTCTTTACCTGACTCATATCCTTACGAGGTTCCTGGTGCAAGTCCAACCATATTTAAAATGGACTTTGATGGTAAGATAGATGTCATTCCTGTAAGTGACCCTAATATACCTTCAAGTGCTCATAGATTAATGCTTTCACAGTTGGCTCTTCAGTTAGCCAGTCAAGCACCACCAGGAACTTATAATATACAGGCATTACATAGAACAATATTACAAGCTGCAAATATGCCTAACTTAGAAGCTATACTTCCACCACAAGTACAGCCACAAGCACTAGACCCTGTATCAGATATACAAGCAGCAGTAAAAGGTATGCCAATAGCTGCATTTCCTGGACAGGACCATATGGCTCATGTTACAGTTAAGTCTGCTTATCTAACTGACCCAATGAATGGTGGTAGTCCTATTATGCAAAAAGTACAACCAATACTTGAAGCAAATATAAAAGAACATATGATTATGAGATACCAAGAACAAATTAATGGAATGGTATCAGGAGTAGCTACTGACCCTGCAACATTACAACAAGTACAGGCTCAAGCTGCACAACAGATTTCACAAGCCAACCAAGCAATGGGTAAAACGGAAACACCTGAGCAACAAATGGTTGAGCTTGAGAAAAAGAGATTAGAGATTGAGTCAGAAAAACTTGGTCTTGAAGCTCTACAAGAAGCTGCAAACTTAGCTGTTAAACAAAGAGAACTAACTATTAAAGAAGAAGACCAAGGTATTAAAGCTTTAAAAGATGGTGCTAGTATAGCAGTTAAGAGAACTGAAGGTGAAAAAAATCGTCAGTCTAAAATTGCAGGACAAGCAATAAAAACTCTTGGTGACTTAGCTAAAGAAGAAATGAAAGGAGAAGACTAATGAGTGAAATAATTAAAGGTCCTAAACAAGGACAAGGTTATGGTGATTGGTCTAAAATATCTAGCACTGAATATTCAGTTCGTGCTAAAAAAGGTATTTTAAGACAAGACCCACCTGATACTTATAAAGTTAAATAATAACTATGATACAAAAAATTATTTCTGAGATTGAGAAGGAATTAAATCTAGAAATAAGTCAGATTCAAAAATCATTAGGGGATGGTAATTGTGAGGACTATTCTCGTTATCAACAAATGGTAGGTTCAATTACTGGATTGAATATGGCTATAGCTATAACTAAAAATGTTTATAAAAATATGATTGATGGAGATGATGATGAGAACGATTAAAATGGAACGAGCAGTAAATAATAATGAGTGGATTGAAAATGAAGAAAAAGCTGACCCAGAAGTTTTACCTAGTTTGCCTGGCTACCATATATTGGTTCGCCCTGTTTCGGTAAAAAATAAAACTAAAGGTGGATTATTATTACCTGACTCAGTAAAAGATGACGTAGCTTATTTAACTACAGTAGGTAAAGTTTTAGCAATAGGAGACTTATCTTATAAAGATAAAGATAAATTTCCAAATGGAAAATGGTGTGATGTTGGAGACTATGTTTGTTATGCTAGACACGCAGGTCAAAAACTTTACTACAAAGGTGTAAGATTATTATTATTATTTGATGACCAAATAATGATGAAAGTTGATGAACCAACTAATTTAGATATGACTTATAATTTAGCTAACTAAAATGAAGTATAAATTAAAAGAAGCTTTTTTAGCTCATGCAGATGGACATATTAAAAAACATATTGCTAATGTTGAAGTGTTATTAAATAATCCTAGAGGTATAGGTGAACATGGAGATATTATAGGTGAGATTGAAAAAGAACTTGAAGAAGTTGCTAAGTATGAAGACTTGATGATAGTAATGAATAAATATTTTTAAAGGAAGATTAACAATGACTAAATTATGTGCAAGGGGGAAAAATGCTGCGAAACGTAAATTTAAAGTTTATCCTAGTGCGTATGCAAATGCATATGCTTCTAAAATCTGTGCAGGAAAAATTAAAGACCCTAGTGGTGTTAAGCGAAAAGATTTTAAAGGTCCTAAAAAGAAAATGGCAGTGGGTAAAAGAGTGGGTAAACCACAAGGTAAAGTTGCTAAAGGTTGTGGTGCTATTATGGCGAATAGAAAAAAAAGAACTAGAATTACTTAGTGATAAATATAAAAAACAAAAAGGTAAAAGACCTGAAGAGGTATAGATGAAAAAGAAAAAAGGTGGTGGACTTAAAAAATGGTTTAAAGAAAACTGGGTAGATATATCTACTGGTAAACCATGTGGAAGAAAATCAGCTAGTAAATCAAAAAGAAAATATCCAGTATGTAGACCAAAGGCAGTTGCAAATAGAATGACTGCAGGACAAAAAGCTGCAGCAGTAAAAAGAAAAAGGGCAAAGACTAATGTAGGACCTAAACCAACTTCTATTAGGTATCCTATTAGTGCAAGTGGACGAAAACAAAAAATAAAAAAGAAAAGGGGATAAAATATGATTGACCCATTTACAGCTTTTGCAGCTTTGAAGGGAGCAACAGAAGCTATATCAAGTGGTATTAAAACAGGTAAAGACTTAATTAATATGTCAGGGTCTGTTGCAAAATGGGCAAAGGCAGAAGCAAGTCTTCAAGTTATATCAAGTGAAAAACCTAAAGGGTTAGGTAAATTATTTGGTAAACTTACAGGTGCTGAACAAAATGCTATTGATGCACATTTTAGAAAAGAAGAAGCTAAAAGAATTAGAGATGAAATGAGAGAAATGTTTTTATTATATGGTTCACCTGGTCAATGGGAAAGATTACAAAAAGAAATTGCAACTGAACGTAAACGTCAAGCAGATTTTTTAAAACAAAAAATAGCTTCAGCTAGACGTAAAAAAAATATTATTTTATGGACAATTGGTGGGATATTAGGATTGGGTTTTCTAGCAATTGAATTTTATATAATTACCAATCTATAAAGGAGTAGCAATGAAAAAATCTAAAATGAAATATGCTGGTGGCAAAAAAGTTAAAATGGGTTATGCTGGTGGTAAAAAAGTTAAAATGATGAAAGCTGGTGGTGTACCAATTATTAGTGGACCAAAATAAATATGACTCATCTTATATCCAATATACCTTTTTTTAGGTGTTGGGTAAGGAAGGAGTTTACTCATAATCATCAGGCTTATCATGGGGAATATCTACATGCATTAGCTATAGCAGTTAATTGTATGCCTGATAGATGTCTAAGTTTTCAAGTTGTTTTTACAGGTTGTGAAGCTGAAGAACAAAATTTACATGGTGGTGCTATGTGGGCACGTATGCCAATAACAGGTTTAATAGGTGACATACCATTAGATGAATGGACACCACCTATTGAAACACATTTTGCTCAACCTTGGGATTGTCCTAGTCATAATCATAGCATTATAGTTATGGATAGAGTTAGTTCAAGTCCTTGGATGTGTAAAGTAAATGGTGAATTTTATACTGGTAAATATTATTTTACAGTTGACTTCACTGACAGTGCAGTAGCAGATGACCCTGCACAACAT
>VTLG01007660.1_pt1 | contig 35838 bp, 51 predicted proteins | sample 4694571 | NCBI WGS metagenome assembly VTLG01 (sample SAMN12604809, study PRJNA352737) | marine metagenome | biome: ENVO:00000447; feature: ENVO:00000209|ENVO:00000569|ENVO:01000036; material: ENVO:00002151; isolation source: viral sequences binned using virsorter ...
GGGCGTCGGCGCAACAATACAAAGCATGTTCGCGACGCCTTCGCCGGGGGCTTTTGGTTTGCCCGAAGAATCCCCGATAGACAAGTTTGTGCGTGCCCCCGCAACTTTTTTCAATTGGGCGGTTCGGGAAGGCGTTGACCTTGGTAAGCAGGGGTTAGGGCAAGCAGACGATTTTGTTGAGTGGCTTTGGACTTCTCCGACTGAGACTTCGTATGTTTCTCCGCGGGATTTGGAACGAGCCGCCGAGCAAGAAGCCATTGGAAACTTGCCTCCTAACCCGGCTGGTGACCCTCGGTTACGTCCACCAATCACTGGAGAGACGCCTGGTGGGTCTGGGACTTCTAGTAGGGGTTATATTCCTCCGGATGTAAGACAGTTGCTTGATCCGTCGTTAGTTCCCGAAAGGGTTACCCCGAGAGAAGATGTTGAAAACTTTGTCAGGGAGAACACAGATCCTCAAGGGAACACTAATTTAGACCTTCCTATCTCTCCGTTGTTTCCGTACACGTTACGCGAATTGTTGGATGCTGACATTGTGTCGGTGCAGGACTTGGCGGCTATGCAACGTAGGGCGTTGCAAACAGCACGTCAAGATTACAGCCAGTTTTTGAACGAGATTTTGTATGGCACGGAGGAAGCGCCAGGGTTTCTTGCTGCGACTGGTGGGGCGTTAGATCGTTTCCGAGGTGGTATGGAAGGCCGTGAGGCGGCGTTTTCTTCTCGTAGAAGCCAGTTGTTTGACGAGTTGGCTGCTGCTGGGGTTGATCCTTCGTTGATTGCTGAGGATTTGGCAGCGGGTGATAGCACTGCTGAGGCGATTGCGGCGATTGAGGGTGGTTATGCTGAGACGTTGGGGCAGATAGGCGGGTTGGCTGAGGCTGCTATGCGTCGTGAGGGTCGAGGCAGGTTTGATTCTGCGGGCCGTCAGATTGATTTGGGTGAGGCTGCTGCGTTGGCTGGTATTGAGCAGGCTGGCCGTCAGGCTGAAATGTTTGCTCCGTATGCGGAGGTTGATCCGGGTCTGTTTTATTCGGGTGCTCGGGCTGGGTTGCCGATTGTGCAGATGGCTGAGACGAGGCGTGGTGAGCGGCGTGCTGATGCGCGGGGTGCGGCAGCGCAGGCTGCGGCTGAGGCTGAGCAGCAGGCTACTATGGGGTATTTGTCTCAGTATCTTGGTGTTCCGCCGGAGTTGATTGCAGCATTGTCTTCTGTGGGGCAGTTGGATGATTTGTTCCCTGAGTTTGAGGAACCTGACCCGACATGGATTTACGACGAAACAGGCAGGGCGATAGGCCACCAAGATGCGGGTCGTGACATTCAATACAGGATAGACCAGCAACGGTTGTTGGAGATGCTGGAACCCGAAGACCTATCCATTATGGACCAGTTGTATGCCGCTTTCCCTGACGACGCCCCAGCGTTGATTGAAAAAGCGATTGAACAAGTAAGTCTCAGTCGTAATGCAATAAATTTTGAGCAAGCAATTCAAAACGCTCTCCTTGCTGCTTCTGTTGGAAACTAGCCATGGCTGAAACGGCCATCCCAACCCGTCAGCAAGTAGCCGACATGCTGCGGGAACGCCAGATAGGGTCACGCCCTCAACGTCCAACTGTTCCGCGGTTGCCTGCGATGCCTCAGACTCAGGCACCCGTATATGACTTGGATCGGGCAATGGCGGCGTTGGGTGCTGGTACCCCTGACCCCTCCGAAGGTGGGGGTGGTGTGATGGGTACTTTAGGGAAAGTGCTTGGCGCTATCGACATGCCACGGGCGTTTATAGCGTCGGGCCTACAAGAAACCGTGGACATGTTCCAAGGCGAAGGTTTCTCTACTAGCGATTTGATGCAGCAGACACGCGACCACCACGGGTTCGGGGACATTATCGCTGACATGAACCTTGATTTCGGATTGGGTGGTTGGGGGAACAAGATTGTCGGCTTCGCTGGAGATGTGATCACTGATCCGTTGATGTGGGTTGGTGGTTTGGGTGCGTTCTCGCGGGCACGCGGAGCGAGAGGTTTGATCAACGATGTGGCACTTCGTCGCAAAGAGTTGAAAGACCTTGTGGAAGCCGGTACTGCAACGTCTAAGAACACAGCGGAATTGAATGCTTTGAATGATCTTGTAACTGCTGCGGGCAAATATCGTACAGTGTCGGCTGCACGTAATGCGTTGATGCAACATAAAGAAGTTGGGAAGCAACTGGTTCAAGACCTTGGTATTGAAACCGGGTTGAGGTTCAGAGTGCCAGGGACTGGCCCTATTCTGGGTGGTTTGAGCCGGAACAGTCGATGGGTGGCGAACCGTCGTGCCGGTCAAGTTCCCGAAATGGTAGCAAATCGGGTGAAACGTGATTTGCCTGATGACACCTCGTTAGACGATCTGATTCGTAAGCAGATGAAACGGGAAACGTTGGGGGATAACATATCCGAAGACCTTCGAGAGGTTGTTGCTCGTGCAGCGAACGTACCGGTAGACATTCTTCCGTTTGGAACTTTCCCGATTGCTGCGGGGGTAACAGCACGGATTATGGGTTCTCCTGGTGTTGGTTTTGAACGTATGGCAACTTCCAAAGTTGGGGAGTCTTTTAAACGGTTTCTGGTCGATGATCAGAAACAGGTGTTGAACCGGTTGCGTAGATCCGGGAATCCTGATGATGTGATTGTAGGCAACCTGTTCAGGTATGCGTACAACCGTGGTTCAACAGTGTCTTCTTTGTGGTCTGATCAAGCGCAGAAAAACCGTCAAGGTTTTTTGAATGAGGTTCGTAGTGTGCACGGCATAGACGACAGCGTGATGATCGGTAAAATCACTTCCCTTCCTGATGAGATGGTTGATGACATTTTGGCTGGTGTGCCGTTGACTCCAGCGCAAAGCAGGTGGTTGGCTGAACAATTCCCAGGTGAAGACCTTACGAGAATTGCGACTATAAAAAAGTTGCATACAGAGTTGGTGTCGGAGAAAGACGCCCAGTTCTTATTCCGTGACGATTTATGGTTCGGAGATCCGGCTTTCCGGGATGCTGTTGATGGGGTGATGACAGAATTTGGGGGGTACACACCTCAAATGTATTCTGAGGCTGGGATACGAGTCGCTGAAGAAATTGGTGGAGTTGTCGACGATGTCGATGAAGCATTACCGTTTTTGAAAGATTTGTTGGACGATTCGGGGAAACCTATTCGGGCTGGACAAACCGGTGCTGTTCGTCAAACTTCGCGGCATATGCAAAACCGTTCGTGGCGTCCGCAACGTTACGAACGGGCTAGTCAGGAATTTCCTGATCGGATAGTGGGCGGAGAATACAAGATTCCTATAAAGGGTGGTGGGGGTTGGATTGATCTTACTCTCAGACGGCCATACAAGCACGCTGACGGCACGCGAGGACCTGCACGGGGTGGTAGGACCCCATTTGAGGAGACGCCTCTCACAGACGTTGAGAGAGAGTTTAGACGCAATTTGATTCCTGACGAAGCCGGTCGTTCTATCCCAGACCAAATCGATGATGCGATGAGGTCTGCGGGGTGGTTAGAGGAAGGTGAAAGCATATGGATACGTGGTTTCGCTGAACGTGAACGGGCATACATTAATTCGATGAGTGGGGAAATCCGTTTACGTGCAATCGAAAAGTATGCGGAGAAACAAGGTATTCTATTTGATCCTGCTTCTATGGAGACAGAAGATTTGCGACTTCTTCTTGCAAAGATTGATACTCGTGGACACATGATGGCGAATGAGATGGCCGGGTTAAACGATGAGGTGCAGGCTCGAAGAGGCGCTGTCAATGCTGTACTCAAAGATTTAGGGGCTTCCTCGTTTAGAACACCTGTGGGTGTTGAAGACATTCAAAGATGGTTGGATGTTGATAAAGAAGTTGCAGAAAGATTTTCTAAAGAGATTGCAACCGCTCAACGAGAATTAGCCGACGCTGTTGTTGAAACTGAACTGTTGGAAGACCAGTTGGCGACGCTTATCAGCGAAGCGTCCGCTACGTTGCAAGGGTTAGGTATAGATGGTGCAACCCGGTTCGGTGACCCAACAATTCTAGCCGCTTCTACACCTGCTGCGTTTACAGTAGATGCTGTCCGCACATTACTTCCCAGAATGGACGAATTGGACAAGATACTTGTTCGATACAACGTTTTAAAAACCGCAACTGATGATCTCACCCGTCTTCGTGAGACGATCACCGAATCATATAGACAAGCGGGTGCTGGTGGGCCTGTTGAGAAAATGTTCAGCGGGGTGGAACGGTTATCTGTCGAATTAAATGAACATTTTTCTTATATTGAAGATTCAGTGTTGCCGTTACTCCGCGACAAAACTGGCCAGTTGATGTCCCATGACAAGTCTGTTCAAACGTTGGTTGATGTGATGGACTCGATGACATGGTCTGGTGCTGCCAGCAGTGTCCCACCAACTCAAGTTATGAGACAGATGGGGGATGCCTTTGGCCGGTTGTTTTATCCTCAAGAGGGCATGAACCTGGGACAGATGTTTGCGTATTCGCCACCTGCTGAGTGGGGGTTGAATCCGCTGCTTCGGCGTACATTGATGGACTCAACTCACCCAAACAAGCAACGTATCGCGTCATCATTAGACGACATCAAGAAGTTCCGTGATGATGTGTTCCGTCGTACTGGCAACCAGATCAGTGTCGATGTGAGACTGTCAGTACCTGAAGGGATGGCTGGGGCTTCGGCAGGGGTTTTCCCGTCTGTGATGGTGACAGGGAGGTTGGCTGCGAAAGACAGCGACGACCTTGCACGGTTGATGGAAAAGTATTTAGTGGAAACAGTTTACACTGATGCGTTCCGGTCGGGGATGCGAAGCCGGTTGCCTCAGAGTAACAGGTTACGGTTCACCATGTCTGATGAATCGTTGGAACGGGCACGGTCGACGTGGGCGTCGACATCGCTGTCTACGGATGTGCCTGTGCGTTTAACCCCGGACGATTTCGCAGATTTGATGGAAACGTATAGGAAGTTGGAGGACACGTTGAACCATAATTATCTCCGGGGAATGGTCGACGAGTATGCGACTATCGAGGAGCGCCTTGCTCAAACGTTGGGGGACTTAGAAACTGACGCTGAAGAGTTGTTCGGAAGTTTAGTTGATCTTGGTCCCGCACAATGGAGTGATGAAGGTTTGAGAAATTGGCTTCAAAGGTTACGCACTGGGCCTGCCGGTGTCAGTGCTGAACTAAGCCCGTTGGCGCGAGGGGCTGCTGCTTTAGCGGAACCGAAACCTACAGTGGAACTAGGTAATATTCTCAAAAACATGGACGAAGTTGTTAGGAACACGCAACCAGGGCAAGAAGGTGCCTTGTTGGCTCAGTATGCAATCCGTAAAGATTTGGAACAACAGGTTGTTAATTTGCAGCAACTTGCAACTGGAACCTCAGATGAAATAGACGCAATCAAAAACATACTTTTGAGGAAGAAGCAATTAGAACTTAATGAGATGGGAAGTATTGTCAAGGCTCAGGCTGATGCGGCTAAGACGGCTCGGGGACTGTTTGGTCCTAAGAACGGCAAGTTGTTTAATCTGAATTCTTTCGGCGGGTCAATCGACTTTGACAACTTGACAGTAGAAGCGTTGCAAGATTTGTTCTCTGACACACGACATATGTGGGGGGCTTGGCGTATAGCGGGAGATGAACGATTCGCGTCTCAAGTGCAAGAAGCAATGTTGGCTGCTCAGCGTATGAACGACAAGACACAAGTCAAAGGTTTGTTGGGAGCCTTCGACAAGGTTCACAACTGGATGAAAGCGCAGATGGTAGCGACTCCTGGGTTTGTGCTCAGGAACCTTTTGGGTGGTACAACAAACATGTGGTTTGCGGGTATCCCGCCGCTTGAAACGTTGAAGACGATGAAATTGTTGAAGCGTGCTTACAGTGAAGGCGGCGGCGATTTGCTCCTAGGAGCGAACCGAATGCTGGCAAAAAAACCTAGCCAAGAGTTGAAAAATTTTGTCACGTTGCTAGAAAGCGGGGTTCATAGTGGTGGGCAGGCAGCGTCAGTTGTTGAATCTGCGTTGATGTCGAAGGGTCGACTCGATTTCGTATACGGGACTAAAACAGCGAAACCTGGAAGAGGGAAACGAGTGAACTTAGACCCAACGGACGCCGGGTTTGTTTTGTTCTCTTCGATACGGCATGCGAACACGTTCGCTGAAGAAGCAATGAGGATCGGCACTGGGTTGCATGCGATGAGAACTGGCGGCACGTTAGACGACGCTATTGACAGCGTGTACCGGTTGCATTTCAACTACGGCGACTTGTCTAAATGGGAGCGTGATGTGGGACGTAGGCTAATGCCGTTCTACACGTGGACACGAAACAATTTGCCGTTACAGATGGAATTTGTGGCACGGTATCCGAAGCGTTTCAACCAGTTGAACTCGTTGAAGCGCAACCTCGAACATGGCGAGGAACGCGAAGGGGCGGTGCCAGACTATTTCATGCGCCCATTCGGTTTACAGTTGCCGTTCAGTATCGGTGGCGCTACCGCATATTCGGTTCCTGACATGCCGTTTCAGGATTTGATGAGGTTTGATCCTACGTCGGAAGGAACTGGTCACGCAGTGGAACAGTTAGTTTCCGGTTTGACTCCAATGTTGAAAGCCCCTATCGAGTATTGGGCTGGGAAGAAAGTGTTCGCTGGTATACCATATTCGGGCCGGTTCCAGAAGGTGCCGAAAACAATGTCGGTGGTGCCAGGGTTGATGCCCGCTCTTGGTGCTTTAGGGTTTGCTGAAAAAAATTCTGCCGGTGATTGGATGATGCAAGATTTCCGTATCGGTTTGGTAGACAACTTGTTGCCTTATGTTGGACGGATGAGGCGTATCATCCCGTCGGAGGAAAGGTACCAAGATGAACGTCTTTTACAGACGCTGCTGTCTACGTTAGCGGGTGTGAACTTGCGGTTGAACACTCCGAAACAGCAAGAAAATGCTTTGCGGAACAGAGAAATCCGGGCTGCGTTAGATCAACGCAACTTGGCTGATATTGAGATGGGCCGCGAATAGCGGGACAAAACGCACATATAGACATGGACTACATTTCGCGCACTCAGTGGGGTGCCACAAAGCCACGTAAACCTTTCAGTCGGTTGTATCCGCAAAAGGTTAAAGGTGTTGTGGTACATCATGGCGGTGTCGCTAACCCTCCTTCGGGGGTTGCGGCAGTGATCGCTTATGAACGGCACCATATTCAGCAACGGGGGTGGCTTGGGATAGCCTACAACTGGTTGGTTGATGAGCACGGTGTCATCTATGAGGGGCGTGGATGGAACCGTGGTGGTGCGACGAAAGGTTGGAACAGTCGCAGTGTCGCTGTGTGTTACACAGGATACGGAGAGTTTGAACCTTCTGACAAGGCTAAAGAATCTATACAGTCTGTTATTGACGCTACACGGAACCGTTACGGTGACCATTTATGGTTGAAAACACACCGTCAGTTCAAGAAGACAACTTGTCCGGGTGCGTGGCTTGGCGATTGGGTGGAAAGCGGCCTTGAAGTGTCGCACAATCCTTCCAATGTTGATTGGGATGCTATCGCCAGATATGTCCAAGACTTGAAGATAAAGGTCACTCGGAAACCGTTGTCTTATCGTCGGCGGAGCCGGGGTGAAATCGTGAGGGTAGTCCAACGTAAATTGATCGACCGGGGATACGACCCTGGCCCCGCCGACGGTGTATTCGGAAGGAAAACTGCTGCGGCAGTTAAAGCATTTCAGAGAGCACAGGGTGTGCTGAAAGTTGATGGTGTGGTGGGCGTGTCTACGTTCACTGCTTTATTTATACAGTAAGGAGAATAATATGCCAAAGGGTAGAGGATATCCTACATTTGAGGACACTTTCGGTTCTCAAAACGATCAGCCTTACGATTCATCTTCCTCATTTAACATGTGGGACATGAGTCAGAAGGCGAAGAAGGCAGCCGCATACCTGCGGGAAACTCGGTTGGGGAACGCGGCTAATGGTGGCCGTCCGTTCGGAAAGTAGGTTGTGATGGCATTAGATGGTTCAACACCTAAGTTGGTTAAGACTGGTCGTGTGCTTGTCGATGAGTGGCGTGAAGGTCCTGGGAATCTTGGTTTCTTAGAAGATGGTGCTGTGACACGTATGGCTGAAGGTATGCGTGCCCGATTTGATGAGAATGATTGATGGCAGGGAAGAAGAGGCCGCGTAAGCCTCGGTACTGACATGCCGTTGAAACGTGGCAGTGACTCTGCCACGATTTCAAAGAACATTGGGAAATTGATTTCGGAAGGTTACAGCCGGGAACAAGCGGCTGCTATAGCCCATGACTTTGCGCGGTCTAGCCGCAGGAAGGGAAGCAAAAAATGAAAGAACTATCCGATTGGCTGGAACGTGCGATATGGACCTTTGCCCAGTCGTTTCTTGCCATATTCACTGTAGAAGGGGCAGACATTGGGGAATCTGGTAAGGCTGCGTTGGTGGCTGGTGTTGCTGCCGTGTTGTCGATGGCGAAAACTGTTGTGAAGAACCGGGGTCAGTAATGGATTGCAGCGATGTTGAAAAAAAATGGGGAGAGTTTTTAGAAGCCCAAGGTACCGATATCGCTGACCAAATTTTCGCCAATCTTCAAGAGACAGCACACTTGTTTGACACACAGGATGGCACGCATGCTAAGTGGTCACCGGATGGACTGTTGGGGTTGCTGTTAGTGTTCGATTATGACGAGGCTGAGCATCTGATGGCAGCGTTCTACGCTGGTATGGAAGGTGTCGACGATGCTCAAGAAGTGTTTGGTGTGTGGGTCACTGCGTTGATGGGGATTGTTCGGGAGTGTTTAGAGAACCGTTCCGTTTAAACGTCTCGAGTGAGCCAGTCTCGTACCCGACTGTCGGCTGTTATAACAAGTAACAATTTGCGCCGTATAGCGTCGCGTCTACGCGCTAATGTGGTTTTAGGAATGTTCATCATTCGGCCTGTGCGACGAAGCGACAGGTTCTCTATGAATAACCGGTCAGCGATAAACTGTTCTTCTTCAGTGAGCGTGTCGAATGCGTCCGCTAATGCTTCTCGTAACTCTAAAGTGCTTTCCAACGATGGTTGGTCGTATCCCCTCCAATGCTGCGGCAGTCCTAGTGTCGGGCCTGGAGGTTCTTGCATGAGACGTTCCATCTCAGTGCTTGCTCTATGACCGTATCCGTCTCTTACAAAGACACCTATACCTGGACCAGCATGTGGGTATTCTTTAGTAATATTTCCAAGTTTTGACATTGCGTTTCCAAGCAGTTCATATTTGTTCCTGTGCTGGTTGCTTGGTCGCTTGGTTGCGTTAGTTGCTGTATTCTGTTACAGAGTCTAGATGTTCCGGGGTGATGGTACGTGTACCCTCTGGATCGTACCCGGATGGTTCACCTAACTCCCATGCTTTATCATGGTCTAACCATCCTAACATTTCAACAGCACGTAGTTCAGGCATCACTGGACGTACAATAAACAGCACCAGTCCTTTACCTACTTGCCGCTGTCTCACAGCACCATTGTCGCTGGTTCGTACCCGTCTCACTTCAATGTTTTTGCCTACATCGGGGAGATGTTTGTATTCTTTGTGCACACTTTTATGCCACACATGCCCAGACCAGTATTGGTTTGTGACTTTCGCTACGGCTAGTTCTCCGACACACGCTGCGACTTGTGCTGTGCGGTCGTCTTCCATACGTTTCTTGTCGTAGTGGGAGGCGTCTCGTCTACCCCAGTTTTCTATGAAACGTCTATTCCCAACATGGGAAGCCCATTCGTATTCCCAGGGTTCAAGGTTTACTGTTATCAAAGCGGTCAACTTTCACTGCCATAAGACGCACTATTTGTTTGTCATCTTCCCACGCTACACCATTCAGCGCGTCGCATGTGAGTTTTACATAGTTGTCAATATCGCCAGTTAAAGTTTTAGCAGAATGAGGGGATTGGTTGACTGTTACTACCGCTCCGTCTGGACTGTAAACAAGGTACACTTCTAACGGTCCTTCAAACATTGGACCGTCTGCTTCTTCCCACGCTGCCGCTATACGTTTCTCCGCTTCAGCGGTTGTTTTCGGGGTGTACACGTGACCTGTTTTTGTGGCACGGGGACGTGCTTTCGCTTTGGGGCGTTCGTTGAACACTAGTGAGAAACTTTCCATTACTGCCAACCCCGTTCCGATGCGACTTTCCTATGAGACGATTCGACTATTTCTTGCAACCGTCGCGCACCGTCCTCTCTGGACCCGTACTTGTTTCCCCAGTCTCTGTCAGCGTCAGACAGTTCTTGAAAGATCCGGGTTGGTTCATGCCCCTCTTCCCACATTGCACAAGCCAACGAAAACAAGGTAGCGGAACGGTCACCTTCGGACTTCATTGGTGTAGGCCGAGGGCCGGTGTTACGGATAGCGCTTGAGAAAGGACCAAGTGGACCGGAATAGTGTGCCGCCCACGGTGACGTGTAAGGGGCGCGTAAAGATATTGGGGGGAGAGGTTTGTACAAGGCGTGCAGTTCACGCCACTGGTCAACCCCTACACGTCTGGTGTAGGCGTCATCGACGAAGACATCTAACGGTATTGAAGACCCGTTGGTGGGGTACACGCATTCGTTCCGTCCCAGGTTACGTCCAGCGGGATAGGGGAGACGCACCCCGTTGCCGTACCCTTTCCCTGTTAGCACTGTCTGTTTAGGGTTGACTTCTTTTGTGGGTGCTTCAACAAGTTTGCAAGCCCCTATCAAACCCTCTCTAACAATTCTCGCTTCGAGACTTTCTAAGAGGAACACCCACAGGTGATACCCTTTACTTCTTGACCGTTCAACCCATGACGCTATCCCGATCTGTTTCAAAACTTCTTGTGTGTTTCTGGCATGGATGAAAGATTCAGCGTCGCCGTCGTCCCAGTCTACACACCCCCAACGGACCACATGTTTTTCGTTACCGTCGCTATCAGACAATACATGTAAGGGGTACACCCCAATCGGGTGCTTGTCGTCTGTCAGATGGGCCTCTACGGCCCTCTCAAAGGATTCTCCGTGGGCTGCACAGTAAGAACCATCTGATGTTTCCATAGGTCGGAAGTTGTGAGACACCGGGTCGTCGCCAGCGACCTTGCCGCCTTGAAACAAAGTAGAGAATTGTTGCACAAGTCTACGATCCATCGGGGATCAGTTCTTCCCAGTAAGGATGCACATGTCCGCATTCTGGGTCAAGGTAATAGGTTTGATCCAGTAACCGGGCAGTGCGTTTATTCTTACACAAGTTCATGTTGATACTGTTCTCGTGGTAACGGGTTTCCCAATCAGACAAGTCGTACCTGTCTTTCTTACGGTAAACCTCCACTACAAAGATCGCTTCCTGCTCCCCGCCGTAACGGCCAGCGGAAATACCCGCAGCGCGGCCTCGTTCCCCAGCGCCACGTCCCGCTTGATGAACTAAAGCCAACGGCACCCGTTGCTCTTTCGCCCAACGTTTCACCGCCTGTGCTTTAGAAGTAACACCTGTAGCGTCAGCGTCCCCTCCCGGTAACAGTTCCAAATAGTCGATCATGCAAAACGACGGGTCGCACCCCCACAAATCCCGCGCTTCTCTCATCGCATCCGACATGGTTTTCAAATCAATCGCTTCATCAACTATTGCGACACGTGACAGTTCATTCTTCGCCGCTTCAGCGAGTTGCCCTAAAATGTTTTTGTCGCCCTGTTTGATCCGTTCCTCCACCTCAGTGGACGACCGGCCTTGCAGCAAACAGAACAGTTTCATGGCGACCAGTTCCCGTGGCTCATCCATAGCGAAGATCATCACATGCGCGGCAGGGTCGTTGACCAGATTCGTGACAATACTGTTTAAAAGAATTTGTGATTTGCCAGTGTGGCTACGACCTATAACAAGTAGCACTTCTCCACGGCCAACACCACGGGTGGCGAGGTCAATCTCTGGGAAACCAAGATACCAACGTTCCGCAGGGTTGCGGATAAACCCGATCAAGTTGTCAACAACAGAGGTTGTGAGAGCAAACCTTCGTGGCTTGTCGTTCACAGGTTCACTCACCGCCTCGCCACCGTCTAAAGCAGCGGCGAGACGGCGAGCAACTTCATCCTGCGATTGCAGGACAACACTCATCAGACACGGATTTCTTTACCGACCGCCGACAGTTCGGAAGAGTTCTTCCCTGTGAATGGGCAAACAAAGAAAGACGGAACGAGGGAAGTGCCGTCCTTCTTCGTCAACCACAGTCCCTTACCGTCAGACCGACGCTTGTAATCGGGACCGTTCTTGTTGAAGTTAGAGTCGGGGTCCAACTTTTTCTGCCAGTTCGGGTCCCACCAATCTGACTTGTTCTCCATCAAGTGTTGCCACTCGCGGTCAAGCGGGCTGCCACCGACTGTGGGAGCACGGGGGGGAGTATTCCCGCTGGGTCCCGCCGCCACGGGAGCAGGCGTCGAATCCCCGGAAACGCTTTTAGACAACCTCCGAATACCTTGCTCAGTAACCTCGTAAGCAATCCCTAACGCTTCATAGTTAGCAATGTCGAGAGTGTTCCCCCATTGCTCAATCATTTTCTCAGCATCGTCGCTGCTGATGTCCTCCGCTACTGGCAACGTGATGCTGCACGACGCTTCGGCTGGTTCGTATGCTCCTGTTTGCAGGACTTGCCTGCGGAACACGGTAATCGTTGCTTCTGACATGGTTTATGTCTCCTATAGTTGTTTCCATGGGTCAAGCCCCGCATATCTACCACGGCACGAAGACCACGCCGCACACCACTTGGGGCTACAGTGCCATCCGGTCATGTTCAATGGCCAGACGGGCAGATCAGCATTTATGAGTGTTCCCGCAGAGCGGGCTAGAGCAACCAAACTAGCCCACTCCGCAGGTCCAAAGTCCACTAAGGTGCGATGCACCTCACCTTTCACAAGGTGCACAAATTCAAACGGTAAAGGTTCCGTTAAAGCATTCTGAGAATCAGACGCGACCGCCCACGTGTACGCTGCCGCTTGCACCGACCAACGTTTCTTCTCCCAATCATCACGAGGTTTACGTCCCGGATTTTTCCAATCTAAAATAGGGAGCGGAAACTCTTGGATGCAATCAATCGTCCCCCTCAACCATATCTCTGGTTTATGATCCAACACTAGCGGACGTTCAAACTCGTACTCCACAGCGATAGGACGCAACTCGGGTAAGACTTGTTCATACCATGCGGAAACATTCTTCTGTATGATGATTGGTGGTTCGTTCCGTTTATGATTCCATCTCATATCACCAGCGGAACCTTCATCCCAGTACGTCATCGCTGCATCAGTAGTGTCGGCTTCACTCAGTGGGGAACCTGTCTCAATCTGTTCAGTGAGACATTGTTCAAGACCATAGTGCACAGCACTTCCAAGCACAGTGTTAGAGGAGTCAGTTTCTACACACGAACCAGTCCACACTTGCCGTGCTCTTTCAGGACACATGCTGAGTGTACCCAACCATGATTGTCTAAGAACAATACGGTCTGGTTGCATCACTTACCTTCCTGACTACATGGCATGGCATGGCATGTCCCCGGAACCCGACTGGGGGAAGGGTTCCGGGAACTGCCGTGCCTGGCCATGCCATGCCATGGTGTTAGCCTACAGCGAGGCATCAGGAAACGGGTGGATAGTCGCTCCCTCCCCTTCTGGGGGAGTGAACGACGGATGGTCTGAGTCGCTTTCTCCTCTGAGCGCTTCAGCCACTGCACCCATCTGATGCATGCACTTGTGCATGCTGTGTCCAACATCGTGGAAGGTGTCCCCGATAGCAACACAGGTAGCATGCAGCGCGTCGATGAGTGAAACTACTGCTGCACCCATACTATCTTCGGGTGAGAAACAGAACGCTTCAAGTTCCTCCACTCGTTGTTCTAAGTTTGGTGTGTCCATAATCATTCCCCTTTCCGGGTGTACCCGGCCTAGACCTAAGCCTAGGCCGGGTTCCCAATCTGTCAGGCAGCGTCAGAAGCAACCCGAGCCATCATGGCCTCGAATTCCTTCTTTGTGCTATCCTTACCGTTAGCGTTGGTGGAAAGTCCAACCCTTCGCTCCACCATATCTAACGTCAGCGGCACCTTCAGCATTCGGTAGTCTTCTTCACCGTTCCCAGTGGCGAGCCAAAGGTGAAGGTGGTCACGCCACGCCTCTTCCACAACCTTTGCCCTCCGGTAGAACTCCTTGAAGTTCTTTTCGGTGATCCGATTCAGCCCCACACTGCAAGTCATAAAGACAAGGTGTGTGGTGATCCGATCCTCGTTCCGGTGCTCATTGCTTGAGCCGTCCACATAGACTGCACCCATACCACGTGGGTCGGGTTCCTTCTCGCAAACCAACTCTTGCCAATCGGCACACTGGCCGACACTCCAATTCAGTGCCATTGTTATTCCTTTCTAGTTGCAAATGTTACTCGCCGGGTCAACCCGACAAACACATCATAACACACGCTGTCAAGTCGCCCAACATGTTAGCACGCTAATCACTACTTAGACTGGCAGCAAACAACGCTATTACAACACACCATATTGCAGTAATCATAATCATTCTCCTTTGGGATCGATATGCAACATAGCAAATTGTTTAATATGGCTCTGACCTGGGGTTATGTGAATTGTGGGACACAACATTATTTCTTTTTGGTGCTCTGGCAATGTGGTCCATTGCCACCCGCGTTTCGACTTCTCCATCTACGGTCACACCCCGTTCTCGTATCGTCGCATCACATATTTTAGGTCGAAGATCCAATGTGAGATGCAGAATCCCGTCTGTGAATTCGACATCACAATCAGAAATCATTAGGAAGTCTTGGTAGTCGGCCTCCTTCTGTCTGATCCACTGTCGCCTCATATCTCCTTCAAGTGGCGGCATCGAGGATTTAGTAACAGCGCTGGCTCGAGTACGAAACCGTGCCTGCATGTCTGCAACTTCAGTAGTTGTATTCTCAATTAAACGATCCATTTACTTACACTCCCAATGCCAAGAACCACGCGGATGATCACGTGACCCGGTGTTTAGCAACCACTCAGCAACAGTGATGTTCGACTCTGCATCAAAAGGATCAGCGCCAGGAACACCCGCTAACGTAGACCGGTCATCCCAATACCTTGGATGATGCTGAAACAATCCCATCGTTTTTGACCAAGTGTTCAAAGCACTCGGATCATTGCTGCTTTCGCAAGCCATCACACGTAACGCCCATACATGATCTTTCTCGGGAAAGATTCGTCTCACCATCTCTTGCACACTTTCAACTTCAACTCGTCTAGTTGGAGCACGCTCCACCGGAACATCAATCAACGGTTCAAACACCGGATACAACGTTGTTGTAGTCGTAACCACAACAACCACAGGAACTTCCGTTGTTGACGACACCACAGGAACCAGAGCAGCAACCGTCGTTGGTGGCACCGTCGTCGTTGTTGTCGACGTGGTCACAGCCGGTAACACTAGAGCAACATCCCAGTCTGGTATATCTAAAGATACGGTGGACGTAGGAACCTGGCGAGGAAACTCGCCTGAGATAGGCACCGCGCCAGATTCCAAACGTTCACCAAACAAGAGCGCCGTCAACAGCATCGCAATAGCGCCACCTATTGTTGACAGCCACTGAATCATAAGGTCAGTCTTTGAGACGCGACTGGAGAGCAATCCCCGTCGCCATCGCTGCAAGACTGACCTTCACACCATGCCGACGTGCCGCTTGATAAGCAGACGAACGGAAAGCCTCATCTGTCACGGTGTAATCAGTGCCGCTTTCGATAAGACGCGGCAACCCATCGAACCATTCCGCCCACGGATATTGTTCCGGTCGTCGCGTCGTCGGCATTGCACTAAGCAACTGTGCCATTATTATTTTCTCCTCTTTGGTTGATCAGACACCTTCCATAAGATGCCCCTTGCCTCACAGCAAGAATTGTAAGAACACTACTCGTCATTACTTTGCCAGTTACGTTTCATATTATCAGCATAATTTTTAGCATCCATGAACTGTTGAAAAGATTGCAGCATCACTCCATCTTGCGTAACCAACCAGTACGTGCTGTTCAACCCAGCACCCAAGTGCACCGTCTGTTTCCGTACCTGTATATCAACTTTAGTTGGAACGAAATCTAAATCATTCATGCCCTGATAACATCCTTTCCAATAGCGACCATAGGTCGTTCTTCTATATCCAAAACTATGACATCTTGCACATCAATATAGTTTAAGACACTGAACTTGGAAGCATCGAAACTGTCAGGCATCGACACTAACATTTCTACTTTCAAAAGTTTCGCGTTAACGCTCACCCTTCCCCCTTATACAACACTCGCATAGCACCATCAGCCAGCGGAGTTTTACCATTAATAGCCTTCTCTAACGCTCTCTCCGGTTTCACCTGCCGACGAACAGTGCTGTTAATAACATGCTGTTCAGCACCCTGCACAGCATTATACGCTTGCCAACGATTAGGTCCGACAGTCTGATCACGGTCACGTTCCTTACACCAATAATCCCATAAAGCATCATGTTTTCTGGATGCTAAGCGAAAAGTTTGGACACTTTGATCCTTATAATTCTTCGGAATAAGAGTATTAATCAGATCAGAAAACTGTCCATTAGTGTACGTTTGATCCTTCAAAATACGTGCCATATTCGCAATAGATTCCGCACGATATATAGCCTTTTCTAAAATACTTGCACGCATTTCCACCAAGTTATCATGGTTAACAGTGTGCCTAACTTTCAATAAAGAATGAGAGTTAACGATCTGATTCTGACAGACGAAACGCACAGTACTGTTATGAGCAGCAGTCGCCCACTTACCATTGAAGGAAGAAGTCCACAGAATCTCAGGATGAATCCAATCCCCATCCCCTAAATCAATAGCCTCCCCAAGACGCTGAACAACAGCAACTTTCTCACCAACACCAAACAACGTGCAAGCCACCGTAGAATCAGGAAACGTCGTATCAGCAATATCAGCAAGAAAACGGTAACCTCCCCGCGTTTCAGGATACGCATGAGAATGCAACCCAAGAACCTGCTCAGTATCAGCACGCACCACATACTTATGACGCGGCCTACCCTTATGCACTCCCGACTGCACCAGCGGATACTCTGCACCTAAACCCATAGGACGCTCCCATCCAGACGGAGGATAACGCACATCAAACAGTGCACCAGCCTCACACATGACAGCAACAGCAGGACGTTTAACCCCGCTAGCATCCAACATATGGCCACCCTGATCGGTGTCAAAAGTTTCTACACTCACTCCGAATCTACCTCCCCATCACACGTATACATCTCCGCATACGTGCGAGTCAATAAACCTGCGAACTCCTCCACAATATTGGTCATACGTGACGACTCAACAAAAGGAATTTCGGAACCTTCCAAATCACTCACCACTACCTCCTCTCTAAAAGGGAACTTCCCCAAAATATTTAGCCTCGAAACGTTTCTCACACACAGACCCATCAGGCTGCGCCTTTTCGACACCACACCAGAAACACTCATAGACCAGCGTCTCTTCCTGATCTCGTATAATAAAATGATGCACGTCAGAATCTCTCACAGTTTACTACTCCTTCTCCCAATTATAAGGAACACGACGACTCTCATTATATGACATAAACAGTTTACCTAAACATTCCCTAGTATCCTCACGCTCTTCTCTAAAAGCACCATATCTATCTGACAGATAACCTACGGCGACAGTAAGCAGAACACCAAAACAGAACGCTATCAACACCACCGGTAAAGAATACACTTCACTCCTCCCCTAAACATAAACTACACAAATATTTTCCAGTCCTTGACCCTAGCAACACATCACGCTTAAACGCTGGCAACGTCGGAAACAAATCCTGGACACGATCATCACCAGTTACATAAGCCTCCCACAGTCCACGATCCACAACCACAGGATTAGATACACTCAGACAAGAATTACAACGTGCAATAACAGCCTGCTTTCTACCTTTACTGTCGGCTAATCGGATTCTTCTAGCGTCAAGGTCACGAGCGTGCAAAAGATCCGCACGAGTAAAACTGGTTTCTAACCCTGACGGTGTAATATCTGGCATTTCACTTATCCTTTTCCATACATGGCAACTTTGCTCTATTATCCAGCGGACTACAGAAACACCACTGACAGATAACACGATCATCATCGTCGCTCACCCATCTATGACCTTCAGACATCAGACATCCTTTCTAGGGTTCTCAACTCGCTGCTTATACTCGTAATCCCCGGCCCACCTACGCGCAGACTCTTCAGCATCCGCATCACAGTACGGACAATCATCAGAATCTTCCCACCAGTCATGGTCACAACCAGATTCAGAAATGGGAAATGCCCACACTGTAGAATAATAATCCATTTTTACATTCTCCTTACGCTGCTGCAAATCGCACATTATTTACACCGTCAATACACATATTACATTCGACACACGCGCCCACACCAGAGACAGACTCTTCAGAATTCCACACCACTAAAGGAATTTTTTTGGTCAACTCTGGACAGCGAGGACCCTTTCTCTGACCCGGAAACCGAGAAGCTAGCTTCTCGGTTTCCTCCCACGTATCTGCACAAAACGCTAACTTCACCCACGTATTAGCGGCCTTGCACTTTTGCGCAGCAACTATATTTGCAGGATCCACAGAAAGATATACCGTCAGATTATCATTACAAGACAACCGGTCTACGATTTCAAAGTGTCTCGTGTAAAGCCAAAACCGCACTTGGGTGTATTCTTTACATAGGTCCGAAATAGCACGCGCAAAATTTGCGCTCGGAATGTCGCCATCCCAAAACCATCTAAAAACCGGATCAACGTCCCGTCTCTCACACTCGGTAACAAAAGAATCCAACATCGGTCTAAGCGCGGATTTTAACGCAGGTACAGAACGCTTCAAGGCTTGAAAGGTCTCCCAATTTCTTTCTAATAAAAGCCCTACGTTAGTAAACAATCTACTAATCGATTCCGCATAACATAGCGGATTATCTGAATCCCAACACCATTCAGTGGCCCCTATACAAGACTTGTTAGGCCCAGCCGGGAGACCAAAACTATTTTTCAAAGGCGTTGCCCCTGTCCTGGATTGACCTTTTCTACGCTGGTACGGCGCCACCTTCCGATCACTTGAAATTTCAAATCTACGCTCTTCCACTGCAAGTAACGTTGTCATATAATGCCCCAATCAATAGACGTCAACATGACGCTACTATAGTCTACTAGCAAACAAACCGAAAACTACAACTTCTACACAAATAAGAAAAGAAATTTCTCACTAAACAAAAGCACCACACACCCAAACTCACTCGGGCTGTTCTCAATTGCAGGAGTCCGCTCGTGTGAGCCTGCCACTAGTGCACGCATGGGCCGCTACGGTTTATGAAAATGCAGGAAACCGAATAGAAACAAGGAGAGAATTAGACGACAACTAGCAAACAGAACAACGAAACCGGCGAACCAAGCCAAGGAGGGGCCAAGCACGGGGGGCCGGGTACCCAAAAATGATTGTATGTATAGATATAAGGGGTCGGTGCGGTGTGTTTGTGTTGTGGTGCTTGGACTGTAGGCTAACATGTTTGTTTTGCTTTGCCATGTCCCGACCAGCCTTCATGGGAGACCGCTTTTGTGCGGTCGGGTTTGGGCTGGTCGGGGCATGCCATGCCATGGTGTCTATTAGTATGTCCTGTTTGTCCCGGCTTTTTAAGGGTTTGTAACTGGTTTGTAACATTTTGTTTTGTGTTTGTAATGTTTGGGACATTTGGGTGTTTGGGTTAGGGACTGTTTGTTGAAGGGAGTTGAGTGTGGCTCAGAATGGTGGTGGCCGGGGTTGGAAGACTGATGTTGAGACTGGTGAGAAGGTCATGCCTGGTTGGTGGTCTGATTTGTTGGATTGGTTGTTGCGGGGTCCTGATCGTAAGCCTTTGACGCAGAAGGAGTGGGCTGCTGAGAATGGTATTCATGAGGATTCGATTCGTCGTGTGAAGCGGGATCAGAGGTTTGCTCGTGAGTGGGATCGTCGTGCTTCTGAGTTGAACATTCATCCTGAGCGTACGCAGTCGGTGATTGATGCGTTGCATTCGCAGGCTGTTGGTGGGTCGGTTCAGGCTGCTTCGTTGTATTTGCAGTATATTGAGAAGTTTACGCCGAAGCGGCGTTTGGTGGTTGACGCTGATCGTGACGCTGCTGGTTTGTCTGATGCTGAGTTGGTTGATGCGTTGGAGGCTGAGGTGTTGCAGTTGAGGGCGGTTTCGGATGGCGGATGATCCGTCTTCTTGGCGGGATATTGGGGTTAAGAAGACGACGTTGGGGTTTGTGGCGTCTATTTTTATGGTGGGTGCTGCTATTGCTTGGCAGGGTTCGATGGTTATTGGCCGTATTTCTGATTTGGAACGTTCGGTTCAACATTTTGATACTGGGTTGTCGTCTGAGTTGAACGCTGATTTGGAGGAGATGCAGGTTGAGGTTGATTCTATTTTTGAGGAGTTGAGGGTTGGGGTTGGTTCTAATAGGGAGAAGATTGTTTCGTTGGAGAGGTTGAGGGCTAGTGATTTGGATAGGTCTACACCTCATTGGGTTGTTGATGCGTTGAATGATGCTGTTGTTGATTTGAGTCGCAGGGTGGAGGATTTAGAGGATGGTTCCTGAGAGTGTTGTTGAGGATGATTGGGAGGATTTGTTGGGTTGGTATTCTGAGGGTGCTGATGTGATTTTGGAGTGTGGGTTGGAGAATCCTGAGGTGTGTGAGTCGTGTCAGTGAAGGTGAGTGGTGAGGTTGTCTAGTGTTTCCACGATTGTCGTTTATGTCGTTTTTGTTGTTGTTTTTGGGGCTGGTTTCGTGGTGGCTTTTGAGGGAGATTCGTCAAACGCCCCCAAGGTTCCAGCCGTTGAAAGGGTAGGTTACGAGTACGAGGGGGGTTAGTTATGTTGGATCGGGTTAAGGAGGCGCAGCCTCAGACACATTTGTCGAGTACGTTTCTTGGTTGTTTGACGGCTATGACTGATGGTGATGTTACGGCTATTACGGGTGATCATTGGGAGAATGCTTTGAGGTCTGGTGGTATGACTGCTGTTGCTGCTGTTGTTTTGGCGGCGGTTGGTTTGCGTGTTAATCAGTGGACTCGTGCGTTGTTGTGTGCTGTGACTACGTTTGGTGTGGAGATGGCTGTGCAGTCGCCTACGTATGGGACTTCGCGTGCTGATATTGCTCAGACTGCTTTGTTTGCTGCTGGTGTGGCGGCAGTGTTGGCTTTGGTTGCTGGTCGTATGTTTGAGAGATTGTTGACTAAGGCGGGATGAAAGTTTGGATAGATCAGGATTTGTGCACTGGTGACGGTATTTGTGTTGAGATTTGTCCGTCTTTGTTTGACATGCATGATGATGGTTTGGCGTATGTGAAGGAGTCGGCGTGGCCGACTATTTATGGTCCTGATGGTTCTGTGAAGGGGGAACCTATGTTGCAGATGGCTGAGGGTATGGCGACTGTCCCTGATGGTGATGTTGAGGCTGCTATTGAGGCTGCTGAGGAGTGTCCTGGGGAGTGCATTTTTTTGGAGGTGGAGTAGTGTATGGTGATGGTAGGGAGAATCCTAAATGGTTTCCGTACGCTGAGGAGCGTGCAGAATATAATTTTGAACGGTTGAAGAGGGAGTTGGCGGGGATTAAAGATGGTGAGGAAATGCCTTGGCCGAGGGAGTTTGAGTGATGAAACGTCCTGATGGTTGGGTGAAGGAACGTTTGTATGACGGGGCACCTAACTTTATAGGATTTTTTGATATTGACCCTTTTCACATTTCGTCTACTGGTGTTATTGATGATGTGGAACGGCGGGAGTGGGAACCGGCTCTTGTTGGTGGTAATGAGGGGTTGAATGTTAATGTTGCGGTTCGTGATTCGTTGATTCAAAAGTTTCAGGTCGGGGATGTGGATTGCCATTACCCGTTGCTGGTTTTGGCGGAGAAGTGTGTAGACGATTATTTGTTTCGGTTCCCGGAAGCGTGCAAGTTCCCTCCGGTGGAGGTTGAAAAGTTTTACAATGTTTTGAAGTATGAGAAGGGGCAGGCGTATCATGCCACTCACACCGACTATTTTCCGGCAGGCTATTTTGGTCGCCGTCATTTGACGGGTGTATGTTTTTTGTCGAATGTCGCTGAGGGTGGCGAGTTGGTGTTCCCTCAGCAGGGTGTGGTGGTGAAACCGGAGATAGGTCAGATGATCATTTTTCCTTCCGGTTGGACGCATGCTCATCATACGTTGCCTGTGTTGTCGGATGATGTGCGATATGTGTTTCAGTTGTGGTGGAGTTTCGATGAGCCGTCTTAGCGAGTTGAGGCAGGAAGCAGATTGGCGTCGTTGTAAACGTGACGAACAATACTTTCTCCGCAACTACTGGTATATCGCCCATCCGGCGCATGGGCGAATGTTGTTTGCGTTACGTGACGCCCAGTCTGAAGCGGTTAAACATTGGGGTAAGCATAGGTATTCGTTGACGTTGAAAGCCCGTCAGATTGGGTGGACTACGTTGGTGGCAGCGCACCAGTTTTGGTTAGCGTTTTTTCACGATGATCAGAACATTATTGATTTGTCCCGTACGGAACGTGAAGCGGTGTTGTTGTTGCGTAAAACCAAGTACGGGTTCAAATATTTGCCGGAGTGGATGTTGGAACGTGGACCGAAATCTATGATGGAACATCAGCAACGTATGGGTTTCGATAACGGTTCGTTGATCACGTCGATGCCGTCGGCGTCTGATCCTGCCCGTGGCGAGTCGGCAACGTTGGTGGTTGTTGACGAGTGGGCTTTCCTCCCGAACCCGGAGGAGGCGTGGGCTTCTATTGAACCGGTCGCTGATGTTGGTGGCCGTATCATCGGGTTGTCTACTGCGAACGGGTCTGGAAACTTTTTTCATCAGTTGTGGGTTGGTTCACAAACAGGGTCGAACAAGTTTGAGTCAATGTTTTTTCCGTGGTCTGCCACTGAGGATCGTGGCGATGACTGGTATGTCGACAAACAGGCGTCTATGTTGCCGTGGCAGTTGGCTCAAGAATACCCATCTTCGCCTGAAGAGGCGTTTGTGAAGTCCGGCAACCCGGTGTTTGATTTGGATGTTTTAGAGGAAATGGCTGGGCTGGTTCGTCCTGGCCAAGCAGGATATTTGCAAGAACTAGCCCCGAAAGTCGTGGAGTTTAAGAAAGATGCTTACAGTTTGGCTTGAACCTTCACCGGATCATGTGTATTGCATGGGGGTGGACACGGCGGAAGGTTTAGAACATGGCGACTATTCGTGTGTTCAAGTGTTGGATGTGCGAACAGGGGAACAGTGCGCTATATGGCACGGGCATATTCCCCCTGACACGTTTGCACATGAAGTGTTCATGTTGGGTTTATGGTATCGAGACGCATTGTGTTGTGTCGAGTCGAACAATCATGGTTTAACAACTATTGTACAGTTGCGTCATTTGGGGTATCCGAACCTGTTTCGGAAACGGACGTTGAATCAGGCGACAACGAAAGTGTCGCAAGAGTTCGGGTGGAAAACGACTCGTACGACGAAACCGTTACTGATCGACGATTTGGGGATGGCGTTACGTGGCGGGGAGTTGCAACTGTTCGACCGGTACACGTTGGCAGAGTTGCGAACATATGTGCGTTCTTCACGGGGTTCGATGAGTGGTTCCCCGCATGATGACCGGGTAATGGCGCTTGCTTTGGCTAATGAGATGCGCCAATACGCTTTTATGCCAGAGTATGCACCTGCTATGGATGATTATTGGACTGTCGACTGGTTCCGCCGTCTCGCTGTTGGTGACGATATTGACGACAATGCTCTAAGAATCGGGGGTTCCACGGTACGTGGGACACTTTGAACAATAGATATAGGTACCTGTTAGGAGGTTTTTGATGGCTAGGAATGTTGCACATACCAGTGCTTCGACCACAATTGATGGTGCGATGGGCAAAAACAATCAGATGGAACGCGGTGGTTCTGTTGTTACAAACCCCATTTGGAAGCCAGGTGGCATGAACTCACCTCGGCAACGCTTTGATGACACAAAGTATGCGAACCAGACTGGTGGTTATGGTGAACTAAGCGTACGGGAAACACCGGGAAATCAGCATGGGATCACAGGCATTATCGAACCCAACGTTCACCCGCAACCTGATTTACGCGGCCACAACGCCGGTTAACGGTGGCTGTCCTTGAACAGGACGCCACGTATGACGAGTTCTGCGATTACACGACCCGTCTTCGCGGCGTCCTGCCAGACGTAGAGTTGCAGGATTTGTGGTCGTGGCGTCAAAAACTGCTTGGCGTGCGATTCGACACTGGTCGGGGTTACCAATCTCGGTTGCCCCTAGACGAACAACATTTGACGAAACGCGAACGTGGAGAAAAAGCGTACGCCGAAGCGAAATCTCAAGGCCGGAATATAGAACGGCTCCCGGAACGAAACCCGCATTGGATTTAATGGATGGCTCGAAAGACACGATCTGAACAATTAGAGATCATTTCTCGACGCATTGAAGCGTCGAATCGGTGGCGCGACGAGTTAGGGTACGACCGTCTTTGGCGTCGCCTACTCGACTTGTACCGGGGGAAGCATTGGCCTTCCACTTCGGTCAACAACGAAGATTTGATCGCTGTCAACCTTGCGTTCTCAACAGTGAACGTGATCGCACCGTCAGTGTCGGTGAACCATCCAAAGATCACTGTCTCTCCAAACAAGCAAGAAGATGAAACTCGGGCAGTTTTTGTTGAAGCAGTTATCAACCATGTGTGGCGTCATTACGATTTCCGGTCGCCGTTCAAACGTGCAGTCAAAGATTTCCTAATTTTTGGTCACGGCTGGATCAAAGTCGGATGGAAATTTGTTGAACAAACACGGTCGTTGTCTGATCCTGAACGTGACATAATGGCGCAGGAAGCCATAGTTGAGGCAGATGTTTTCGCTATGGAGAACCCGGACCTCGCAGCAGGTTTGCCAACAGATAAAGAAATTATTGCGTCTGTGCCGCATTCAGAAATGTCTGTGGTGGAAGATCGCCCATTCGCTGAACGAGTGTCGCCGTTTGATGTGATTGTCGACCCGGAAGCAACTTGCATGGAAGACATCCAATGGATCGCTCAACGAATAGTGCGCCCGTTGGAAGATGTCCAAAATGATCGACGGTTCAAACCGTCAGTGCGGAAACGGTTACAAGCCGACGCTTACGTCGACCCGATGCGTCCCGACACTTACCGGGACGACCCGAACGAATACTTGAGCGACGAAGAACGTGTCGTCATCTACGAATACTACGACATTGCAGAAAACACAATTTCAGTGTGCACACAACAGGCCGACGAGTTTCTGTTAGATCCTGTCGCAATGCCTTACGCATACGGTCAACCGTTTGTGATGATCCGCAACTACGACATTCCAGACTACTTTTACCCGATGGGGGATTTGGAAGCAATCGAGTCGTTGCAAGAGGAACTAGACAAAACCCGTTCTCAAATGATGAACGCACGTAAACGGTATGCGCGTAAATACTTGTACCATGAACGGTCGTTTGGTCCCGCTGGCCGGGAAGCGTTAGAAGCGGACGAGGATGGTCGGCTTGTTCCGGTAGTGGATGAGAACAAGCCTCTATCTGAGGTTGTTATTCCAATGCCGCAGATTCCTTTGTCGCCTGAAATTTACAACATGTCTGCCATCATCGAAGATGACATCAGCATGGTGTCCGGGGTCAACGAATACGCACGCGGGCAAATGCCTGAAATTCGACGTACCGCAACGGAAGCGTCCATTATCGCTGACGCAGCGAACGCGCGAGCAGCGGACAAACTGGCGATTGTTGAACAAGCGATCACACTTATCGCACGCCGAGTGTTGCAAGTAATGCAACAGTATATGACTGGTGAGCAGATGGCTCGAGTGTCAACACCGGCAGGCGAATCTATGTTTGTTCCGTTTGTACGGGACGACATTGTAGGCGAATATGATTTCGCTGTCGAAGGCGGTTCAACGCAGCCTCTGAACGACACAATCCGTAAACAGCAAGCAGTGTCTCTGTTGAACGCTTTAGGGCCAATGATTGGCACTGTTATCGACCCTTACGCTCTAGCACGGCACGTGTTACAGCAAGGATTCGGGATCAAAAATCCTGACAAGTTTCTTATGGAGCCGCCCCCGCAGGCATCCCCGGATCAAGGAGGGCCGGTTCCGCCGCCCCCACCTGGCCCCGGGATACCGCCGGGACAAGTGGCTCCTGGACCGGACGGGGCTTTCGCCCCGACGGGTGGGGTGCCTCCAGAGTTGGTGGCACAGTTGCAAAGTCAGATGGGATTTGATCTCGCCAATTTTTGAGTGGGACATTCTGATCTGATCTTATAGGAGCAACCTTTCAAAGGACTCCAAAGGAGAAATAGAAAATGGCAGAAGATGTTACGGAATCCACTGAGATGGTGGACACTCCAGAACCTTCAGTTGAAGTTACTGAGGAACCTGCTGGTGAAGCGTACACAGTAAGTGTGGACGGTGAATCACAAGAGGTCAGTCTACAGGAACTTCGGGATGGATACCAGCGACAAGCAGATTACACACGTAAAACGCAAGAGTTGGCGTCCGAACGTAAAAGATTGCAGCAGGCTGAGGCTATAGCGTCTGCTCTGGAAAATGATCCAGAGGCGACGTTGAAGGCTTTAGGTGACGCATTCGGGGTACAAACATCGCGAGTATCTCAAACGTCAGATGATGACAGTTGGGACACAGACGATGCTACCACGAAACGTCTCCAAGATTTGGAGGCCAAAGTCGCGCAGCAAGATCGTTTACGCAGGAAACAAGTTGTTGAGAAGCAAGTTGAGGATTTGAAAAAGCAGTACGGCGACTTTGATAGTCAAGAACTGTTTCAGCACGCGATGCGCCACAAAATAGGCAATTTAGAAGCCGCTATAACACATATGCGGTTTGAGGAAGTAGCCAACCGGGCGACGAAACTGGAACAAGAGAAAGACAGATTTGAGGCCAAACGTGACGCTTCTGTTGTTGAACCGGGCGGGTCCCGGCAAAGCGGCGCAGTGTCTGACAAAGCCCCTTCGTCAAAGGTGTCGTCTCTTAGAGAAGCCTTCAACCTTGCTAAGACTCAACATACATCTTAGGAGGTAAGAATTTATGGCTGCTGGTAACAGCAATTTTGATGAGATTCTTTCCACCACCCTAAAAAACTATGTCCCTAAACTGACCGACAATATCTTCACCGCTAGGCCATTGTTCTATGCGTTGACGACAGGTCAGACAATTCGGCGCATATCGGGTGGTGCAAAGATTGTGGTTCCAGTAATTTATGGGACTAACAGCACTGCTGGATCGTACAGTGGCACGGACACTATTTCGGTAACGGCTCAGACTGGCATTTCTGCCGCTGAGTACGACTGGAAACAGTATGCGGCTACAGTAACGATTAGCGGTATCGAAGAGGCGAAGAACAACGGTGAGGCTCAAATAATTGACCTGTTGGAAGGCAAGATTTTCCAAACACAGGAAACCATTATTGAGAACATGAACACCATGTTTTTCGGCAACGGTACCGGAAACAGCAACAAGGACTGGTTGGGGCTTTCCGCTCTGGTCGGTTCCACAGGTTCCCCCGGTGGCATTGATGCTACCGATTCGGACAACGACTGGTGGAGGTCGGCTGTAACCAACCAGGGTGGTGCACTTACGATTGCCGCAATGGCAACGTTGTACAACAACTGCTCTGTTGGTAACGATCAACCAACCATCGGCATTACGGGTCAAACCCAATACGAAGTATATGAGGCTCTGCTTGAGGACCAGATTCGTTACACCGACACTGATGTCGGAGACGCTGGTTTCCAGAACCTTATGTTCAAGGGTTGCCCAATCACATTTGACGGTACTTTGGCCGGTGAGGGAAAACTTTACTTCCTCAACACCAAGTACCTCCAGTTGGTTGCACATAGCGACGTTTGGTTCAAGCCAACGCCGTTCGTGCGCCCAACCAACCAGGATTCGGTTTTCTCACAGTTGCTTTGCTACGGCGAACTAACAACGAGCAACCGCGCCCGTCAAGGTTACATGTACGGGATCACCCCGGCGTAGCCAAAACATATAGGCATATGGTGGGGGTCATTTCGGTGGCCCCCACCTGACGCCATTAGGAGGATTGGAATATGCGTGTTCCCGCTTCGGGATACAAGTCTGGGATGCGACCTTACGGGGAACCTGCATCAGGATTTCGTGATGCTACGCCACGACCTCAAGCGGTTGGATATAACCGTGAGGTTACACGGGTAGCGAACACTAGCACACACACAATCCAAGCCATTGAACCGAAACCGGTTCTGTGCGCTGCGACAAAAAAAGATGGCGAACCTTGCAAGGCTCGCCCAGTGGGGGACAGCGACTTCTGTTCATTCCATAAACAATAGGGGGTCACGTTGCAACTAAGCGAAATGCGGGACTACACCAGGGCTGTAGTGGATATCGACACGACTGACATCGCCAACTCTACCCTCAATACGTTCATACGAGAAGGCTACGACGCTGTTGTCTACTCGGAGAAACGGTGGCCCTTCTACGAAGTCAACACAACGTTCAATACTGTCAACTCGCAAAAGGATTACACCTTGACCGAAGCGGGAACGAATATAAGCGTTTCGCTAGACAGTGCAACGTTGACTCCGGGGTTCCGTGAAATTGGTCATCTTATGACCGATGGTCATGTTTTAGAATATTTAGGAAGGGACGATGGTGACCTTGTTTACCCGTTGGATTCCAATTCGACAGGCGAGCCGTGGTACTGGTCAGAATGGGGTGACTCGATTCGTTTGTACCCCACTCCGTCGTCGGCTCTCACAATATATGCTCGCGGTTACCGTAACGCTGTCGAGTTTGGTGGTAATACCGCCATTTATCGGGCTGCCATTGCGAACACCGATACTCCTGATTTGCCAGACCCTTTCGATAATGTTTTGAGTTTGTACAGCATTTATCGCGCTTACCAACAACAAGAAGATTCTGGGATGGCGCAACAATACTATGTTGCGTTTGTCGGCGAGTTAGAGAATCTAACTGCACGATATAAGAGCGCACCCGCTCCTCAGCCAGTTGTATTAAACAGTAGACGGGCCTCTCGTTGGCGTAGCCAAATGATTCTGCCAAACCGTTTGCGTTACTCTTGGGAGTAACGTTGAGTCTTGCTACCGCTATTCCCCCAGCAATACCTGCGGATGCTTACCGTTACGAGGAGTTACCTGATTTTCGTGGCGGTTTGAACTTACGCGCCGACCAGTTCAATCTGACATTCAACGAATCTCCGGCAGTGTTGAACGTGACCTTTGATCCGCGTGGCGGTGTGGAACGTCGCAACAGTGTCGATGCGTTAAACGCTACAGTGTTATCTAACAGCATTATTGCGTTGGGGATGCACAGTGAAACTCCGGTAGCAGGTGGCGCAGATCAGATTCTTGCAGCGTGCCTGAACAGTGGCGGCTCTGCTGTAGAATTATGGTATGGGACTGGTGGGAATTTTACTCAAATTGCTATTACGACTAGCCCAAACACGTTGGCGGGAACGAGGGCACCGTTCTTCGTCACGCTGAACGACGCCACCTATATAGGCAACGGGGTGTTGTACGACACTTCGTACAGCACAGTGAAATGGACAGGTGCTAACGACGCTGCACGGATGACCCCAGATATTGACGGCTCGGACGGTCATTTCCCAGCGGCTCGTCATGCTGTTGTTTGGGGTGAACGGATGTGGGTTGGTTACACGCTCGAGAGTGGCACAACCTACGCTAACCGGGTTCGTTTCTCTAAAATAAACGATGCGGAGAATTGGACAGCCACAGATTATATTGATATAGATATTGGTGAAGATGGCGACCATATTACGGCTTTGTTGCCGGACGGTGACCGCCTGTTAGTTTTCAAACAAAACTCTGTGTATGCCGTGTACGGGTTTGATGCTGCCAGTTACCAAGTCCAAAACTTGACACGTGTAATTGGTTGCAAAGAAGACGTTGTTCCTATTCCCTCCCCGCAGGGTGTGTTTGTATGGTACGCAAGTGAGGGTTTGTATCTGATCACTCGGGACAGTGTTATTGATGCGTTTGAACGTATCCGGCCTGCTATTGCTTTGACAGCGTTGACGTTGGGAACGTCACCGTCGATGATGTGGTGGGATGAGAAACTGTGGCTGTCTGTCGACTATCAGTCAGGTGAAAGCGTAGCGAATGGTTCACAAACGAACCGTCGTAACGTGTTTGTTTGGGACCCGACATTAAGTCAGGCTGGTGCATGGACAAGATACGACATTAATGCGCGTTCGTTGTTCGCATATTCGCCTCCTGGGGGCACCCATTTAGGGTTAGGCGTAACATCAGATTGGGATGGGACGGCAGCGTTTAAGCGAGTGTCGAAGTTTGAACAAACCGCAGACGCCGACGATTATACGGGTGCATCTGCTTACGCTACATCAGGTACGGCTTATTCTTCCGGCGACACAGTGTCGTATGAAGGAGGGTTTTACAAGGCGAACACGTCAATTAGCGCTCCTGCTGGAGCGTTCACGTTGTCCAAATGGGACAACATTGGGGAAATATCTTCCCACTATCAGACACGCTGGTTGCACGGAAACCGTCCCACGTTTCGTAAAAGGTGGGGGAAGACACGTACTGTGCTGTTGGCAGAAAACACTGTCAACATTGATTACACCATTTATAAAGATTACAACCTTGCTTCGGGATTGATCGTTGATTCTAAAACGATTGAAGGACAAGGGTCTACGTCAGTGTGGGGTACAGCGACATGGGTTAACGATGCTGAGAATGTAGGTAATGGTGTGTGGTCTTCTGAAGGGCTGTCGAAGGTGTACGAGTTCTTTAGATGGCCAACAGCCGGGACAGCACGGGCTATATCAGTAAGGTTAAGTGTCAACCCTGCACAAAATTTGCGGGGCAAGTGGGGGATGACTTCCCTTGTTGGCATGTATAGAACAAGGAGAATCAGGTAAATGGCTGATCTAACGATCACTAATTCGTTTTCTGCTGGTACCGCTATTGTGGCGTCGCAGGTGAACACGAATTTTACAGATATCACAACATGGGCTAATAATGCTCCCAACATTGGTGCATCGGGTCAAACGACAACGATGGATGGTGCATTGACCGTCACCGAGGCTACACAGTTGAACAGTACGCTAACTGTCGGCGTCAATGACACAGGATATGATGTCAAGTTTTTTGGTGCAACTTCTGGCACTTATCTACTTTGGGATGAATCAGCGGATGAATTGACTTTCGTTGCCGCCGATTTGGACATGGATGACGCTTCGGTGATTCGGCTCGGTACAGGCGATGACCTGCTCATTTATGCTAGTGGGGCTAACTCGTTCGTGGACCATTCCGGTGATGGTGACATGTGGGTGCGTGCGTTAGGCACCGGCGAGGATCTCTATTTGGAAGCCGACACGGATGTTGTGATACGCACAGGTGCAACACCAGCGGCTCGTCTAACGGTAACTCAAGCCGGGAATGTAGGCATTGGGAAAACCCCGTCGGTTGCGTTGGATGTGTCGGGAACAATCGACTCGACTGTGAACCCTCCACCGATTGTGGAAACGTTTGCGTCACAGGAAATTTCCGCTTCGGGAACCACTGTTACGTTTACTTCCAGCAGATTCGCTAGCGCACCGAATGTGATGGTCACACAAGCGAACAGTGGCGGTGGTGCTTCCAAAGTCCCGAACGTAGACAATATTAGTGCATCGTCGTGCAGAGTTTTCTTGCTCAACACCTCGAATTCGTTTGTTACTGGAGATGCTTCACTGCTCGCCACTTTGGAGGTTTGATTATGAACACATATACCGTTACTTGCCGCACTGAAGATTGTCCAAACAAAGACATTGGCATAGATGTAGTGAAACCTGCTGATGGTGATGTTGTGTGTGGGCCGTGCCGTCAACCAATCACTGATGTGGTTGCGAAGTAGTGATGGCGTTGAAGTAATGGGAGTTGAATGGGTTGGTGTCGTTGGTGCAATGGGGGCAGCGATGGTCACCGGCCTGTTCGGAGTTTTAATATCTAGGTTGCGTAAAGAAAACACGGAACAGCATGCAGCGAACCAAGCGAAGTTAGAGATGATAGCGGGAGATGTAGTGGAAATGAGAGACGACGTACGTGAGGTACGTTCAGCGCAGCAGCGCCACCTGGAGTGGCATGCTGAGGTGGCATGATGGGAACCTACACGCCTACGCATCGTTTCACAGGACCCAATGCGAGGTCTATAGAGTATGAATTACGTAAAATCGCTCAACTTGTACCTGGTGATATTACTGCGATCACTGCTGGAACAGGTTTGTCGGGTGGCGGCTCAAGTGGCGATGTCACCCTTGCATTGGACCTCAACGAACTGTCAACAGCGACAGTCGCAACAGGAGACTACGTTGCGATAGAGGACATTACAGACAACTCTTCTAAAAAGGTTACTGCACAATCCATCGCTGATCTCGCCCCGCAAGGCGACATTACGGGTGTTACCGCAGGTAACGGACTGTCAGGTGGTGGAACTACCGGAACTGTTTCGTTGGCTTTAGATGTCAACGAATTGTCTGTCGCTACGGTCGCTACAGGCGACTATGTCGCAATAGAGGATATAACGGACAATAGTTCTAAAAAGGTGACAGCCCAGTCGATAGCAGATTTGGCTCCGCAGGGAGATATCACGGGTGTGACAGCCGGTAATGGTTTATCGGGTGGTGGAACAACTGGGACGGTTACTCTTACATTGGATTTGAGTGAACTGTCCACTGCCACGGTTGCGACAGGCGACTATGTGGCGATACAAGACGTAACAGATGATTCTTCTAAGAAAGTTACAGCCCAGTCGATAGCGGATCTTGCCCCACAGGGGGACATTACTGGTGTCACTGCCGGTTTGGGTCTTTCTGGAGGTGGAACAACGGGGGCTGTTTCGTTGGCTTTCGCACCTTCCGAGTTGAGTTCCGCGACTGTGACAACTGCCGACAAGATTGTTATTGCAGACACGGACGATAGCGACAATCCTAAATATGCGACTGTGTCTTCTGTGGTTGCTCTCGCACCTCAAGGGGATATCACTGCTGTAACTGCCGGGGTTGGTCTTTCCGGTGGTGGTGCGTCGGGGGATGTGACTTTGACTTTAGATGTTTCCGAGTTGTCTGCTTTGGGGGCGGAGGCAGCGTTAACCGATTATGTGGTTATTCAGGATGTCACAGACGATTCGTCTAAGAAAGTGCTGGTACATAATTTGCCAGCAACTTGGGGTTGATTATGAAGGTAGATGTAGGCATACAGGATGTTCTCCAAAAGTTGTCTGAACGTGGACAATTGGAGTGGGAATTGGCGGTGAAACGTGCAGAGAATGCGGCGTTGCAAGCAGTGTTGGAGGGAATGAATGAAAGTTCAGAAGAGGATTAGGGGTTGAACGATGGCGCGATTGACACCTGCGGGTAGGAAACAAATTAAGACAAGCAACTTTGCGTTGCCTGGACGTAAATATCCGATTCAAGATAAGTCACATGCCCGTAATGCTTTGGCGCGTATTTCGCAATATGGGACACCGGAACAGAAACGTCGGGTGCGTGCGGCGGTACGTCGCAAGTATCCGACGATTAAGCAGGGACGGTAATCATGGCACGTATGGCCTGGGAGGATTTCGACGACCTCGACGATCATCTTATCCGGTTGGATCCAGTTATGCCCATACCATGGCAACCTCCATGGCAACCTCCAGCAGGTGATCCGCAATTCCAAATTCTACCCGTACCATCTCCAGAAGATAGATATTGGGGGGACGAACGGCTTCTACCCGTACCATCTCCAGCAGATAGATATGGGGCACTACCAGGAGGCGAACCGGAGATAGGACGTCCCAACGATGGGTTCCCATTTATGCCCACAGTCATCGACATAGGAATACCACCCCTTCCACCAGGAATGGCCCCGGAGGATATTTTCGAGTCGGGTAACATCAACCCGTTGTTTCATTGGAAAAACTGGTTTCTTAGTAAGCATCCTAAAGTGAGAGAATTACCGGCAGCAGAGATCGACGTTATTTTTGACAGATATATGGATGGCATTGAAGAAGGAATTTCTGTAGAGGATCTGTCAACGGCTGTTGACTATGTTGTGTCGTTGCCTCCAGAGGCATCGCAGCCGGTTACGGCTGGTGCTGGGTCGTCTGGTGGCCCGTTTGGTCGGGGTGGCGGTGCAGGTTACCGGTCGGTTCCAGACCCGCTTGAGGTAGCGAGTGATGCAGTCATTGATCAGATGGCATATGAGGGGCCTCGGAACACTCGAGATCAGTGGCGGGCAACAGTTCCCGTAGCGGCTACGCGCGGGCAGGCATCTCCTGGTCTGGAAGTTGTTGGGGGTCACGTTCCTAAAGATGTAAGAGACTTGCTTAATCCGTCGTTAGTTTCTCAACCAGCGGTTTCAGCAGCCGATCAGGCTGTGTTGGATTGGTTAGCCACTCCAGAGGCGGCGCGGTTCCTTGAACAAAAAGCCTCAGAGGAGATAGTACTTCCCGAAGATCCTGGTCAATATGGTACATGGATTGGTGGATCTCCACGTGAGATGTACATCCAGGACTGGGTAGACATTGACGGTGACGGTATTGACGATAGGTGGCAGGAAGGTCCAGGGCGTCCTGATTGGCGCGAAACCGACCCTGCATGGATCGAATCGAGGGGATCTGGCACCCCCTCCTTCGACACTGGCGACGATGATGGCAGCGGCGGCGGCGGAGGCAGCGTCGGCGGTGATGGCGGCGGTGGTGGTTCTATTGACCCCGGAAACTTGTACGGTTTGACCCCAGAGCAACGGCTAGGTCAGGCACTCGCAGCGATTCAACGACAGGCAGGGCGGTTGGGTGTTAATTACGACACCTCATTAGCAGACATTGGGAAAGCCTACTCCCGTGGAACAACCGGTTTAGAAACGGGATATGCACAGCGCGGTGTTCACGATAGCGGTATACGGACAAGGGGATTAGCCGATTATGGGCTTTACGCTGGTCCAAGCGGCACGCAGGAAATGGATTTGTTGTCTGGTTTGTGGACTGACATGTCTGATCTTGTTACGCAAGAACTGGCCGGTTTGGGGGCATACGGTGCTGATCAGTGGGCTGCTGGTTTAGGTGCAGCCGATCAGGCTGTGTCAGATGTTACAGACGATGAGTTGTATCGAAGGCATACCACTCCATTATTAAAGGAGGCGTTGGGATAATGGCTTCAATATTAGATGATATTTACAACTACCCCTATGACGAGGAATTCACAGGAGATGTTATTGATACATTACCTGAGTTGCGGCTTCCGAGGACTGAACCGTGGACCGTTGAGCCTTTCAATCCAATTGGTGACTTACTTGGTTTGGGCGGAAAGGGTTTTTTAAACATGATAGACCTTCCGCTCCGGGGAGCGAAGGCTCTAGGGAACATTGGGAAGGATGTAGTAGGGGACCTGGCAAAGCCCGCTGATCTTCTAGGAGAACTAAACGACCTTATTTTTATGAAAGACAAGGGTCTTGGGAAATTGATTTCAGATCATGGTCCGGGCGTACTGGAAAGCATGTTCGCGACGCCTTCGCCGGGGGCTTTTGGTTTGCCCGAAGAATCCCCGATAGACAAGTTTGTGCGTGCCCCCGCAACTTTTTTCAATTGGGCGGTTCGGGAAGGCGTTGACCTTGGCAAGCAGGGGTTAGGGCAAGCAGATGATTTTGTTGAGTGGCTTTGGACTTCTCCGACTGAGACTTCGTATGTTTCTCCGCGGGAT
>VTLG01008788.1_pt1 | contig 35836 bp, 45 predicted proteins | sample 4694571 | NCBI WGS metagenome assembly VTLG01 (sample SAMN12604809, study PRJNA352737) | marine metagenome | biome: ENVO:00000447; feature: ENVO:00000209|ENVO:00000569|ENVO:01000036; material: ENVO:00002151; isolation source: viral sequences binned using virsorter ...
ACATAGTTATTTATGCAAGTGTATAATTTAATACGTTCCTCTATAAAGCCATTCATCCTCATAATCTAAACCATCGTCTTCATCTTCTGGAAAGTCATAAGGTCCTTCAAGTTTCTTTTTTAGTTCTCTTTCATCTAATACATCATTTATCAATTGTCTTAGTTCCATCCTCATTTGAGAAGATAGTGCTGCTGGTGTATTATTTACAACTCTTTCTGCTCTTTCCCGATCTACAGGATCAGTAAAAGGATTTTCTGCATTAGGATCGTTACGTTTATAATCGTAGTAAGCATCTGAATGTTCTATCATTTCTTTTTAGGGTAGTATTGGAAACCTTCTGTAACTTCATCAAGTTCAGAAATTCTAAAGGTAATCATTTTATCCCAAGGAGTATGACTATCCATTAGAACTGCAGCTTTCTTGCCTTGTATTCTCTGAACACACCCAACATACCCTCTGTAGATTGAGTTTTCATCAGTTACTTTAACTGTAGAGCCTGGTAAAATCATACTGTTGGTTTGGTAAAATATCTGTAAAAAACAAATATACAATAACATATACTGAATGTAAAAAAGATTTTTTCAATCATTTTTTAAATGCTCCTATACGAATTAAAAGATACATTATCAATACTGTCCAAAATAAAGTATACCACATAATTAATCGGGATAACCATCATCATCGTCATTACTAGTTAGTCCTATTTTGATATGCTCATCCCAAGGATGTTGATATTCTTTTAAATAAGAGTCTTTATCAGAATAAATTTCTGCTTCAAGATCATCGATACAAGTTCTAAGCCTAGCAAAAATTTCTTTTAACTTACTTTTTTTCATTGTATATATAGATTAGTTATGTTATGTATTATAAACGTTATGCAGAAAATTGTCAATGTACTTGCTATTGCGTCTAGCGTTGTATCTCTTGCCGTTGTTGGCGGTGGTATATATGTTTATACACAAAAGGATGCCATCATAGAGGACATCAAACAAAAAGCAATCGGCAGTATCGGTTTAGGAACTGGTGGATTTAGTGGAGCTACATCTCCATTGCGTGATCTTGCTCCAGACTTAGGAGCTCCAGATTTAGCACCAACTGCACCACAATCAACACCAGGCATCATGCCTGATATAGGTCTAGGAAAATGAATCAGGAAGAAGCAATGTTTGGCACTGAAGTAAAACCAAAGAAAAAGATAAATTTTTCTAAATGGTTTGCTCTAGGACTTGGTGGTATCTTTGGGATATCACATGTCGGAATGATAGGGCTACTTGCAACCAGACAGCAACAATCAAAATTTCCAGTCATACAACCTCCTGTAGGACCATATACTTCATATGTAATATCATCAAGTGAAAATGGATATAAGATCAGCTACTCAGCAAACGATCCAAAGACTGCATTTATTACTAAAGATATTAAGAAGAAAGCAGGATTCTTAGGACTATCAACTAACAAAAGTGTGATTACAGAAGAATACTTCATGGATGGTCAGATTAATCAGGGAGGCCCAGTCTCTAATCATAGATCATGGCAAGATCCAGCTACATTAAATCCTAATGCATCAAAAGGAATTAGTTCTAAAACCGAAGAATGTATCAAAGCAATCGGAGGAGCAGAGGGAACTGGTCGTCTAGTAGGAACTAGTGTCGGAGCAGCTGCTGCACCAACTCTAAGTTCAATACCATTCGTAGGATGGGTTGCTGCTGGATGGGTTGCAATGTTTGGTGGAAATAAAGGTGCTGAAGTTGCGGGCAATATGGCTCAAGACTTAAATGAAGCCTGTATTGAAGAAGTAGAATAAATGGATATTCAGAAAATAACCACAACTGGTACAGCAGTCGCAGTGCTAGGAACTGGTGCGTTTGTCGGTGGCAATCATGTCATCGACCAACAAACTGGTGGACCTCAAAAGAGGCAAGATGCACAAATAGAACAAATCAGACAAGTTGTTGCTGAAGAAATTTACAAACAACTCGTTAATGGATGGCCTGACAACAGTGGCCCTGTAAGAGGAAATCCAAAACCTCAAAATTATAAGGATCAAATTCCTCAAAAATAATGACTGAAATATTTGGTATTCTATTAATAATTCTATTCATCGTAACAGTAGTATATGTTTGTTTCAGATGGAGTAAACAAATTAAGTGGTTACTAACACCTCTTATTTGGTTCAAAGATATAATTGATCCACAATGGTGGGCAGAAAAAATATTCTATAAATTGAGATTAGAGAGAGTTGCTAATAATCCATATAAAAGATGGTTAGAAACATTACCTATGAAAAAGAAAATTGCTATTGAATTACTTGTTGGTGTACCTGTATTAATTTTAATGGATCACTATTTTCTTATGCCTTATTTTGGTCTAGCAATTCTACCTTGGAATTGGGATTGGAGTGGAGGATAATGCCAGATCCGATTAATCAGATACAACAGATACAAAGTAGTATCCCAATTATAAGAATTAACGGTATACCAATCAGACAGATTGGTATCAATACTATTACTGTGGCTGATAGTCGGATGTGGATTTCTAATCCTCCTCAAGCAATACCACCAGTTGTTCCAGTTACAACTTTTATAGGTAAACCAATTGTAAATATACCAGGCTGTGTTTCAGTACATAAAGAAAATGCAATCAATAGAAATAAAAATAAACAACTTGTAAATGATGATCCAAAAGGACAGACCACATTATGTGATGCTGGAGCTCCTTACTATACTGCACCAGAATATGATGCAAGAGAATTAACTTGGCAGACAGTATATCAAGATCAAGAGGAAGTTGATGAAGGTGTTCCAGTCGAACCTGATACAAGTGGTCTGGAAACGCCAGAACCTCCTTCAACACCAGAACAAAAACCAGAAGATCCAGACTGTCCTCCACCCAATTCAATGAGAATTGGAGATACAAATACTGCACAAACAGAAAAAGTATCTGGATATGAATTACAAATAGATAAAAATAATCCTGATGGAGCTAAAATTTGTGTAACCTTATGGGAAGATATTGGAACTGTGGAGAAAATGTTACCAAGTGTTCCAGCAGTATCTACTACAGCAACCATTGCTGTTGTTGCTACAACCTCTGCATTGCTAGCAAAACCCCTAGCAGATTTACTACTAAGGGTTTTTAAACCTGTAATTAAACAAGGTATGTCTAAGATTCAAAAGAAGTTTGGAAAACCTACGGATCGACTATCCCGATCTGTATATCTTTCAAACCAGTACCGTTTGAAGAAAGGTCTTCCTCCTTTAAAACCTCAGAAGAAGAAGTAGGGTCTACCCAATTTGGTTTAGGTAAGTTGTGAGTATGAGGCATGACAGTTCCGCCAGGAGCTGTTACTACGACATCTGCACATATACTATGGTAAGGCGATGCTGGATGGAAAAATACGCCAGCTTTCTTGAGTTCACCACAGTTCTTAAGACGAGCTAACTCAAAGTCTAATCTCTTGTTAGATGTTAACTGAATCTGATAATCATTTTGTGCTTGTGCAGCCTGTTCACATAAGTCTCTTAATTTTTTGTTCAATGGTATAGAAAGAGTTGCAGAAACACCAACGTTAAATGATTGGTTTGCTCTCATATCTGTTCTAATCGGTTTATACCAAATTGGTTCAAGTTGACCGTTTTCTACAGCATCAGGTATACCATCTCCAGCTGGTACATCAACTGTTATTTCCATATCAGCACCATCTTCAAACCATCTACTACCATCATCCTTAGTTCTGGTATCATACCATGTTTCCCAAGGATAGTTCTGAACTGTAATTACTTGTTCTACTGTTCTACCTTCTATATCTGTTGTATTATATTGAGGCTCTTGATAAAAATCTTCCCAAGGATGTTTTCTACTATCTGAAAATTGTAAGTATGGAGTAACGTTTAAAGTACTTCCTTGGCATTGTACTCCGTTACCATAAGTATTAGTTATATATGGGCCTTGTAGGACCTGAATGGCCTGATTGGTTACTGAGCCACTTGAGTTTGCAATTGGATTTGCTGTAGCACTAACTCCTCCTACACCTTCAGCTAATGCTACATTTGGTGATAGAAGAGACCCTACAGTTGCTATTGTGTAAAGGTACTTGTTGTATTTGTTACGCTTTCTATGGTTGTTACTCTTTGAATGACTGTTTGATTTGTCATGCCAGGGCCACTGTAGCTTTGAGTAAACTGAAACGCTTCGCCTGGATTGTTCAACTGAAAAGCATCCATTGTTGAGAAATCCAAACTGTCGTAGGAACTTGTTACGCTTCCTGTTATTGTTGTGCCGTTTGTTGAAGTTGTTGCTGACGAAGGTGTCACTGTCACTGTTGAGGTTGTTACGGGCGGATTCAATGCGGCTCCATTGTTTTTGATGCCCGAACCTGTTACTGTGTATTCCCATCCTGTACGATAATCAATTGAATTAATAGTTTCTGTCACTGTGCTTTCAGTGGTCGTCTGGCTAGTCATCGAGCCCTGAGTGAAATTAGGCACCACAGGAACAGACATCGCAGTCGGGACATTCGCAAGGACAGACACAACCACAACCAGAGCATATTTCTTGTTGTTTTTCATTGTGCATTTTTGAATACTGCTTTGCAGCAAGGTTGTCTAAGAAATCGTTAATCATTAGTTCACACTAATTTCACTAACAAATTGTCCAATAGCACTCGTACCACCGCCTCCAGCAGTTAGTCCGATTGTTGAACTTGAATCAATAGTACCAGCTAAAGAACCAGCTGAACCAACCGCAGTACTTGTTTGATTTGAATAAGCACTTACTGCACCTACAGAAGGAGCAGATGTGGTAATAGCATCGCCTTGAGTAAAGGACTGTGTAAAGCTGAAACTTTCTCCAGCAGTAGCCTGTACAGCTGAAAGAGTTGGTATAGATCCAACGCCTGAACTGATAGTCATAGCACCAACTGAGTTGGTTGCTGATCCACCATCAGGAGTGTATTGTGTGGTAACATTATTACCAGACACACTATATGTATTTCCCATGCGCTGTACGTTTGTAGCAGCAGCATCGACAGTCAATTGCACACTGCTAGAAAGCTTGTGTGTGATATCAGCATTAGCGGGTGCCGAAATCAAAAGCATTATGATAGGTATAAATTTTTTCATTACTTTATCTTTCGATAGAGACTCCTGCTGTATTTATACTTACAATTTTTTAGGTGTTATCCGTACCAAAAAAGGTGTATTACCCTATACCAAAATGTGACATATGTGTTATAAATAATGATGATTGCCTTCGGGGATCACAAATTAACCCTCGCTTATTTAAGGAGAACTATGGGAAAACTAACAAAATATCATTCTGCCGACTTGCCAGAATTGATGGATACTATTTTAAAGAATAGTTTCGGAATGGATAACTATTTCGATCAGTTTTATAACACAACAACAACTAATTATCCACCATACAATATTGTTCATGTAAACAACATTGAGTCTAGACTAGAGATTGCACTAGCAGGATTCAAAAAGAAAGAAGTTAAAGTTTATACTGAACATGGTAAATTAATTGTAGAAGGAAAGGTTGAATCAAAAGAAGAAGAAAATACATTTTATCATCAAGGTTTAGCACAAAGGTCTTTCAATAGATCTTGGCGTATGTCTGATGATGTAGAAGTAAAAGAAGTTAAATTCCAAGATGGATTACTAACTGTCAACATTTCTAAGGTAATTCCTGAGCATCATACAAGGAAGGATTTTTTATGATTTGAACATAAAAATCTAATAATACCAATAAGTTGCAATAAATACCTTTTAAATATGGAGAGAGATTATGACATCTCACTACACAGTAGGTTATGTTGACCAACTTAATCATTATTACGAAATCTGTGAATATGCAGATGACGTACATACTGCAATTAAACAAGCAAAAGAGGACTTACCTGAGATGAAGGCTAGTCCTCTTTCTTGTGAGTATATTATAAAGGAGGATTGAAATGAACGGCAGATTAGATAAGGTAGCCATGACCAACAGACTTATGCAACTGAAGAGAGAACTACATTACAAGTGTGAGATTGGAGAAAAGAATGAAGGGTATTGCGTAGGGGCAAATGACTATCTCAATAGAACTTTTGATGTATTAGACGAATACTGGCAATAATATATAGCTCTAATTGACAGAAAAAAACAAGTATGTCATAATAAACTAAATATGAAAAATACATGACGATGTTAGAAACAATAATCAGAGAGTTCCCCATCACTGATTTTTCAAAAGATACAAAAAGTATGTCAAACAATCGTAGTACATATACGAAAGAAGAAGTTGATACTTTAATAGCAGAAGCATTAGAAGAAGCAAGACGTATTGATGAAGAATCAATGCGTAAGCATAATAGAGATGCAACAATTATTTCTATGATCTTAGGTTTCACAGCACTAGCATTGTTTGTAGATGGATTACTAAGATTATTAGGAATCATCCCACCATTTATGAATATAGATATTGATATTCTTGAAAGAATAGCAGAAAGAGTAGAGACTGATGTTATTGATAAAATTAGACAAGTTCCAATTCAAAAACTCTTAAGACGATGACTATCTGGAAATCAAAAGACACCGATGACACATGTGTAAAAGTGCCAATCGGTGAAATGAAAATTATTCTTCGTCAACTATGGAAGTCTAGAACGACTGAACCAGATGTGGGAAAAATATATGAAAAGTATAAAAACCTGTAGTCCACACACTAGGAGAATGACTCAAAGTTACCACATCTACTTTAGACAAGAAGTGCTCTTTAAAAATCTGACACTAGAAGAGTTTACTTTAATATGGGATAAACTTTATACTTCATATTGGAAAGACGACATAACATACTCAGTTTGTTATGATGAAGTCTGTATCGAAGAAGCATCTTATTAACTTTTAGTTGAGTCAGGTACTATCTTAACAGGACCAGATTCAATCCTGATAGTTTGTGCAGGGGCAGTTTCAGATGCTTTAGCGATAAGAAACTCCATATCTTTTTTAGATATGTTAGCACTACCACCTTCACCATCTTTCTTTTTCTTACCACCAGCAGCGACCCCAAAGGTAGCTAAAGTTCCTGTGAATACAGAAGCTATAAAGGTCGGATCAATTTTATCTCCTTGTTCGTAGCCTGGTATTTTGACATAATTTAAAGTTAAGATCCCTGCGGACCATACAAGAACAACCACTCGTATAAGTGTTGCCAGATAAGCTAGTTGTTCTTCTTTATCATCAACTGCTTCTTTAAGTTTACTTAGAGGACCTTTCTTTTCCTCTTTTTTTACTTCTGCCATAATTTTTTCCTATGCAGCCTTATTTAGGTTAAAGTAATCTGAACAAGAACATACTAAATTACGATCACCATAAACATTATCTATCCTTGATACTGCTGGCCAAAACTTTTTCTTTGGTTGATTCGGAAAACATGCTTCCTCTCTTGTGTATGGATAATCCCATTGACCACAAACTTCTGATTCAGTATGTGGAGAATTTTTAACTATCTCAGGAAGAGTAAAGATCTCTCTTCCTATCTTTTCCATGGCATCTGCAAATCTTTTAAGTTCTTCTAATGATTCACTTTCAGTTGGTTCAACCATCATAGTGTTTAATACAGGCCATGATAATGTAGGTGCATGAAATCCATAGTCCATCAATCTCTTTGCAACATCTTCTGCTGTTACTGGTAAATTACGACAGTCAAAGATACACTCATGAGCAATTCTTCCATTATTACCTTTATACAATACTTTAAAATATGGATCAATTTTATGTGCTAACCAGTTTGCAGATAGTAAAGATATCTCACTTGCTTTTCTGAGTCCTTCTCCACCCATCATACGAATATACATCCAACTAATTGGTAATATACTTGCACTACCAAATTCTGCTGCAGATACTTTCTGATTTATAAATGGTGTAAGATGTGCTGCAACACCAATTGGGCCTACACCAGGCCCACCACCTCCATGAGGAATACAGAATGTTTTATGTAAATTCAAATGACATACATCGGCACCATACTGACATGGTTTTGCAAGACCAACTTGGGCATTCATATTTGCACCATCGAGATATACCTGACCACCATTCTCATGAACGATTCTACAGATGTCTTTGATAGTTGGTTCAAATACACCATGAGTTGATGGGTATGTAATCATAATACAAGACAACTCAAAGGTATTCATAATCGCTTGTTTTTCTAAATCTTTAATATCAATATTACCTTCCTCATCACATTTGATAGGAACTATTTTCATACCAGCCATGACTGCACTAGCAGGATTTGTTCCATGAGCGCTTGTAGGAATTAAACATACATTTCTTTTTGTATCACCATTACTTCTGTGATATTCTTGTATTGCCAATAGACCAGCATACTCTCCTTGAGAACCAGCATTTGGTTGTAGATTTATATCAGCAAAACCTGTAATATCACATAACCATTTTTTTAAATCATCAATAATAATTTCATATCCTTCTACTTGATTCTTAGGTGCATGAGGATGTATGTTTGCAAACTCTTCCCACGATACAGGCATCAACTCTGATGCTGCATTTAATTTCATAGTGCAACTTCCAAGTGGCATCATACCATTGACTAGTGAAAAATCTTTTGATACTAACTCATTAATGTATCTCATCATATTTGTTTCACTTTGATACTTGTTAAACACCTCTTGTTGCAACCAAGGTTTAATTCTTCTAGAAGTATTTTTCCAGTTATATCCTTTAACTTCATCGCCCTGTATACAATTATAAACATGTTTTATTGTTTCTGGACTATGATCAAAGTCAACTTGACTTGCAACAATTTTAGCAAGATCTGAGAGTGTGGTGGTTTCATCTAATGATAAGATAATATGATCATCTTCATATAAGGCATTGAAACCTGTAATAGGTCTAAGACTTTTAAATCTAATCGTATCAAAACCTTCTTCATCATCAACCATAATACCACACCACTTCAATGCTGTTTTTAATGTTTCTCTATATCTCAGTATTCTATTTGCAATAGTTTTAAGACCTTCTGCTCCGTGATATGCAGCGTAAAATCCTGCCATATTTGCTAGTAAAGCTTGTGCAGTACAAATATTTGATGTTGCTTTATCTCTTCTTATATGTTGCTCTCTAGTTTGTAATGCTAATCTTAGTGCTTTGTTACCTTGACTATCTACAGACTGTCCTACAATTCTGCCAGGAATCTTACGTTTATATTTTTCAGTGGTTGCAAAAAATGCTGCATGAGGTCCTCCAAAACCCATTGGAACTCCAAACCTTTGCATACTACCAACTGCAATATCAAAACCCATTTCACCCACAGGTTGCATTAACACCTGACACATAGGATCTACAACTGCAATTTTCATACACTTGTTAACATCAGCAACTCTTAACAATCCAGTTACATCTATTAACTTACCTTCTCTATTTGGCATTTGAATCAATACACCAAAGGCATTTGTAAAGAAAGACAATGGTATGTTACTAGTTAAGTCAAGTTTGATTATATTAATATCTAATGGTTTCGCTCTAGTCTCTATTACTTCTAATGTCTGTTTAAATACTCTATCATCTACTATAAAATCTTTTTTATTAGATGTACTATAGGCAAGTAACATCGCCTCTGCAGCTGCAGTTCCTTCATCTAATAAGGAAGCGTTTGATACAGGTAATCCTGTAAGTTCTGTGATGAGTGTTTGATAATTAAATAATGCTTCTAATCTTCCTTGAGATATTTCTGCCTGATAAGGAGTATAAGATGTATACCAAGCAGGATTTTCAAATACATTTCTTTGTATGACTGGTGGTACAACTGTACCATAATATCCTTGACCGATTAAACTTTTTTTAACTATATTTTTTTTCGCTATTTCTTTTAATTCTTTGAGTGCTTCTTGTTCACTACATGGTTCTGGTAGATTACTATCTCCACGAAGTAAAATAGAATCTGGCACTACTTGTCTTACAAGTTCATCTAAAGTAGACAATCTTAAATCTGACAACATTTTAGCCTGTTCTTTTTCAGAAGGGCCAATATGACGCTGAATAAACTCTTTCAATTTACGAAGCAGTAGTTTTCTTTTTACCTATATTATATTTACTTTCTAACGTCCAGTCTCCTTTGTCTTTATAAGATAAAACTTTTATTTGACTTAGAGGAGCAGAGTCATTGACTTTACTGGATTCTACTATATTTACTAAACCCCAATCCTGTAACAATTGTGTTACTCTATTTCTTCTTTGTACATCATTCTCAAATAAATTTGCTTTCTTACCATCTAAGGCAAACAACTCTTTAAAATGTACGATATAGTATCTACCTTGCTTGTGTAGAATATGGCAAGATTGATATAATTTCTTTTCTTTTCTTGAGGCTACACCAATACGAGTTAGCGTTTCTCTTACCTTAAGAAAATCATCTGGTTCATTTAATGTGACTTCAACCATATGGTCAGGCGACCAATTCACTTCAAGTTCCACACTCATCGCTTTCCTCCACGATCCATTCTTTGTTTGATATAGTCAATTTGATCATCGGTCAGAATTTTGAGAGCCACTCTTGCTTTCTCATCACTATAACCATAATATTCTTTGACCAATTCAAGGGAGTTGATTTTTTCCTTTTTTAACCAAGGAGCAAACCTTTTTTTCTGCCTCACTATATGTATAAAAAAGTCATATTGTAACTTAGGATCTAAATGAGAATTTATGTTTAATTCGTTTGCTAAAAGGATTGTGTCAATGTGTGCAGACATACATCTATTGACAATGAAAGGAGGATATTGAGCATCTGGATCTTCATCAATAATGTTTTTCTTTGTATGGTTAATTGAGTTTAACCAATCCTTCAATTCATACTTCATGACCATAATCTTCTTAACTGACGAACATCAGTTACACCATATAATGCTTTAACAGTTTCCTCAGCATCTTCTCTTAGATTAGATGGTGAAAAAAATTCTACTCTTGTTAATCTATTTGATTGAAGTAAAATTTGTGCTGTCCATTTAGTTTCTTTCATTATTTTTCCAACAGTATTCTGGTTCTGGATTCATAGTATCATAAATGTTTGGATGATTCAATAGGGCTCTTCTGTATGCACCAAATTTAATTCCTCTACCCCAACCAAGATGTTCTCCAAACAATTCTTTCTTGGTCATAGATGTATTCTCTTTAATTAAATGAACTAATTTGTCTGTAACTTCTGACTTTGTTTGATGTAATGTATCAACCAATTGATTGATATAGTCACTCATAAAGTCAATCTCATCTTCATATAAAAGATGGCGTTCAACATGTTCTAAAGACTCTACTGATTTTTTTGCACGATAACTTGGATCGTCTAGATATTTATCCAGAAGGGCTATAGCTTCTTTATTAGAAGTAAAGAAGTCTGCTGTTGGATTTAGTTCATGATAATAGTCAGCATCATACATTATAAAAGGACAACCATTCATCAAACCATCTGTAGTAGAAACACTCCATCCACCGTACTTTTGTTTGGGTGAAAACCCTACACAGCATTGACGAAGTTTTTCATAATAACCTTTTTTATTAAATTTATCTGTAATTATCCACTTCTCTTTTGGTTTTTGATCTAGCAAAGGAACCCATACTTTAAAATCTTTTCTGGTTTTCCGTAACTCTTTGACTATCTCTATAAAATTTTTATAGTCTTTATATGTTTCTGGTCTGTGATTGAATACAATAATTTTTTCATAAGGAACTACAGTTTTATCAATGTCTCTTTTCTTAACGCCAAGATGTTGTACTTGAATAATATCTTCTAGATCTGATACAACAACTGGATTGAATACTTCAGCAGCTTGTTCTATCACCATTTTTTTCTGTGCTTGAGTATTTACATAACAAAGATTCATTTCTAAAATACCCAAAATGTTTTTGTTAAAACTTGAATGAGACCATGTAACAATATCATGTAAATCAAACCAATGACAATATCCAAAATAAGCTGGACTATGATGTGTAATATTACTAACTACATTTTTGATATCACTTGTATGTTCTGGAAGATGTGAAAATACTAAATCAAAATCATAGTCATGACCAACCAATTTTTTAAATGCAAATACATCAAAGTGTGATCTCATCGTTGGCGGATAAGATGGAAATTTCATGTATAGTTGTTTGACATTTGGAAAATCTAAACAATCCATATACTGAGGCAAAATCATATAAAAGAATAGATCCGATCTAATCTTGTTTAGCTCAGTTATCATATTTGTAACAACTTGAATATAACTATCCTTTCTTAAATCTTTTAAAAAAGTAATATTTGGATAGATTAAGATACGAATAGTTTTTCGTAAAACTAATTTATCGTCAATAAAGCGAGTTAAATTCATCGTATAATGTCAATAGTATTCAGAGTTTGTTCGTTCCAAACTTCAAGTTCAGTTCTAAGTTTATTCTCTTTCTTTAATTTATCAAATCTTTTAGTAGCCTTTTTCTTCCACCACTGAACTAGATTCTTGAGATAAAACTTATCAAAATTAATTTCATTCTTAATTAACTTATCTGTCTTACCAAGCAACACTTCTCTGACATTACTATATCCATAATCAGACATATAAAATCTTTTCTTAGTAGTTACATCTTCACGGCTTTTGATAAACTGTTTAAACTCTTCAAATTTATCTGGATGATTTTCTTTTAGTGAGTTCTTGATAATCGAAATCATCTTTGTTTGTACTTTTAGTTTACGACTAGAAGCACCTTTATGAATTAACTGTTCTCCATCATTCTTCTCTATAAACCACTTATGTAAATCGTGATATATGTTATCAGGTAGAGTAAGAAGAAACTTTGAATCAGTATCGCCAAGATATTTGACATATGGTTTTAGTCCATCATATTGACTAGTACCCTTTATATTACCATACAATGATGTAGTTTCAAATAAACACATTTCTGTATTGTATTTCTTATTCAACATTTCTCTGACTTCATGAGAAGCACAGACTAAAGACAACAATTTACCACCCAGATAATTATATCCAAATGGTTGTACAGGTACAATAATGAAACCCATTATAGCTCTTTTGTTGAATATGGTGAGGTCAGGCACCCCTCCAAGGTACTCGTTTCTAGGTCTTGAGTTAATTATGGGCGATCCAAGTTTAATAAATCCTACAACCTTATTAGTGGTTGTTTCTTGAACAATGATCTTTACTTCTTTGCCAGGCGCATCTTCATATGTAAAAGATGCTGTCATTTCTAGAAGAGTATTGAACGTAGAATGATCAGGAGTTACAATCTTAAAGTCCATATCTTGAGGACTCATATCATAACTTTGAAAGAGATCATCTTCCCATCTCATACCAAAAAGAGGAGTCGGAATCTTATTGATTCGCTCCATCTTTTTCATACGAAAATAATCATCAATACGTTCTACACCATCATACGCTTGGTGAATTTTATCATAAGCGTATAGTGTATCTTCTGAAGTTAAAATCATTTAAATTTGCAATCACACATAATTTCAGTAAAGCAAGCAAGTGTATTGATCTCTTGATCAACAGCAAATGCAGCCTGATACTGATATTTAGCAAGAATCAATATAGCCTGTGGAATCGACATTGGTTCTAGCGCATTATATAAGGTATCGTAGACTCTACGAATAACAATATTAACATCATTGTCAAGATTGTCAACTGTCCACTTTCTTACATCAGCAAAGTTTTTTGTTTTCAATGCTGATATTAGTCCTGTAAGATTTACTTCTGACATCATTGATAAGATGCCAGTATCTATTTTTCCACATGCAGAATATCTCTGCAATTCGTTTAGCGTTCTCCGAAAGTCTGGGAAATACTTTTGTATAACTTCTGCGAGTACTTTTTGATCGCACTCGACCCCTTCTCCGCTAAGGATCTTAGAAACCTTTTTGAAGAAAGACGATGCAAGAGAAGCTCTTTCTCTTCCTTTGAAAGTAAAGTCAAAAACGGCACATCTGGAATGGAGTGGTTCGATGATTTTGTTTTTGAAGTTGCAGGTGAAGATGAACCTACAGTTGGCGTGAAACGTTTCAATATTCGCTCGTAAAAGGAGTTGGACATCGTTAGTAGTATTATCTGCTTCATCAATAATGATGACTTTTGGTTTACCGTTACCCTGTAACGATACAGTAGAAGCAAAGTTTTTTGCTTGGTTCCGTACAGTATCTAGGAATCTTCCTTCGTCTGAACCATTAATTACATAATAATCAACACCCAACTCATGACACAAAGCTTTTGCAATCGTTGTTTTTCCTGTACCAGCAGGCCCAGAAAGTAAAAGATTTGGAATCTCTCCTTTGTCAACAAATTCTTGAAAAGTATTCTTTATGCTGTTTGGTAAAATACAATCTTCAATTTTGTGTGGTCGATACTTTTCGACCCAAAGAAAGTTCTCACGCTTCATAAGTTGAATCAGGTTCAAGGGCGATCCAATACACTAAATCTAAACTCTTGTGTTTGAACACAGATAGATTTGGATGGGATACAGTTACATCATATACGCCTGGCAAGATCTTCAAGTTTTCAACTTTGAAATTAAAACAGAAGTTTGCAGTTGTTGTTCCTACAGAAACAGCGAAAGTATTTGAACTATCATTTTGTTTGTCTCTTGCAACAAAAAGCATTTCTCCATCTTGACTAATCAAAGATAGATCAGCAAGTTGATATACACTTGAAGCTTTGAGCAATGAGTTGAGATCAACATCAGATAGTTGGAAAGTTACATCTTCACTAGGAAGAGCAATATCCTTTTCTGGAGGAGCAGTAATTACACTAGCATCAGAATAAAAATATTTGACACTAGATCTACCACTCTTAATTTTAACATGAGATTCATCAAAAAGGAAGTCTGGATCTTTGAATAAAGACACACCTGATAAAAACTCATTTAAATCATAAAGGGCAAAATCACGATCAAAAGTTTCTCCACCATTATACTTAGCATAAATGTTTTTCATAGGAGAAATTGTCCTAAGAGTATTTCCAGTTTTTACAACTAAGGAAGGACTAATGTTTGAGAAATTTTTGAGAACGTTAAAAGTTTCAGAAGATAAATTCATTTGTCATAATCAACAGAGAATGATGTAGTTCCATCATTAAGGGCCTGCGCTCGGGCAGTTTTGTCATTGAAGTGAAGAAGTAAAACAGCATAATGACATACTTTAATAATGTCCTTACGTGCTGAACCTTTTCTATCATAACGTGAAGCGTATTTCAATATGTTCGATCTACAGAACGCTTCGGCATCACCAACAGCATCAATGAGATCCAAAGTCTGAACCCCACCTGAGCTGTAGTGACCACTGTAAGTCGAATTTATATAATCTTGAACTTCATTTAGAAGTTTATCCTCATTATACTTCATTCAATAATAATTTTAGGATAATTATATTTTACTATGAAAAGGTCTCGATGTCAACAACACCTGTTTTAGCAGTTGTTTTTTCTTCAGCAACCTCTTCAGGCATTACGATCTTATCGTATAAGTCTAAGAATGATTGTTTTGTTTCTTCATCAAAACGATTTAAACAAACTTGAATTGCTTTAGTTTCATTTTTAAAGATAGAGAAAGCACGAACAATATGTGTTAGACGGCGAGTTGAAATAACTTCATCTACACCACCTTCAGCAAATGTCTTACGAATGATGTCTGCCCACTTAGTAAGATTTCCAATGAAGGTTTCATTTGTTTTACCATTCAACTGAATATCAAGAGCAGTTAGAATCTTTTGTTCTACTGTTTCGGAGGGGTATTCTTGTTCAAAGGTGAGGGCGAATCTTTCGAGGAAGGCTTCATTGAGCACGTTAGTTCCAATAAATCTTCCATCGTCTGAACCTTTACCCTTAGTATTTGCGGTTGCGATGACGTTGAATCCTCGCTGGGGTCTAACGAAACTTCCAATTTTTTTAAGGTAAACACCAGATCCCTCAAGGATGCTCTGAAGGCAGAGGATTTTGTTAGAGGCAAGGTCGATTTCGTCAAGGAGCAAGATTGCTCCTCTGTTAAGGGCTTCGATGACTGGGCCATTGTGCCATACGGTTTCACCATTAACAAGGCGGAAACCACCAATAAGATCATCTTCATCAGTTTCAATAGTAATGTTTACACGAATAAGTTGTCTTCCGAGTTGAGCACAAGCTTGTTCAACACCGAATGTTTTTCCATTACCAGATAATCCAGTAATGAATGTTGGATAAAATATACCAGATTTGATAACCTTCTTTATATCATTGAAGTTACCAAAAGGTACATAGTTTGGATCTTTAGCAGGAACTAGATCTTTAGCATCTAAGTATGCAGTATCAAAAGAATCAACAAGCATTGGTTTAGCAGTTTTTGTTTTGAAATTCTTTTCTAATTTTTCTGCGATAGTTAGATTCCATACACCTCTAGAAGATTTGTATGGTTTTAATCTTTTAAGAGCAGTAGAAAGTGATACTCCTAATTTTTTGGCGGTGTCAGTAATCTGTTGGCGAGTCACAGTTGTGCCGTACTGAGTCTTCAGATTTTCAAGAATTGTTTCAGTTGTGATGATCATGAGGGTTGTCTTTGTATGTTACTATTATAGTTCAAACGCTTAGCGTTGTCAAGCGATTTGATCAACAAATTTAGATAAGAGTATCTTATGGAAACTCTTACTTTTGATATGTTTTTTAAATTCGTTTCTTAATTTACTTTTAGTTGAATTACTATTAGCATTCATCTCTTCAACTTCACCAAAACTTTTACCCATTTTAATTATATACAACTCATTGTATCCTAGATTCTTTTCTATAACATATCCATTTTTTCTCCACACTTTAGTAAATTCATCTCTATTATTTTGGAATCTTGTAATTGCAGCAGGTTTTTCATTACATAATCTGTATCCTACAACGTTACTTCCAGTAATCCAACGATAGTATTGAATTAGTTTACTAGTAACATCAAATGATCTTGCTGACCAAGAATCATAGCCTGGTTCTACTAATTTATGTTGTTGATAACCACTCTTGGGATCATTGAAATTTACTGAAGTACCACTCTGTCCAACATGAGATCTTGAAGTCCACTCTCTACCATCTTCATCTTTTCTAAGTTTGTTTGCAGTTAGATGATTTGATTCTCCATCAGTTAGAAATACTGTATTGACTTTTTCAACTTTAGTATTTTTAACAAACTTTTTATACAAGTAAGAAGCTGCAAAGATAGTTTCATTTAATGGTGTTCCACCCATTTCATATACACCCATACCATCAACACCATGTATGAAATTATCCTGAGTCATTTTAGTTAACATCCATACAGCATCCATCTGAACATCTAGTTTAGTTTTACTTTGTGAATCAAAGAATTGAACTAAATGAAAACAATCATTAACAGCGATTGTGTTATTTTTTCCAGAACATTTACTGTATTGTTTTCCACCGTAATAACCTTCAGAAGCACGATTCTCAACAAAAGAATAAACTTCAAAAGGAATATTTACTTTCTTACAGAATTGAACAATATTGAATAGTTGTTTAATAGTTGGAAGTAACTCATTGTGCATTGAGCCAGACCAATCAACGAACATCATTAATCCATGATTTTTACCATCAGGAACTACTGAAACTTTTTTGAAAAGATCTTCGTTAAATTTATAAGTATGAAGTTTTGCTGTATCAAGAACACCAGTTTTAGAAGTTGTTGAACGAGCATATGCTGATGCAGATTTTTTCATTTCAAATTCTTTAACAAGAAAATTAACTTCTTTTTTAGAAGATAACTTATACTCATTTAATTCTTGAGTATACTTCTCAATTAATTTTTGATCTTGAGCAGGACTATTCAAACTATATGTAAAAACTACTTTATCTTTTAGTTTTGTTTTAGCATAATTCATATCATCTACAAGTTGATCATTGGTAGTGATATAACTTTCCCAATCACATTCTGGAGGATTGATTGTTGACCATGTATCTTTGGAAAGTAATTTCTTTTGATTACGATTAAATGATGATTGAGTGCTGACTTCCATATCATCTTCCTCTTCTTCAGCATCAAGAAGATCATCAACTTCATCTAGATCATTTTCTAATGAATCCCAAGGTTGTTTCGGATCGATTGTTAGTTGATCAGGTGTTTCTTCAATCTGATCTTCATCTTTTTCTTTTTCTGATTCTTTTTCTGGAGATGCTGGTACAGTTTGGTCAGCATTTTGTAATCTACCTGTACTGTTTAATTCAACATCAGGTAATTTTATATCTGTTTCTTTCTTAGTCTTATGCAATTGCATAAACTCATGTATCTCTCTTGCAATTTTACAAACTTCAGCAAATGTAGTTGCAGTACGAGTTAGTTCTATAAACTTTTTTTCTTCTTCTTTAAAAGGAATTACACAGGACACATCAGCAATACCAATTTTGAAATATAAATTTATTCTATCAATTAAATTAAATTCTCTAAGATCTTTACCAGCAATTTCAAAGAAATCTTTTTTGATTAGTTCTTTATAACCACTAGCAAATGATTTGATAAGGCCTGGATATGTAGATTTGATCATTCTTTCGATACGAGCATCCTCTACAACGTTTACATATGAAGTAGGAATATCAGAATCGATCATTTCGTTTGGTGTATAAAGAGCATGACCAACTTCATGTCCTACAAGCATATCATATACATTTTCTGATGCTTCCCAAACAGGCAGAGTCAAAACCCTGTTCACAACATCAAACGATGCTGTTTCTACATTGGCATGTTCTACTACTAGATTTTCTGTAGCAAGTAGTTTTGCGAGATTGGTTTTAACCCCTTGATTCATAAGTCCTCTTGTTTATATGGCTATTATAACGCCACCAAAGCGCTTAGTCAATGGGTTGATTGATTAGTATATCTTATATGTTTTGCACTTTACTAAAGTTTTTCACCTTATCAAACTTTAATACCCTATCAAATTTATCGTGTAGCACTTCACTTTTATGTGATATAACAAAAATATTTGTGTCTGGTTGTCCACCTTGAATGATTCTTAAAAACTCATCAGTACCAGATACATCAAGTGATGAATCAAATACCTCATCTAATATTAATAAATTTGTATTTGTTGAGTTTTTCATTTTAGCTATTGATCTCCATGTAAACATTAAAGCTAAATCAATTCTCATTTTTTCGCCTTCACTGAAAGATGAATATGTAAAATCATCTCTATATCTAGATTTAATACTTTCATTAAATTCTTCATCTAATGTAAAGTTAACATAAAAATCTAAATCTTTCAGATATTTATTAATTAATTGATTCATAACAGGTAGATACTTTTTAATGATATGACCTTTAATACCTGTATCTTTTAGTAAACTTGTAACTAAAGCATAGTTTTCATTTTTCTTTTTGAGGTCTTTATTTCTTTTATGAAGTGTAATACCTCTAGTAGCTATCTCTGTTAATTTCTTTTTTTCACAATCAATATCATTTGTATTGCTTTGTAGATCAACAATTTCTCCTTGTATTTCTCTGATAATATTACTGTTCTTTCTCATTTCATTTAACTTTGATTTTACTTCAAAGTTATAAGAGGATACCTCAGCATTATTGTCTGCAATTTTTTGTAGATCTTTATTCAATACTGTGATCTCATCATCTAAGTCTTGTAAGTAATCTTCAGAAGCATCTATTGTTTTTTGATTTTCTTCAATATGAAACTTCTTTAATTCTTTTGTAATTGATTGAGTACACTTTGGACATTCATCATGTGTTTCAAAAAATGTTTTTTCTTTTTCTGTTCTCTTTATTAAATTTGTATTTGTAGTAATTTTTTTCTCAACTGCTTTGATATCCTTTAGTATTTTTGCGTTATCTAAATCTGTAAAGGTTTCTATTTTTTCTTGTAAATCATTAATGACTTTTTCTAGATCTATATTTTTTCCTTCAAATTTAGTAATTGTTTTTTGTTTCTGCTCTACAGTTTTCATAGCAGTCTTTTCCATTCTTTTCAAATGGTCTTGTTGCATTTCTGCTTTTTCTTTTAAGAAGTCAACTTCTTTACTATTATCTTTATATTCTTCTGCAGCAACCTTAACTCGATCTCTTAACAACACATTCATTGTAGAAAAAATACGAATGTCTAAAAGATCTTCTATAATTTCTCTGCGATTTGGAGCAGACAGTTGCATAAAAGGCACAAAAGAAGCACTACCTAAAATTACAATTTGAGTAAATGATTTATAATTTAATTTTAAAATATTTTGTTCGAGATGTTTTTGTTGATCATTGACATGAGAGTCTTGATTTTGCATTTTGCCATTACACCAAATCTCAAATAGACTTGGTTTCATTCCTCGAATAACTTTATATTTATTTCTACCTATACTAAATGATACTTCTACAACACAATCTTTTTCATTGATACTATTGACTAGTTGTGATTTATTAATTTTTCTAAAAGACTTATTAAATAAAGCAAATATTATAGCTTCTATAATTGTACTTTTTCCAGCACCATTTTGACCTACAATCAATGTAGTATCATGGTCTGAAATATTGATTCTGATTGGAGTATTACCTGATGCAAGGAAATTTTTATAACTTATCTGTTCAAATAAAATCATGCTTTTCGCTAGTGGGGATTACAAAGTCATCTGAGGATATTATGGCATAATTATACCCAAAGTTTTCACATGCTGCAATAGCTTGTTTTGTTTCTATTTCATATACGCTCATGTTAGGGCAACCATTTGCTTCCAACATCATAACATATCTTTCTGCATCGTCTTGCTCTTCAAAAATCTGGAGAATCCTAGTACCATCTTTTTTTTCGACAGCATAGGCTCCATCATTCGCTTTGTCTTTTATAGTGAGAATAAACATTACTGTACCTCACAGGCTTCTAAGTAAATGGACTTCATAATGCTCTTCAATTCTGGTTTGTCAAGCTTATCATCCATTTGTTCTATATACTTATTTAGAATTGTTAAGGTATCTTCGTGTTCCACACCTCCAACTTCTTCTTGATCCATGACAGTATCGTCAATAATTTTGAGATCATGAATACCACTATCATACAACTTTTCTATAATTCTGTCAAGCCATATTGAATTATTTTTATTAACTACGATTAACTTTACAAAACAATCTTTATATTCTGCTGGATTAAAATTATTTTTATTCCATGTATCTTCATCATAAAATATTTTTTTAAAAATAGTATATGGATTTTGAACAAACTTTAAAGATAAAGTAGAAGGTTCAAATAAATGAAATCCTCTTCTAGAACCACAGTCATTCCAAAACATCTCATAAGGATTACCAAGATATTTTACATTTCCTTTTTCAGATGGAAAATGAAAATGTCCAGAATATACTTTTTTAAATTTAGCAAAAGATCTTCGATCCCATCCACCACCTTCAAAGTAATGGCCTGGAATTGCAGCAAAACCATTCAGTTCTAAATGTCCACAAACTACTTCTGAATCTGTATTGTCTAAATGTTTTCTGACATGATCTTCATTCTCAGGATTAATCCAAGGAAGCATTGTAAACTTTCTTCCTTCTATCTCTACATCAGTTACTTCATCATAAGTATGGATATTATCAAAACTATCTAAAAGTAAATCTGGTGTGTTTACTTTATTTGTATTTTTATAATATGCTGTATGATTTCCAACCAACATATGAATTTCAATACCCATATCAGCAAGCACTTGAAAGTATCTGGTCTTAATCCTATGCCAAGAATTTAAGTCCATACTTTTTCTATTATCAAAGGTATCACCTAGATCTATGATAGTTTTAATCTTATGTTTTTCTAACGTAGGAAAAAATACATTATCATAGAATTTCATGAAAAACTCCCAGAAAGCCTGAGAGTTTTTTCTACCATCTAAGTGCTGATCTGTAATCAGTGCTATTGTCATAACGTAATAGTTCCATCATTTGTAGTTATAGTGATATCATCACTACCCATACCTGATGAGATTATACCACCTTCACCTATCGTGAATGTAGTAGGAGGTTTTTCTTCAGTTGTAATTACTACAGGCATCGATGGTGTATGATCTTTCATACCATCATGATTTCCATCGTGAGGAAGTTTACCGAAAGCAAGATATTCAACAGCTTGAATAGACCCTTCAAGTCTTTCCAATTCACTGTTGTACTTCAACCACTCTTCGTGTGCTTGTCTTACTTTTTCCTGTTTTTCTTCTAGTTGTATAACTCTTTTTGTAAAGCGTTGTAACAACTGTTCATAATTTTCTGTTGGTTTCATAACAGTTTCCTCTGGTTCTAAGTTTCCGTGTTTCATCGATTACGAATTTCTAATGTTTCCTTGATACTATTCATATCCGAAGCATTGTACCCAACTGCACTAGAGTCAGCACTAAAGACTTCATCAAATCCAGATTTTTCCAACAATTTATTTTTAATATCCAACTGCTTCTTTTCTTTTTGAATACGTCTTAAGAAGGCGTAGTAAATGATTTGGGTAAAATAAGCAAATGGATTAGTAGATTTTGATGGATCAAAATTATCGATATATTGTAAGCAGTTTTCTATGCCATCACAAATCATATCATCTTTAAACATGTAGTTAACAAAGTTTGGACGATAAGATAGATGTGTAGCAATTTTGAGGAAACACTCACCAATATAATCAGGCACTTTTGGATGAGGTTTACCCTCTTCCGCAGCTGTATGAACCTCCTTACGATAAATGACTAGAGCTTCTAGAAACTCTTTGTTATTCACATAATGTTCCTTTTTCTTAGCCATATATTTTTAGGTTGTCTAAAGTATATTATACTATAAAAATGAGTTTGGTGCAAGTGTGGCCACTTGACAAACTTACAAAAGTTATTTAGAATAACTCTGTCAAGGGTTCAGAGATAATTTAGCTATTTGATTTATATATTTTTTCTAGACTAGCTCTAGTGGTTTCAACACTTCCTAAATTTCCGTCCTCTTTTTCAAGAGCGACTTTGTTAGAATGTGGATGAATACCGTTATAATACTTTTTAAGTGTTGTTTTATATAACCTTCCAATTCTATCTTCACATTCTGAAACAGCATAAACTTTGTCGTGCGTCAAAAAACAGATTTCATCCTTTGAAAATTTCATCCAAGGGATAAGATCTACTTTGAACATGTCTCCATGTGGTGTTGTTATTACATGTGATTTTACAAGGAATGGGCTATCAATTATATACCCGCCAACTTCTTCGTCTACTAAAATTTTGCCAATAAGTTCCTCTCCACCTATAAGTTTCACCATTCCTGTAAATTCTTGTTTTGGTTCTTCTTTATTCATTTTTCCGAAAATTAACTGGAATAATTTCATAATTAAATTTTTCTTGAGAATAAATTTTTATTCTCTCGATCAAATGGTTTAATGTATAATTTTTTTTATCTCCGTCACTGAAATCATCTGCGATATCATAAAGTGTAGCATTTGTTTTTTGATTTCCTTTTCTTAGAACCCTACCTATTGATTGTAAATTCCTAATTCTAGATTTAGAAGGCGATGCAAATATTACATTATGAAGATTTTTAATGTTAATTCCAGTTGAGAAGGTGCCGTAAGAGGCAACAATAATGGCATCAGATTCTTTCTCCGTAATGTATCGAACGTATTCACGTTCCTCTGCAGCTACACCACCAAAAATAAAGAAAACCTTACGATCAGTAGATGTATTACTATTTATCAAATTGTAAAGAGGCTCCCCATGTTTTTCAACTCTTGCAAAAAGTATCAATGTGTTACCAGTTTGATTGACAGCAAGATTCCGAATAAAATTATTTCTCTTCTCTAAAGAACAGATATGTTCTATCTCATCATTATATGTGTCAAAAATTTGTTTGTGATGCTGTAGTAATAGAATGTTTATTTTTAATGTAGATAAGTATCCTTTATCAATCAAACTCTTTGTTTTTACTACCTTATCTACTGTACCAAACAGTCCTTCAAGAACTAATTTATTTACATTTTCACCATCTAATGTACCTGTAAAACCGATTCGATGTTTACAGTTATGTAACTTTGTCATGATACTGGTAAGAGATTTTGCTTTAAATAGATGAGCTTCATCTCCTATTACACAATCAAATCTTTCAAACCATTTCTTTGGTAGTTTGTATATTGACTGCCAAGTTGTTACTACCACTGGTTTTGTTGATATTTTATCTTCACCAGAATATATCTTATGACAGTAATCTTTAGCACTCCATCCATATTCTTTGAAATCTCCGACCAACTGTTCTACTAAAGATGTGGTAGGCACTACAATTAAAACTTGTGATCCACTATCAACAAACCATCTTACAATTGCATATATCATTAAAGACTTACCAGATGCAGTCGGTGACAGTAGTAACTTACGATTCCATCTTAGCGCTTTATAAATTGCTGCAAGTTGATAATCTCTCACCTGCAAAGGTATGTTTAAACTTTTAACAAAATCATGAATTGCTAAAGGTGTAATTGTTTTATTCTTTTCATTTGGTAAACCATAGTCTTCATCTTCTACATCAATATATTCATATCCTCGATTATCTAACCAGTCAGTCAAGTAACTATACAGTCCACAATAAATTCTACCGTGAGCAGGACTGAACAATTTAATCTTTCCATCCCATATTTTCTTTTTGTATTGAGGCATGAACTTAGCGCCAGGCACATCAAAACTAAAATATTCGGATAACTCATATTTGATATGAGTCTCACAATCCACCGAAAGATATACTTCGTTCTTTTTCTGGATTTTGACCTGTGACATCAGATACTACCTTGCATGAATTTTTGCCATTCAATGCTATTCTTAATCTGGAAGGTTCTATTGTTGATCTGTTGGATAATTTTTTCCAGTAAGAAAATCATCTCCTCATAGTAATTTATACGAGTTACTACGTTTTGTATTTCTTTATCAGATTCTATGTACATCGGAACATCTTGTTTCAATACCTTTAGATCAAAAGGTTGTTCCCGATATACAGACTCATCTGCTTTACCAGTATAATATTCAAACTTTTCTCGAATTAAAAGTTTGTATTCTTGTTCTTTTCTAATCTTTAAACATCTAACATCACTTAGATAATTTAAATACTTAGAATGAAGTTGAGGAATCTTTGTTGATTCATTATCTAAAAGATCATTATCAATGCGGCTATCATCAGCCCATTGGGCCTTGATATCATCAAGTTGTATCATAAAAAATTAATTCAAAATTTGATCAAATGGTGTAATCCAGTCTTCTTGTGAGTTTTGTACAGTAATAACATCCATACTTCTTGCTTGTAATTTAGCAATCAATTGGTCGTATGATGCTTGAACAGTTTGCATAGTCATACTACCAGAGGTATCAATAAATATCGCTATTTTAGATCCATCAGGTAAACTATCTAGGCCACATATAGTATACCAATCTGAAGCATTTGAAACCAAACCACCATCACGATTGACATTGATAGGCCCAAAAGTTTTTCCTGTATGATTTTTACCAACATAGGAAGTATCATTAATTGTAATAGCTGGTGTAGATGCAACTGTATTATTATTGCTAGCATCTCTAACTTCTACAATTACTTGTTCAGTTCCTTCTGTTCTACCATCTCTTAATACAGGTATATTAATAGTTGCAGCATTACTATTAACTGTAAATGTATAGTAAGTATTTTCAAAATCTCCCCCAGATGCACCATAAGTTATTGTACTGCTACCAGACGCAACAGGATATGCTCTAAATGTAGTGCCATCTGCAACATCTGTTGTAGTTACATTGATAATAATATTTGATGTAGAAGTTGTAGATTCGTTTATTGTTGTTGCTACTGGAGTTAAAGTAATCGTAAATGGTTTATCACTTATCACAGTGTTCATTGTCGCAACGATAGTTCCATAAGTACTACCTACTTTGATGTCCATTTGAAGAGTTTCATTACTTTCAACTCTATAATCTTGAGTAATTGTAATTGTAAATGATGCTGTATTACTATTGATTGTAAAACTTCCTGATGATGGAGTCGCATCACTCGATCTATTATGACGATAATATAATGTTGTACCATCTGGAACGCCAGTTGTATTGACGGTATAAGTTACAGTATTACCTTCAATGATCGTTGTTGCACCAGAAACACTATATGTTGCAGCAGAAGTATCTGCTACTGCAATACTTTGAGATGTTGCTAAAGTTGTTGAACCTGAGTAAAGTTGTATTTGAAAATTTTCAGCACCTTCACCGACAGATATATCGTTTGATAAAGTTCTTGTTATTGTTCCAGTATTACTGTTTATTGTAACAGATCCAGTTTGAGTACTATCAGTAAAATCATTAGAGTCTGTAGTTCCAACCGTTCTCCAACTTACGCTTGTGTTATCTGTAACGTTTGTAGTTGTGACTGTAAAAGTAACTGTATCTCCTTCATTTGCCGATGTAGTATTAGCAGAAATTGCATATGTAGGACTGACTTGTGTTTGAACTAAAGTACCTCCAAGTCCTACAACTTTAAATTTTGAAGCACCAACTGTAGTAACACTATCTAAAGCTTTACCAGTCCATTTACCATCACTATCAAAATAAAGAGTAGTTGTAGAACTTGTACCATTTTTAATTTTAATTTTATCATTTGATGTAGCAGGAAAATAATAATATTCACCTTCAATTAAACTACCAGTCAAATCTACAGTTTCATCATAATCCCACAAAACTATATTTACAGGTTGATCTGGTTTAATACTTGAAATACCAGAAGAAGATGTTAAAAATACTTTTACCATTCCCATACAATCTTTTACTATATGGTTGGAACCAAAAGCACCTTTATATGTTTTTAACCAGTTTTTAAAACTGTCTTTGTTTGTTGAGGTTATCTTACTCATGGCACCGCTGTAAATTTGTTTCCATTTGCATCACCTGTACTAACAAGATAATTATACATTGCTTGATTTCCTTTTTTCAAATTTGATGCAGAAATTCTTGTCTCAAATTTTGTAGTTTCATAAGCATCTAAGTTTGTAGCGCCAGGTACACCACCTTTTGATATTCTTATTATTTTACCAGCATTTTCTAATATAAGAATTGGAACTACTGTAATAACAAAAACTGTATTTGCTGGTGACATATCTAACAATGCTCCAACAGAATTAGCAGTTTGTTGGTCTGTATAAGCTTCAACTTTATTAAGAAAAGGATCAGTTGATTGGATAGAACCACCTCTACCAAATCCATAATTTTCTGCAAAAACAAATTCATTAGTAGTTGTGTCTACATATGGAACTGTAGTTGTATCACCTCTATTTAATAAAGTCAAGAACCATGTCCAATCAGCTTCACTCTCTCCTGATTTATTTGGTGTACTGCTTGGAATATAATCTTTAAAATCAGATCCCATTGGTGCTCCTGTAGTAGGGTGAGCATTCAAATAACCAGCAAAGTTTTGTTGCACATTATCAGGAGGTCTCCATTTGTATGGATCTGATGCAGTTCCTTCAGCGCCAGGAGCATTTCCTAGACTAAAGTTACCATATGCTTGTCTTAAATTAGGAAGAAACCACCCATTAATCATTAGATCAGCAGCAACAAAAATTGCTTGAGTTATTTCTAATGTTCTGTCTAAGCTTGCTTCTCTTGATATTAAAGGTTCTCCGAGTTGACTATCAGCCCAAGCATCCATTTTTTCTAACCAATCTTTTACTAGATCTAAGTGTGTACCAAGAGCAGTTGCAAAATTATTTGATCTATTTCCATCACTAAAAGTATCTCCAGCATTTGCTTGTTCAGTACCACTCATAGCATTAAATATTGCACCTAATAATGTATGTGCTTCCGAGTCATTAGCAAGAACCCAATTCATTGCTCCTATAGCACCTGAGTGTATCATACTTATATTGTTCAACCATCCACCTGATTTTTGATTTGCTTGTGGTGTACCACTCTGAGTTCCAGAACCAGATACAACTCCACAAGTTCCTTGAAAACCACCAAATAATATTTGTGGATTAGTTTGACCACCTATTAAATTTATTGCAGCATTAAAATAATTTCTAAATGTAGGCCAATGAGTATATCCTTGTCCTCCTAATGTTGTAAACTGCGAAGCATCAGTTGGAGCTTTTACTGCATATGCAACCTGTACGTCAATGGTAGTGCTTGTACCCATTAAATTATATACTGTTATCCAAACTTTATCAGTTGTATTCCACCACTCTGCATTTGTAGGATATACATCTCCATTTCCATCTGTATCAAATGCACCTCTAGGAAAATCAACCCAACATTGTTGTACAAATCCTATTTCTCCAATATAATCTGAGATACTCATTTTAAGTCTACCAGAAGTTCCATCTTTTGTTCTACAATAAGGACCTAGATACCAATTAGCATTTACCTGATGTTGATAAAAACTTCTAAATGGTGCTGGATATAAATTGGTTCCACCATAAGACCAACCACTACTGTTGGTTCCAATGTTTCCTGTCACTGGAGCATATTTTGTAAAGAAAAAGCCTGGGTGTACAGGTCCTACTTCAATTGGTGAATTATGTTCTGCCATGTTTTATTTATATGTCGATTGTAGATGAATCAGTTTCTTCCAAGAATGTTGGAGGAGTTCTATGAGTGACTATAGCATCACCACCATAACCTGTATGTCTAGGATTTAAAAGATAGAAAGTTCGATTAGGCCAATTAGTTCTAAATGTAGTCCATCTTGTTTCCATAGTTGTAACGCTTTGACTATCAGACTCATCAATTATTGCAATACATGTTCTATCCGCACTTGTCGGCATTATGTTTTCTGGAACACTAATTGTAGTTGAAGCAGTAGATGTACTACCATCAAAACCTGTTGCAGTAATTGTATATGTAATACTACCGCCTGGTGCTGCAGCTTTTACTGTGGCATACGGAATAGTTTTTGTTCCATTGTCTAGAGGTACAGTTCCTACTCCATTATCAATTGTCAAGAATCTTGCATTAGTTGATGTGTATGTCAAAATTAAATCTGTACCAGATGAAAGTGAACCGCTTACATTATTTGCAAGTGTTACAGTTTCATCTTCTACTGGACGAAGTGTAGATTTACTTAGATCTACTATATCATAAATGGTATATTTAAAAACTGCGTCAGCAGAAAAATATTCTGTATCTGTATATGTACTATCAAAACTTAGACCACCGATACTAACTGGAAATAAGTCTTTAAATTTAACTTCAAATTTATGTTTAAAATTAGAATCTAAGATAAACAAACTTCCGTCAGAATAAGACATCTCATCATAATCTTCTCCTGTTAAATATGTTTCTCTATCCTGACCTGAGGCTGGATGACCTAATCCACGAATCCAATTATGTAATGATGTATAATTTTTTAACTTCTCGTCTACTAAAAATCTTATTTGTAAATCATCAAAATTTATTTCATCGCCTGGTTGTGGAATATAGTTAAATCTAGTAGCTTGCATTGCAGTCGCTAAATTCATGCCTGGAACATTTACGGACTGACAGAAAAAAGCAACGTTTGGAAGTTTTTGTAATTGAAATTGGAATCCAATCCCCGACAGAAAATTCTGCGGACTATTCGGATTAGATACAAAATTAGCTGACATTGAACTTTTTTTAACTATTTAGACAAAAAAAGAGACCCTTGTGGGTCTCTTTAGAAATATGTAACCTGATTTACATTAGGTTAAGAACTCTTGTACGTCTGTAGTATACGTTATCATTTGCAGTTAAAGCACCACTTCTTTGAGTAGTTCCACCAGCAAATGGGTTTGATACCATTCCGTAACGAGTCTTAAATCCGATTTTTGGTTGGAATGTGTCCTGACCAATCGCTCTCACCATTTGGAGAGGAACGTAAGGGCAATAGAAAAGTCCAGCATCATATGCACTAGAACCTTTGTAACCCATAACGTAGTAATGATCATCTGCTATGTTTGCAGAATATGGATCAACATAAACCTTGATACGTCCGTTAAGAACACCAGCAAAGGTTGACTCAGTATCGTCTGGAACTCCGTTTGTAGAAAGAGCTGGAGTGTAATCTAATACACCTGCCATATTAAGAGCACTAGCAACGTCAGCAGAACAGACGATGAAGTTACCCTTTCCTCTACGAGTCTCATGGCCGATTGCGTTTGCATCTCGTTCGATCTGGTAGATAAGTCCTTTGAACTTCTCAACTGACCAACGACCATTACTGTCAACGTCTAAGTCGAATGAACCACTGTTTGCAACGTTTGACTGAGCACCAGGCTTAGCAACAACGTAGATAGTTCTAACAACTTCTCTGTTGATTTCAGCAAGAACCTCTGTTGAGAGGATGTTCGCAAGTTCAGTCTCAGCATCAAGACCATGAATTGCTTTCAAGTCTTGAGCAAGTTCTAAACTGTACTCAGCTTTTAGCGCACGTGCTTTTGCTTCAACTGTTACTTTCTCGATAGAGAATGACATCTCTCTGAAAGCACCTGTGTTATCTCCAAGTCCTTCAAGAGTTGCTGTGTTCATACCACCTGTAGCAGCGTATGCGCCAGGAGATGCAGCGTTAAGAACTGATGGGTTTGTTGCAGTTGTACCAGCAGCTGCTGAGTAAGCACCACCACCAGCAGAGAAACCAGATGGAACTTCATCATAGAAGGTTTCGTTGGTGAATACGTTAGGTGTTGCACCGTTACCATCTCTGTCTGTACCACGATGAGCACGCATTGCGAATATAAGTCCAGTAGGACCACTCATTGGTTGTACACCAGCGATGTCATATGCCATCAACTTAGGCATAGATCTTCTTATCAATGAGATAAGAACAGGGTCAAAACCAGCAACAGGACCTGCACCAGCAGCAGAACCACTGAATCCACCTGTACCAGCTGAGTTTGTAGGATCTTCATAAAGAACTGCACGCTCTTCACGAAGGAATTTTTCTTGGTTTTCTAATAGAATAGCTGTAACCGCTTTTCTATGATTATCTTTTACATCTTCAAGACCATTGTGCTCCAATATGGGCTTCCACTTTTCTTGAAGTTTTTCCGAATTGTACATGTTAAGTGTAACTCCGTAAGTTAGTTTAATTGTTTGGAATCTTTATTATTTAGAAGGAAACTTATTTCCAACGATCAATTGCTGCCGCATATGCGGACATAGGACCGTTTAGAGGTTGGTCTTCCTTTTGTTCTTCTGCCAGATCTTCACTCTGCGTGACAGGCTTCTTAGGGAAATAACTCTCCTTAAGAGTACCTAGTTTTTCACGATAAGATTCTTCACTATCAAACTCTACACTCTCAACTAAGGAGTTAAACTTCTCTTTCTGTGTTTGAGCAAGACCTTCGGACACTTCACTTACAATTCCATTTTTAATATACTGTCCAAGTGCTTTGTTTAGCTCAACATTTTTCTCGATCTGTTCATTGAGTTTAGTTTCCATTTCATCAATCTGTTCTGTCATTCCTTCTAGAACATCATATTTATCGTCTGGGATATCAATGTAATTTTCAGCAAAGAGGTTCCTCAATCCAGTGATGAACTCCTCTGTGATTTCATTGCGAAGACCCGAATCAATGGCGAGTTGGTTCTCTTTAACCCACTGTTCGGCAACATAATCTAAATGAGCGTCTACTCTTGCTTCCACTGATTCCTTTACGGACTCAACTTCTTTTGCAAGTTTTTCTTCGTAGTCACTCTCAAACTTTTCGACTTGCTCAACGACTTTTGCTTTTACAGCGGCTTCAAAAATCGTAGCAGCCTTTTTCTGGAACTCTTCACTGAGTTCTTCACCTTGTAGAAGTGCGTCAACATCTTGAGATACGTCAATTGAAATCTCATCTGCGACTTCTTCCTCGACCTCTTCGGCAACCTTACCAGATGCTTTAGAAGGTTTTGCCTTAATAGACTTATCTCCTTCAAATGTAGCAGCAGCGGCAGCTTTTTTACCGATTGACTTAGGATCGTCAGGTACAACTACTGGCCCGCCGAGATCGTCAGCGCTACCAGATTGGCCTGGAGTAGGATCGGTCAATTTCTTTGGAGCTTTGTCACCCGCTTCTGCGTTAGCAGTAATTGGATTTGACTCCTCAATTTGTTCTTTTTCTTTTGCATCAACAGCCATTTGGAAAATCCTCTTTGGAAAGTTTGTATTTTCTAATAATATTTATTAAAATTTTAGGTTACGGAGTAGTGATTCAAACGCTTTTAGTTTTTTCTCCGTTAATTGATCAACATTTGCGTTGTCAATTTCTCTTTTTGCGGTGGCAATATCTGATTCTCTCCAAGAACCACTATTCCATATCCAATCTTTACCCTCCATAATACCTTCAACGAAGGCGTCAGGTGCAGATGGGTCCGCAACAATATCAGCGGCGGTAGCTAACATGAAGTCATCTTTGACAACATTCATATCACCTCTCCTTTCAATTGAACCTAGACCTCTGGATGATACACCAAGTTTTACTCCTTCATCTAGAAGGTTCTTAGCAATCTTACCCATAGGAGTTTCAAGGATTTTCGCTTTACCGATAAAGTTATTACCCTCTTGTCTCAAGGAAACAATTTTATGTGATACTCTGTCTAGGTTAATTTGTGGGCCATCAGGATGACCTAATTCTCCTAGAGCTCTACCTTTTGAAACGTAACTCTCATTATAAGTATCAACCTCACGCTGTAAAGTATCTATTGGGTACATTCTTCCATTGCGATTTTTTATTTCGCCTTGAAGAAATACTCCCTCAATAAAATGACTTGTTTTACCATTGTTATCTTCGGTTAAAAAATTAACCTCAACAATTTCTTCAGCTATCAGTTTCATGTTCTGTTTCGTCTGTGTTTACAGTTTCACTCGGTTCAGATTCATCACTTTGACTATCATCAACTTGAACAATGGGCTCTACCTTATCATAAGCATCCACATCGGGTTGCTCTTGATCAGGACCATTGAACATGGTTTTTGCAATCTGAGCTTTTCTCGCAGTAATATATTCAGCACTCTTGCCATATAGTGCATTATATATTTTTTCGTTAGCGTTATGATGATCTTTATTTAAAATATCCGCAACGATTGGATCATTTGGTTGAGTAACTTCAGGTTCCATACTAAAAATATCATGTGTTACAACTATTATTTATCAGATATCGCCTTTACCGTAATCGCCTGGGGATATCATAGAGGAAAATGCGGAGTCTAAATCTCCACCGTTTCCACCATTTCCACCTTCTTCTGGAGGCATTTCTCCACCTTCACCGCCCATGGCATCCATTGCTGCCATTGGATCTTGGATGATTCCCATCTCTTTTTCCTTCTCTACTTGCTGATCTATTTCTTCAATCTCATCCTCAGTTTGTTTAAGAATTTGTCTCCGCACATAATCAACAGAGAAATATTTACCAAGGAAAGGTTCCACCATATTGACTGCATTTAATCTTTCAGTCAACATTTCAGTTTCTTTTAGTTCTGTGAAATGATTGTCAAAGATATAATCGTACTGAATATCTTCTTTCATTTCCTCCCAATCGTCAGGAGAAACAATACCTTTCAAGATAAGTTGTGTTTTCAACATATCATGAAAAAGCTCTGAGAAACGCTTACGCAATCTACCTACAAATTTTGCAAACTTAAGTTCATCCCTAGTAATCTCATTTGTTCTACCGATAGTAAATGAGGATTCCTGTTCTAATCTTGATAGTGGAATGTTTAATGACTTATATAATTTCTTTTGAAAATATTTAACGTCCTCTAATTCTCCAAGATTTTGTCCGCCTGGGAGTGTAGTAATCTCAGTTCCACGACCACCTTCTCTACGAGGCAACCAGAAATCTTCTAACATACTCATATGTTTTCTGTCATCTCTAATTTCACCAGTAGATGAATCGTAAACAAGTTTGTTTCTATAACGACCCATGACTTCACGGAGATATTGTTCCGCTTTCATCTTCGGTAAGTTACCTACATCAATGTAAAATATTCTACGTTCTGGAGCTCTTGATATTCTGTAAATAACAAGAGAGTCTTCAATCATACGAAGTTGATTGACTGATTTAATCGCTTTGTGTAAGAACGATAAAACCATGTTACGGTTATGATCTTGTATACCTGATGGTACATATGAAATTGCATCATCAGCAATTTTAATTGCATTAGCATCACTTCCTTTATATCCTCTAGGAAAATAAAGATAGTAATCAACTGTTTCACCGTAGTCTAATTTCATACCAGTGGGTATGGACACTCCAGCATCTTTCTTATCTTTTTTAACTTCTCTTACTTTTTTAATTTTAAGTGCATCAATATATCTTAATTCTTTGATACCTTCCTCTGGTTTATCAAAGTCAATTAGTTTATGATAAAAAATTCTACCATCAATATACCATCTACGGAATATCTGATGAGCTCTCTTATCAAAATCTAGAAGTCTAATTATATGTTTAAATTCTTCTCTAATTTTTTTCTTGATCTTATCACTAACTTGTAGATTTGATAATTCTACATCTACAGGAGCATAGTCTAGATCACTACTGATTGATTCGTTTATAATATCATCAATTGCAGTATCCGTTTCTGGATGTAATGCAATTTCTCTATATTTACGAATAAATTCAAATTCGTTATTATGTCTACCAACGCCATCTAGGTCTAAGTACTGACCAAAATAGGCACCAGCGGCTACTGCCGAGGTGCCATCATCACTATCAGGAGGAGCAGGAGAATATACTTTCCCCTTTTTTGTCCTCTCTTTTATACTGAATCCAAATAGTTCTGCCATATTAAAGAGGGATTATCTTTCTATTCAATCCTATTTATCAGGCTTCCAAAGACGACTTTGTAACCTCGAAGTAATTATACTGAAAATCAACAGTAAATTCTTCAATCTGATCATTAGATTCATATGAAAGATCAATCGCTGAGAGTGAAGAAGGCCATGCATCGTAGAAACGATATGCACGAACTACATCCAATCCGTCAACGCCAGGAGCTTCTATATTAGATGGTGTCTTACTTGGTTTCTGTCCGTCACGACTGAGTTGATAAACAGTCATATCTCTACAATATGACTCTCCACCATCTGCTCCGTAACCGAGTTGACCAACGTTTTCTGTATGTGCGTTAATACCTCTAGACCATTTTTCAAATGCCTTTCTGATATTGAACTCACCGTCATTGATGACTGTTACTGACCAAGGTTCAAATGTCCTATCTCCAGCAACTTTTAACATACGTCCTCTATAAGGAACTTCGATTACTCCAAGACTTGAAGCAGGAATCTGTGCGGTCTTGACCATAAATTCCGCAGTCTCGGTAGCAGTCTTACTCGAATCTGTTCCGATATCTACAACCCCTTGTAATGAAGGGAAGTTAAGGCGAACTAGAAACAGATTGGGGCGGGCGCCGCCCTTCACTAGTTTCGATTTAAATTCTGAAATACCTTTTGCCATGGTTTTTTATACCTCTGTGTGTTTTTTATAAAGATTAACCAATTAATTCATTGAAAGAAACACCTGTTCTTGTAGCAACGAAGGTAATAGTAATGAAGTTAATCGAGCGTGCGGGCTTGATGTAAATCTCAGCTTGAAATTCATTGCGATCAATGACATCAGCGGTGTTGTTGCTGTCATCACAGACAACTAAGAAATCGTAGATACCTCTTCGACCTTGTACATTCCTCAAATATGGATCAACAGCTCCTTTAAATGCGGATCTGGTGAGTTCATCATTAATCTCAAAGAGTTGGAATTTTGAGAATCTTGCGATGTTCTTTTCGAGTTCGATGAATAAACGGCGAACGTTGATTCTATCGAAAGCAGATGGGGATGAAAGTCCAGTCTTATCACCGAATAGTACCACCCCTTGGCCAGGGAATGCTACAACAGGATTAACCCTTGCGGTA
>VTLG01000708.1_pt1 | contig 35816 bp, 24 predicted proteins | sample 4694571 | NCBI WGS metagenome assembly VTLG01 (sample SAMN12604809, study PRJNA352737) | marine metagenome | biome: ENVO:00000447; feature: ENVO:00000209|ENVO:00000569|ENVO:01000036; material: ENVO:00002151; isolation source: viral sequences binned using virsorter ...
CCGCTTCTTCTATTAGCTACTGCTCTAAAATCATCAACAGCATCTTGATCTGTTTTCTGATATTCAGTAGGTTCGCATCTTTCATAACGAACAGCAGGTAATCGTGTGTACCCTTGATATTCAAACTCTTCAATTCGATTAAACCAATCCAAGAGATCTAACTCATGATTGGGACTTGCCCATAAAGACAGCAAAGGAACAGTTGTTAGTAAACCTTTTGCCACATCATTCTCAAGACCTAACTGCTCTCCTGTTCCACCTAATCTTATTGAATTGTTAGTTGTACCATCTGGTTGTGTCGTGTTAACATCATCAATGTTAACCCAAAACATATCAACAACCTTCCATCCAGGAACGTTGTTGTAAGATGACTCTCGATCTTTTAGTTGTTCCAATATGAGCAGTTCTTGCTCTGAAGTCAAACCTTTGATCTTAATAAAGTTTTCCATACTATGTAATGTGAGTGTTCCGCTGTTAAGCGTATACTAATCATAGCATAAAAAAAGACCTCCTGCAAGAGGAGGTCTTGATTGAAACAATATGTAATATGAATTACATGAGGTTCTTGACAGCAACGCGACGATAGTAGCGGTTGTTGTTGATCGTGAGCTTACCTTGACCCTGTACGGTTCCTTCAGCAAATGGGTTAGCAACGAGACCATAACGGGTCTTGAAGCCAATCTTGGGCTGGAAGGAGTTCTCACCCACTGCACGAACCATCTGTAGTGGAACGTAAGGGCAGTAGAAGAGTCCAGCGTCATAAGGAGAAGTACCCTTGTAACCTACAACATAGTACTGGTTACCTGGAGATGCGTTAGCACTTGTTAGGTTAGCAGCATATGGGTCAATGTAGACGCGATACTTACCTTGGAGAACACCAGCGAAGGTGTTACCTGTGTCGTCAACATTGAGGTTAGCGTTAAGAGCAGGGGTGTAATCCAGAACGCCTGCCATGGTGAGGGCGGATGCAACGTCTGCAGAGCAGAGGATGATGTTGCCCTTCCCGCGACGAGTTCTTTGTGCGATTGCGTTAGCATCGCGCTCGATCTGGAATAGAAGACCCTTAAACTTCTCAACCGACCAGCGACCGTTGGAGTCGATGTCTAAGTCGAATATACCGGCAGTAGCAGTGTTTTGTACAGCGCCTTGCTCAGCAACCTTGTAGATAGTACGGATAACTTCGCGGTTAATTTCAGCGAGGATCTCAGTACTCAAGATGTTAGCAAGTTCTGCTTCTGCGTTTAGACCGTGGATTGCTTTAAGGTCCTGAGCCAGTTCTAAACTGTACTCAGCTTTTAGTGCTCTGGAACGTGCAGTAACAGTAACCTTCTCGATGGAGAATGCCATCTGGTTGAAGGCTTGGTTACCAGTACCTAGGTTCTCAGCGTCACCTGTAACCATTCCCTGACCTACATCGTAGGAAGTGGAAGTAGCAGTACCAGTTGGGTTCAATACAGCAGGGTTGCTACCTGACTGTGAAGTTGTACCCATACCAGCTGTAACATCTGTAAAGTCAGAGAGGCTAAGTGCCTTGTTCTGACCAGAGAATGCTGTATCTGCTTCATCGAACAGAGCTTCAGAGCTGGTTGCACCACTCATAGCGGTGTACTTGGAGCGCATTGCGAAAATTAGTCCAGTTGGACCGCTCATTGGCTGAACGCCAGCGAGGTCATAAGCAACCAAATTCGGCATTGAACGGCGAATAAGGCTGATTAGAACGGGGTCGAAACCTGCTTGAGGTCCGGTTGCGGTTGCATCACTACCAAAACCACCACTAGCGCCAGCAGCGTTTGCATGGTTGGTTGGGGTAGCTTCCATCAGGCTTAGACCTGATCCAAACTGTTGCTCCTCACGGAGGAATTTTTCTTGGTTTTCTAGCAGGACTGCGGTTACAGCTTTACGATGACTGTCTTTGATTTCGTCAAGACCTTCATACTCTAGAAGCGGCTTCCACTTTTCCTGCAATGATTCTGATTGGAACATTGCTTTTCCTTTTAGTGTTTAGTTTGATTAATTAAAAATTCAATTACTTTGCTACGCGGGAAAGTGTATTCAGATAAGCAGCCATGTTTCCAGTTACTGATTCAGCACCTGAATTGTCTACTCCTTCTGAAAGGGTTTCCGACTTAGCAACTGGAGATCCTTTTGATGGGAAATAAGATTCCTTAAGAGTTTCCAGTTTGTCACGATATTCTTCTTCACTTTCAAACTCTACACCTTCTGCAAGGGTGGCAAGTTTCTCTTTCTGAGTGGCCGCTAGACCGTCAGAAACAGATTCGAGAATACCATCAGCGACTGACTCAGCAAGACGCTTGTTTAGTCCGATGTTCTTCTCAATTTGCTCATTGAGCTTGGTTTCCATGTCATCAAGTTTTTCTACCATACTATGGAGGACATCATATTTTTCTTCAGGGATTGATACATAATGTTCTTCAAAAAGACTCTTCATTCCTTCAAGGAATGATTCTGTCATCTCAGTCTTAAGTCCGGCTTCTACAGCTAACTGATTCTCTGCGAACCATTCGTCAGCAACGTACTCAAGATAAGAATCTACTCGCTCTGCGAGTGATGCTTTTGCTGTTTCTACTTCTTCAGCAAGTTTAGCATCAAATTCTGTTTTAATCTCTTCTCTAACTGCAGCAACTTTAGCATTGATTGCTGCTTCGAAGATTGTTTTTGCCTTTGCTTTAAACTCTTCAGAGAGTTCTTCGCCACCGAGGAGAGCATTGACATCTTCTTCCATGTCATACTCTTCAACTGTCTCTTCTTCAGTAACAGTTTCTTCTGCTTCAGCAACAGCAGTATCCTCTTCTACTACCTCATCGGTAACTTGGGGAGTTTCTTCAATAGTGGCCTCAGCGTCCAATTCTTGCTCTTCTTTCTGAGCAATAGCACCTTTTAATTTTTGCATTGGTTCAGCAGGTTTAGCCCCTTTGTTGACAACATCCTTGACTTGCTTAAGAGTGCCACCAGCTGGCTTTAATTTAGCGGAGTCGTTTGTCGGACTATAATTCTCAGGAGTTGGACCTCCAAGATCTTCCCATGAAGTACCAGGCAGCTTCTCCATTGGTTGCGCAGGAGCCGCGTTGGCGTTCACAGCGGTCTTAGACTGCTCCATTTCTTGTAATTTTGTACCACGAGCCATTTGATTGATCTCCGATTTACTCTTATTTAAATCTATATTTATTTAGAAGTTTTACAAATTTGATAAGAAATCGTTAAACAGATCTAATTTCTGTTCATCGAGTTTCTTTTGGGTAACAAGCGTATTAATTTGCTTGTAAGTCTTTTCTGCCAACTTCTCACGCAGAATTCCTCCATCCCAAATCCATTCTTTTCCTTCCATAATTCCATCAACAAATGCATCAGGAGCAGAAGGATCAGCGACTATATCAGCAGCGGTTGCTAACTGAAAATCTTCGCCAACGACACTATATCCCTCTTTTGTAGGTTTGAGAGATCCAATGCCTCTTGATGAAACACCTAGTTTTACACCTTCTCCTAAAAGATTAGATGCAATTTTACCCATTGGTGTTCCAAGAATTTTTGCCTTACCGACAAAATTAGAACCACTTTCTTTTAAAGAAACAATTTTATGAGAAACACGATCTAAATTAACGGTTGGACCGTCAGGGTGACCTAGTTCTCCCAGTGCTCTTCCAGACTGAACATGGTTTTCATTATATCGAGAAACTTCCTTACGAAGAGTTTCCATTGGATACATTCTACCATTACGGTTTTTTATGTTTCCTTGGAGGAAAACCCCTTCAATATAAAGGTTCTTTTTACCGTTGCGATTTTCAACGATAAATTCTACCTGTTCGATTTCTTCCGTAATCAGTTTCATCAGCCTTCGCCTGTAATTTGAACTTGATGACAATGTATATGTCCTCCAGCAGCATTATGTGCTCCGGAAGCTCCTATCACTGAAACTCTATGAGATGCAATAGCACGAGCATCATTCCAATTAACATCACCTATAATGATTTTTTGTGTATCTGCCGCAACAGTACACTTTTCCATATAGTATCCATCATGACCATAAACAGCAGAAGCACCTGTATTAACTGATATAACACGAACGTGTTGTAAATATGAGGTAATACCTACATAACTATCAGCAGTTTCAACAGATATGTAATTACCAACCCCAAACGGACATTGTTGTCCTTCTGGGAAATTAATTACAGTTTGAGTTGTACCCGTTTCAATTCCTGTCACTCTTTGAGATGCTTTTGTCATCCCTAAACTCATAGACCCACCAGATGGAATATAAAGATTCGTTCTAGTTGCTGAAGGAGTGCTTCCTACAGTAACATGGCAATCTGCACCTACCGCTACAATCCTAATAGTATCAGATTGAACATCAAATACATCAGTTTGAACTGCAGCAGATTCAGGATTTGGAATTGATACTGAGGTTCCTACCCCAACCGATCTATATGCCATTATAGTCCTATAAGTTCATTTACCTTTATTTAGAAAAGTTTTGCAGTGGGTTGCGCCACTTCGTCTTCTACTTCAGTTTCTGCTTCCGCTTCTACTTCAGTTTCTGTTTCTACTTCATCTTCAACTTCATCTTCAACTTCTGCATCAAATACAGAACTAGCAGCTGTAGGCTTATAAGCATCTACTCTTTCTGCAGATTTTGCAAAAAGCATATCTTTGATTTTATCACTGATTTGTGAAGCAGACGCATCATCTACCATCATATCCATTAATTCATCCATATTCTAATACCATATATTGTGTAGAATCTTTAGTATTTATACTTTATTGTGAGTGAGGTTATAATCTTGGAGCATTTTATATAATTCTTGCTGTAGAAATGGCAAATAACTATCTTCTTCAGGAGGTCTTCCAGGAGCTCCTGAGTAGTTATGAAGATAAAAAGAGATCATACTATAAAGCATTCTAACCTCTTTTATATTCATTTTCATCTGGACGTTCCATTCCATATCATCATTCTTCCATTTAGTCCAATCAAAATTATCAGTAGCATATACATCATTTTTTAAAGGACTCCTTTCCTCCGTCATCCTAGATCACACCTCCTTTTGGTGGGGATTTAGATTTAACAATATTGGCATCTAATTCTACTGTATCTGTATTAGCTTGAGTAGCTGCAGCAGTAGCACCTGGCATTTCCATTCCTGGTTCTGGTATAGGTGCGGGTAACATTCCTCCTGAACCAGCTGGATCCATTATCATATCAGCAGGATCTGGAATAGTTCCATCCTTAATTTCTTTGTCAATCAATTTATCTTGTTCTAGAATTTCTTCATCAGTCTGACGAAGAACCTTACGTCTTACATAATCTTGAGAGAAGTACTTACCAACATATGGTTCTGCAACTGCAACCATTGATAATCTTTCATTAAAGAGTTCTGCTTCTTTAAGTTCTGAGAAATGATTGTCATATAAGAAGTCATATTGAATATGCTCTTCCATTACTTGCCAATCTTCAGGAGTAATTACATTTTTAAGGAGTAATTGGGTCTTCAACAAGTCATTAAACATGTAAGAGAATCTTTTTCTCAAACGTGAAACGAACTTACTGAACTTAACTTCATCCCTTAGGATCTCAGAAGATCTTCCTAGGTTAAATCCACCTTCTCCATCCATTCTTGAGGGAGGAACATTAAGAGAACGATAAAGTTTCTTCTTAAAGTACTCAATATCAGTAATTTCTCCCAGATTTTGACCTCCTGGAAGAGTAGAAATTTCAGTACCACGTCCACCTTCACGTCTTGGAAGCCAGAAATCTTCTAGCATAGACATGTATTTCTTATCATCTCTGACTTCACCAGTAGATGCATCATAAACTAACTTGTTACGATAACGCATCATAACATCACGAAGATATTGTTCTGCTTTTATCTTAGGAAGATTACCAACATCAATATAGAATATTCTACGTTCTGGTGCTCTTGATAGTCTGTAAATAACTAAACTATCCTCAATCATACGCAATTGATTGAGTGATTTAATTGCTTTATGGAGATATGAAAGTGTTGATCCCTTATTCCTATCTACTAAACCTGAAGTAACATAACAAATAGAATCTTTAGTAAACTTTACTCCACCTGTTCCTCCCATAGAGGCAGGATTTTGAGTGGGCCAATTTGCTTTTGGACTATAAACAAAGTACTCTTCAATCTCAGGAAAGGCATAATCCATTGGATTATCCTGATTTGTATTTGACAGACGCATAGTTTTACTAGCTTCTGTCTTCTTTGGCTTACGAACATAACGCATTTTCATTGCGTCAATGTACCGTAATTCTTGCATCCCCTCATGGGGCTTTTTCATATCAATTACTTTGTTATAATATAATCTCCCGTCAACGTACCAATTCCTATAAATTTCGTGAGATTTTCTACCAAAATCTAAAAGTTCAAGAACAAACTTAAACTCTTCCCTTATCTTATTTTTTATACCATCACTAGCATTTAAATGATCCAGATCAATCTCTACGGGACTATCATTTGAATCAGATACAATTGCTTCATTTACAATATCTTCAATGGCACTATCCGCTTCTGGATGAAGTGCCATTTCACGATATCTTTTAATAAGGTCAAATTCAGTCCGATAAACACCTTCAATGTCAATATAAGAACCAAAAAAACCACTACTCAAATAAGCGTCAACTCCATCGTCATTGTTAGGAGGAACGGGAGAAACTACATTTGGCGATAATGGTTCTGTGTCCTCAATAGAGAACCCAAATAATTTAGCCATGATTTATTAAATACTAGTCTACTGATAGTATTTAGCGTGTCAAATTAAGCGGGATCTTTAGTATAAGAACCTGGCTCCCAGTATTGGACCTGGAAGGTAACAGTATACTCTTCAATAGCATCTGTATTCTCATAAGAGAGATCTATAGCAGAAATCTCTGTTGGGAAAATGTCAAAGAAAGTATAAGTCTTTAATGGAGTAATTTGAGTTCCACTTACTGAAGAGGAAGCAGAAGTTGAAGAAGGTCCTGCATCAGCACCTCTTCCTAATTGATGAACCAGTGCATAAGTCATATATGAACCAGGGTCAGTTGCACCAGTAGCATTACTATGCTTACTTATACCCTGCATCCAAGTTTCAAAGGCATTTCGAATAATGAAATTCTCATCATTAATAATAGTTGTAGACCATACATCGAAAGTTCTGTCTCCAGCAACTTTTAAAATACGACCTCTAAAAGGAATTTCTACTGGAGTTACTGTAGAAGCAGGCAAAGAGGCTGCTTTACATAAGAATCTAAAAGTGTCTGATTCTTGATTATCGCCGGTTCTCCAGGTATTTTGACCGGCAGCTTCTGGAAATGATGGAATTTCGACCTCAAATAAATTCGGTCTTGCACCGCCGCCCGAAAGCTTTGATTTAAAAGCGGTGATTGTTCTAAGCGTTGACATTTAGTGTTCCTCCTATGGTTTAATATTGAATAAATTAAATTAAACTTTACCAGCCACTTCTTCAAAGCTAACACCCGTTCTGGTAGCAACGAATGTAAGTGTAATGAAGTTAATTGATTTGGTTGGCTTCAGGAAGATATCTGCCCTGAATTCATTGTTATCAATCACATCAGGCGTATTATTTGTTTCATCACAAATAACTAGGAAGTCATAAACACCTCTCTTCGCTTGAACATCACGAAGGTAAGGTTCAACAATGTTGACAAAGTTAGATCTGGTTATTTGGTCGTTAAGTTCAAACAATTGTGCTTCAGCAGATCTCTGTAGTGCTTGTTCTACAGTAAGGAATAGACGACGAACATTGATGCGATCAAATGCGGATGCATAAGAGAGCGCAGTCTTATCACCGAAGAGCATAATACCAACACCCTTTTGATTAACAATAGAGTTAATACGTTGAGGATATAGAAGATCTCTCTGTGCTTTAGAGGGATTATATGCAAGTTTAATTGCATTATTAAGAATTCCTCTTTGTTCGCCAGCAGGAGAGAACCAAGGGAAGGCATTAATATTTGTCCTTACCATTAATCCTGCTACGTCCCCATTAGTTGGAACCCAACGGAACTTATTATTAAATCTGTCATACATGTACTTATAACCACTATCAAAGATTCCATAAGAGGAAGATGAAAGTGGACTAAAGTACTTAATGACATTATTTGTTTGATCTGTAGTATTTGTCAGATCAACAACGTTCGCTCTATGTGGAGAAAGTACTGCTACACAATCTTTTCTATCTCCAGCAATTGAAAGGAGATAATTTGCTTTACCTTGAGATTCAGACTCAATTGTAAGTCCTGGACCATTGATTAGATAATCAACTTCGATCTCATCCTTATTAGAGAAGAGTTGATATCCACTAATCAAATCACCCAAAGTTGCTTTTTGTCCTCCGGCAGCTGAGTAATCAACACCACCAGTAAGAGTATAAGAAACATTACCGATAGCACTAAATGTAACACCTTGTGCGTCTAGTCCCCAGAGACCATCTCCAGTGGTAACTTTCGTCCAAGATGTAGAGAATCCAGTTGCTACAGGATTTGTTCCCCAATAGGCGTCTTCTGCTATTGAAGGATTATATCCTGCGTATAGGTGATCAGAATAATTAGCAAGATAATTCTTATAATAAGTTTTCTGTGGAGCATTTACAGAAGAAATTGTATCTGCTGCTTTAGAAAGACTTACATGTTTCTCAAGAAGGTTTCCTTGAATACCGGTTACAGTTCCAAGATCGTCAACAACAGCAACGTGGCAAGCATCATTCGCGCCCTTGCGATCATTGACATATACATTTGTGGTTGGTTTTGGAGCTAAAGATTTCCAATAAACAACCGAATTAGTTAATCCAAGAGTTTGGTTATCATACCAATCCTCAACTGTATCTACATTTATACCTGCAGTTGCATTTGCTCCAGTTGGACCGGTCTGTACTCCAGCATTAGTTGTAAAGAATACAGTGTTATTTTGAAGGAACGATGCTTCTTTAGTTCCCTCAGCATACGTAATCGGAGTTGCTGTACCTGCAGAAGAAACTCTATCAGTAACTTTTACATGAACGAATGAAACACCATTAGTAGAATCGGTAGCAACACCAGTAACAATACCTTTTACATATCCGGTAAAAGCTGATGTAGTTCCTATTCCAGGAAGACTGTGACTAAGAGCTTTAGTAACTCCATATCCCACTGACGTCCATGCACTAACATTAGTAGTTGCAATACCAATTGTCTGATCTGCAAAGTCGTCAATGAAGCAAACTTTTAAATTATTAGCCCAACTACCTGGGTTCTTAGATCCATAAGTATATTCTACGCTTTCCCCATCCCAATTAGCTTGATAATCATCATAGTTCTTTATCTTCAAACTAGTGGTTTGAGCGTATCCTACGGCAGCATTAGAGTTGTTTAATGTTGTACCATCAACCCTAACAACTTTAAGAACACCCCCATACGAAAGGAATGATGATGCACTTAGCCAATACTCGTACTGAGCGTCGGTAGAAATCGGTTTGCCGAATTCGTTGATTAATGCTTGTTCAGTAGCAATATTAGTTGCTTCTTCTACAGGACCAATTTCAAAAGGACCAGCAATAGCACCAATGTTATCAAGAATATTATCAGCTCTCCCGACTGTTAGATCAACTTCCCGTGTCAAAACTCCGGGAGATAATTGAGGAGTCGCCATGTTTTTTTTCTCCGAGTCTCAGTTTCTCTAGAAATTATTTATTGTTTTGAACCTTTACATATACTCCCACATGTAAGATCGGTCTCCATACTCATCAGTGTACCATCTATCACCATCAGCATCTACAAAACTATCTTCATCTAGACCATCTGACATAAATCCAAAGGGTGCCATATCCTGTTCTATCTGATTTTTCTGTTCTTCATATAATCTTTTCCTTACATCTTGATCTGTAAGTTCTTTAAAGTAATCTTGTGCTACTAACCATGCATATATTACAAGGCACATTGCAAGGTCATCATTACATCCTTCTTCTGCTTCAAATGAATTACTTTTTTGAATAAAAGTAGTTAACTCACTTAATATATCATAATCACAGAAAGTTAATTTATCGGCCTCAATCATCGTCTTCAAATTAAGAGCACCGACCTTTTTAACGGTCTTAGACATCTTAACTCCTAATTGAGTTTTCTTACCAGAGAATCCTTGTCCTATTACTTGCCCTGCACGTCCTCTCATGGATGCCATCAAAAGATTTGCATACTCCAAATCATAATTTAAAATAGCCGCTACTTGATCTCCAACATCATTAACTTCACAAAGAATAAATGCTTTATTATACTTACTTGCTATCTCATAAATTATATTAGGAAATAGCATTGGTTTTATTTCATTATTCCTATATTTTGCTACTACTTTATGAGGAAAGGTAGTTATATCAACTATTACAAATGCAGAATAATCTTTAACTACTCCGCGAGCAACGTCTACAGTGCAAATATAATCATGTTTTGGTTGAGGTTCTTCATAAACATCTAAACCAGCACTTCTTTGAATGGGACTCTCATAAACCAAACTTCTCAATTTACTAGGAGCAATAAGAGTATCAACAGATCCTAAGAACTCACATTCAAACTCAACTTTAAATTGCTGTTCGGATGTGTTAGCAATAGTCTGCTCTCTCCACGCATCATCTCTTCCAGGAACTTGAGACCAATGAACATCTGTAGGAATATATTCGTTTTTACCTCGTTCAGCATCATGCCACATACGGTAGAAATGATTCATACCATGTGGCGTTGAAACAATTATTACTTTTGTTGATTTACCAGAAGTAATAGTAGGATAAACGGAACTAAAGAATGAGTCCGCAATATGGTTTGGAACGAAGGCGAATTCGTCGAGGAAGAGGATATTAAACGACATACCTCGGACAGCACTTGCAGACGTAGAAGCTGCCAATATCTTACTGCCATTTTCTAACTCCAATGAACCTCTATTCCATGATAGCACACCTTGCTGCATCCACTTAGGAACATTTTCATATGCAGTCTGTAAACGACCAAGTAATTCTCTGGCAGTTGCTGCTTTGTTGGCAAGAATACCAATATTTACACTATCTTTAAAAAGAAGATAATGCAGTAAATAAGAAATAACAGTTGTAGACTTACCCGTCTGTCGAGGCATCTTACAAATGTTAAATCTATTATCATGAAAATTATTAATTAATTTTTCTTGAAAATCATAAGGTTCAAATGATTTCAAACCTTCATCAAGAGTCACGATCTTTACATGATTCTTTGAAAAGTAAACCGGATTATTTTTACACCTTACATATTCAATAATTTGCTCTTGATCGAATTCAACAAGAGTATTTGCTTTTTTTAAATTCGGATTACCAAGATAAATTTCATCAGACATAACAATTCTCCTACATCATTTCATATTTACCAAATCTTTGATATTTCTTATCATGATCTAAAGTTTTATTTGTCATATCTAATATTTTTTGTAAGTTTTCTGCTTTCTTCTTTAATTCTTTTAGTTCTTTACTTTCCTGCTCCTCCGACTTGGAGGAGTGGTTCTCCTGGGTCATGGGTCGATACTTGGTAGCCCCACAGTTTAGCACCTGGATATACTTTCTGCAATTGATCCTGTACTTGTTTGCGGGATGGTTTAGAGACTTGAGGGAAAAACATTTGAATGTTATAACTACTTCCCCGCCAAGCCAAATAGACAGTTATTATGTGTCCTACTTGTGAACGGATACGAACGGATTCTTCTATAGGATCTTCGTATTGAATGTTTGATCTTGGAACCTTTATAGGTTCTGGTTTAATAATATCAATAACATCAGCATAAAGATTTCCATTAGCATCTTCAATGCGGATATCTTCTTTACAGAACTTTCTGAAAGATTTCATCTAATTTAGATAACTTCACACTTATATTTAGGAAATCCAACGTGTTACTGTTAGTTCAATTGAATTATCATCCATTTCCCACTCTTCAGCAACTTCAAATCCCTCTTCTTTGACAGTACCATAAAGAGTCATTCTAGCATACTGTTGAGTGACTTTTTCAATAAACCTTTCTACAGGTACATCCAAATCCCAAGTATCAAGTTCAGCAACTAACTCATAGTTCCCAGTATTGTTATTCAATCTAAATCCAATATCATTTCTAATAGCAACATCTGCAAGAAACTCTGGATGCTCTTCTGCATGAGATGGATTATTAATAACTAACTGCTGATTTTCTTGAATATCATGACCCATCAATTCCAATGCTTCAATTAGATACGGGCGTTCTTTAATTTTAGTTTTGATACAAGTGAAATGTGACATTATGGTCCTGGGAAATGGTGCTCTTGGGATGAAACTGAAACATGATCGTGTTCAACAACACTTCTATACATATCGGCAGTGGGTTCTTTATACAAAACCACTCCAAGTTTTTCCTCAATACGTTCAGTCAGCTTTTCACAATTAGGTCCAGTTACACCCATAACCGTTTCAGTCACAGTGCCGTCTTGTCTAATAGTGAATTTAATTGTTTCTTGTTGTGCCATTTTTTACATTATAACGTTATATTTAGTCACTCTCCTCCACCGCCATTGCCACCACCGCCGTTGCCGTTGCCACCATTACCATTGCCACCATTGCCATTACCATTTCCGTTACCGTTATTGGACCCATTACCATTCTCCTTTTTATCATGCACTAGATATCCTCTGAGACCTACATGGTATCCACTAGGAATCTTTTTACATTTCTTATCAGTATAGCACCAATAGTGCCCTTTTGGACAGCGTTTATCTGCTGCTTCTTCTATAAAAGAATTAAAATTCTTTCGGGATTCATAAAGACTACCCATATTTCTTCTTATCCTTTGTTGAGTTTTAGTGTCCATGATGTCTATGTATTTATTAGATGCTGCTACCATCTTTTCTATATTTGCCAAGGTGACATGTTCAACAGGCCAGATAGTAGAAAATCTCCACTTTGCTAATCCAGGTTGATCTGGGGTTTGATAATCTTGTGATAATAAATCATCATCTACAGGATCCTTAAAGAGTTTGGGATCATATCCAGCAACTGGACCTGTAGCAGTAGCCGTTGATCCAAATCCCCCTTCAGCACCAGCAACATTAGCACGATTAGTTGGAGTTGCTTCAGCAATAAACTCTTTAAACCCTTTCATGGTTAACTATCCAATGCTAGAGAGAGTCCCAAAGTCATGCCAGGTAGAGATGTCCAAGAAGATCCATCATAAACTTGCAATTTACCATCAGTACTATTAAAGATCATTGCACCTTCAGATAGTCCACTCATTGCATCTCTTTGCGTGGTAGTTAAAACAGGTGGATAGAATGCAGTTGTCGTACTGTTACTTACAAATTGAGCAGCAGTTACAATACCACTAGTATTGATACTAACAGTAGTTCCTATACCAATAGAACTTTCTTGTCCATCTTCATCTGCAAATTCTATATCACCAGTTGTTGCACTCTTTTTAATTGTAATTGCTGTGGTGCCAGAACCAATTTTCAGTTCATCTATTCCAGTAAGAGTCTTTGCAGTAGGATCTAAAGTAATTGTTCCTTGACCAACAGAAAGAACACCAACAACTCTTGCATCACCATGAACGAAAAGACTAGTGCCAGATGCACCAACCGCACCGACTGTTAGTGTTGCATTAGGATTTGTAGTTCCAATACCAACCTTAGATGTGGCAGTAGTGGCGTTAATAACTACTCCACCAGTACCAACATGTAAAGATGGGGTAGTTACAATACCGGCAGTAACACTAACACCTTGGGTTTCAACAATGATTCCATCTCTGGCAGTTATAATACCAATAGAATCAACATTCTTTACATTATCCTTAAAGATAGTTCCTGCAACAGAAATATCACCATCAAAATATGCAACAACATCTGTTGTAGCAGTTCCTGATTTTGGTTTACCAACATATAAAGAATAATCTACTCTTGCGGTAGTAGCAATACCAACATTTTGTAAAGTATAAACATCACTACTAGAATCTGTAGTCCAAGTTGTACTTCCAGCCGCTACACTTGCAAACTTAAATTTCTTTCCGGCATTAAGTCCAGTTTGATTAACATCAACCGTTAAGAACATGCCATCATAGGCACTAACATTAGTTCCAATTCCTGCAATATCATCAAGATATTGTAGATCTACTGCACCACCTCCACCAATAGATGCCATCTGAGTTTGCACTCGGTTGACAAATAATCTATAGTGTTCTGAAAGATCTTTTAAAGTTGCAAATTTTTGATCTAAAGGTGCAAGAGGATCTTTGGATACACCAAGATCAGTATAAGTAGGAGGATTATCAGTAAGATCTTCTTTTAGAAAATTCTGAGATTCTTGAAGATCTTCAACGATCCGATAGAGTTCCTTAATATTGATAGAATTATCATCACTTTTCTCAGTTAATTGAGATAAATCACTTCTTAAACCTTTAACATCCTTATCATAATATTTTACTTCTGGAAGATTACCAATTTCTTCTTTTAAAGAATCAAAATATTCTCTTAAAGAATCTGTGATAATATTTTGTGCTTCTGTATTCTTATTATTAAACTCTTCTACCTGTTCGGTAATATTCTGACGTAATACTTCAAATTTCCCTAATACAAATTTCTTTAATTTCCTATCATCATCTTTAAAACGATCATAATGTTCCCAAATTCTTATAGCAGTTTCTTTTAACTCATCATATATTTTTTCTTTTGTTTCCTTTACATGCTCTTTTAATTCATTAATTTCAACTTTTTTCTCAAAATCTTTAGAATCTAAATCCTCAGTAAGATGTTCAATATCACTATCAAACTTATCTTTCAGATTTTTTATATTATCACCTACCTTAACAAAATCATCATCAATTACACTAAAGGTTTTTCCAATCCATGAAAAATCTGGAACTTCATTAACTTCATTAACCCATTTAGGAAACTTGGGTATTTCTGATTTAACTTCATCAATTGCTTCACATATTGCTTTTATTTCAGCATCATAATATTTTACTTCTGGTAAATTAGTTACTTCAGTTTGAAGATTATCAATTCTATCTTCAATTAAAGTTACTTGCTCATCATAATACTTAATTTCAGGAAGACCCTTAATCTCTTCTCTTACAAGATCAATTTGCTCGCATATTGCTTCTACTGTAGGATCATAATCCTTTACTTCAGGAATATTATCTCTAATATTTTCAACTTGTTCTGCAAGTTGTTTTAATTCTTCATCATAATACTTAATTTCAGGAATATCAGGAATATCCCTTCTTACGTCATTAATAAGACGTAATACTTCTGTAAGATCTTCTGCTTCTACTTCTTCTACAGATTCTTCTATTTTTTCTTCAACAATATCTTCCTTTTCCTCCTCGATGAACTCTTCAACTGAAGGTAAATTCTCTTCTTTTATAATATCATCGATAGATGGTAATTTACTGTTATCTTCAGTAAAATCATCTATTGACGGTAGGTTCTCCGACATTTTATTAGTAACCTTTATACTTTGGGATTTCTCTCCCTATCTTATTTAGAAGAACTGCTAAGGTCACTTTCCTTTATCATCTTTGCTAACTCTGCAGTGGATCCTACAAAAAGTGCATTATTAACCGTATTAGGTCCTTTAGGTTTAGATTCTTCTTCTACATCCTTCAATTTCTTCTGAAGATCCATTAATTTATCAGTAGCATCCGAGACACTCTTAATAAGTTGTCCTGCAACCTCATATGCCCTAGGCATTTCACTTTCTTGAGCTAATTCAAGAATTCCATTAATTGCTTCTTGTCCCTTTTCAATTATACTATAAAGATTCCCTCTAGTATACTCATAGTCTTTTTCGATATCATCTTTTTTAAGTCTATCAGGTTTTTGAATACCTACCGCAGACTCTTCAACTTCAGTTTCTTCTACTTCTACCACTACTTCGGTAGGAGCGACATTGAAAGCTTTATCTAATTGTTTTGTCATACAAATGATCCATCAAATCCAAAGTCATCGCCCATTTCTATTAAATCATTATCTGCTTGAGTAATTTCTCCAATTGCGGCACCAGCAACGTGACCGGCAGCGGTTGTACCATCCTGTCCTCTCAAGGCTTTAATAGTATTACCATCAATCTTATCCACGTATATGGATTCATTATCAATGACAATATAAGTATTTTCTGTTAACGTAGTTCCATCATCCACTGCAAATTCAACATCAGCTAAACTTATATCATTAGTTAGTTGAGTTGTAACAACTCCATCATAATTCTTAGTTGCTCTTGGAGTTACGGCATATGTAACATCTCTACCACCTGTTCTAGAATCCGCACTAGAAGAATTGGAAGCAACGTATCCAATAGAAACCTTCTTGATGATATCTGTAGATGCAGAGGAAACAGGACCAAATAGATAGGTCTTTGCACTAAATCTCAAAGTATATAATAATACCCTTCTAGTAGTATAATCTCCCTCATAATCATCTACCATAGTAACATTTTCTAATATTACAGGGATATCTCTTTTTTCACCAATCGTTGATACTAAATCAACAGATAAAGAATATGCGGGTTGAAAATATGGTAATATCTGCTCTACAATTTGTAGTGCATCATCATTTAACTTTGTCATAACGCTCAGTTCAAATTGCATATTATAAGGAACTGGCATGTATGTTTTTTTAACGTTCGATCTATCTCCTGAAGCGCCAGTAATAAAAGTTTGAGTTGTGGTTACTTTACGAGTAGGATCATATTGCATTCCAATGAATTCAAATGACATTCTAGGTAATGTCATTTGAACTGACTTATTAAGATTTGGAGATTGCTCTAAACGTGCCAAAAACTTCTGAGTTGGTCCATATGCAAGAGGAACTCTTATCACACTAGAAGTTTCATCACTACTATCTTGGTGTTTAATGGTTATTCCATTAAACAAAGTACCAAAAGAAATGATGGTTTTTCTTAATATTTCGTGGTAAAAATACTCAAACATTACTCAAAAGTTTATTAGCTATTTAGGGCGTTCCAAAGGGATTGGTCTCGGAGAAATCTAATATGGCATCTGCTGCTACTTCAATTTCATCATTTCTAGCAAATGGTGTGACAGTATCATCTTGATTTAGAACTCTTAATTGTCTATTTGCACCACTCTTATTTCCACTTAACATTTCTCCAGCGGTAAATGTACCATCTACAATCTTAATAGTTAATATATTAGTAGAACTATCCCAACTATTAACAACCGCCGTTACACTACTACTAGATCCAGTAACAGTTTCTCCAACTTCATAATTTCCAGTATTTCCTGACTCAGGATCTCCTAAAGTTATTGTAGGTGCAACAGAACCTTGTCCTAATACATATCCATGACCTGCATCCGTAATTCTAATAGCGGTAACTATGCCAGCAGAACTAATAATTGCAGTACCTTTTGCTGTATGAATTCCGGGACCAGCAGGACCAGTATAATCAATATAATTCTTATCAGCATTCGAATTACCGATGGATACTGTTGGTGGAGATAAATATCCGCCACCACCATAAGTAACACCAATACCAGTAACAACACCACAATTTGGAATACCAAACTCAAAGTTTGTTGTTGCAATACCAACGTTTACTCCCGCCTTATTCATAAAGATTGAACCAACACCAATAGACGATACATAGGTATCAGTTTGAATAAAGTTACTAGTTAGAGCAGTACCATAAACAGCACTATGACCTATGGCTAATCTAATCTGATCCCCAACAATAATATTATTAGTAGTAACACCTGAAATCATATTTGATCCAATACCCAACGTTCCTGAACCTTGAACGGAAGTAAGTCTCGTATGACAAGTTCCTAATGCTCTAAACTCTTCCCCAACTCCTGGTGGAGCCTCAATAGTAATAGTAGGTGTATCCTTATATCCATATCCACTATTTGCAATAGAAACTGCCGTAAGAGTTCCTGCCACAGAAACTACAGCAGTACCCGTAGCTCTTACTTGTGCTGTAGCACCAGAGAAAGTAAGAAGAGGTGCAACTGTATAACCTGCACCAATAGTTGCTCCTGTACCAGTAGCCCATGGATCAGAAACATTAAATGAAATTGCAGTAACAATACCTGTTATAGCATGAATAGTTACAATACCAACTGCTGCAACCGTTGGAACTTGTTTACCATATGTTGAACCATCAGTTGAAATTGCTACAGTAGGTGCTGTAGTATATGCTCTACCAGTTGTTGTAAACGCTACTGATGATGCATCAATAGAAGTTCCAGAAAGACCAACTGTAGCAGATGCTCCCACATTAACTGGTGCAGAGAAAGTTATACTCGGCAAAGCATCCGGATCATAGAATTTTCCTCCTGACGCAATACCAACACTTTTTACTGTTCCTCCTGTAAGAGAATAAGTATCTAACGTTGCTGTTGCTGTTGCATTATTGCCTGATCCTGTAGGTAAAGAGAATATAATTCTAGGTGCTCTCTTATAGAATACGCCTCCAGTTGTTCCTCCAGGGAATAAGTATTTGACGGCGCCAGTATCAATAGTAGCAGATAGAACACTAACTCCGGTTCCAATAGGACTATCAAGTGTTGCGGTTGCTCCGGCACCTACATGAGTAGGAGTTTGGAATGTTACTATTGGTGCTGTAACGTATCCAGAACCTCCCTCAGTGACTGTAACGACCCCAACTGCACCAGTTGTTGCTATACCCACTGTTGCAGCGGCTCCTACCCCTGTGCTATGAATAAATCCAATGCCAGGTGCAGCATTATATCCCATACCAGGATTTCTTAATTCTACCCCCTGAACTTTATTAGACTTAACTCCATCACAATCAATAAGATTACTAATTAAAGTGGCAATACCTACAGCACTAAATCCTCCTGATGGAGCAGAAGAAATAGCAACCCGTGGAGCAGAAGTATAATTATTACCTCTATTCTCCATAGTAATAAATCTGACTGCCTTATTGACAACTCCAGTTTCTGCTGTAGCAGTAACAGCAGTTCCAACCATTGTAAGAGTTTGCATGTAACCCTTATCTACAACAGTGTCATCAACGACATCCACACCAACATCAACAACCTCATCCTCATAACGGAAGAGTTCACATCTCAATTCATAAACATAATTCTTTTGAAGTTGATAAAATGGTTTTTCATGTTCTACATATTTAATCTCAAATAAACGATCCCCTAATGGGAAATATATTAAATCTCCTTCTTTTGGTCTAGTGGATAATTCAATATTAGGTATATTCTTAATAAGAGGTGAAATATAATCAGAATATCTTTCTTGTGAAATAACAAGAACTAAATCATCAAGCTCTTGAATTCCAAACTTGGATAATAACGTTCCTACTCCTTCATAACCTTCATACGTATCAACATATGCTTCTAAGGGATATGCATCATTAAACTTCGATTCGATTACTTCTCGTATTACAGTATTTGTCGTTGCATATTGTCTTGGAAGATAATATATCTCTACACCATAAATTTTCAGTTGTTCGTTAATTAACGACTGAACAAGATTTTGTTCGCTTTTTGCTCCTTGTTGGAAATAGGGATTAAGTACCATGGCACTAACCTACCATGTCTAACGGTGGCAACTCGTAGGTACTAGACATTCTTTCAATAAGCATATCGATGTCTTTTTGACCATCATCATATATCTGTCTTCCATTGAGTTCTATTCCACCAGGAAGTTTGACCCCTCCAAATTTAAGTAAATTTTGTCCCCATTGTCTTTTAAATAAAGCAGTAGCATATTTTTTCAAGAATTGATCATTCCAAACTCGTGTAAAATCACTAGGATCAAGAAGTCTATAACATTGAATAACCAAATAATCATCTGCAGTAAGACTTCCCCAATCCATATCCAAATATAATCTATCTTGTCTTTGATTAAATCTAATTTGTTTTTCTGTTGTTAATAGAAAATCAATGTCTGACAAATAAGTTTTTGTCATGGCATAACTTAAAAGTTCAACAGATCCCCAATAATAAAGATCATTCAAGAATAACTGATACTTCACACTAAACATATTATTAGTTATAGTATTGGTTCCATCAAAATGAAATACTTTTACTACTCCTAGTACTTCATTGGGAACTTGTAAGAAATTATTATTTTCTTGATAATTAAATGTGGATGTTATTCCAACAGTTGACGTTGCTGTAGTAGTCGTAATTCCCGTAACATCAGCTTGTCCGGGGCCTAGTCCCCTATCAATATCTTCTTGAGTTACTTTATACTTCAAATATGTTTCTGTTACTCCATCAAAAGTTCTCTCATGATACAGCTGAAGAGCATCATCAATCAGATCCTCACACTGCTCCGGAGCAATATTAACTTCCAATACAGGAGCACCTAATTGCCGTAAACAATATGTCTTAAAATCGGTTCTACTTGATGGTTGCATTGAGACAAATTATCCCTTGATATATTTAGGATGGAACTGAAGCTATACCTGCTTGAACGGTGACATTTCCAGATGCTAAATTATAAACTGTAGTACCTGAACTTACGAGTATATTATGATAATATCTCCCTTCATTTAATGCTGAAGTTTGAGTTGTTGTTAAAGTGCTAATAAACTTACCATCTGCAGCAGTAGTAAATCCTACTATAAAGGTTGCTACTGCACCTTGAGTTGCTCCTATAGCAACACCTTTTGCCATTTGCGCAGATATAGCCCATGGAGTATTATCAGACTTAGTAAAACTAAATGCAGATCCATTTACATCTGTTATAGTAAATTCATCTCTAAAATTTGCTCCAGTATTAACTACTAAATTAACACCTTGTGCTACTCCTGCTCCTGGATCAAATTTAAATGAATGCTTTGCCATTAGATACTTCTCTCTGCTAAAGCTTTAAGTAAAGATTTAATTTCACTAATTTCAGATTCTAAATTCTCAAGTCTTATATGCTCATCTTCTTGAAATTTCTTTCGTGACATATAAGATTCATAACCAGAATGGTTAGTATTAATAATAGCATTTGTTTTAGGATCTCTGAAGAGATAATTCTCTCCTTCTACCGGGATTAAATCACTCATATTATGCAAGGGCAAGAGCACGAAGATCTTGAATAATCGGAACAAGTGCTTGATTAGTCGAAGTCATAATAAGTTTAATCCTAAAGATCTTAAATGTAGGCAATTCATCAACAGTCCACTCAATTTCCTTAAAGGAGCGAGGGCCAGGAACAAAATCATAGAATGAATTTTTCTTCAATTGAACATCTGGTGATCCATTATTAGCAGAAGGATCTTTCACCTTACCAAAGGTCCTACCAGTATCAAGATTAGCATATCCAGGGAATGGAGTAAATATAACACTCTCTTCAATATCATTTTGAATAGCATAGAATGCTCTGATATCATTTGAATCATTAATTGCTCCTGTCAGAAGAACTCTTAAAGAACTTGCAGAAGTTTGAAGAGTTACTGGTTGAGAAGCATAATAGAAAGCATTAGGATCATCTTGAAGACCATTAGATCTCTTATCATTTACATAATCGGTAATAGGATTATTGACCCTATTAGAAGTAAAGATAATACTTGTTTTGGTAAGATCAATACAAGGAGAAAGTCTGCTATCAACACTCAATAAATTCATATTCATAGTAAATGATTTTCTTCCAGGAAGATTTTGAAGTCTAGCATCTTCATTTACCTTAGATGCGATTATTCTTGGAGAATTGAAATAATTTGGAGCTCCGAGAGAAACTGGTTGGAATCCCTTATCAACATAAGGACTTTCATTACCATCAATACTCTTACCAGTAGTTGTTCTTACAGAAGAAGATAATGTTGTAAATTTAGGAGTAATTGTTTCTACTTTTGGAGTTATAATTTCAAATGGTAAATTATAAGTGGACTTAGTTTCTGCTCCACCAATCTTCATAGTTTCATTAAAGAATAATGGTGGGAAACTAGAACCAGTTCTATCTGTCATATCAGTCCCAGATGCCTGAGGGAATTTTAAGTAATAGTAATCCAGACCAATCTGTTCATCAATATCTCCATCACTTAGGTCATGAGTTCTATTAATTCTTAAGAGAGATACTCCATTCATCTCATACTTATGAACCAAATCAGCATTGGAATGAGGGAATGCTACTGTTCCACCTCTAGCTCTTGTAATACCGGTTAAATTATTACCAGATAAACCAGTATACTTAACAATTTCACTTCCGATTAAAGCATATCCTGGATTAGTTGCACCCACAGCAACATTTTCAAATTTAGCAAAGACTGCAGTAGATCCAACAGAAATATTTCCTGTATCAGATGCGGAATAATCAGCACTTAATGTAGTTGGAGTAACATTAGATTTTGTTCCACTAATTGTAACCTTATTAACATCAGAATACATTCCATGGTTTCTTTGATTAACCTTGAAGTGTTGTCCATCATACACTGTCTGTGGTGTACTAGTAAGTACAACAGCACCACCTGTGCCTTGGTACGCCCCATTCATAGTAGTGGCAATACCAACATTATTATAGTAACTTAAACTATATGCTGCACCAACCTGGAAGTCTCCTTGAACTTCATCTAATATAAGTTCATTAACACCTGCCAATTGGGAAACACTTAACCTAAGATTACTACCAACAGAAGAAATACCAATAGTGGAAACAGTTAAAGTGTCACCTACAGAATATCCGGTTCCACCATTAACAATTGTTGCACCAACTGCAACTCCACCAGTAATAGTTACATTAGCAGTAGCATTTCTTCCACTTCCAACAACATTTGTTAATGATAAATTGTTGTAAGTAAGTCCTCCCGAACTTGGAGTATATCCAATACCTGCATTTAGAATCCGTAGAGCGCCATGTGCAGTTCCCGCACTTCCAACATACTTACCAGTTGCATTAGAAGTAGATTGAATAACAGTATTTCCTAGAGCAAAACCAGTATCTTGAACTGTAGTACCTAAACCAACTCTAATTGTCTTCGAGTCAATATCGAATGGATTAGGTCTAAGAGTAGCAATATCAGTAGGTAACTTAGGATTAAAGAATTGAACTGCTCCTTGAGTAGTGAAATCTGCTCTATAAAGATTGAATTTAAGATCTTCATACTGACTTGCATCCCAACTAGAAGCGTTTTGAGATTTAAATAGTGATCCCAAAACAGGCTGAGAAGATACTAAAACTGTTCCGGCTTCATTTGCAGTAGATGTAACATCTGCTTCACCAATTCTCGAAATCCATACAGTATACTCTGTAGAATCCGATAAAAGAATTACTGCATATTCTTTTCCACCATTTAAGTAAACAGGAGAATCAAAAGTAATTGTGGTAGCAGCAGATGCATCAGTTGAAACATTAACATTCGCTGATGGTATTTCAATATCAGCAAAAGGAAGTACCTTTAAGGTAGGAATACCTGTTTGTATCTCCCTAAGTTGACAGAATACTGGTAATGTATCATCTTTAGTCCTAAAGAATACGTCTATCTTAGTAACAAAAATACCAGTTTCATCATCAACATAGAAAGATTGTGCGAGAGGGTCCCGTCTAGGTGGACGTGTTATATTTTGAGTTACATTGGTAACATTAGTAACATTGGTAATCTGTTGAGCAACAATATTGGTAGAAGATGTAGATGAAGCACTATCACCAGCAGTTGCTTGAGAGAATGCACTTAAAGTTCTTGTCTGTCTAAATTCTTCATGAGTAACCCTAGCATTTCTTAGAGATAAAGTTACTTCCTGAGTATTGTCAAGATCACCTTGAGAGTAGAATACTTCTTCTGCAGAAGTTGTTACAACTCCACCTGTTGTATCATTAGTAGAACTATTAGTTAATCTAAAGACAGATCTACCAGTTTCAAACTGTGGGTTACCTGAAATATTTCCATCAGGAACCATATAAGATCCAATTACAGTTCCTATATTATCAGCAACTAATCTTAAATTACTAAGTGTAGCAACAGCACCACTTGTCTGACCCCTTAGAATCATTCCAGTTTGAACCCATCCCCAATATTCTGGTTGCCTTTCATTAGCTAAGCTAAAGGTATCGATATTAAGAGTAGTACTGGTAGTAGAATAAGTAGCAGGAACTACATTTTCTCTATCATAAGGATTCTGATTATACCAATCAGTTGGGTCATTAAATGGACCATATTTGTGGTTTGAATTAGCTGCTCTAAAAGCAATATATGGTACACTAGCTGCAAAATTATCCACCACTGTTTCGGATATCGGCATTGTACCAATAATTTCTTCACCAACCTGGAACGTTCCAGATGTCATTGTAATTTCTAAAAGTTTAGGTACAAGGAATCCATTGATATCCACACCATCAAAGAAACCATATACTTGAGTATTTGGTTTCATACGTCTTCCAGTAAACTGGATATTACGCTGACGCATAAATTGGATAATATTTCTACTTACAATCCTATCTCCTAGAGACTCAGTATCAATCTGTTCTCTGATTGTATGCTGAATACCTGTTCTACTTTGATCTAAATCGGTCTGAAGACTTACACTTCCATTTACAGATACATCTGTTGTTTGAGATATAGATTCAGTAGCTCCTCCAGCCCCTTCAGTAGAACTCATAGATGTACTAACATCTACATCTAAGGTCATACCTAAATCCTGGCGGATATTATCAGTCTGCCAAGAATTCCAAATAACAGGACTTACACCAAGACGTGAACCATCAGCATTATCTGTTATTTCTGCTCTTAATGCTTCAGCAACTCCACGGAAGGATCCTTCCATCATTACATCACGAAGTTCCATCCTATTAACATCAATCCACACATCTGTGGTAGGTTCTAGAGCAATATCACCCTCATAGTTTTTAACCAAATATGGTGTTACATTTTCAACTCTGGTTGCAAAAGGCTGTTCCAACCATAACTCATCTTCATAGTCAAGACTTATAACTTGACCGGTTCTCTTAATATTAGTACCAATAATATTGCTAAGATAGTTAAGATCTGCATTAGTATTAGTAGTTGTACCCAATCCGGCAATAGCATCTGATCCTAACTCCAAACTAACCGAAGTCGTGTAGTGAGAAGGTCTTAATTGTCCGTTTTCTAAGTCTACACTATTCTTTACACCAACACTAACATCTTGAACTCCTACCGCAGAGAAATTATCAATTAAGAATCCTGACTTAAATCTATTCTGCCCTTGAGCGTCAGCAATAAAGAGATTTGCAGTGTTATTTTCTAAAAGAGATAGAGTAGTATAATACTCAAGATTTTTAATCCTATTCTCTAACTTAAAGATATCACTCATCTGATATCTCTTATGATCTACATAAGAAATCTGTGCATTCTTAACATCATAGAGATATGGAGGAAGTGCAATGTTTGCAACATTTATTGCATCATTAACAGCACCAGGAAGTTTAGGATTATCGGATGGTTCCCCAATTTTAACTTGGAAAACACCATCTTTAGTCAAATAGATTCTATCTAATCTTGGTAGATAATAATTAAAGGATACTGTCTCTGATTCGTCAGATGCAAAAATATACTTAGTACTATGTTTGCCATCAGTAAAATCTCTAGAGGCAAATTCAAAGGGAGATGCAGTATCTACAGCTACCGTAAAGTCCTTAACTCTAGGTCTTGCATCAATAATATCACTATTTCTAAAATTCCTTACTGAATTAATTTCTTTACCATAATTAAATCCAGAATAAGAATTTACTGTAGTAATATCTCCAGTATCTGAATCCTCATAATATGCCTTAGAATAGATAACTTTCAGACTTCTAGCAGGTGCTTTTACCCCTTGCTTTCTCAATAAGTAACTATAATCATAATAAGTTAAAGTTTGTCCGTTATAGAATGTGAAATTGTCTGTTATGTTAGGACTTCCTTGATCTAAAGTTGAAGCAACTCCATTTACTCCAGAATCTAAGAAAGATACAATTTCTCCAGATTGGAAAGTATTTTTATTTAAGTAAATAAAGGATACTTTACTGCTGTCAACTTGTACAGCATACATTCCTCTAGCACCACTAACAGTTCCTTTAAACTCTTCTCCAATAATTAAATCATCAGTTTTTCCCGTAGGACCATCTAAAGATCCGATAACCAAACTAGGAAGTGATGCATCCTCAGTATCTTTAGACTCATATATGCCATGAACCTTAATTACATCAGGAACATTTAAAGAAATTTTATCATCCTGAACCCTTGTTCCATAAGGATAATTACCATAAGTTAATCCATCATTCCTTGTTGTAGATCCTGTACCCGTAGTATTAGTTCCAGATCCTTGAATGGTAGACTTATTAACAATAATAGTCTCTATTATTCCTTTTTTCTTAGATTTTGCTGTTACTTTACTCTTTCTAAGAGTAGCAATCAATCGTGCTTCTCCAGAACTATCAGCAGCACCTAATCCATTAATTTGAAGACTCGTGCTACCATTAGTAAAATCAAATTTATCTTCTGTTAATTTTTCTGTACTTCCACCACCTCTAGTTAAAACATATCTTTCTTCATCAAAAGGCAAAAATACTTCATTAGATCCAGCTTCTACTGAAAGAACATTAGAAGAATTATTACTAATAGTAACATCATATTCTCTTCTAATAACAACCGTCGAACCTTCTAGATCTACAGATTCAACATTTCTCTTTGGAAGTGGTGCAAAAAGTCTTTCATTATTAAAACTCTTATTTAATTCAGTATGTAAAACAGAGAAATCAGTTACAGATATAGCATTATAATCAAATCCACCGTCACACACACCAGCAACAGTTGTTACTCCACTCAATATGAGTGAATTTGTATTTACTTGATCAACTTTAGCAAAAGAAGGAATAGTAAATCCATCTCTAGTATAGCGAACAACATCACCACTAGTTACAATTCCAGGGAAAGCAGTAGTAGGACTAGTAAATGTTGCAATAAACCCTTTTCCTAGAGTAACTCCTGTTATACTTCCTACCCCAATAGTGGTCATAACTGAAGGGATAACATCAGCAGAGAATGTAGATCCAGCCCCTGCACTATCATGATTGACTAAAGAATATACTGAACGTACATCTCCTAGTCCATAATTAGTCCATCCAACACTTACTCTAGTGTCTGCAGTATTATCAAAGACTAATTTTTCACCATTAATAAAATTACCAGAAATTTGGTAAACAGTCAAAGCAGTTCCTGCAGATACTGCATTCTTAAGGAATGCGGTTGCTCCACTAGAATCTCCTTTAATATGAGTAGGGACACTTAAAGTAACCGATTCATTGACTTCTAAATCTCCATAAGTCTGAACATCATATAATGAAAGATCCCATCTATTCAAATTATAATTTTCTAACTCATATCCACCAGATTCTAAAGCATAATCATATACCCTACCAATACCAATTTCTTTACCAGATGGTGAAAGTGAACTAACACCTACTCTATCTGCCCTTAAACTAATAGTTTCTGAAGTGCTTAAACCAATTTTAGGAGATCCAGAAGCTCTATTAAGTCTTAAAGTTGATCCAAAACTAAAATTAACTGCTTGACTCTCTAAAAGTTCTGTAATTCTTGGTTTAGGTACATCTAAAAAAGTAGGTGCAATGGTTTCAACTTCATATCCTCTTACATATGCCTTTCCAGGGCTTAACTTATAAGTAAGTAAATCTTCTGAAGGAGCTTTACCAGAATCAGTTAACTGATTATCAAAGTAAATTCCGTTATTACCCTTTCCATCATTTAAACTATCTTTAGCAAAAGCATTAAATGCCTTAATATAATAATTTCCTGATTCATCAAATGTTCTTCTTGCAAATTCATCAGCAAGAAGATTATATTGACTTTGGTTGTTTATCCTTCTTAAAATACCATTTTTTACATTAGCTAATTCAACAAAACCTGGGCTATCAAAAGAATCAATAGGTTTCTTTGCTAATGAAGCAGTTATTTTTAACCTATCAGCACCAGGTGCAGCATAATTATTAAATCCGTTTGCATTATCATTAAGATAAGGATCTATATCAGCATTTACAACTTCTTCAACAACATCTAATCCAACTCTATAACTTGGAGTATTAGAATATTGATCTAAGATTAATATTTCATTATCAACATCAACCAAATATCCTCTTAAGAAGTAAACTCCTTCACCAAGAGCAAAAGCACATCCTGTAGATGTAGCTAGTGTTGGAATAGTTCTAGAGAATCCCTCCCCAGAACTAATGAAAGTATTTCCATAAGAAATATTAGAATCAGTGATTAAATTCTCACCATCTTCAAAATCCCTTACAGCATTATTAGTTCCAGATTCAAAATAATCAACATATAAAGTATTATTCCCTCTCTCAGATTCAGATGCTGGAAGGACTTTTCTAATAATAGCAACTACACCAGAACTTTCTCCAGTAATCTTAGTTCCAACTAAATTATCGAGATATAAAGATACTGGAACCCCAAGAAAATTATCTTCTATTTCTACTGCATAAAAATTTTGGATATATGTTAAATTGCCAGGAATTACCTTTGCACCTTCTTTGAAGAAGTGATTACCAAACTGTTCAACTTGATTTTGCAGCATCGACTGCAAAGTTGTCAGTTCTCTAGCTTGAACTGGATAACCTGGTTTAAATAAAACCTTGTAATAATCTTGAGCTTTACCGCCTATTTCCGGTTCATTATAGTCATCAAAATAGGGAGCTACGTTGAGATTGGTTTCCTGAGACATAATTCCTTAGAACTGCAATATAACTTTGATATCTTCTTTTTGGTTTGATGAACGAGTGATAGATGGTCGGTTGTCAACGTAAATAATACTTCCCGAATACTTTTTCACTTCTGGTTGTGCAACACCCTTAATAAAAGATTGGCCTAAGTTATAGGTACGACTATTTATTACGGTATTGATACCAGGATTGGTCGAACTACCAAAAGTAGTTTGAATTGCTAAAGTAGCACTTCCACCAATGATGTTGAAAGATCCCCCACTACCTATGTCAGCAGTGAATCTTTGCATTGTAAATCCATAAGTTGGATCAGTATTTTTAGTTCCATCGGTATTAAAACCACAATGGAATTTATCTTGCCAATACTTTAATACACCGGTGTTTTGATCATATGCAACAACTCTACCAAAAGCAGTTGAACCAACTCCAATTGTTTGAGTAATTTGATCGTCAGCATTATAAACCACTGAGCTATACCCAGTTCCTGCAAGTTTCAAAGCATATACAGCACTTGCTTTATCAGTTTCTAGATTTGCATCAGAATTATAAGCTTGTGGAGCACAAACTACTCCAACTCGTGCTATTTGATTACCAGTTATAAAGTCAGGGTTATCTGTATCATTTTCAATTCTAGAATAAAGAAGAACATTAGAAGCACCCAATTCTCTATAAATGTTTGCACCATGTCCTCCTTGAGGGGGAATAATAACATTAAAGATTGGTGCAGTAGTTCCTTCAATTCCTTTAGCAGCAAGATCTAAAGTTCCAAACGTATAACCAGATCCTCCATTAGATATGGTTACAGTTTCTACTGTAGAAGAAGCATTTGTTGTTACTGTTGCCTCTGCTCCAGAACCATCACCTTTAATAGGAACTCTAGTATAAACTTTATTAGCAGTTCCTACACCTACTCCTCTATTGACAATGGTTACAATTTTAAGTTGTCCACTACTTGCTGCATTATCTCTAACTGCAGCATCATTAGTATTTGATTCCCAATCCTGAGGTACAGGCATATATTCAGTGGAATCAAATTTAACAATATCACTAGGACTGATGGTATAGAGATATTTCCACATATACCCATCACCACTAGTACCTGCTTCTCTGGGTTCTAAGTCAGTGAAAGTAGGTTCATCAAGAGAAGGTCTCCCTGAAGGATTATCAGGAGAAGTACCATTTTGAAGACAAACATAAACCCTGTAATCGCTATTCAATACATAATAATTTGCATCATACAAATTAACAGCATCTGACGGTTTAGCAACATCAGTTGCACTAATATTGTTACGATACATATCGTAAGTAATACCAGAAGTCCAAGTTTTTTTTGTTACAACTTGTCTTACATCGCTTTTAGTTATTTTCTTCAAAGCGATCATAGTATCCCAATAATTATCCTCTTGATTGAAATTATCAATGGGAGATGGTGGAGTGGTTTCCCAATCAGTATCATAATCTGTTGCATTGGGTAAACCAACAAAAGAGTAGTAAGAGTTGGCTGTTGACGCAACTCCCGCCACAAAATTCTTAGCATTTAAGATACGAAGTTGATCAGTTATAATTGCAGCCATTTTGACAATAGTTTTTTTACTTATTTAGCGAGGTAATTAACTATAATTATTCCACTTCAAAGGATAGAGTCTTCTGACAATACCTCCAGTGGAAATTCCGGTTATTCCATCACCAGTGTATGCATTATATGCTTTGGCATTAGCCCTAGTTCCAAATAGTACTTTACCCCAGGAGAAGTTACCATAGAAAGAACTATATCCAAGACCACTCAATCCTTCAAGATTTGCTACGCTAACCGTAACTTTAGCAACTGCTGTTAATCCAGCACCCGTCTTAGATTCTGCTGCAGTAACTCCTATGGAGACGGCAGCAACTTGATAAACATTATCTAGGAAAGTAGTTCCTATACCTACTGTTCCACTACCAGCATCTAGTGAAGTCACTCCATTACCGACTGTTGAATTACTGACAGTAAAGTAATATCCAGTTCCGATACCACTTACAGTCGTCACTCCAACAATATTAGAATCTCTTAATTCTGAATCTGGTGGAATAAAGAGATCAAATACTATTCCCGTAGATGCAACACCTACAGATGTTGTACTTATACCACTAATTATTCCAAAGTCACCTTCATAAGTTACACTGGTTGATTTTCCTCTAACTGGAATAGGATCTCCAATTAAAACTGTAGGTGGATTAGTAGAAGTATATCCTGAACCAGGGGTAGATCCAATAGTAACCGCGCTAACAACACCACTACTTAGAGTTGCAGTTGCATATGCCTGATTATCGCCAGGAGTAGTTCCCAATCCAACAGGAGAAGCAATTGTTACAGTTGGTGCAGAACTATATCCAAATCCACCACTGCTTATATTAACAGATGTAATAGTTCCTGCAGTAGAAACAGTAGCAGTCGCTGATGCTGAAACTTTACTATCTTGTGATACTATTTCTACAGTATAAGTCTTCTTAGCCGTATTATTCTCATTAATTGGATCAAAGAATGGTTTAGCATTTTGAACCCAAGCACAAGTTGAACCAACACCTACATTTTGAATTAAGAATGCAGTGGGTTGAATTAGAGGTTCATAATGAATCCTATCTTTTCCAATTCTAACACCATTAATAATCTTATCCCTAGTTTGTCTGCACCACTTTAATGGTCTCAATAAGGCTTGATCTGTCGTCACTCCTGGACCAGAATATGGATTAGTCTCAACTGAATCTGTAGTATTGATTCCAATAACTGTTCTTTCATCCTGAAGTAAACCATATCCCTGATTATATGGATCTCTTGACTCATTATAGAGAGTTAATCCATCTCCAACTTTAATTGTTTCTAGAATATCTCTAAAGACAACATCAACATCACCCGTTCCCTTATAGAATAAGATCTTAGTTGTATCCCCACTTCTCAATGGTTCGTTAAAGAGAACTGTGCTTCCTCCTTCAAACTTATATGCTTCCCCTGGTTTCTGAAGAACGTCGTTAACAAAGATAAAGAGAAGTGCTCTAACATCAATATTAGATCCCTTAGCAGCTCTAATAGTAATGAAATTATCATTTAATTTAAGTGGGAATGCTTTATTTGATCCATTGCAGAGTCTATCAAAATCATCAAGAACTTGTAAATCACCAATGGTCCAACCAGAGAAGGAATCAGTATATGTTTCATCAATAGTAATCTGGAACTCCTTAAATGTTTTATTTGGATTAGTAGGAATTCCTGCACTTCCTCCCATATTAACAGTAAGAATTTCACCCTGACCGAATCCATATCCAGTATTTCTAATCTCAAAATCAATTACACTAGATCCCTGACCTACAACAATATCAATTGTTGCATAAGTTCCAATTCCTTGTACGGATTCTGAACTATAAACTAATGGTAAATTTGAATAGGATAGTGGATCATCAAACTTAACATCCACCTTCTTATCAACTTTACCACCTCTTGCATAGAAGTGAGTTCTAGTAGATACTCCTGTGTTAACAGTAAATGTCTTAGTATCCAGAACAGTAACGACTGGAGTTCCTCCAGCAGCTGAATCTACAGTAGTTGAAGACTCGTTATCTGCTCTAGGAGCAATAATTGCTGCCTGTACAGATCCGCCTCCCTGATAGAAAGTAGGAACAGTTGATGTACCAACATTTACAGTAAATGTAGTTGTAGTTCCAACACTTTGAATAGGAACTCCTGCATAAGTTGGATCTGGTTTTCTAGGATACCTATGCTCTGTAGCATGAGCATCTCTAGCACATGTAAAGGTAAGAGATTCAGTAGCAATTGCAACATTTGTACCCTTAATCATATTATGGACTGTGCTACCAGCTCCAGTAAGAGTTAAAACAAGATCACCATCTGTGGGATCGTATGTTGCCGCTGAAACATTATGATACACTAAAGTAGATATTCCAACATTCAAAGTAATTGTAGTAGCACTAGTTGCACCAATAGAAATTGAAGTATTAGAATAAGGATCACTAGGACGTGGATAACTATGAAGTGTTTGGTAATCATCCATTCCACATCTAAATGTAATGCTATTATCTAATAACCGAACAGATTCTCCTGCTTTAGTCAATCCATTTGAAGTTGCCGATACAAAGGAATGAATTCCTGTATATGCGGATGGTCTTCCAATACCCTCCTCCAATACATTAACTTCAAATGTATTAGTTGTGACACCAGTAATAGGTAACCACTTATTACTTACATAATCACTAGATCTTGGATAAGTATGATTGGACCCATAACTATCTTTAGCACAACTAAAGGTTAAGGAGTTAGTAGCAAATTTAACTCTATCACCGGTAGTAAATGACTTCGCAGTTCCAACATAGCACGTCATAATACCAGTATTAGGATCGTACTGTGCATCCGTTATAGTTTCAGTTGAAGATCCCCGTAAAGTATGAGATCCAACTGTAAGTACCAGGTTACCGGTAGATCCATCATAAGTAGCCGTAGATGGGGTGTAGAAGACGCTATTAGAGGTTCCAACATTAACAGTGATCGTATCATCACTTACAGCTGTAATAGAGGTGTTAACACCCGTTACAGGGTCTGTAGGACGAGGATAAGCATGACTAGTAATACCTACATCCATTGAGCACTCAAATACAAGGCTACCAGTATTGAATCCAACAGTATCACTGGTAGTGTAAGTATGTCCGCTACCAACGGTTAAAACCATATCACCGGTGGTTGGTGTATAAGTAGCATTAGTAGGTACAATAGAACCAATTCCTGTTACGGTAATAGAACCAACTCCTACACTCACAAAAGTATGAGAGTAGTTACCACCACTAATTAAACAACTAGTTCCAGCACTAACAAAGTTATGTTGATAATCTCCACCAGCAACTATAGCGTTGGAAGATGCTCGTTTGAAGGTATGTGTATATTGATCTCCAGGACCAGCAACTCCAACATTAACTGTAATGGTTCCATTATGCTTTATTAGTCCGTCAGCAGAAGCAGAAACAAAAGTATGAGCAGAAGTATTGGACGATGGAGTTACATTAACCGTAAATGTATTAGTAGTTTTATTAGCTACTTCTAACCATCTATTGTTTACAGGATCACTTGGTCTTGGATACTTATGCTGAGTAGCATGACTATCTTTAGCACAAGTAAAGATTAATGATTCTCCTACAATTCTAACCAAATCCCCATTAGAGAATCCATGACTAGCAACTGTAAGAGTTAGTACTCCAGTAGTAGGAGCATATGAAGCATTGGTTACCGTATACGCTGTTCCATCGTTAGTAATAGCAAGGGAATTATTGTATGCGGGATCCTTGCCTCTAGGATAATAATGAGTTGATACTCCAGCATCAATGGCACATGTCATGCCAAGTCCAGTAAAGATTACAACACTAGACTTACCGGTTGCATTGAATCCATGAGCAGTAGCAGTAGTAACTGTCATTATACCAGTTGTACTAGTATAAGCAGCAGTAGAAATGCTAATAGGACCAGCATAATCACAAGTAAATGCTATTCCAGATAATTTAATCTGTTCCCCTACTTGCAACCCATGAGCGGATCTAGTGGTAACTGTTGCCAATCCAGATACTGAATTATAACCAACATTTTGAATATCCTTTGGTGCATAGAAAACATGAGGATTAGTAATAGCAATACCAGTTATACTACCTGTGGTAATTTGTGCCGTACCAATTCCAGTGTAATTAGCAGCATACAAACTAGAAGTTTGAATTGCAACATTTACAGTTGGTTGAACGTCTAATCTATAACCAGATCCACTATTACCAATAGCAATTGATTGAACTGTTCCAGCAGCAGAAATAACTGCGGTTCCTCCAGCAGCCACTAAAGGTTGATATCCAAATCCTTCAGTAGATCCTACAGAAACGATAACTCCTCCTGTTGGTACATTTGCATTATTAACATCATAAGTTACAGAAGATGCAGTACCGGTAAATGTAATACTAGAAATACCAGCACTTTCTACCATATCATAATCTTCAACTTCTGCCTGCTCTCCTTCAGGTCCTTGGAATACTCCATTAATGAGGATGATACCATTACTTGTAGAGAATCCGGTAACATTGTTACCATTCTTTTTAAGAGTAAATGTCTTAGCAATTCCAGTAAAGTCATGCGAAATATCATCAAAGACGATATTATTAGAATAAGTCTCAGCAGCAGTATCTTCTTTACCACTTCTCATAAATGTTCTACCTTGGAAAGTAGAATGTGTACTTATTCCAGTCCAATCTCTATCATCAGGATTACCAGTTGTGGTTGAAATTGGATCAGGTCCATAAGGTGCTTCAACAAAATGAATTTTATTTTCACGAATATTATAATTTCCCTCAATTGTCTTAACATAATCACCTGCTGAGTGAACTTCAAGACCAGTTCCCATCCATGGTCTATCAACAAGTATTACATTAGTACTTCCAAATCCAACAGTATTAATCTTCATTATCTCAGTATTAATCTGAATTAGATTTCCACTAAAGAATGAAGTTATACCACTGAAGGTAAGTTTTGTATCCAATAAAGCTGCATCCTTAGCAAGAGTAGTTGTAACCGATCCTCCAACTATAGGAGATTGGAACCAGTTATCAATTGCAACTATTGCCTTAGCATTTTGATTAGTAGAAGTAAAGGAATGAGAAGTACCAATACCTACACTAGTAATATCTAAAATCTTAGCAGGATTTTGTAATGCATCTGCTGCACTACCAGCAAATTTAAGTGATTTATCATTAAGCTTCACCACATATGCAGTAGTAGGTAACTTATCAGTTGATCCGAATCCTGTTATACTTGTAGTAGCAATTCCAATTGCCTGAGTAGTTCCAGATCCAGCATAAGAATAAGAAACTTCTTCACCAGTCACAAAGAAGTGATCTGGAACTGTAATGGTATTAGAAGCAACACTTACTATATCAGTATCACTACCATCTACAAATCTTTGGAAAATTGGTAATGAATCGTGAGTTAAATCAAAGGTCCTCTTAATGGATCTCTCAGTTCCTTCATAAGTACCATAACTCGAATTAATTTGAGCATTAGTAAAGTCAATTTGAGTGGCATCTACACCAGTCTTAACCAGACTTAAAACATTCTGGAATACTCTAACTTGACACTTAATATT